>Ga0102938_10000156_pt1 | contig 45877 bp, 33 predicted proteins | sample SalPonR2_B_D2_MG_FD_84516 | JGI IMG/M metagenome (GOLD analysis project Ga0102938, IMG submission 84516) | Salt pond soil microbial communities from South San Francisco under conditions of wetland restoration - Salt Pond MetaG R2_B_D2_MG | ecosystem: Environmental > Aquatic > Marine >...
GACCTGTGATCAAGCATTGCAAGCCGTTTTGTCGGCGATTCCGGTCGAAGCGATCCAGACGATGGAGACCGAAACGAGCGGACCTTATGCACTCGATGGCGATCCGCCGGTCTGGGACGATTACCGCAAAACGATCGAAGCGGCCAAATTAGATGTGGTTTTGCAGCCGATCGAGAAATGGGCTTTCTACGAAGTGGTCTCGACGAACGACCATGTGTTGACGATCCAGACCGCTGATCAACAACGCTACGCTAACATTTTGCTGACCGTCGGCGTTCGGATGGATTCCTAATGAGCACTTCATTTAGCGATCGACTTTGTCAGCAAGTCCTGAAGACCGGTTCGGTAACCTGTGTCGGTTTGGATCCGCGTAAGCAGTCGTTGCCGGCGGGCCTGCAGTTGGCTGCCGATGCCCCGGCGAGTGACTGGGCGAACGGCTTTGAAGTTTTTTGCAAGGGCGTGATCGACGCGGTGGCCGGAAAGGTGCCCGTCGTCAAACCGCAAGCGGCATTTTTTGAACAGCTCGGCCCGGCCGGCATGCAAGCCCTGCACGCGGTGATCGAGTACGCTCATCAGCGCGATTTGTTAACGATCCTGGATGGCAAACGAAACGACATCGGCAGCACCGCCGAGGCCTACGCGGATGCTTATTTGGGCGCCGGTTCGCTCAGCCCTTGGGGTAGCGATTCGTTGACCGTCAGCCCCTACTTGGGCGATGACAGCCTGCAGCCGTTTGTGACGGTGTGCGACCAGCGGGCTGCGGGGATCTTTGTCTTGGTCAAGACCTCCAACCCGGGCGGCGGGATGTTGCAAGACCGCGTCAGCGAAGGCAGTACGGTTTACCAAGCGGTCGCTTCGCAGCTGGAATCGCTTAACGCGTCCCGGCGTGGCGAGTACGGTTTCGGTCCGGTGGGGGCGGTCGTCGGGGCCACCTACCCCGAGCAACTGGCGGAACTCCGTGAAAAGATGCCTGGGGCAATCATCTTGATCCCCGGTTTCGGGGCGCAAGGCGGCGCCGCTAGCGACGTCGCGGCGGGCTTTGATGCACGAGGCCTCGGGGCGGTCGTGAACAGCTCGCGGCACATCATTTTTGCTCACAAACGGCCCGAATTTGCGGAGAAATACGGTGATTCGCGTTGGCAGGAGGCGGTCGCCGCGGCAACCGACCAGATGAACCAACAGCTCGCCGGAGTGTTGGGGGCCAGCTAAGTCTCGTTGGCCGCACTTGCAGTCAGCAGCGAATTGCTGACGCCAAAGCATGGTTTCAGCCGATTTACAGGGCTTCCGCGTTCGGCTTGCGGTCTTTATAGTACGCGGCTCGAATTTGATGGCAAACGCTTGGGGTATCGCTCCGTCCACCGGTTTTCCGAGCTCGCTCGGTTTTCCGACAGCGGTGACGACGCCAGAATAAACGTTCGAAGACAAATAGGAATGGTTTGATGGCCAAAGGCAACAAGATGAAGACCCACAAGGGAACCAAGAAGCGGTTCCGCTTGTCGGCAACAGGCAAGGCAATGCACCGCTCGAGCGGTACGAGCCACCTCGCCGGTCGGATGTCTCACAAGCGGAAGCGTAACTTGCGCGGCACGACGACGCTCGACACCTGCATGGAGCCGATGATTAAGGCGGCTCTGGGCAAATACAGTAACTAAGTTTTTCACAAGCTGGCTGGGTTGTAACGGTTGCCATTGTGGTAACGGCCTGAGTGAGCACAACGTCGCCATGGGGCGAGGAGTTTAGAGATGCGTACGACCAAAGGTGCCGCTCGTCGGCAATCGAAGAAACGGCTGTTCAAGCGAGCCAAGGGTTTTGTCAGCGGCCGCGGAACGCTCACGCGTACGGTCAAGGAAACGCTGCTGCGTGCGGGCGTTTATGCCTACCGTGACCGTCGCGTCCGTAAACGTGATTTCCGCAAGTTGTGGATCGTCCGTATCAACGCCGCGGTTCGCATGCGTGGGCTTCGTTACAGCGAATTCATTCACGGTTTGAACGTGGCCCAAATTCAACTCGATCGCAAAACGCTGTCGGAAATGGCGATCCACGATCCCGCCGCGTTCGACACTGTCTGCGAAAAAGTCAAAGCCGCACTCGCTGCGTAGTTAGCTCCGGAGATTGCTCACCATGACTTTGGCGGAATTCCTGTCTTCGTTGCAAAACCTGCAAACGGAGGCGCACGAAGCGTTCGCTAAGGTCGCGACCAAGGACGAACTCGAGGAAGCTCGGGTTCGTTTTCTGGGGGCCAAGAACGGCGCGTTTCGTGAAGTCCAAAAGCAGCTTGGCAAAATTGCCAAAGAGGACAAGCCGACCGCGGGCCAGCGGTTGAACGAAGTGAAGCAAGCCCTCGCCGATCAACTGCAGGTCGCCACCGATGTGGTCGAGCAGTCCGGTGCGGTTGCGGATTCGCCGTCAGCCGACCCAACGTTGCCAGGGCCGTTGCTGTCGCTCGGTCATGTGCATCCGATCACGCAGACGATCGAGCACCTCAAAGAGATCATGGGGCGGATGGGTTTTGAAACCGCCGAAGGGCCCGAGGTGGAAGATCCGTGGCATAACTTCGTCGCGTTGAATATCCCCGAAGATCACCCGGCACGCGATCCGCTGGATAACTTTTATCTCGCCACTGCCGGAGCCGCTGCCGGCGAAGAAGGCTCGCAGTTGATGCGCAGCCAAACCAGCACCGTTCAAATTCGCGTGATGGAAAACACCGCCCCGCCAGTGCGGATCGTGTCGCTCGGTCGTGTCTATCGTCCCGATGATCCCGACGCCACGCATTTTCCGATGTTTCATCAGATGGAAGGTCTGTTGATCGACCGGCATGTGACGATGGCGAATTTGAAAACGGTGCTTCGCGTCTTCGCAAACAACTATCTCGGCGAGGACGTCCAGATCCGATTTCGCCCTTCGTTTTTCCCGTTCACCGAACCGAGTGTCGAAGTCGACTTTTGGTGGAACGATCAATGGATTGAGTTCGGTGGAGCGGGCATGGTCGATCCGGCTGTCTTGACCGCCGTTGGCTACGATCCCGATCAAGTCGGCGGGTTTGCCTTCGGGTTGGGAGTCGAGCGGTTGTGCATGCGGCGCCACAACATCACCGACATTCGCGATCTTTACAGCGGCGACTTGCGGTTCCTGTCACAGTTCTGACGCGGTGTTGCCAATGTGGTTGCAACCCCAGAAAACGCCTCGACGCCCAGCCTGTTGACCATGCGATTCGCCTTCACAATTGTCTACGTTCACGACGTGCCCCGCACGTTGCAGTTCTATCAAGTGGCCTTCGGCTTGCAGACTTCGCTGCTGCATCCCTCGCAGGAATATGGCGAGTTGGAAACCGGTTCGACGAAACTCGCCTTCGCCACGCATTCGTTGGCCAATAGTAATCTGCCCGACGGCTACCATGCTGTCGATCACGCCGATCCCAAGCCGCTCGGCATCGAAATCGCTTTGATGACCGATAACGTGGCCGAAGCGCTCGAGCAAGCGATTGCGGCGGGTGGCACTTTAGTGGCCGATACGGTCGTGAAGCCTTGGGGCCAAACGGTCGCCTATCTGCGTGATCCCGAAGGCACGTTGATAGAATTATGTTCTCCGATTAACAGCTAACTCCCCTCTAGGGTTCTCGATCGATGCTTGTTTCGTGGAAGTGGTTGCAGCGTTATGTTCCGCTGGAAATGACGCCGGATGAACTCGCCCTGCGGCTTAGTCTGGCCGGGTTGAACCACGAATCGACCGAGGCGATCGACGCCGATCTGTCGATCGATTTGGAAGTCACCAGCAACCGTGGTGACTGTCTGGGGCATCTCGGCGTGGCACGCGAAATCGCGGTCCTGTATGACTTGCCGTTGCAGGTTCCCAACCCCCAGCCCGCCGTCGGTAGCGAACTGGTTGATTCCGCGGTCGCGATTCAAAACGATTTCGTCGACGCCTGCTCGAGGTACACTGCGCGGCTGATCCGTGGCGTGAAGGTCGGCCCAAGTCCTGATTGGTTGGTCGAAGCCTTGCGGGCGGTCTTTTGGAAAAAACGCCGCGATGGCAGCTTGGAAACGTACCAGCCGATCAACAATATCGTCGACATCACGAACTTTGTCTTGATGGAGTGCGGCCAACCGCTGCACGCGTTTGACTTTGCCAAACTGGCCGGTCAACAGATCAACGTTCGCAGCGCTCGGGCAGGGGAAACGCTGGAAGCGATCGACCATAAAACCTACAAGCTGCAAGATGGCATGTGCGTGATCGCCGATGCCAAGCAACCGGTGGCCGTTGCCGGAGTGATGGGTGGGACGGGCAGCGAAGTCGGATCCGACACCACCGACGTGTTAATCGAAGCGGCCATATTTGCTCCGCTGTCGGTGCGTCGCACGGCGCGTAAGTTGAAACTACATAGCCCTTCGTCATTCCGCTTCGAGCGTCGGGTCGATCCGGCAGGGGTCGATTGGGCCAGCCGACGTTGCTGCGAATTGATTTTGGAAATTGCCGGTGGAACGTTGGCATCGGGGTGTCTCGACACGGCCCCTCAAGTCGCCGCGCCGGCGCCGGTGACGCTGCGGCTGTCGCAAATCGAACGAGTGCTGGGGATCGAAGTCGACCGCCAAGAAGTCCTCCGGATTTTGTCGCGGTTGGGCTGTGAAGCGGAGCAGAGCGATGCCTTGGTGACCCGCTGGACCCCGCCGACATGGCGCCACGATCTGACCCGCGAAGCGGACTTGATCGAAGAAGTCGCTCGCGTGCATGGTTATGACAAAATCCCCGAGGACGCCCCGATTCCGGTCGCCCCCAGTGCTAGGCGACCATTCGATGCGGCGGCCGAGAAGATGCGTCACGTGTTGACCGCGGCCGGTATCAGTGAAGCGATGACGCCCAGCATTGTCGTCGATTCGCTCGATGAAATGCTTAGTCCCTGGACGGAGCGGCCCGCGTTGCAAACGCAGATGGCGATGTTGGAAGGTGCCCGCCGTTTGCGTCGCAGTTTGCTGCCCAGCTTACTGCACAGTCGAGCCGGTAACTGGGCGGCTGCTAGTTTGCACGCCGACCTGTTCGAGATCGCGCACATCTATCTGCCGGGACCCTCGCCCAGCGACTTGCCGGCCGAGCAGTACACGTTGGCGTTTGTCACCGGGGCGGACTTTTATCAGACCAAGGGAATCGTTGAAACTTTGCTTAAACGGCTTGGCATCCGAGCCGGCTTGGAGGTGACCGCGGAAGCGATCGGCGGCATGGTCGGAGACTTGGCGATTCGGTTGGAGCTCGCCGGTGAAGCGGTGGGGTACATTGGCCAGCTTTCGCCTGCGGTCCAGCAATCGTTGAAACTGCCTGTGCCCGTCGCAATGGCAGAGCTGTCGCTGCCGGTCTTGATGTCGCACTGCCAGTTGGTCCCGCAATTCCAGGCGGTCAGTCCTTATCCCTCGGTGTCGCGCGATCTGAACTTTGTGCTGGAAGAATCGGTGCAATGGGCGTCGCTGCGAAACGTCGTGCGAAGCGCCGTCGGCACCGAGTTGACCGAGGTGCGTTACCAAGAAACGTATCGCAATCCAGATAAAGATGGGGCGGGTCGCAAACGTGTGTTGCTGAGTATCGACCTGCAGCGTCCCGATGCGACGCTGACCGGTGCCGAAGCCGATCAGATGGTCCAGCAAATTGTCTCCACCTGCCAGCAACGGTTGAATGCGCAGCTGCTGGATTCATAGGATGCGGCGAAATCGGTACGCGCGGTGATCAGGCGCGAGCTATATTCGGACAGTAGCGTCCGCTCGCACCGACTTACCAATCGTCATGTCCGCTTCAAATCCTACGACCGTACCTCTGCCCGCGGTTCCGCTTGCGCCGCCGGTACAGCACGACGGTTCGCTGTCAGTCGATGCGACGGAGAACGGGGAATCGCCCAAGCGATCGCTGCGGCTGTCCGACGAACGCGTGCCGGCGTGGTTGGTCAGCATGATCGTCCATACGCTGCTGCTGATTCTGTTGGCGTTCCTTTCGTTCCGAGAATCGGTGGGGCGGGTCATGACGCTGAAGTTATCGTTTGCCAATCCCGTCGAAGCGAGTGACCGGGCGCTAGAGGTATTCGAGCTGGTCGATCCAAACCGGGTCGATAATTCGCAAGCCTCCGAACAACCGAACGACGTGGCCGTTGCCGTGCCTCGTCCTGCGGCGACGTCATCCCCCTTTCCGTCCAAAACGCCTGCCCCGATTTCGGTCAGCGCCATTGCGGCGCAGTTGCTTCAAGGCGACCAGCAGAATGCCGCGCACCCGTTGCCGACCGGTGGTGGTTTGGGCGGGCGGTCTCCTGCCGGTCGGCAGGAATGGGGGCAGCGATTAGGAGCGACTCCCGAAAGCGAAGCCGCCGTGGAATTAGCCCTGCGGTGGCTGGCCGATCACCAACGCAACGATGGCAGTTGGTCGTTCGATTTGACAGCCGCTCCCTGCGACGGGCGTTGTCAGAACCCGCGCCATAATCCGAACCGCTTGCCTGCCCCGCCCACCGCCGCCACCGGGCTCGCCTTGCTGGCGTTCTTGGGTGCCGGCTATACGCATCAAGCGGGGCCGTATACCGAGGAAGTCGAGCGGGGACTGTATTATTTGCGAGGCCAGATGCGGCCGGCAGATTTCGGTTCCGACCTGCAATTGGGGAGCATGTACGGACACGGCATCGCTACCTTGGCCGTCACCGAAGCGGCGGCGATGACCGACGACGATGACCTGCGTGAGATGGCAGGAGACTTGACGCGATTCATTCTCGCCGCCCGTCATCCCGACGGCAGTTGGGGCTATACGCCCGGCGCGCCAGGCGACATCACGCTCACGGGCTGGCAAGTGATGGCGCTCAAAGGCGCCCACCGGCTGGACATTTCCATGCCGACCGACGTGTTCACTCGCACCAAACGCTATGTCGATTCCTTGTCGCCCGACGATGGCATGCACTTTGGCTATCGGAAACCTGAAGAAGCCAAGACGCCCACGGCGATCGGCCTGACGCTGCAGCTCTATCTGGGGCGATCGCCTAAATACACCAAGCAGCATCGCGGGCTCGGGCAACTCTTTGAGTGGGGGCCGACCTATAAGAACGTCTATCACGATTATTACGCGACCTTGGCGATGCATCATTCAGGCGACCCGCTGTGGGATCAGTGGCATCCCAAAGTCCGCGATCATTTGGTGCAGAGCCAAGCGACGACCGGGCACGAACGCGGCAGTTGGCACTTTCGAGATCATTTTGGGGACGTCGGCGGCCGGCTGTACACCACCGCCATGGCTGCCATGATGTTGGAAGTCTATTACCGCTACTTGCCGCTTTATGCCGAAGCGCCCGAGTTCCCGCTGTGAACTTTGCCGTCACTTTCGGGTGGGCATAGGGTGGCAAAACGATTGACATGACCAATCAAAAGCCCAGTATACTAAGGCCTTTGGTTGTCCTCGCGGTCGTCAATTGTGAAAGGGCTTGTCGTGCGTCGCCAGCATCCTGCCGCCTTTACGCTCGTCGAACTGCTGGTTGTGATCGCGATCATCGCGATCCTGATTGGCCTGTTGTTGCCCGCTGTGCAGGCTGTTCGAGAATCTGCGCGAACGGTCCAGTGCCAAAACCACCTGAAGCAAATTGGACTTGGGGTCCATAATTACTCCAGCGTATTCAGGCAGTTTCCAGGCTACGCTGGCGAAGTTCGCCCGGAACTAGTTTACTTTGCCGACAACAGCGTTGACAGCAATCTCACCGGAGCGAACTGGATTATCCAGACGCTTCCGTTTCTGGAGCACGTCGAACTCGCGTCGCAACTTTCGGACCTTCAGGCCGATCCGCTGGGGGCTTTGACAGCCGCACGGATGCGAGCGATTCAGACGCCCGTCTCGACGCTGCACTGTCCCTCTCGACGCGACGCCAAAGCCTACCCATTGCTTGACCGCTACCACGTTCGGTATGGACCCACAGGTGCGAGAAACGATTATGCCATGTGCGGTGGCAGCGGGCATGCACCCGACGATGGCACTAGCATCAGTGCCCGCATCGTCCGCGTTGACGAAGCCGGTGCGTGGCAGATGGGGCGTCGTACTCGCGACGCTGATTTTCAGGATGGGCTCAGCTACACGTACTTGGTGGGAGAGAAATCGTTGGACCCTCTGCATTACAGCAGCGGGCATGGACAAGGCGATCAGATGGCGATGGCGGGAGATCCACGCAACAACGACACCCCGAGCACCTATCTGCGCTACGCCGTCCGCAGCCCGATGCGGGATCACAAGAACGACTGTTTAGTCTGCCACGACTTCGGCAGCGCCCACCGCGCTGGCTGGAATACCGTGTTAGCCGATGGTTCCGTCCGCATGCTCAGCTTCAGCCTGGACCTAGAGATCCACAAAGCCAGCGCCACCATCGCCGGCAGCGAAGTCCCCTAAACCCATCACCTACTCAGCCGCCCTCCCATCACCGACACGTGCGACAAAAATTGGTTGTGTTTTTAGTCGTTTTGGGCTTGGGCTGGGTTGATTTCGCGCTAGGATTTGGGGGATTCGTTCCCCTGGAGTTCGTCAGTGTGTTATCAGCAAGACCCCTCACAAAATGAGCTGTTTGACTTCTATCAGCACAGCCTCTCGCCGATCGCCTACCGGCGACTGACCAGCGGTTGGCAGCATCTCTTTCGCACCGCCATTTTGCGGCTGATGCCGGTTGGACGCTTGGCCAAGCATTTCGACCCGGCCTTCGGACACCCCACCAAAGGACTCTACTCGATCGCTGCCCTACTGTTTGTGATAGAGTTCCGCGATTGGACTCACCAGGAAGCTGCCGACGCCTACATGTTCAACGTCGACCTGCAGTATGCGTTGAACTTGCGTCCAGCGAATCAGAGCCTTTGTCGCCGCACCATCGAATGCTATATCAAGCTCTTTCGAGACGATGAGTTGGCCGCCGACATCATGAATGAGGTCACCGTCGAATTGGTCAGGCTGCTAGACCTGGACGTTTCCAAGCAACGGCTCGATTCGACTCACATCGAATCGAACATGGCCAAGTTTGGACGCATCAAGCTGATGGCCACCGCGAACAAACGATTTCTCGTGCAAATCAAACGCCACGACGAAGGCAGCTACAACGCTCTGCGAAAAAATGTTCGAGACCGTTACCAAGCCAACGCCAACACGCTCTTCGGCTGGAAGAAGCTCGACGATGATCCAGTCAACGAGCTTCGCCAAAGTGTTGCCGAAGACCTGCTGTACTTAGTCGAGCATCATCGACGCAATTCGAAGCATCATGACCGCAGCACCTACAAAGCGATGGCTGAGATCTTACTGCAGCAGTGCGATCTCCATGATGGCAAGGTGACGCTGAAACCGAAGACGGTTGGCGATGTGATTTGCAATTCCTCTGACCTTGATGCGACCTGCGACGATCATAAAGGCAGCGGGTATCAGGTTCAGCTGAGCGAAACGTACAACAGTGAAAATAGCGTTCAGTTGATCTTGGCCGCTTAGGTCGAGGCGGCCTGCACGCACGACACCCACGCGATCGATTGGTTACTGGACAACTACAACCATGGTTGCGAAGGCGATCTGATGCCTCAAACGCTGCTGGCGGACACTGCGTATGGAAGCGACGCGAACCATCAGAAGTGCGCGAAGGGGGCTCGTTGGACCAGCCCGTTGAAACCGGATCACGAGGCGTCCGCCGCTCCGGTCGTCACGCTGGTCAGCCCCACCAGCGAGCCGAAGCCGGCTCCATGTTGCTTGCCGTGCGGCTCGATGGAAAAGCTTTCCTTGTTGTTGCCCATCGCGCGATTCCAGGCTGCGTTTGAGTTGACTGTCTATAACCGTAAAACGCATTGGTTCACGCGATGTTTTCTCAATGCGACTACTTTTCGCTCGTTCCTCACGCGATGAACCCAGCCCTACAGCGACAAACTAAAGGTGTTGGCGGCGGACTGATTCCACTTGTTAAGCGTAGGCGAATAATCAGCGACTTTGATGGTGGTGCCGTCGGCCGAGAATTCCAGCAGCCGCAGCCAACTGTCTCCGCCCCGGGGTTTCATCTGAAAATTTACCAGCATTTGATGAACCTGCTGACCGCCGTCGGTGGCAGAAGTCAGCTGTCCCAGCCCATCGTTGAGGACATGGCCATTGAGGGTCATAATAAAGTTGTCGCTCCGACTGACCAGCTCACGCCACAACTCTTCACCGTCGTGCACATCGTTTTCAGTAGCCTTGGCAATGCCATAGCTGTGAGGATTCCAGGATTGTTTGGTCCCGCGCTTCGCCCAGTCGTAACGGGTCTCGTCAAAATACATGTAGGCGTGGGTAATCAAGATGGCTTCGTGCTGCTTGTGCGCGGCGACGATCTCGTTGGCCCAGCGGATGACATCCGCCCGCGGTCCGAACTCCAGCGACAGCACCAGAAAGTCGCGTCCGCCGGCCGAAAACAGGTGGTAACTGTTCTCCAGCTGCTCGGGTTCTTTGTCGTAGACCCCGCCAAAGTTGGGCAACTCACGATATTTCGATAACGGAAAATAGTCGTTGAACCGCGTGGTCCGATCGGTGCAGCGTCCTCCGGCGCTATAGTCGTGGTTACCGACGGCCATGAAGTAAGGCACCTTGCCATCCAAATGGCTCATGGCCTCCACTGCGTTTTCCCATTCCGCTGGCGTGTTGTTGTTGGTGATGTCACCCAGATGTAAGACGCAAGCGATATTGCGTGCTTGCTGCTGCTGGACGATCCATTTGGTCTGCGCAATAAACTGATCTGGAAATTTCTGGCTGTATAGCTGGGTGTCGGGCAGCACGGCCACGGTAAAGGCCCCTTCCGGCGGCAACGGTGGTGGGCCATCGGCCCAGGTAGGCTCTTCGGCGCCTTGAGCGCGGTTGAGGTTAAAAAATGGTGTAGTCGCGATGCCCAATGCACCGCTCAGCTTGAGCATTTGACGACGATCAATCGGGAACATCATTTTCTCCAGTCTCGTATTATGGCTTTGTCAAACTTAAAAATAACGGTTGAAGTGAGTGGAACTTGTAAAAGTTGCTCTTGCCGAGGAAGTTGAACCAATTCCACTACCAAAAACACTCAACTTCCATTACCAAAAACACCCAAAGTGAAAGGTGGCAAGTTTATTGAGCAGCAGCTCGCCTTGCGTTCGGTACTGCTGAGGGTCGAGCGTCATGGCGCGGCGGGCGTGCCTGCGTGCCGAGCCGATTTGTTGTGCATGTTCGTAAAACTGAGCCAGTAAAAAGTGTGAGTCGGCGGTGGGTGCCAAAGTGAGTCGTTCCAGATACGCCGCTTCAGCATTTCGGTGATGCCCCAGTTTGCGTTCGCTGTACCCGATTCCCGTAGCCGCTCGAATCAGGCCGGCGCGGCATTCCTCCGTTTGGTCGGGCCAGTCCAGCCGATCCTGCCATGCCGATTTGGCTGAGCGGTACGCCTGCCCGGCCGCCTGCCACTGACCCAGGGTCTCGAGAATCGTACCGCGAAGGTTGCATGCCTGTGGGAGGCGGGCGCGCCGGGACGAAGCGGCCATGAGACCGAGCGCTGCATCATGATCCCCCACAATCGCCAACTCGCGGACTCGCTGCAACCACTGCTCGTCGCTCGCGCCGGCACTCAGCGGCTGCGCCACACGCGATTCCAAATAAGCCACCGTGCGTGCTAGGTCTGCGGCCACGGGCCCTAGCGGGCGATTTTGAACGTGGGCCGAACCATCCAACGCGAGCACACGCAGTGCCAGCATGCGGGCCTCGCCCAAACGGGACTGCTCCAAAAGGTCCTGAAGTCGATCGGCGTCATGTCGACAACGCGCCTGCACATACGTTGCAGGCACCAGCCACATCAGCAACACACCGACCAACATCAAGGCTGGCCAATGCGACGGAGATCGATGCGACTGGGTCCAGGGCACGCGACCCAGCATCGCCGAAAAAAACCACACGGCTCCCAACGCCAGTCCCAGGGCGGCGGCAACTCGCAGCAAACCGCTTTCCAGGGGGCGTAAGCTGGTGAGCGCCGCGGATAAGCTTACACCGATGGCTCCCAGAACGGTTGAACCTGCGAGCATTTCTTTTTCCGTAACCCAGCCATGAAGTGCCACGGCCAGCGGTACGGCGCTCAGCCCATAGGCGATCGCCACGTCCGGCCACACGTAGGTCGGCAGCGTCTCCGCGTTCCCGCTGCAAGCGACGCCGCCTAACCCCAGTAAACCTAAAGCAGGCGGCAGAGCGACTAGCGGAACGCCGAACAGAGGCTGCGTTACAGATGGCTGGGAACCAGGTTGTGTCATCTCGTTAAGCCCTCGCCCTGGTTGCGGGTTTTCGCCAGATCAGACCGTCGTAGGCATAGTGCAAAAAAGCGGCAACCACATTCACCAACAGCCAGGTCTCGATCCAACGCTGATCGATCAGCCATCCACCGACGCCCAGGACGATCACGAACACGGCCATGGCAATGCCCCATCGCGGTGCCAAATAACCCAGCAGGCCCATACGGTCGGCGGATTGGGCGTGTCGCTGCCGCACCGACCAAGCGACCACCGATAAATACTCGATGGCGTGAAAAACCGCCGCGGCGGTGGCCAGGGTGAGCACTAGCCTGGGACGCTCGCTATGAACCGCCCATAGCAAACTCAGATACAAGGTCGTCACACTCGTTACATATGCTAACCGCCCCCAGCCTCCACGCCATCGCATCGCATTTCTGCCAATCAGCCAAACCGGCACGGCCAGTATGATCCAGTCGGTAACCTGAAATGCCTGCTCCACACGCGGATAAGCCCAAGTGGTTCCGGCGACTCGTAGGATCACGTACATCAGGAACGCCCGCATCAACCATTTTTCGGCCGACCCGCCGATGGCCTGGGCGGGAACGCTGCGGCGAGTGTAAATACGATAGATTCCATGATGCTGTGCCGCGAAATGCCAACCGTTCCAGAGGTAGTCGATGGCCAGCAGACAGGTCAATGTGCCGGTCGTCAGACGCACCCCCAAGACCGCAATGATCGCCACGGCGGCCACCGCCAGAAACGTCCCGCGGCGAGATTCAAGCCGTTCTCGATCCAGAAAGACAATGGCTAGTGTGATCCAGCGGTGGGGCGTCGTGACAAAGTAAAGCTGCCAGAACTGGACGCCGGATCGACCATCAAAACCTTCGTGAAACTGCGCTAGCAGCAACAGCGGCCAAGCCACGTTAGCGATCAGCAGCAGATCAAACCAAGGTCCCACCAGCCATCCTCCAGCGGGATCCGCAGTGCGCTCTGCACCCGGCGTGCGAGCATTCGCAGCCTCAGCCGCCGACGGCGCGGCGAGCGCGGCGAGCGCGGCGAGCGCGGCAGAAACCGCCGGCACATGCGGTTGGAGGATGGTCGTCGACATGATTCGAGGGCTCCTTAACGCGTCAGCTCAAAATCCAAGTCGTTGCTCGACGCCCCTTCGACCCGCGTGGTCAGCGGCGAGTTTTGGTGGTCCGAGTAAACCGGCGGGATCTGATCGGCCGGCGCGACTAGCGGCCCCGAAATCGGTGTCGGCGCGGCTTCGCTGGTGTCGCTGGTGTCCTCGATGTCGGCGGCGACTTGCGGCTCTGCTTCGACAACCTGTGTGATTACCACACGGAATTCGCCGGGAATCGAACCATCGCCGTCGGTGTAGGTCGACAGATAATAAGTTCCGTCGGATTGGATTTCCCCGCCGGCGGTCTTACCGGCTTGATTGCTGATCGGCACAAAGGCGATCGAGCCTCCGCCGCGCATCGGCTTGCCCTGCAAAGTGATCCTGCCCTGGACCGGATAGACCTCCATCCGCTCGGCTCCCCCACAGCCCACTGTAAGCGTCATCGTCGCTGCTGCGACGAGTCCTGCCCATCGATTTCGATACGTCTTCATAACATGTTCCCTTGACTGTTTTTAAGATGGCTGGAATCGTTTCACGCTCTTTTGACCGTCTAATATTCGCCGATGATCTCGCCGTCACCGCGACTGCCGAGCAGCTGCCAAGTCAATAGATCCAGGTTTTCGGAAATGAACCGCACGCTGCCGTCGGCCATGCCAACTTGCACTCCGCCGACGTGGTAACTGCGGGCCGCGGCATACAGATTGGGATAGTCACTGCTCGTGGTGCACGGCATGCCTTCCTTAGGAAACGAGCGACACCCCCAGAGACGATCCCCGACAGTCGAGTTGGGGCCGGTTTGTGTACTGAAGTTATTGCCGCCCATCGTCGCGTATCCCCAGGTGCCCCGAACATCACCGCGCGAATTGCCGCCCGGCAAGCGGTGCTTTACCTCACTGAAAGCGATCGTACTGGAACTGCCATCCTGGAGATCCCGCATGCCGATTTTCGAATTGTTGCCGAACACTCCCCCGACGGATGCGTCGTTGGTATGGACCATCCCGTATCCACCCTTGCCGTAGCAGGCTGCATAATTGCCGCGAGCCAGATGCTCCATCCCGGTACCATTGGCCATGTGCTCATCATTGCGAGGGTGGGAGGGGCAATCCATCGCAGAGATCCGTGAGTCCCCAATCGGCGTGTCGCGATAAGCTCCGTGCCCAAACCAATCGACCACCTCGGGCCGCTCCGACACAATCTTCATGTAGTTCTCGTGCAGCGGCGATTGCTCCAAATAAGGAAGCAACAGACAGATCCAAGGACCGCCGATTCCAGGCGCTCCACTGCCGTTCCTGCCGTTGGGATCGTCGCCCGTTGGATTTATGACGCCCGATGGAAACTGATTCAGCGTGCTGTGATAGTTGTGCAGGCCTAAGCCCAACTGCTTGAGATTGTTACTGCACTGCATCCGCCGCGCAGCTTCGCGGGCCGACTGAACCGCGGGCAACAGCAGACCTACCAAGACACCGATGATCGCGATCACCACCAACAACTCGACGAGCGTAAAAGCTCGCTGCTTCCTGGCCAAACTGCCAGCCGAAATTACTTTTTGCATCGATACACCAGGGGGTAAAAAAACACTTCTCGGAAAAGCGACGAACTGCTTACCTGCCAGCTCCCCTTCGCGATTCGGGAGCCAGTTTTACGGAAGCAGATGAAGACCCTATGAACAAAGGATGAGGAATCCCGGGAGCTTCCAAAAGACTTGGCAAGGGAAGCCTGGGGGCCACTAAAATGACCGTAAAGGATGCTGACGGAGAGTCACTACCGTGCGTCTGCTAAGATTCTTGCCGAGCTCCCCACCAACCGAGGACACGGAGCCAATCGGGGGCACGAAGTTCTTCTGTCGCTCGAATCTTCTGTCGCCAACACTCTTGCGGCGCTTCTCGAAGCGGCTTTGCTGGTTGGAATGTGGTAGTGAGAAGAGTTGCTGCTCTCTGATCGCGCGGCAGCGTAGTGGTCGTGAAGGGCGCGCCGACCGGTGGAGAAGCGTTATTGAAAATGACGAACCCACCTGGCGAGTTGCTCCGTTTGGAAAGTGGGTGTCCCTTTTGGGGAGCATCCCTTTTGGGGAGCAGGGGTGGTGGCTGCGAAAATGGGATAGGTTTGCGGGAACGGATGTTTTGCGGTAATTGTGGGCTAGAGTTGCAGACATAGTGCTGCATTTCGAGAGCTTTTGCCTAAGGATGTCCCGTGACTTCAATGTCGACGCGCGTAGAATCGAGCTCTCTTCTGTTTGAAGAGTGTTGTCAGGGGTCATTTGAAGCGGAGCAACGACGCTTGGCCTTTATTCCGCTGCTGCTTGACTCGTCGCCGGGCGCGTTGCTACCGGCAACCGCCATTGCCAGCGGGAGTTCTGCGTGTGGTTTGGAACTCGAGTTGGTCGCGAAAACGCGTATCGAAGCGTTTGCGGCGGTCATCGGCTGCGAGAATTTGCTTGGCCGTCGTCTGTTTGCCACGTTGATGATTGACTCACAGACGCTGATGGGAGAGACGCTTCGGATTCGGGGGCATTGGGCGAATGAAGATCGCGACGACGTCCTGGCACCGGAGCGGTTGCGACCACGCGTTGACCCTCGCTCCTTACGTTTTGTTTATGGCTTGCCGGAGGACATCCTCGATCGTTGGTGTGATCTAGGGGTGATGCGTCGTTACTTGGTTGATCGGGTGATGCTGTGCGATCGATGTCAAGCAATTCCCTCCTGGCGACAGGGGTGTCATGTTTGCGGTTCAGGACGCATTACAAAGGAACGATTGGTTCATCACTTTGCTTGTTCGCATCTCGATCGAGCGATCGAATTTGAGACTGCCGAGGGTTTGCAATGTCCTCGGTGTGGAGTCTCCAACCTAGTTGCGGATGTTGATTTCGAAGCCATTGATGGGCCGGTCAACTGTTTTGATTGTCGCGCCACGGGGGGCAAAACGGTGATGGCAGCGATGTGCCACGGTTGCCATCGTCGATTTGGCATGGAGGACGCCCTTGAACATTCTCTGAACGCCTACCATGTGGAACGGCTCGATCCACTTCACCTGTTCGAAAGAACTGGCGTCTAAAGTGGAACGAGCGAACGGGGCTCTGTCAGCCGTCAAGCCCATCGGCCCTCACCGATGAGCAGGTCGGATCTTCGGGCAGCGTTTAGGTCGCCGCTTTCGCAAGCTGAGCTTGAAAGCGTTCGAAGAGGTAATGGCTATCGTGCGGTCCCGAAGCGGCTTCGGGGTGATACTGCACGCTAAACGCGTTGGCTTCGCGATGCCGCACGCCGGCGATGGTGTCGTCGTTCAGATTGCGGTGAGTGATTTCCAAGCAGTCCGGCAGTGAGGCTTCTTCGACGGCAAAGCCATGGTTCTGCGTCGTGATTTCGACTTTTCCCGTTTCCAGATCTTGCACCGGTTGGTTCACGCCGCGATGGCCGAACTTCAGTTTGAAAGTTTTCGCACCGCAGGCGAGCGCCAGCAGTTGGTGTCCGAGGCAAATGCCGAAGACGGGCACCCGCGGCAGTAAGTCAGCGATCGCCTGATGAGCATACTGCAGCGGCTCCGGGTCGCCCGGCCCATTGGAGAGGAACACTCCGTCGGGTTCGTGCTGCATGATTGCGTCGGCCGAGCTGGTGCCTGGCAGGATCGTGACGCTGTTGCCTCGCGCGTGGAAGTGGCGCGGAATATTCCACTTCATGCCAAAGTCCAAGCAGACGACATTCGATTTTGTTTCGGTATCCGGCACATAGACGGGCGTCCATTCGTCCAAGCCCTTTTCCCACTTGGATTGTTGGGCCGGCATGACTTCTTTGACCAAATCACGTCCAACCAAACCGGGACTCGACTGGGCTTTGCGGACCAAGCTGGCGTCGTCCAAATCGGTGGTCGACAGCACACCTCGCATTGCACCCTGCGTGCGGATGCGGCGAACCAGCGCCCGCGTATCGATTCCCGCTATGGCGACGACGTTGTGCGTTCGCAAGTAATCGGACAGCCCGCCTTCGCTGCGGAAGTTACTGTCGATGCGGCTGCTTTCTCGCACAATGAAGCCCGACAGGAAAGGACGCCGATGTTCGATGTCCGATTCATTTACCCCGTAGTTGCCAATTTCCGGGTACGTCATCGTGACGATCTGCCCGCAGTAGCTGGGGTCGGTGAGGATTTCCTGATAGCCGGTCATCGCCGTGTTGAAGACGACTTCGCCGGAGACCTCTCCGAGGGCACCGGCCGCTTTGCCGGTGAACACGGTGCCGTCTTCGAGCGCCAACTTTGCCGTTGGAGCGGTCGTCATATTGTTTTTGGTGTGCGTCATCGGGAATGCTTGGGGTTGCTCCAATGGGCTGAACAGTCAGAAGGAAGACCCCGTCGCCAGCACAATCGTCGCGGAACCAGCACCATCGCCGCGGAACCAGCGCGACCGCTAGCGAAGCGGTCCAACTCTCACAGTTTTGCGATTTTTCCGCAAACGGCAAGGTGTAGGCGGCGGTGAGGGGCCAAAGAATCGGTCTCGGGGAGCCCCGATTTCCTAGAGATAGGGCCAGTTATTGTTGAGGAAATTTGCTGGCGGGGTCGAACTGAGGAGCTTCTTCGCTGGCAGTGGCTTCAAAAGTTTCTTCCTCCACCACCTCCATGGCCGGTTCGGCGTCCATTTCCTCGCCTTCGGCCGGATAGGAATCGTCCGCCATCGCCGCTTCCCGTTGCGCCTTCTTGCGGCTTTGCGATTCGATCAGTGCGGTGACGGGTACGGCCAGCACGATCACGGCGATGAAAACGACCCAAAGGATGGTGTAGATCATGACGGAGCTCGCGGGCAAACAGGCTTGAGGAAGGGTGGTGGAGATTCGCCAAAAAAGCGGTTCGAACTTGCAGCGGCCGGCCTAGCCCCCAGAGAGCAGTCAGCCCCCAGAGAGCAGTCAGCCCCCAGAGAGCAGTCAGCCCCCAGGAACGCTGCTGGCCCAGACTAAACCACGACTGTAATTCATGAAGGCTGGTGCGGCAAACAGAAACCGGTTGGCGAGCAAGTCTCGGCGCTGCCTGCCGCGCGCCTTAGACCAGAGTCGCTTCACCGGTGTAGAGTTCCAGCATTTGGCTGTGCACTTTGACTGCACGGAGCAACGTCCAGATTTGGTCGGGGCTGAAACGAACCGGTCCCTCTCCGCAAATCGCGTCGAGTTCATCAGCCATCGCGGAATGCTGGTCGGTGGCCGCATCCAGTCGAAACGAGGCACTGTGCCAATGTCGCCGCAGGTGATTGTCATCCGACAGAATTGTGGCGTCGTCGACTTGGGTCAGGATCAGCAGGCACAACCGAGCCACCTCGACGGGCGCCAAATTCGGTTGAATCTCGCGGATTCGTGCGGCTAGTTCCTCGCAGGTCATGGTGACTCGATATGAGGCAAGGGCGCGCCCGGCATCGTTGCCCGGCGACTTCTAGAGACCGTTTCTTAAAAATAGGTCACGGTTTCGGGGGCAGCACACGGGATCGTGATTTTCTCACCGCCGGGGGGGGCAGACGTCTCTGGGATAGGTTTCGGCAAGCCTGGAAGTCGGTTTCGGCAACTCCCCCCGAGGAAGGTCAAACGAAGCTCCTCAAGGGAACTTTGGTGATCACGAAAATTGTGGTCGCAAGTCCTTGCAAGCGAATGACTTGGGGGGCTGAGCAAGGGCGTCAATGGCCATCGCGGAGCGGTGCATAAACTGCTAGAATGCGGAGGCTTTGAATCGCCCTCGTCTGCCTTTCTTTCCAGGTCATAACGAACAGTATGAGCGACGTCCCTCCGGCTGACCCAGCCAATCCGGAACCGACCCCACCCTACAGCCGAACCGCCGCCAACGCGGAATACACATCGAAGGATTTACAGCACCTGTCGGACCTCGAGCATGTCCGTGAACGTCCGGGGATGTATATCGGTGACACCACGGGGCGTGGTCTGCATCACTTGGTTTACGAAGTCGTCGACAACTCGATCGACGAAGCGATGGCCGAGTTTGCTTCGGCGGTGACGGTGACGGTTCACACCGACGGTTCGGTGACGGTCGAAGATGACGGGCGGGGCATTCCCGTGACCCGCCACGATCAGCTGTCGGAGGAAATGGATCGCGAAGTCACGACGCTCGAAGGGGTGATGACGGTGCTGAAGTTCGGCGGGAAGTTCCAAAAGGGAGCTTACCAAACTTCGGGGGGGTTGCACGGCGTCGGCGTGACGGTAGTCAATTTCTTGTCGCAGTGGTGCGAAGTCGAAGTCAGCCGCGATGGTTGGACATGGACTCAGGAATACGAGCGTGGCATCCCGCAAGGGCCGGTAACCAAAGGCCGCGCGACGAAGAAGACCGGCACCAAGACAACGTTCAAAGCGGACGGCCAGATCTTCAGCACCACGAAGTATTCGTTCGATACACTCTACAAACGTCTGCAAGAGTTGGCGTTTTTGAACTCGGGCGTGCGCATCAAGTTTCTCGACGAACGTAATGGCGAATCGGGGGATTTCAAGTACGAGCGCGGGATCATCGAATTCGTGGAGCACCTGAACCGTGCCAGCGACGTGCTGCACTCCGACGTGGTTCACATTCTCGGAGAACGTGAAGGCGTCGAGTATGAAATCGCGTTGCAGTACAACAGCGAGTTCACCGAGACGGTGCAGTCGTACGTCAACAACATTCACACGATCGAGGGAGGGACCCACGTTTCAGGGTTCCGCTCCGCGCTGACTCGGACGTTGAATAATTACGGTCGCAAGGAAGGCTTGTTCAAAGCCACCACGCCCACGGGAGATGACTTTCGCGAAGGCCTGACCGCAGTGATCAGCGTCCGCGTCCCGCATCCTCAGTTTGAAGGTCAGACCAAGACCAAGCTGGGCAACGGCGAAGTCGAAGGGATTGTCAACGGCGGCGTGGGTGAACAACTGACGAAGTTTCTCGAAGAGAACCCCAAGGCGGCCAAGACGATCGTTCGCAAAGGTTTATTAGCCGCCGAAGCGCGCGAAGCGGCTCGCAAGGCCAAGGATATGCTCCGCAAACGCAAAGACGCCTTGGGCGGTGGCGGCTTGCCGGGCAAGCTTCGCGATTGTATCAGCAAGAAAATGGAAGAGTGCGAAGTCTACCTCGTCGAAGGTGACTCGGCCGGCGGTTCGGCCGAAGGGGGACGGATGCGCGAGTACCAGGCGATCCTGCCACTGCGCGGTAAGATCATTAACGCCTACAAAAGCCGCGAAGATAAGGTGCTGGCCAACGAGGAAGTCCAGTCGATGATTCAGGCGATCGGAACCGGTATCGGTGCCGATCAGGATCTATCGAAACGGCGATACAACAAGGTCATTATCATGACCGACGCCGACGTCGACGGCAGCCACATCCGTACGCTGCTGCTGTGCTTTTTCTATCGGCAGATGTACCAGTTGGTCGCCGGCGGGCATGTCTACGTCGCCCAACCGCCGTTGTTCCGCGTCAGTCGTGGTAAGGAACGCTACTACATCCAGACCGAAGAGGAGATGAAGTCGCAGTTACTGGAACGCGGTTTGTCCGACAGTGCGCTGGAAGCGGATGATGGACGCCGGATCGAAGGCGAACAGATGAAGAAGCTGTGCGTGACGTTGGCCGGTATCGAAGACGCCATCACGGCGCTCGAACGACGTGGAATTAATCTCAAGGCTCACGCGATGCGGTTGGATCCTGAAACCAATCGGTTGCCTCCGCTGCATCTGTTTGTGGGCGTCGATGACCACTGGTTTCAATCGCCCGAGCAGGTGGAGGAATTCCTCTCCGCGAATAACTTGTCGCTCGATAGCGAAGCGGAAATCCCGGCCGAGACGGAAGCCGAAGGAGAAGGTGCCGTGGAAGGCGTCGCACAGCCCGAATTGCCACCCGATTCTGCAGGACCGTCGGTGTTCTTCATCGAACTGCACGAAGTCCGGACGATCAATGCGGCGTTGAAGGACCTGCAGCAAGTCGGCGTCGGTGTCGACGATTTGATCCCTCAGGAGCGAACCGGCAGCACGGCGCCTCGTTTTGAGTTGGTGCGTGGCGACGACAACCGTCGCTCGCTGGATGACTTGCGTGATTTGCTGCCTTCGGTGCGAGCGGCTGGCGAAAAAGGTTTGTCGCTGACACGCTTTAAAGGGCTGGGCGAAATGAACGCGGAAGAGCTCCGCGAAACGACGCTCGACCCGATCAACCGCACGCTCATTCAGGTGAACTTGGCCGACGCCGGCGCGGCCGACGAGATGTTTCGGCTGCTGATGGGCGACAAGGTCGAGCCGCGGCGCGAGTTCATCGAGAAGCACGCCTTGGAAGTCAAGAACCTCGACGTGTAGCGATCACGGCGAGAGGTGCCGTTTCAGCAGACCGTCGTACGCATCGATGCGACGGTCACGCAGGAACGGCCAGTGGGTCCGCACCATATCGAGCATCTCCAGCGAGCAGGTTTCCAAGATCGTCTGTTCGGCTTCGTGGTCGGCTTGTTCGATCAGCTCTCCGGTGGGAGCAACCAGGAACGAGCCGCCCCAAAACTGGACCGGGCCTTCCACACCGACACGATTGGGAGCACCTACCCACAGGCCATTGGCGATCGCATGCGCTCGCATCGAGGTTTGCCAAGCGTTGTACTGATTCTTGCCGAACTCCTCTTTCTCCACGTCGATCCAGCCGATGGCGGTTGGGTAGAGCAAAATTTCGGCTCCGGCAAGTGCGAACAGACGCGCCGCTTCGGGGAACCATTGGTCCCAGCAAACGCCCACGCCCAGTTTTGCATACCGGGTTTCGATCACGCGAAAGCCAAGGTCGCCTGGGGTAAAGTAGAACTTTTCGTAATACAGCGGATCGTCGGGAATATGCATTTTGCGATACACCCCGGCCGTGCTACCATCGGCATCGAGCACCACCGCGGTATTGTGGTACAGCCCCGGCGCACGTCGCTCGAACAGCGAAGCGACGATTACGACTTCCAGTTCTGCGGCCAGTTGACTCATTCGTTCGCTCGTCGGCCCAGGAATCGGCTCCGCCCAATCGAACATGCGGTGGTCTTCGGCTTGGCAGGGATACGGACCCGCAAACAGCTCCTGTAGGCAGATCACCTGAGCACCATCGGCTGCTGCCGAGCGGACTCGATCGACCGCTTTGTCGACGTTTTGTTCCTTGTTGTCAGTGCAGCTCATTTGAACCAGAGCTAACGAGACGTCACGCGACATGTTGGCCTTTCTTGGATTGCAGATTCATGTAATATCACAGCGCTAATATGGTACGCTGAAACTGATGAACGCCAAACCACCAATCCTCTTCTTCTCCGGCACCGACACCGACGTGGGCAAGACCTACGTCGCGTCGTTGGCTGCGCGCTTGTTGGTGGGCTACGGAATGCGGGTGGGGGTCTACAAGCCGGTGGCGAGTGGCTGCGAGTCGCAAGATGGCGTTTACGTCTCGCCCGACGCCAACGCCTTGTGGCGATCGGCTAACCGTCCGGAAACGATCGACGCGGTTTGTCCGCAGCGTTTTCTGGCACCGCTTGCTCCGCCTACGGCCGCCGAACTGGAGCACACCAGCGTCGACATTGACTTAATGATCTCCGGGGCTCGTTGGTGGTTCGACCGCTGTTCGCTGTTGATCGTCGAAGGGGCCGGGGGATTGTTTTCGCCCTTGGGGGAAGGCTTCACCAATGCCGATCTGGCAAACGCCATTGGCGGCACGCTGGTGATCGTCGCCGAAAATCGGTTGGGTGCAATCCACCAATGTGTGGCGACCACCTTGGCGGCTAAGCAGTACAACCATGGCGAGGGTCTGAAGGTGGCTGGGGTGATTCTGAATCAGCCGATGTCGCGTTCGGATGCTTCGGCGGCAACGAATCCAAAGGAAGTCCAAAAGTATTGCCCCGCGCCATTGCTGGGGACGATCCCCTACGGCAGCGATGCCTCTCCGCTGGAAGCGTGGCTACGCAAGGCCTGCTGAGCAATGCGCGATCAATAAGTGTTGGGTACCTTTTGTGCGAAGCACCCGAAGGGCGAGTTCCTCGCAAAAGGTACCCGACACTTTTTTGTCGCACGATCCTAAACGGGGTTCGGCGGCTGCTGAGGGTTTCGCGGCGGTTACTGACGTCCGTCGCCGGGAAGCTCCCAAAGGCGGGCCACACCATCTTCGTGCACGAACAGCACGCGCGCGGAATCTTGCTCGAAAGTGACTCTCGACAAGGACACTTTGGGCATCCGCAGGAGTGGCTGGCTGCCTTGTCGATGCCAAACAAAGCCGCTGCCGGTCGTGGGGGCCGGAGCCCCACGTTCGGTTTTCGAAAACGTGCCCAATAGGTGTTGGCCGTCATCCGACCACTGCAGCCGATGGCAGTCGATTTTAAATTTTGCGAATTGGCGATCCGTTGGCGAAGGCGTGTCTTTGGGCAACCAGAACAGTGCGGACAGGGCGAACCGATTCCCTAGCCGCCACTGGTCGGCTCGCTGTTCCAGGATCGCCAACTGCGAGGTCCAGATGGTGTCTCGTCCGATCACGGCGGCCAAACGTTGCCCGTTGGGAGAAAGGGCCAACCAATTGGCGTTCCACGTCACTCGCTGCGTTCGAAAGAGGCTGTACTCGCCGCGCGGTCGATACTCAAACAAGCGACCGCCCGCGGTATAAATCAGTTGGGTGCCGTCGGGCGTCGCGGCGAGCGTTTCCAGTGGCCCGGAAACTGTCAGCGAAGCGACATATCGGGGCGGGCCCGCCAAGTTCAAAAGCCACAGGGTGATGGTGTCTTTCTTTCGCCGGTTGCCTATTTGGTAGCTGAGGAACAGTCCGTCATCCAGGGGAAACACGCGGGCGATATTGTTCCACTCCGCCAGCTGGACAAATTCGAAGGGCTCGGGCTGGCCGGTCGCGGAGGCGGTCAGAAAGTAGTCTGATCCCCAAACGGCGATGCGCCTTCCGGTCCGCCCGAGTGTGCCACCGAGCAGCGGGAGGTTGGCCGCCAGGGGATTGGCCCGGAGGCCCTTCGGCAGGTGCGGGGCATTCCAGTTTTTATCAAAGGCCGCGTTGGAAAGGGAGCCGCGACGGGCGATCGGGGCGGTTGGAACGACCGGCAACAAGTTCTCCGCGAGCTGCAGCCAATCGTCGGGTCCGAGACATGTGATTGCACCGGAGAGTGGCGAGTTGGCTTGCGACACCAGGCGCGGTGGTTTGAGCTTTGTTTGGTGTCGCGTTGGGTCGGGCCTTGCTTCGACGCGTGCGGATGACAATTGCATGGCTGACGAATCGACGTGGATGCCGAAGAAACCGGGATCGGCCGAAGCGCGTGAAACCGAATGCCAATTTGCGTTTGCCAGGTTCGCATCGTCGACAGGTGATTCAAAGTAAGCTTGTTGATTCACCGTCACGGTGACTCGATTTCCACGCAGCGTGCCGGCAACGTGCCAGGAGGGAGAGACCGAGCCTGGGTTGTCGGGCGCATTGGCGGGCAATTCCAGTGGCACGATGATCGCTTCACCAGGGAGCCCTGTCGTGGTTGCTAAGCTGCGGAACCACAGTTCGCCGCGAAAGTCGACCGGCAAGGTCAGGTCGAACTCAAAATCAAAGTCGCTTAGCGGTTGCGGAAACCATAGCGTTTCGCCGTTTCGCAACGACGCCGCCACGTCGAACGCCTGCTGTTTCTCGATTGGCAGGTGGGCCGGGTCGAGCAGTGAGATCGCTTGTTCGGTAATCTGCCAGCGGGGCGACGGTGGATCGAGCAGCCAAGTCGTCGGGCGGTGAGGCTTTGCGGCGGTAATCCAGGAACCTGCCTCGCCGAGCAGTTTCCCGAGCAGTTGGGTGGAAAGTCCCCCGCCGTGGTGCGCATCGGTGTCGGTCGGGCGGGACCGGTTGTCGCTGGTTGGCTCCGCCGGTTGGGTCGCGGTCGGCGCTCGCACGGAACGCGTTTCCTCCGCCGGCAATGGAGCTTCCACCGGCGGAGTTTCGCTTTGCGGCGTCTCGCTTGGTGGTGCCGTTTCCGTGTCTAGACCAGCGTCGTCATCGGGCGCCGCTGGAGAAGTCCGTGGGGAGTCTTGGGCGTTGTCTCGATCGGTTGCCGCATCGATGTGCGGGTCCGGTGGGGAGCCGGGCGACTGCAACGCCACGATTTCTGTGTTCGTTGAATCGTCATGCAAGAACGTTGCGAGGCTGAGGATCGCTAGGCAGGCAGTCGCCATGGAGAGAATGGGGATGCGATAGGCGTTCCACAATCGCGTCATTGCGGTCCACCATCGCTCGCCACGTGGTGAGCCGTTCAGCAATTCAGTGTCGCTCAGCCGAGCCAGCACGGCGGCGGCCGATTGCGGGCGACCAGCGGGATGTTTATGAAGCAGCGATAAGCAGAGGTTTTCCAGCGGCTTGGGGAGTGACGGCCGCAAGCTGGACGGTGGCGGTGGCGACACATGCAAGACGGCACCGAGGACCTCCCCTATCGAGCCTTCGTGCGGGAGTCGTCCGGTCAATAGTTCGTACATCAGCACGCCGAGCGAATAGAGATCCGACGAGGGGCCGACATCGGCATCCCCGCGGACTTGTTCCGGCGAGCAGTAGGCGGGGCTGCCAAGCAGCGCCGAGGCGTTGGTGAGGCGTACGTCGGAACTCAATTCATTGCGGCGTGCCAAGCCGAAGTCGGTGATCACCGGACGGCCGCGACGATCGAGCAGCACGTTGCTCGGTTTTAGGTCTCGATGCGTGATGCCATGTTCGTGCATCTCTCGGAGGCCTTCGGCAATCGGCACCAGCCACTGAACGACGTCCGCGGGCGATTGAGCGCCTTCGATTTCCACAATATGGGCGAGGCTGGGGCCTGGCAGGACCGGCATCGTCAGGAAGGGCTGATCGTCGTGCGTTCCAAAGTCAAGGATCGGGCAGAGGCTGGGGTGCGCCAAGCCAGCCGCCACGCGAGCTTCGCTTTCAAAACGTTTCAAAAAGCTATCGCGTTCATGGCCACGTAGATCAGGAATTTTCAACGCGACGGAGCGTCCAAGACGTTCATCAATCGCCCGATAGACGATCCCCATCGAACCTGTCCCGAGGACTTCGGTGATGCGGTAGCGATCGACAATCGTCCCGGCGGGTAGCAGATCGGCACGTTTCCAACCCCTCGCGGAAGCATCACCCGAGGGGGGAAGATCGACGGAGGAGGTTCCCGGCTCGCCGTTGTTCTTAGCGACGTGATCGGACGAAGGATCGACTTTTGCAGCCGATTGGCTCCAGCGTTTCGCTTTGGAGCGTCGGGCTAGGTAGTTGCGAAAGCCCTCCGCCAGATCGGGATAAGACCGCACGATGTCGTCTTCATCGACCGCCCGGCCCGCCGCCCGTCGCTGCTCGTAGGCGGCGATTAAACGTCGCAGGCGAGCCGGATCGGGCGGCGACGTGTCTGGCGTGGCCATGCTACCTGCCTACGGTGGTTACTCAGTCAGTAAACCGGTGCGACACCAAAGTGGGCGTCACACGGAACGGTTGACCACAAAGTCGTCCACGGCAACCACCCAGTCGACCACGGCTGGGAGGCGCGGGTCAATCGCGGCGACGGCTACTGCCGCCACCACCGGAGCGTTGACGACCACGACCGCGCGAATCATTCTTGCGGCCCGACATGTTACTGGAGATCAGAATGTCAACCGTCTCCAGCCAAGTCGTCACATCACGTTCCCTGCGGGTCTCGCCATCGGCATCCTCGACGATGTATTCGACTTCGCCATCGGCATCGTTCGAATCATCATCGAGCGGTCGCCGCTTGGGTCGCTCGACACTTTCTGATCGATCGCCACCACCGCGACGCGGACGACGACGACGGCCACGACGCAATTCGGTAACCTCTTCGGCATCCTCGTGATCGTCATCGAAGACGGCATCGATCGCCGGTCCCTTGGGCTCGTTCGCTCGGGCTTCGGCGGCAGGCGAGCTGTCTTTTGGCGGTTCGCCGGTTGTGGTTTCCCCGCTAGCCGCTTCGCCACGACCACCACGTCCGCGGCCTCGTCGACGGCGTCGCCGTCGGCGCGGTGCCTCGTCTTCGCCTTCGCTCTGTTCGATTCGCTCCAGCGAGTGCTGAACCCCGACGTCGTCCTGGTCGACCGTCATTCGGTCCTCGGCGTCGGTGTCCTCGTCGACTTCAACGCGACGTCCCGGATCGGCCGATACCGGCTGTTCGAGATCCTCCTCGACACCTTCGCTGATGCGTTGGCGTTGTCCACGGCGTCGGCCCCGGCGACCACGACCACGCGGTTCGGATTCTTCTTTGCCGCCACTGCGTGGGCTGGCATCGAAATCCGCTTCGGCGTCCGGTGCCGTTTCCTTGGAGGTCTCTCGGACCCGCGCCGGACGCGCTTCTTCGTTGCGTGGTTCGTCGCGATCACGATCGCTGCGTTTGCGTTCTGGCCGTCCGCCTTCTGGCCGTCCGTGTTCGGCGCGTTCGCGTGGCTTGAAGTCCTCACCGGGCCCCTGTTCGCGTTCGGGTCGGCGACGAGGTTCGTCGGTTTCCGATTGGCGTGCCCGAGGCGAATCGGTTTCGCGCGCCGCGGGTTTGGCACGGCCACGACGGGAAGGTCGTCCCTTGAAGCCACTAAACAGATCGTCATCGTCCGCGGTTCCGGAATCTTCGGCTGATGATTCTGCTTCCCGGCGAGGCAATTCCGAGGGCGATTCAGGTTCGGCATCAAAGTCGATGATTTCGACCTTGGCCGATGGTGGAGGCGAGGTCACATCCAAATCATCGGCGACTGCCAAATCCTCTTCAATCACCTCTTGTTCGTCGTTCTCGATCAGCCCCGAACCAAAACCGGACGCCGGCCGTTGGCGGCCTTTGGGTTTCGGGCGTGACCTGGACTTTGATTCCGATTTCGCCTTGGCGGCCGGTTTTGCCGACTTGGCCGGCGGAGCTGCTTCTGGCGAGCTCGCTGCGGGGCGAGCTGCGGGCTGAACCCCCAGGTCTTGCACCAATTCGTCCCAGGACGCGTCTTTCGACGGATCGGCTTCGGTGCCAAAACCGGGCAGTGATTGCCGCTCCGGAACTTGGATCAAGTCGTCCAGCAAATCGGCCGACTCGGTTTTGGAGCGATCTTCGAGAAGTTCGGGCGGAGAAAGTTCCGTGTTTCGGGCGGCTCTCGCCGGCCGGGAAGTTTCCGCGGGCTGGGTAGGTTTAGGAGCTGGCGACGAAGCGGAGGGAGGAGAAGGAGGAAGTGGAGCCGCTTTTTTAGGCGGTTCGGCCGCATCCGGGGCCCCAAGCATTCGCGTCAGTGTCTTCCAGTGATCAGACATGTTCATAGTGTTTTGTTTCGTCTCTTTTAAATTTCGGGACACGGCGGAAATCATTCCGCGTGTCGACCCTGTGCGCCAGAAGTCCTCATTCCGCGGTTTCGAACTGATTTGTATGGTCGGAGAGGAATCATCATCCTGGCCGTCGCCACACTCAGTTGAGACATGCGGTCAGCGGGAAATGGCCCGGCGACGCATTGGGAAGAGCTTCTGACATTGCTGACGAGTTTCAGCGCTTTAGTTATATCCCCGCAGGAGCTTTGGCGAAACCCGAACATCGAGGGGCCGCAGAACCATTCACGGAGCACACTTCCATTATAGCTCATTACCGGTGTAGGTCGAAGGCAGGCCCGGCGAAAGCAGCCCGTTGCTCGCTTCAACGGCAGCGGGGGCGAGCAAACGGGTTTGGTTTCCTTCCCACCGGTCGGCTGGTAGCGATTTTGCAGGGAATATCGAATCGCCAATTGCGACGAGGCCTGGAAAATCGTGTTGGAAAATCGCTGTTGGGCGCAAGCCACACGGTTTGCTAAAACCCACCCGTACTCAGCGGCAAACTTTTTCGAGCACCGGACCCAGCTATGGATCGCTCCGCGGCAAACTTACCGTTATTTCCCGATTTCAGCCTACGGCTGCGCCGGCGAATCAAGACGCTGGCGTGGCTGCTGCCGATGTTGGCGCTTTCGCTAACCGGGGCGTTTCTGTTGCGCTTCGACGCTCAATTGACGTCGGAACGATGGCAGCAATTGCTGTCTGCGCTGCCCATGGTGCTGGCTGTCAAGACGGTTGTTTTTGCGTTTGGCAAATTGGGTCGGATCTGGCACGCCTTTGTTTCCTTGCACGATGCGCTCCGATTGGTGCGAGCAATCACCTTCGCCACCATCGCCCTGGCGAGTACCGATTATTTCTTGAACGCCGGCCAGATGCTGCCTCGTGGCGTGGTGTTGATCGACGCTTCTTTGACTGCTTTGTTGCTAGGCGGTTGCTTGACGTTGCGGCGCGTCAATCGCGAACGCCGCGAGCGCCGGCGTTATCTTGACGGTTCGATGCGCCAGTCTGTTTTGATTGCCGGCAACGCGGTGGCTAGCGAGGTGTTTCTGCGGTCGCTGAGAACGGGGCACAATCCGAAATATAAACCGGTGGGTTTGGTGACCGATCGGCATCGCATGCTGCACAGGGAAGTGGCGGGCGTCCCGATTGTCGGCTTGGTGGCCGAGACGGCCGAGGCGGCGGCTCGCTGTAATGTTTCGACTGTGCTGTTGATCTCCGGTGCATTGTGTGGTTCTCAGGTGCGAACGGTCCTCGGGCAATGCCGCGACGCGGGGATCGAGGTCCAGGTCGTTCCCGATGTCAATCGAATTGTGGACGGCCAAGTCGACTTTCAGCCGCGCCAGGTGGCGATCGAGGACCTGTTGGGCCGAGAAACTGTCTCGCTGGACAGTTCGAAACTCCGGCAATGGGTCTCCGGTCGGACGGTGCTGGTCACCGGTAGCTGCGGATCGATCGGCAGCGAATTGTCACGGCAGTTGCTTGCCCTCCAGCCCGCGCGATTGCTGCTAATGGATCGCAGTGAAACGGGGCAGTTTTTCCTCGGTCGTGAACTCGAAGCGGCGGTCGGCTTGGGCGCCGCGGAAATCATCGTCGCCGATGCTACCGACGAACAGCGGATGGAATCTTTGTTCGAGCACTACCAGCCGGAAATCGTCTTCCATGCGGCGGCCTACAAGCATGTGCCGTTGATGGAGCAGCATCCGGGTGAAGCGGTCAAGAATATCGTCGGCGCAACGCGTCATCTAGCAGACCTCGCCAAGCGGAATGGGGTGGAAACGTTCGTCATGGTCAGCACCGACAAGGCGGTCAATCCCACCAGTGTGATGGGATGCTGCAAGCGGGTGGCGGAACTGTATGTGCAGTCGCTGAACGAAACCTCTTCGCACGATCACGCGACCAGTTCTGATGAACCGAGTTGCCGCTTTGTGACCGTCCGCTTCGGCAATGTGCTCGGTTCGGCCGGTAGTGTGATCCCCGTGTTTCGGCAACAGATTGCCACGGGGGGCCCGATCACGATTACGCACCGCGATATGACACGCTTCTTTATGACCATTCCGGAAGCCAGCCAGTTGGTGATCCAAGCCGGTTGCGTGGGGGAGGGAGGCGAAATTTTTGTGCTCGACATGGGCGAGCCGGTGCGGATCATCGATTTAGCCGCCGACATGGTTCGCCTGTCAGGTCTGAATCTGGGGACCGATATCGAACTGAAAGAGACCGGATTGCGCCCCGGTGAGAAACTGTACGAAGAGCTGTACGCGGACAACGAGACGCGGCGGCCGACAAAATATGAAAAAATTCTTGTCGCGGAGTGCGTCACGATGGCGCCCCTGGAGATCCTGAGGCACGTCAAACGGCTGCTCAATCGGGCGGAACAGGACGGTGCGCTGATTCGTGAAGACCTACAAATGGTGGTGCCGAGCTACCAGCCAGACGGGCAGCGGACGCCGGCACGAACCGTCGCTGCCTGAACCATCACGCAGTCGGCCAAGCATTGTCAAACCGCCGCGTTTTACGAACTAGACGCTCTTCTTCGCCTGCTTCGTGATGCGGACGACAGCGCCGCGAGGCACTGCGATCGATGGTTGTGTTGCCTGAATGCTAGCGGGGCCTTCGGTCGGTCGGCTCCCCGGTCGGCGAAGCTGCCGTGCGGTCGGTCTGGCGTGCCGCAGTGGGTTGGATCGAGCCTCCAGATTCCCGCTGATATGCTTTCAAAAACCCCTCTTGGTACTATTTACTAAGATTCGCTAAACTTTCGGCGTGTCGCAGTCGGGGAGGCTGAACCGAAACTCGCCCTAACCGTCATCCTTCGCGGCACTTTTCCAGGGAGGGAAGCATGTCAGGCGAATCATTTCGGTTTCTACACGCGAGCGATTTTCATCTCGAACGTCCATTGGGCGATTTGGACGAGTTGCCGGCGCACCTGTCCGAAGCGCTCGCGGCGGCACCTTGGCAGGCTGCCGAGGCGGTCTTCGAGGCGGCTCTGATGGAGAACGTCGACTTTGTCGTGCTCGCGGGCGACCTGCTGAATCCATCGCTCGCCGGACCGCGCGGCATCTCGCTGCTGCTGGAGCATTTCGAAAAACTGCATGAGGAAAACATTCCGGTCTTCTGGGCGGCCGGACAAGTCGACGACCCGCAGAAGTGGCCGGAGGCGATTCCGTTGCCCGACAACGTTACGCTGTTTCCTCGCGAACGGACGGAGTCGATTCCGGTGGTGCGGAACGGCCACACGATTTGCATGGTGGTCGGTCGCAGCAGCGAAGGTCGCTCGGCGGTGCATGTGCCATCGTACCGCGTCGATCCAACGGATCACTTTACGGTTGCGGTCGCCGTCGGCAGTGCCGAAGCGGACGCACTGGCCGAAGGACGCTTTGATTACTGGGCACTCGGTGGGCGGCACCAACGTCGCGAACTGGAAGGTGCCGCAACGGTCGGTGCGGTCTACTGCGGGACGCCTCAAGGTCGCGGGCTGTCCGAGCCCGGCGGACATGGTTATACGATCGTGGATGTCGACTCGGACGGAAATGGTCGAGTGCACCATGTCGATGCCGACACGTTCCGCTACTGCCGTGTGACGGTCGACGCTGCAGAGATCTCCGCAGCGGGGGACATTCGCAATTTTCTCAGTCAACGCATTAGTCGGCTCCAGCACGAGCAGGGTGACCGCAACTTGATTATCGGCTGGGACCTTTCATTGGCCGGTGGCGAGGCCTTGCAGGCGGTCGGGGATCCCGCCCAATTGCTGAAGTGGTTGCGTCACGAACACGGACATGGCAAACCCGCCGCTTGGACGGCCAGCCTGCTGGTCCGGCCGCCACAGGTTTATCCCAAGTCCTGGCACGAAGAGGACACGATCCTCGGTGACTTCTTACGTGCCGTCGATCGTCACCGCAAAACCGCGGGGACGGAGCTGAATCTGAAACCGATCACCGAGGAGCACTCCGCGTTGTCGTCGACGGTCGAGACGCTGCTTTCGGAGCCTTCGGCGGCTTCACGCGGTGAGTTGCTTGACCAAGCCGCTTTGCTCGGTGTGGAGTTACTGCGCGGCGGAAAGGTGAACATCAGTTGAACAATGCGACCTACTGCTGTTTCGTTACAAGATGTGGCGAACGGACTGAAACATCCCACCGGCCAGGGAGGATCCCCCGGTGAAAATTCGAGACCTACAAGTAGACGGCTTCGGCGTTTGGACCGGTTTATCGGTCGATTCGCTACCCGAAGGCATGACGTTGTTTTACGGGCCCAATGAGGCTGGCAAGACGACGCTGATGCAGTTTATTCGGACGATGCTGTACGGGTTCACGCCCGATCGTCGCAGCCGATACCTGCCTCCCATCCATGGCGGCACGCCGGGCGGGGCGCTGCGCGTTACCGGACCGGGTGGCGGCTACGAAATTCGACGTCGCGCTCAACTGACCGACCCCGATAGTATCGGCCAGCTGTCGGTCACCGGTGCCGATGGGCTCAGCCAGGGGCAGCACCGACTGGGTAGTTTGTTGGGGCAGATTGACGAGCCGATTTTTAAGAACGTCTTCGCGATCGGCCTGCGCGAATTGCAGGAACTCAGTACGCTGGACGACACGTCGGCCGCGGATGAACTGTACAAGTTGTCTTCGGGGCTCGATCGCGTTTCTTTGGTCGACTGCATGCGGTCGCTGAAGAATGGACGCAAGAAGTTGATCGGGCCGGCGGTGGCTGACGAAGAGGAACTCGGACGCTTGGCCGGTTGGCTTCGCAAACGCGAAAAGCTTCGCGACGAAATCGAAAACCTCACCCGCAACAGCCGTCGATGGAGCGAACTGGCGTCCCAGCGACGCACCCAGCTGCAGGAGATTGCTCAACTGGTCGAGCGGATCGGACGTTGGGAACAGGAAGCCAAGACGGTCGAGATCGCGACGACGGTGCATGATCAGTGGGCGCAGCGGGCGCTGCTGATGGCGCAGATGGAAGAGCTGCGGACCGAACAGGAAATGCCTGAGGACGCGCCAGGTCAGTTGGTGCAGTTGGACGCCCAGTTGGAAGAGCGAAAGCAGAAGCTGGACGAACTGAAGCAGAAACGACGCGACCTGCGCGAGAAAGCCGAAGCGCTGCCGCTCAGTCGTCGCATGTCGGACTTGCAGGGTCGGATCGAAGCGGCCAGCCAGCAAGGGACTTGGATCGAAGCCTTGCAGGAGCAGATCGAGTCGCTCGACGCGCAGATCACCAAAGCCCAACAGCAGCTCGACGCGGATGCCGAGAAAGTGGGTTTGGACGAAGACGAGCGTCTGGCGTTGGTCGAAGGTAAACAAGCCTCCTTGCCAGACCTCTCGCGGTCGACGTTGTCCGCACTCGCCGATCCGGCACGCGAAGTCAAAGAGCAAATGTTCTTGCTAAAGCAGGCTCGCAACGAAGGGCTGCGCGACAAACAAGAAGTCGAACGACTCGAAAGCAAGCTCCGCGAAACCCTTAGTCATGCCCAAGCCTCCGACCTACAGGAAGCGCTCAAACGGCAAGGCGAATCGATCTCGCTGATTCGGCAAGCAATCCAAACCGAAGAGCACCTCAGTAAACTGAAACGGCATTACCGCGATCTGGAAAAAGAATCGCTCGATTTGGCAACCGATCAGGCATTGCCGATCGAACGGACCATTCTGTTGTTCCTGCCTTTCGTGCTGGGCGGAATGAGTTTCCTGTATGGATTGTTCCATCTGTTTAGTTGGACCGCGATGGTTGCCAAGCCGTCCAACAACACCGGCATGCTGTGCATCATGTTCGGCATCTTGGCACTCGGGTGGTACTACTTCATCCGCGAACGTGGCGACCAAGGGACGTCGTTGGATTTGGAAGATTGTGAGCGCCAGATCGATACGCTGCGATCACAAATTCGCGAAGTCGAAGCGGAACGGGATGAACTGGGGCGGAACCTGCCGCCGGGTAGCGGGACGCTGGAAACGCGGCTGCGAGACGCCGAAGAGTTGTTGGCGGAGCTGGAAAATGCGCTGCCCAACTACCACAGTCACCTCGCCGCGACGCAGCGGTTCGCCACCAGTCGCAAGCGGGCCGAAACGGCTTCGAACGCGCTTCAAGCGGCGCGAACACAGTGGCAACGGACTCTGGAACAAATGGGATTAAGCGAGTCGCTTTCGCCGACCAGTATTCGCAAATTAAGCGACGGCTACGAGACGTTGCTTGCTAGTCGTCGCCGAGTCCAAGAGCTGGAATCAGAGCGTTCACAGCGCCGACGTGAATTGCAAGCGCTGGCCAAACGTATCGAAAGCTTGTACTTGGAAGCGGTCGGCCCCGAAGCCGAAGCGTCCAAAGCCGATAAGCCAAAGCAAGATGACTACGACGATGATGATTTTAGCAAGTCTCAAAAATCGGCTGCCGCGGAGAAGGCTGCCGCCGTGCCCCTGCGCCACGATCCGCTGGGCCAACTGAATCAGTTGAACGAAGAGCTTGCCCGTCAGCACCACTGGATCAAGCGTCGCCGAGAATTGATCGAACAGGATCACCAGTATAAGCGACAGCAAGCTTCGCTCCTGCGGTCGATTGAGCGGACGGAACAGAACCGACGCTCGCTATGGGCCAAGTGTGGTGTGGTTACGGCCGAACAATTCTACGAACTGGTCGATCGCAAATCGAATTTGGCCGATGCACGAAATCAGCTTGAGGAATTGGAAAAACAGATCCGCAAGATGATCGGCACGCAGGTCGATTACGATGCCGTGGTGCAACAGTTGGAAGGGGCGAAAGCGTCTGACCTGGAGACGCGTTGGGATCGACTGACGAATCAAGTCACGCAGTCGCATCAGCGAGTCGATGCGTTGCGAACCAAGCAGGGCGAACTGTCTCAGGAAATGAAGCAGTTGTCCGAAGACCATCGTTTGGCGGGGGCGCAGTTGGAATTGGGCTGCATCGAGCGTCAGATCGAAGGCTTGGCACGACGCTGGCAGACGTTGGCCATGACCAGCGGGTTATTGGAAGATGTATGCAGGACGGTCGAAAACGAGCGCCAGCCCGAAACGCTGCGTGAAGCGTCTAGTTTCCTGGCACAGTTGACCGATGGGAAATACACGCGAATCTGGACGCCGCTGGGTACCAATCGGTTGAATATCGATGCCAGCGAAGGGGGCGCTTTGCCACTGGAGGTGCTCAGTCGTGGGACGCGCGAAGCGGTCTTTATCGCCCTGCGTTTATCGCTCGCCGCCGCCTATGCCCGGCGTGGTGTCATGCTGCCGCTGGTGCTGGACGACGTGTTGGTGAACTTTGACCGCGCTCGTGCCCTGCATGCCGCTCGGACCTTGCAAACGTTTGCGGAACTGGGACACCAGGTGATGATGTTTACCTGTCACGAACATATCGCTGACATCTTCCACGAAATCGGTGCCGAAGTGCGGTTGCTGCCTGAGCAAGGGCAACCAGGCGCGGCAGTGGTCATGGAACCGCCAGAGTACGAAGAGGAGTTGGAAGAGGAAGCGTACGAGGAAGAGGAAGCGTACGAGGAAGAGGAATACGAAGAGGTTGCGGAGGCGGAGCCTGAACCTGAACCCGAGCCGGAGCCGGAACTGATCGAAGAACCGGAACCGGAACCCGAACCCACTCCGGCACCCAAGCCAGCGCCGAAGCCGTTGCCGGTTGTCGTTGTCGCCCGTCCCGAGCCTCCACCGGCTCCGAAACCACTGCCTCCGCCACCCAAACCGGTTCCCGTGGTACGCCGTCCCGAACCTGTGCGTCCCGAACCTGTGCGTCCCGAACCTGTGCGTCCCGAACCGGTCTACCAGCCCCCGGTGCCCGAGCCTGTCGTGGAGCTGGAACCGGAACGAGAAGCCGAACCGTCGATCGGCTGGATGTGGTATGAACGCGATTTGGGACGGGATGCCGAGGAGACTGGTCAGCCCGAGAAACGCGTGTTGGCTCAAGTCGAATCGCTGGGGAACAGCGACCTGTGGTTCAACAGCGATCCGACAACGGATGTGCCGGTTGCACCGGAGGAAGTTTGGGACCGCAGTGAAGCGTGGTGGGACGGTCAGAACAAGGGAAACGAAAGGGCTCCCCGTTAAGCAATCAGGTTTCTGCCACGGGTGGTCGCCAACGATCACCTGCCGCGGTTTGTCTTTCCGGTTCAGCGGTCGCAGGGTTCCAGCCACGGCGGGGACTCGGCGTCGTCCTGGACGAACACGTTCTTCGCCAGCGGAAACTGATGCGAACGGCTTTCTTGAAAGTGCATCCGATACCCGGCGGTGTTTGGAAAGACCATCAGATCGCCAAGCCCGATGCCGTTTGCGAACCGCAGCTTGCGCAAGCTGAGCAGTTCGGCTTCCATGCAGTAGGCCCCCACCAGATAGCCTGCGATCGGTGGCGTGCGGTTGGTACTCGAGTTCGGGATCAGCAGCGGATCGACCAGAAAGTCATCGCTGCCGGCGCGACATTGCGTACGATTCATCGCTAGCCCGATTAACCAGTCGCCATGGGCGGTAGGTTTGCGGAATGCCACGCGAGCCACGGTCATGCCGCAGCCGTCGAGCAAACTGCGGCCAGGCTCGCAGCGGAGTTGCAGGCCCGACCGGCGAATCGCGTCGGCAACCGTTTCGCCGTTATGGATCGTGTCCAGCAGTTTACCCAACCAAGCCGCTTGCACCGGAGATTGGTAATACGGATAGCTGTCCGGATGGCCGTGGACTTGGCCGTTGACCGCGATTTGCCCTAAGCCGTCGTTGCGGTAAGTGATCGGTGTCCGCTGGCCTAGCAACGCACGATGTTGCTCGTGCCAAAACGTCTGCCACTGGGCTGCCGATTCCAAATAGCTGACCGCAATGCCACCACCGATGTCGAGAAACCGCGGTTGATGGCCCTGCTGCCGGAGCGTCTCGATGGCTCGCAGCGATTGTGCGATCGCGCTGACACGTTGTTCGATGCTGCCTCCGTCGAGATGAAAATGCAGCCCGTCGATCCGCAGTCTTCCACCGCCAGCTTGTCTGCTTTGGCGGCCGGGCGTGATCGTCGCCAGCAGTGCGGGCAGGCTGTCGATGTCAAAGCCGAACCTCGAAGGCAGCTTGGTCCCCTCATGTTCGAAACCGCTCAGTCGTAACGCAATCGAAAGCGTCTGTTGGGTTTCGTTGGCGATCTGTTCCAGCAAGCATCGTTCATCGTCGTTATCAACCACCACGGTCACCTGATTGGCGGCACACTGGCGGAGCAAAGCTGGCTCTTTGATGGCGGCGGTGCAGATGGTCTGATGACGCGGGCAGTCTTGATCAAGCACCTGCTGGAGCTCTTGGGAGCTGGCGGTGTCGATGCCGCAACCGAGCTGCTTTGCCGCCGTGATGAAACGTTGGCACTTGTTGGCTTTGCGGGCGAAGTACAACTCAAAGTCCAACCCACGCGATTCCGCCACCGCCTGCAACGCTCCCACGTTGCGGAAAAACGGTTCGGTGTTGAGCACATTCAGCGGCGAACCGAACTCGGCCAGCCACTTCGCCGGTAACGGCGATTCGCACCACGCATTCATCCACGGCTGTAGCTTGGCCGTCAAGGGAACCAAGCCTTGACAGCCCGCGCGCAGGCCATGGACACGGTGTGGATCGGTGGCCAGCCGCGTCACGGGGTCGGCAAGCAGCACAAGCGAGTGCCGATCCGCAGCAGCAGTTTGCCATCGCTGTAAACCGGCGTTGCGCCGACGGGGCCACCGAGATCGAACGAGCTGATTTTCTCGAAGGTAGGAGCCGCCGCCAGCACGGTCGCTTCGCCTGTAAGACTGACGATCAACATGCGATCCCCCAATACGATAGGAGAAGCGCTGTAAGTCCCGCCTACCCGTTTCAGCCAGCGTCGTTCACCGGTTGTCGCGTCGATGCACGAAGCGATGCCTTTGTCGTCGACGAGAAACAGATCGCCTTTGACCATCGCCGGAGTGGGAACGTAGGGAGCTCCCTTCTCGACGCGATAGACCTCCTCGGCACTGTCCCCTGTCGGACGGACCGCGACCAGATGATTGCCGCCTCCGCCGCTGCCTGCCGAGCCGATCACCAGATCCCCGGCGACCAATGGAGTGCTGACGCAGCGAGCTTTGAAGACGCGGTTGTTCCACAGTTTCTTGCCCGTGGCATAGTCCAGCCCAAACAGGCCGTCACCGGTGTTGGCCGCCACAATCTGCCGCTGGCCATCGGCCGTCGTGAACAGAGCGGGGACGCCGTAGCAGACGCGAGTGGTCGTCAGCGGCGTTTCCCAGACGGTTTCTCCGCTCGACGGATTGAGGGCAATCATGCGGCTCTGGCCCGGTGGCACATCGGCGGGCAACTGGTCGGCTTGTTGCGAATCGAACAGCACCAGCAAATCCCCGATCAGCGTCGGCGATGTTCCAAAACCGTGTTGGCTTTTCCAAGTCCCAAAGTCGCGTGCCCAGACTTCGTCGCCATCGTGGGTCAGGCAACGCAGCCAGGTATGATCCGGTTCAGCCCAGGAGAAAAAGACATGTTTGTCATTCGCCACGGGAGTGCTGCTGCCGTAGGTGTTGCGATTATGCAGGTGGCTGGGTGAGGCGGGGTAACGTTGCTCCCAGCGGAGTTTGCCGGTCGCCAAATCGATTGCCACGATCCGCCGCTCTGCCGACGCGACGTCACCGCTGAGCAAGAAAACGGTGCCGTTGGAAACAACGGGCGTGCCGACGTCGCTAGAGGATAGATCGAATTGCCAAGCGTAGTCGCTATCAGACCATTCGCTCGGGAGCGATGCTTCGGGGACGTAATTCGTGCCGTCGCCGCCACGGAATTGCGACCAATCGGCCGCCTGCGTTGCGAGTGGAAAAATGCATAAGGTAATCAAACCGATCGAAAACAAAGCGGTTGGCCAGAAAGAGCGAGAAGATGGGAACATGGTTCGTTCACATGAAAGAGGTGGGAAGGTTGTAGGGTTGGTAGCGGTCGCTCGAGACCGCCATGAAGGATTCTAACTTACCGGCCGGACAAACGCAGGATCCCGCTGGGGTTGAGCTACAGTTTTGTGGACTTTAGCTACACCCGGGTGGATGATTGTGCTGAAAATTCAACGCGAAAACACGACGCAAAGCTTGCTCGAAAGCTCTCTCTGGAACCGCTTGGCGGGAGGGAATCCCCTGCGACAAAGTACTTGGTTGCTGGCTTGGTGGGAAGCATTCGCCGACACCTTGGGCTCCGATGCGGAGCCTTACGTGATCACTGCGCGGCAAGCTGATGGCGCATTGTTGGCGGCTTTGCCGTTGGTGCGCTATCGTGAACGAGGACGCCGGCGTTTGATCGCGTTCGGGCAGGGGGAAGCGTGTACCGACCATGTGTCGATTCTCACGCTGGCCAAGTACGACACGCAAGTGGCGGGAATCACGATCGGACGATGGCTAGCCTCCGTCGCCGACTCCAGCGAAGACGGTTGGGATCAGCTCGACATCGATGGAATGGTCGAAGGCGACCCGGCGGTCATCGGACTGGCCACAGGTTTAGAGCAGCGGCAGGCGGTGGTGCGGGCGACGTCGCGGATGAGTGTGTGGTGTAAACCGACCCGCGGCGAAACCTGGCAAGAACATCTCTGTTCGATCAGCAAGTCAAGTCGCCGAAAAATGAAGGCGCGCTGCCATCGCGTCGCGAACGACGTCGCGTTGGCGTGGCAGACAACCGAATCGGTCGAGGATGTCACTCGCCAGATAAACCAATTAATCGAGATTCACCAACGCAAATGGGAATCGGCCGGCCAACCGGGAAGCTTTGCCAACGACTCCATGCGCCGCTTTATCACCTCCGTCGTGGTCCAATTTTTTCAGCAGCAAAGGTTGCGTTTACCCTTGCTGATGCACGAGGGCGAATTGATTGCCGGCGAACTGCAAGTCGTGGGCGACGACGGCGTGCTGTATTCCTATATGTCGGGAATGGAACCTCGGTTCGAAGCCTTGGAACCCGGCCGCATCATCACGGCGACGACGCTCCGTCATGTCTACGAAACCGGCATGATGGGCCTCGACATGCTGCGCGGCGATGAGACCTACAAGCAACGGATTCGGGGCGAACCACGGCGACTGCTTCAACTGCAAGCCGAAGCGCCCTCCATGACGCCGCAACTGAAAAAAGCCGCTTGGTCAGCAGCATTTGAAGTCAAACAGTGGGTCCGAGGTCAGTTGGGACGTTCGCCCGTCGTCAGCGTCGACTTGCATCAGTAGCGATCAACTTTATCGCTCGGTTCCGGCCTGCGGAAAGCCAACCTGCCGGCGTGTCCAGAAGCGATAGGCGACAGGGACTCGCGATCGGTTTCGCCGATTCTGACAAGGCGGTTCGGCATCCCCCTCGTTTGTGAGCTAGGGTTTCGACGAGGGTGCATCCGAACGGCAGAGAGTTTGTCGGAATGTTGCACGGCAACACAATTTGCGGTGAGGATAATATGCAACGGGCTTGGGGTGGTGTGGGGCGTCGAGACAACCAACGGACTGTTGGATGCGATTCGACGTGGCGAAATCGGCATGGATCGGCCGCAATTGAATATATGCTTTGCACTGTGGTGCTGGCTCTCGGCGGTGTTGGTATTTGGTGGGCCGTTGGCAACGGCGTCGATTCGACAATGAAGCAGGTGACAGCATCGATGGGCTCACCGGCCGCCGTTTCCCATGACGTGGCACCCGGCTCTTCCGCGACTTCCGCCACATCCGACTCCGCATTGGCTGCCAAGTCTCCCGCGGGACTCAGTGCGCCGCCGATGAGCAATCGTGCGCGGACCGCGCTTGCCTGTGCGATCGTCATCGCGACTTCGCTGTTGGCGAGCGCCTTATTGCTCGCGCCGCATCTACGTGCCGCACGGGCGGCTCGGCTGGCGGGCGGCAACGGAGTGACTGGCGAACTGCCGACTCAATTGGCTCGAGACAAGTTGTTTGTCAAGCGACAGCAGATCTTGAACATTTTTTCACGCGACATGGATGCCTTGTTGGAAGGTCGCATTTGCGTGCGGCACATTATGTCGAAACGGATGACAACGGTCGAGCCAAACACGCCGGTTAGCGAGATTCGGAAGAAGATGGAATCGGCAAATTTGCATCACATCTTGGTCTGCGAAGGCGAGAAGTTAGTTGGGATTATCAGTGACCGCGATTTGCGGAAAACCGATGTGGGGACCGCGTCGAAGATCATGACCAGCGACATCATCACCGCTGGATTGAACTCTTTGATCAGCCCCGCCATTACGCTGATGATTCAACGCCGCGTGCATTGTTTGCCGGTCACTGAAGATGGCAAGCTGCGCGGCGTGCTGACAACCAGCGATTTCATGATGACGTTACAGTGCGTGTTGCAGATGCTCTCGCAGGTCGCCGCTGAAGTGGTGCCGGGCGAAAAACCGGCCGGCAGCAGCTTGCCCGCATGCGACGACTGATGCGGTACCGACAAAGAACTGGATCAGAACTGGATCAGAACTGGAGGTCCTCCGGCGCTAACCGTACGCTGACCACCGAATGCTTCTCCGCGCCGGGGCGGTACTGGAGATAGGTCGTCGCCACGATCGTGCCATCGGCCAGTACATGGACGCCTGGGTAGCCGCAGTCGGTGACATTCGCCGCGTGGTTGTGCAGCAGTTTGACCCGCATCTGGCCCGGTCGGTTATGGCGAATATCTTCATAGGTTCCGACCCACGCCACAAAATGACCCCGCGTTGGACTGGCCGGAGCCATGTCTCGAAAGGCGACGAACAGGCGGCCATCGGGCAACGTGACGCCCATGTGCCGGTCACCACTCAGGCCCCACGGCGTATCGATCGGCTGGCTCCAGGTTTGCCCTTCGTCTTGAGAAAACATCATCAAGCTGTTTCCCTGGTGAGTGTTCTCACGCATTAAGCAGCACAATTCATCCCCCGTCGGCGAGCGAAACGCGAAGGGTTCGCAAGGATTCTTGCCTTCGACCGCGGCGACGACTTTTGGTTCGGACCATGTTAGGCCGCCGTCGGCGGTTGTCGTCTGCAGCACCTCCAGCGGCGTGCGATCTTTGCCCTCCGGTCCCTTGTGATACAGTCCCAGGTAGCGGCCGTCTTGCAGTTGCACGATGCTGCTGAAGGTCATCACACAGGGGAAACCGAGCGGTGGCAATTCCCGCCACGTTTTCCCTCCGTCTTCGCTCATGATCCGCGGCATGCCGGGACCGCCACGTTGACCGAGTGCCGCCGAAAAAACCCACAGTCGTTCCTGGCCGTCTGGGTCGGTCAGCCGATAAATGCTGGGACAGTTCTGGTGCGTTGAAAATCGTTTCGGCAGAATTTTGTCGAGTCGCTCCCAGGTTTTGCCGCCGTCATCGCTGCGCGCCATCGGGCCGGCCGAACCGCCATGATTAATGCACCACACGCAGAACAGTGTCTTGCCGTCGCCCATCAGCATCGTCGTCGGATGGCCTTGATACGTCTGCTTGGTGCCGGCCGCGATCACGACGTGCCGATCGGTTTGGTCCGATAAATCCAACAGAGGAAGGTTGGGGCCGTTGTGATTGCTACGCCCGGCGTCGTTGATTTGCCGCCACGTCCGCCGCAACTGGCGTACTTTCTCGGGCTGGTCATGATACAGGTTGTTTGTTTCTCCTAAGTCCTCGGCAAGATTGTATAGCTGCTCCGGTGCATCTGTCGGTGCCGGATCGTTTTTGCGGGGCTTGCTAAATCCGCCCGATCCTTGTCCTTGGATCCACTTCCACGGTCCTTGGCGAATCGTTTTCAGGCCGCGCCCCGATGCGAGCGCCAGGGAAGGCCGCTGAGCTTTTTGTGCGCCACGCAGCAGCGGCAAAATGCTAAAGCTGTCTGGACCTTCGTTCGCCTGAAGCGGGCGTTGTTGGATGTCGGCAAAGGTGGCCAGCATGTCGACGAAGGAGACCACCGCATCGCAAGTCGAACCGGCGGGGACTTGCTGAGGCCAGCGGGCGATAAAGGGGACCCGATGCCCGCCTTCCCAGGCATCCGCTTTCATGCCGCGCAGGGCACCGACACTCGAATGCCCAAAGCGCTGGGCATCGACGTCGTACCAAACCGGCCCGTTGTCTGACGAGAAAATAAGCAGCGTGTTGTCCGACATGTCGGTCTGCTCCAGCTTTCGCAGTACTCGGCCGATCATGGCATCCACCATCATGACGAAGTCACCATACATGCCGGCGCCGCTTTTACCAGCATAGGCCTCGGCGGGCAGCCAGGGAGTATGAGGTGCCGGATACGCGAGATACAAGAATAAGGGGTCGCGCGATTCCCGCTGAGCATGATTGTCGAGCACCGCAATGGCTTCGTCGGTAAATCGCGGCAGCACATCGGCGAGTGCCAGTTCTGGCGCGATGCGACCGGCACGCCAAAACGCGCCTTGGATCGGTGACCAGCCTTCGCTCTGGTTCGCCGGAATCGCTTCGGTGGGCGGATCGACCGCGCGGTCGTTGTTGATGTAGAAATAGGGCGGAATGTCGGTCGAAGCGCGGATGCCGAAGAACGAATCAAAGCCGCAGTCGACGGGACCACCGGGCAACGGTTGGTCGTAACCCTCTTCCTCGAAACCAAGATGCCACTTGCCAACCATCGCCGTGCGGTATCCGGCCGATTTCAGAATCGATGCCAGCGTGGCTTGTCCCGGCTCGATTAAGGCATGGCTCGGCCATCGAGAGACGTCGGTGCGAAATGGATATCGGCCGGTTAGCAGTCCGTACCGCGACATGTGGCACAGCGGCCCCGCGGCGTGTGCGTCCGTGAATCGCATGCCATCGCGGGCCAATGAGTCGATATGGGGCGTCGTGATCTTGGACGAGGCGTTGCAGCAGGCCGGATCTCCGTAGCCCATGTCGTCAACAAGGATAAAGACAATATTCGGTGCCGCTGTGGGCTCGGCCGCACCAGCGATGGCGGCGAACATCCAAGCAAGCAGAAAGTGGAGCGGGAGCGAGTGGCGAACGAACATTACAATTCCAGGCTGCAAAGGGAGGAGGGCAGGAGGTGTCACGCGTCTTCATGAGCCCGTTTCCACCCTAGCAAAATCCGAACGGCTTTGCCGTGGGTTAGGATCGTGCGACACTTTTTTATCGCTCATTGCATAGCCGTTTTGGCGATAGCCACGGTGGTATTCAGGAACCGCGGCTATCGCCAAGGCGGCTCATTTACCCGATGACTCTAACCTGCCTGCTTAGCGGTGATTGGAACGCTCGCGTCACGAGAAGTCTACGCGGAAGCGTTATTGGAGGTTCTGCAAGAAGAGAAGATCTCACGCGATGACATTCCGGCTCAGGTCGCCCGCTCGCTCGACGAAATGCAGGGATAGCGCTTTGCCAAAGTTTCGGTACCGTACGCGCGTTTGCGTTAGATCGTACGCGCGGTCGCGGGAGATCGCGAGCAGTTGTTCGCAAAATACAAAGCGTTGTGTTCTCCCGCTGCCATCGCGACCGCCGATGCCTCGCGCGGCAGAGCGGTCTTCACGAAAACCTGCGCCGCATGCTCAATGGCGAAGGCGGAAAGCCGGAGCCAGATTCTATCCGGGCGATGCGCTCCCGAAAAAGGATTGCAATCGACTGTTCATGTGCAACATTCATGAACATGCCGTGCTGACCGACGTCATGGAACCGCAGGACTACAGCTTCATCGGCAAATATGGCGATGACTTCATGCCGACGAACGATTTGGCCTGGATTGGATTCCGCGTCGAAGCCGGCCTCGACGGTGGCGACTATCTCTTGGTCTGGCACGATCAGGACATTTGCGGTAACGCGTTTCAATTTCCCAATATAGTGCCACGAAAGTGCGCACGCCCAACATGGATCGCATTACGCTGGAAGGAATTCGTTTAACGGACGCAAACACCCCTTCTTCGGTATGCAAGCCGACCCGAAGCCGGAAAGCTGACAGGATAGACGGCTGTTAAATATCGAGAGAGGCAAGAGTTTTCCAAGGATTCAGGATGCCAAAAATTGTAGTCGTTGGAAGTTCTAACACCGATATGGTGATCAAATCCGAGCGTCTGCCCGCCCCGGGGGAAACAATCCTCGGCGGTGAGTTCTTCATGAATCCCGGCGGCAAGGGTGCCAACCAGGCTGTTGCCGCCGCCAGGCTTGGGGGCGAGGTGGTTTTCGTAGCCAAGGTCGGTGATGACCTTTTTGGGAAAGAAGCCGTTGCCGGTTTCAAGAATGAGGGCATCAACACCGATTTTATCGGGGTCGATCCACAGTTGCCCTCCGGCGTCGCGACTATCATGGTCGATGGCAATGGCGAAAACTGCATAGCGGTGGCTTCGGGCGCGAACAATGCGTTGAGTACCGTGGACGTCGATCTGGCCATCGATCCAATCGATGCGGCC
>Ga0102938_10000158_pt1 | contig 45596 bp, 45 predicted proteins | sample SalPonR2_B_D2_MG_FD_84516 | JGI IMG/M metagenome (GOLD analysis project Ga0102938, IMG submission 84516) | Salt pond soil microbial communities from South San Francisco under conditions of wetland restoration - Salt Pond MetaG R2_B_D2_MG | ecosystem: Environmental > Aquatic > Marine >...
TACCTTTTCTGGCTCTTACTGCTACAGCTACACCTGAAGTTGTGGAAGACATCCAGGATAAATTAAGATTTAAAGAAAAAAATGTACTCTGGAAAAGTTTTGAAAGAAAAAACCTGGTTTACCTGGTGAGAAAAGTTGAAAGCAGGGAGAATTATCTTTTAAATACTCTTTCAAAAATTAAAGGTACAGGTATAATTTATACCAGAAGCCGGAAAAAGACTAAGTGGATTTCAGATATGTTAAATAAGCATGGAATTGTTTCTGATTATTACCATGCAGGCCTTAGTAATGAAGTACGTTCTGAAAAGCAAGATGCCTGGCAGCAGAATAAAAAACGGGTAATGGTGGCTACGAATGCATTTGGCATGGGCATTGATAAGCCCGATGTGAGGTTTGTGGTTCATTATGATCTGCCGGATAATCTGGAATCTTATTACCAGGAAGCAGGAAGGGCTGGCAGGGATGAAAAAAAAGCATATGCCGTATTGTTGTTTTCTGATGCTGATAAGGCAAAAATGAAACAGAGAATTCAGAATAGTTTCCCTGAAATGGAAGATATAAAGAATCTTTATGAAGCTGTTTGCCAGTACCTTCAAATACCATACGAAGGGGGAAAATACCAGGCGTATGATTTCAATATTAGTGATTTTGCTAGCCGTTATAAATTTGGGTTAATGACAATTTATAATGGAATAAAATTATTGCAACGAGGTGGGTATCTTGAACTTACCGATGAAGTTTCTAACCGTTCAAAGATCTATTTTATTGTGAACAGGGATGATTTATACAATTTTCAATTGGCTAATGAAAAATACGATGGATTTATAAAATTAATCTTACGTAACTATACAGGGGTATTTACAGATTATACAAAAATTGATGAGAATATGCTGGCTAAGAAAATACATGTTTCTGTTGATAAAATTTATCAATATTTAAACAGGTTAAAATATTATAAAATAATAGATTATATTCCTTATAAAAAAACACCTATGATTGTCCTCACAGAGGAACGGCTAAAAAAGAAGAGTATTTATTTAAGTAAAGATCAGTATAAAGAGCGAAAAGAATTGTTTTCCAAACAAGTAAAACAAGTTTTAGGGTATGCAGAAACAGAGACAAAGTGCCGCAGCCAGATTTTACTTGAATATTTTGGAGAAGAGAATGCCTATCGCTGTGGAATATGTGATGTATGTACCAGGAGAAATGAGCTGGAGTTGAGTAAATATGAATTTGATGTGATTCTCGAAGAGCTGAAAAAAATATTAAAAGACAAAGCAGCTCGCATTGATGAAATAATTGAGCATTTAGAGTACCCTAAGAATAAGGTACTTAAAGTAATTGACTGGTTGGCAGATAACAGAAAAATTATTAAAGAAGGAGAAGACAGATTTAAATGGCATAAGTAAAAAACGAAACAAACAAAGCCAGGCAGGGATTAAGGAATAAAAATCGCCTGCCTGGAAGCCAATGCCATTTATAAATTGGAGGTGTTGTAAAATAATAGATGTAATAAAATTAAAATTCGTTGCGTGAAATTTTAATTTTTTTTAAGCATCCATATTTTTGTATTTTTGCGTCCGTTTTATAATATGTTTGAAAATGAAAGAGTTATTCGAAAACGAAAATGTGAATAATTTTGTTACAAGTGCAGCAAATTATTGCACATTGGTTGAAAACGCAGGTAATTTTTCAAAGAAAAATTTTATTGAAAAAACACTTGAACTTTTTTCTTCTTTATATTATTCAATATTTAGGTTCCCTTCCTTTGAAATTGAATCGGATGAAGAAATGATTGAAAAATTCGTAACCGAACAGGAGTGGAATAATATTTACCAGCGGGTTAGTCAAAAATTAGGGTATCATGATGATTATCTTGATGTATATGATCCGGTTGCCAGACAGGAAGAAGATTTAAGTGTCGGGAAATTGTCTGATAACCTTGCAGATATTTATCAGGATATGAAGGATTTTGTTACTCTTTATGGCGTAGGGAACGAGGATGTTATGCTTGCTTCTTTGTGGGAATGCAAAATTAGTTTTGAAGAATATTGGGGGCAAAAATTGTTGAATGCCACCAGGGTATTGCACAGACTCTATTTTTATGAAGAAAACCTGGAAGAAGAAGACGAAAACAGTGAAGATCAGACGGATTATAATGAAAACAGAAATAACTGGATGTTTAATAGAAAACAAGAGCAATATAGAAAAGGAGAAAAATGAGTTATAAATTAGAAATTACAAATGATGAAATAAAAAAACTTCCTAAAACTGAATTTTCCGGTAATATTTTCTTGATAGATACTTTTAAAAAATTTGATATCGCTTTGCCTTTGTTATCCGAGAAAAAAATTCTTGGTTTTGATACAGAAACAAAACCTGCTTTTAAAAAAGGCAAAGAAAATGAGGTTGCCTTGTTGCAGTTGTCTGACTCAGAGACTGCTTTTCTTTTCAGATTGCAGAAGATAGGCCTGCCGGACCCATTGATTCGCATACTTGAGAAAGAGTCTATAAAAAAAATAGGTGTAGCCATAAGAGATGATTTGCGGGCTTTGAAGAAAGTTGAATCTTTTAATCCTGGTGGATTTGTTGAACTTCAAGAGGTTGCCAGCGAAATGGGATTGAAAAATAATGGATTGAAAAAGCTTGCCGGAATTTTTCTGGGTTATAGAATTTCCAAATCACAAAGAATGACAAACTGGGAAAATGAGATATTAAGTCCTGGTCAGTTGAAATATGCTGCAACTGATGCTTGGATTTGTAATGAATTGTATTATAAAATGGTAACTAATAGGGAATAATGGAGCAGCAAAGAATTATTTTAAAATCGGGTAAGGATCAGTCATTATACAGATACCATCCCTGGGTCTTTTCTGGGGCTATAAAAAAAACGAAGGGTAATTTTAAGGAGGGTGATGTTGTCAGTGTCTATAATAACAAGGACGAGTTTTTAGGTAAGGGACATTTTCAGCCGGGGACTATCGCGGTAAGAATTCTGACTTTTAAAGATGTGCCGGTTGATCTTTCTTTTTGGGAATATAAATTAACTCAGGCGTATGAGCTCAGAGAAAAAGTAGGATTACTGAATAACGAAAGTACCAACGTATTCAGACTAATAAATGCTGAGGGAGACGGAATGCCCGGGCTGATTATTGATTATTATAACGGAGTTGCTGTTTTTCAGGCCCATTCTGTAGGAATGTATCAATTAAAAGAGCAGTTTGTTGAAATACTAAAAAAAATACTGGGTAATGATTTACGTGCGGTCTATAATAAAAGCTCAAAGACTTTACCATACCATGCACCAATCGAAAAGAAAGATTTTTTCCTTTTTGGAAACCAACCCGATAAACTGGTTGTGAATGAGAACAATTTGCAATTCGGAATTGATTGGCAAACAGGTCAGAAGACAGGATTTTTTATTGATCAGCGCGATAATAGAAACCTGGTTCGCAGGTTTTCTAAAAATGCAAATGTTCTTAACCTTTTCGGGTATACTGGTGGCTTCTCAGCTTATGCTATTCAAGGAGAAGCCAGTAAAGTACATACTGTGGATAGTTCTAAGAAAGCAATTGAGCTGGCTGAAGAAAATATCCGGCTTAATTTTAATGAAACCATTGTACATAAAGGGATAGCAAGTGATGCTTTTGAATACCTGAAAAGCACTAAAGAAGAATACAATCTTATAATTCTTGATCCCCCGGCTTTTGCAAAACACCATAATGTTTTACGAAATGCCTTGCAAGGTTATAAAAAATTGAATAGATTAGCATTTGAGAAAATCAGGACTAATGGGATTTTATTTACATTTTCATGTTCTCAGGTAGTAAGTAAAGAGAATTTTAAACAGATGGTGTTTGCAGCTGCTGCATCTGCAAAAAGAGATGTTAAAATATTATATCACCTTGAACAACCTGTAGATCATCCTATTAGCATCTTTCATCCTGAAGGGGAGTATTTAAAAGGATTGGTTTTGAATGTTTTATAATAATTTTTTAAATGAAATACATTTATATTTTACTTTTTCTTTTTCTGTTTTTTAATGAGGGACTCGGACAATCCTTGTTCCCGGTAAATTATTATGAAAACAGGGGAGAGATTGAATTTTGCAGGATGGATGTGCACAACAATAAATTATTCTGGCCATTGGGAAAGAAAGGCCTTATAATTTTTGATGTATCCAATCCTAACAGAATTAACCGGTTGAAATTGTATAGGACTTATGAAATAAGAAGTTATAATAAAATGTATGGATCACCATATGCAATAAAATTAGTAGGTGATAAAGCTTATTTGGCTCATGGTGAACTGGGATTTGACATTCTTGATATTTCTAATATTCTGGATCCCAAGCTTATAGGAAGATATTCAAGAAATCAGTCTGTTTATAATTTTAAAATCTATAAAGATTATGCAATTCTCGGACTGGATAAAATGGGTTTAGAAGTTGTCGATTTTTCTGATTCCAAAGACATACAAATGGTTTCCAGGAATAATTTTGAAGGATTGCATGTAAATAATATTGATATTTTGGAGCCAACAGTTTATGCTGCCTGTGGTAATTATGGCCTAAAAATTTTGTCTTTTAATGATCCGTTGGAAGAATTTAAGAGGGCTAATTTTCCTAAAGATTTTAATACTCAGAATGAAGCAGAAAAGTTGCAGATATATAAGGGCATTGGTCTGCTTGCAAATGATGCCAGGGGAATTTCCGTGCTGGATTTAACCCTGAAGAAATATCCGGATGAAATTGATTTAATTGATACTGAAGGAAAAGCAAATGATTTGATTATTAATAAAGAAACGATGTATGTGGCAACAAGCAATGGGATAGAAATTTATAGTGTTGAGGATCCGCAAAATATTTTTAGGATTACAAGTTATTCCGATAAAAAGAGAAAATTCCAGAAAATTGCAGTTGAGGGGAAATATCTTTATGCTACCTATAAAAAAGGTTGGTGGTTGTGGAAAAAATATGGAGTTATGATTTTTGAAATTGAATAAAATATATAAATTTCATTTAATTAGCATAAAATCAATATAATAAAAATTGTGATTATGAATGTACAGGAAGCTGAAGAACTTTTAAAAAAACATGTGAAAGATACAAAAATGCTTTATCATAGTTATGCCTCTGCTGCTGTTATGGAGGCTTTAGCACAACGTCTGGGAGAGGATAAGGTAAAATGGAGTGTTACAGGCATGCTTCATGATATAGATTCGGAAATTACTGATAAAGATCCCAGCCGCCATGCACTTGAAGCAGAAAATATTCTTAAAGATTATGATGTGGATGAAGAAATGCTTGATGCTATCAGAATGCATAACGAAGAAGCTACCGGAAAGGAAAGAACCACTAAATTTCAACATGCCCTTGCTGCAGGGGAAACTATAACCGGACTTATATATGCAACAGCACTCGTTTATCCCGATAAAAAAATTAAAAGTGTAAAGCCCAAATCAATTAAAAAACGAATGAAAGAAAAAGCTTTTGCGGCATCAGTAAAGAGAGACACTATAAGAGAGTGTGAAGAAACCGGTATTCCATTGGAAGAATTCATTGAGTTATCATTAAATGCAATGAAAGAAATTGATACTAAAATTGGATTATAATTTTGCATAATATTTGCGGTACAACTAATACTAAAGGTAAACACTCACATTATGAAAAAAATTCTCTTATACGTTGTTTTTTCCTGCTTATTTGTAAATGTCTTTTCACAGAAAAAAGTGGAGGAAATAAAAATTGAAGGAGCAACAGGTACCGCTATAGGCAAATCATTGCCGGGTGTAATAAAACAAGCCCGCGATAAAGCTAAGGTGGATGCATTGAAAAAAGCAGGAATAACTGAAAATATAAATACATATACCGATTTTTACCAAAGTGAAACAGATAATGAATACAGTGAACTTTTTTCATCTGATATTTTTTCAAACATCAGGGGAGCGGTAAAAGATGTTGAAATAGTAGATACTTTACGTTCTTTTACAAAAGAGGGTTTTATAAAAGTGACAGCCGTTATTAACTGTACTGTGCTTAAATATAGTACTGCGAATGATTTATCTTTTAATTTTAAAGTTTCGGGTATTAAGCAATTCTATAATAATAATGCACATCTGAAATTCTCTATAATGCCTTCAAAACCAGGATATCTGAAAGCTTTCCTTTTTACTAAAAATGAAGCTTATCAGCTTTTTCCCAACAATTGGGAGAAATCTGTTCTTTTCAGAAAGGATTCAATGTATAAATTTCCTTTGGAAGAATTGGATTATATACTGGAGACAACAAAAAACAGTGAAATACACAGAATTGTTTTTGTCTATTTAAAGAAGGAAATTCCTTTCTATGGGTCTGTAAAGTATGAAGAAATATTTGACTGGATTTTTTCTATTCCCCCTGACCAGAGAAAAGTAAAGTCAAATACCTTTACTGTAGTCAATGAAAAGGTAAATTAACCAAACCTATTTATACTTTTGTATTATTGTAAGACCATCTCTGACAGGCAAAATTACTTTCTTCAGACTTGAGTCGTCTTTTACCAATTTATTGAATTGGTGAATGCCTTTTGTATGATTGTCAAAGTTTTTCGGATTGTTTAATACTTTCCCGTCCCATAGCGTATTGTCGGCTATTATAAACCCTCCTGTTTTTAAGTATTTTTTACAGAGATTTAAATATTGGGGATATTCTCTTTTGTCACCGTCAATAAAACACAAATCATAACTTTTTTTGAGAGATGGGATAATCTTTAGAGCATCTCCTATATGAAGGTTAATTTTATCTTTTTGACCCGACTTTTTGAAGTAATGAATAATAAATTCTTCTAATTCATCATTTATTTCAATTGTATCGATCGAGCCCTTTTGCATTCCTTTAGCCATACAGATCGTACCATAACCTGTATAAGTACCTATCTCCAGGGCATTTAAAGGATTAATCATTCTAACTATTATTTCCAGAAATTTTCCCTGCATGGGACCTGACAGCATGCGTGGGTGAAGTATTTTCTTGTGTGTTTCCCGAAATAATTCATACAGCACAGGATCTTCTTCTTCTGAATGGTCCAGTATATATTTATTGATTTGTTCTTCTTTTCTACTCATTATAATTATTTATTGATAAATTAAAACAGATAGCTGGTCTGGCTTTAATACATCATTAGCTACTTCTAAAACATTTTCAGCAGAAATATTTTCTATCTTCTTTTTTATTTCAGCCAGGCTATTTAGTTTATTCCTGAAGAGATAACTTTTACCATTGGCAATCATCTGGTTAGAATTAACCTCCGATTGAATGGCAATCTGACCGAATAACTGTTGTTTGGCATTTTTAAGCTGAACAGAACCCAGCTTTTTTTCTCTGAGCCTTTTAAATTCTTTGTGTACCTGGTTTAATGTCTTGTCAAGCTTGTTTTTATCTGTGGCAAAGTAAACAGAGAATATGCCTGTGTCGGTAAATGGAGTATAGTTTGATTCCACATGATACACATATCCTAGTTTTTCTCTCAGAAGCATATTAAGCCTTGAGGTTAAACCAGGACCACCGGTTATGTTTTCCAGAAGACTTAGAGTAGTTCTTCTTGAATCGTACATGTTATAACCAATATTGCCTAACATGCAATGTGCCTGTGATGTGTTTTTATCTATAACTTTTGTTTCAGGCAGGTAATTTTTAAATGGCTTACGTTTTATGCCATTCTGAATTGGTTTAAAGTCATTAAAATTTCTTTCGACCAATTTTATTAATTCTGAAAAAGAAATATCTCCCACCGAACTGATTACCATTTGATCAGGAGAGTAATTATTGTGCACAAATCTTTGGAAATCTTCTTTGTTAAATTTATTAAGAGTCTCAGGTGAACCAAGAATATTCCTTCCTAAAGGTTGCCCGGCAAAAATCAACTCTTCAAAATCATCAAAGATTGATTCTGACGGGTTGTCTTTATACGAATTAATTTCATCAATAATTACTTCCTTCTCCTTCTCAATTTCTTTTCCAGGAAATATTGAAGAGAAGGTGAGATCTGATAGTAATTCTAAAGCTCTGGAATATTCATTTTGTATAAAAGAGGTATGTATGAAAGTTTCTTCTTTGCTGGTGTAAGCATTAATGTCGCCACCCACATTATCCATACGGCTTAAAATATGAAAAGCTTTTCTTTTTGTAGTTCCTTTAAAAATTAAATGTTCTATGAAGTGGGCAATACCCTGTTCATGTTCTTCTTCATCCCTCGATCCGGCGTTAATTATTAAGCCACAATGAGCTACCTCGGAATTGTTTTTTACGTGTACAATTCTAAGTCCATTATTTAATTGGTGTGTATAGTATTTCATTTAAATTAATACCTTTTTCCTGCCTTGCAAAATTAGTAAAATGAATAACAACATTTGCAAAATTTGGTAAATCAGAATTTCTATATAAAATCAAAACATTTTTTTAGATAATTTTTATCCTTAACTCCTTGTTTTTTTTTGATATTGGGGGATTTATGTAATAATACGAAAAAAAAATTATAAATATTTTGCAAAAAGATTTTTTTCATTACATTTGCAATCGCTTTACAAAAGGAGCCATAGCTCAGTCGGTAGAGCAACGGACTGAAAATCCGTGTGTCCCTGGTTCAATTCCAGGTGGCTCCACAAGGAGGCCGCAAAGAAGCGGCCTCTTTTTTATTTCCTTTATAGAAATACAATCATGGGCTTTAGAGGCGAAACAGCTCCTTATAAATTTTTCACCCAAAAAATTGTTTACATGAGCGAGCTATTCAATTCAAATCATATATCAAATATTGAACATTTTTTTACTTTCCTTGTTTAAGCGTTTTAATTATTTGTATAGAAAACATTGAATGAATAAAATATAAATTTATGATTTTATTTTAATTTGTTTGTTACTTGACTTTAAGTACTTTAAGACTTGTTAGTCTTAAAAATATGTTCGGTAGTACATATTAAATTTTGATTATATGCATATTTTGTTTATATTTAGCTAATTAAATCATAAGTAGGTAATATTTTTTGCAATTTAACATAAAAAATATCTTGCACGAAAATTTTTTTTTATAGTTTTGTCGACCCTTATAAAACATGAAAATTTTACATATTTTTTAACCTAAAAAAAATGATTCTATGAGAACAAAAAACACAATTAAAATTTTATCATTTCTATTTTCTTTACTTCTAATTCTTCCGGCAACTTCTTTTGCCCAGGAAGAAGAAGACGAAGACGGTTTCACTTTTGGTGGCGCGATGCGTTATAACATAGTAAGCGAAAGCTACGAAAGTGATCCTACGACAACGAATACCTATGCAACATGGGATACATGGCGCCTGAATGTTGATGGTTCAGTAGCTGATGTTGACCTGAGCTTTGAGTATCGTTTCTATCCAACGTTTAATACCCACTTTATTCATCATGGTTTCTTAGGGTATGGACTCTCCGACAATGTTTATATGGAGTTGGGTGTAACACAGGTACCCTTTGGTATTACAACTTATGCTTCTCATTCATGGTGGTTCCAGGGACCCTATTATGTAGGTCTTGAGGATGATTATGATATGGGAATTAATTTTGACATTACACCTTCTGAAAACCTGAAACTATCATTGGCTTACTTCCGTCAGGCAGAACCGCAAGGACCTGCAGGTGGAGGGTTAAACGGAGCAGGTCGTTATTCCTATGATGTTATTTCCGGAACCGGTTATTATCTTGATGACAATGATAATCTTCAACCAATGCAAGCATCCCTTCGTGAATTAAACCAATTTAATGCAAGATTAGCCTATAATCTGAACGAAGATTGGGAAATTGGAGCAAGCGCTCAATTCGGACAGCTTTATAACAGTACTAACGATGATGCAGACTGGACTTCTGCGCTGGCTGCTCACGTTGTAGGTAATTTTGGTGATTTTAATTTAAAAGCAGAGTATGTAAACTATAATTATACTGCCCAAAGTGATGAGTTCGTAGATCCTTCAAGTGGAGAAACAGTAACTCGTGACCTTGACATTGTTTCAATGGGTGCTTATGGATATCCATATAGTGTTGCTGCTAAGGCAAATATGTATGTAGCCGGACTTTCCTACAATATTCCTGTAGAATGGGGTCCCATTAGCAGTGTAACAACATATCTTGACTTTACTATGATTGATAAAGTTGAAGAAAATTTTGAAGATACTTATCACTTAATCCCTGGTTTTATGCTTACCGCAGGTAGTATCTATACTTATTTTGATTTTGCCTTAGGTAAAAACCAGCCATGGTTAACCGAGAACTTCGGAACTGGTTTAGGTCAGGGTAGAACATGGTCAAACGATCCTGCTGATCAAGGTAAGTATTTTTATATAGATGATTCTAGTGATGATAGAATTGGAAAACCTGTACCAATTGATCAGGTTGATTGGAACCTTCGTTTCAACATCAACATTGGTTACTATTTCTAAGAGCTTTTTATAAAGAACTGTAAGATAAACTCCTTGTCCCTTAATGAAGGGGACGAGGAGTTCTTATGTACCAGTTCTGGTGAACATTTCTTAGGAATTTAATTTTAATTATCAATTATTTTCCCTAATTTTGAATAATATCGATATTTTGAAAATATTATGAGCAAAATAAAAGTAGAAAATCTTAGCGTTATATTCGGAAAGAATGTTAACGAAGCACAGGAACTTCTTAGAAAGGGAACAAGCAAGGTTGAGATTTTGAATCAAACTGGATGTACAGTGGGTGTGAACAACGCCAGCCTTGAAATTGAAGAAGGAGAAGTTTTTGTTGTGATGGGACTTTCCGGTAGTGGAAAGTCAACGCTCTTAAGATGTTTCAACCGTCTTATAGAACCAACAAACGGAAAAATTCTGGTCGACAATGAAGATGTTATTTCTGTAAATGAGAAGGAATTGCGTTTAAATATACGTCGTAAGAAAATGACCATGGTTTTCCAGCATTTTGGATTATTACCCCACCGAACTGTAAGCTCAAATGTTGCATTTGGATTGGAAATACAAGGAGTTGATGAAGAGACTAGAATTAAGAAAGCCTATGATGTTATAAAAACGGTAGGACTGGAAGGTTATGAAGAAAAAATGACCGGACAGCTTAGTGGTGGAATGCAACAACGGGTTGGTTTGGCACGTGCGCTGGCTACAGACCCGGAAATTCTGCTTATGGATGAGGCCTTTAGTGCACTCGATCCGTTGATCCGAACCAATATGCAGGATGAACTTCTTGACCTGCAGGAAAAAGTACACAAAACCATATTGTTTATAACACATGATCTTGATGAAGCTCTGAAGCTGGGCGATCGTATTGCCATTATGAAAGATGGTGTTATTGTTCAAATAGGAACGCCCGAAGAGATTCTTACAAATCCGGCAGATGATTACGTAAAAGCTTTTGTGGAAAATGTTGACCGTGGAGGTATTGTTACTGCAAATACAGTGATGTTTAAGAACCCTGCTAATGTTCGAATTAAACAAGATGGTCCGAGGGCTGCCCTCAGAAAAATGAGTAATGCAGGTGTTACTTCTTTACCAGTAATAGATGAAGATGGGAAGTTTCTGGGATTCGTAAAAGACACTGATATGAAAGAGATGGAAGATAAAGGAATCCGTAACCTGAAAGATTTTATGTATACAAAAGAAGAGGTGAAAGCTGTTGACCCGGAAACACCTGTAGCTGAACTATTGCCTTTATTTCTGGATACCAATCTTAATCTTGCTGTAATAGATGAGAATAAGAAATTAGTAGGAGTGGTTGTTCATTCAACAGTTATTGCAGAAATGATTGGAAAAGAAAGAAAAGAAGTTAAACAAATCAGAAAAGAAGGAGGAATTGACTTATGATACTAAATATAGATATACCTTTAGGAAATTGGGTTGAGAGTGCAGTTGACTGGCTTTCTGCCAATGCATCAGTATTTTTTGATGGAATAACCATAGGAGTTGATTCAATGGTTACTTCTTTACAAAAAGTACTCCTTTTCCCACCTCCTTTTGTAATTATCATATTATTTGCAATATTAGCATACGGTATGGCTTCCAAAGGACATAAGCCATTTACTAAAGGTGCTTTAAAAGCTGGAGGAGGAACAGCCCTTTTTACTATTTTAGGATTCTTACTGCTACAGGTAATGGGATACTGGGAGGAAACGATGCAGTCTATTGCACTGATTTTAGTTTCTGCACTTATCGCGCTTGTAATTGGAATTCCATTAGGAGTTTATGCGGCAAGACATGATACAGCAGAAAAAATAATCAGACCAATACTTGATTTCATGCAGACGCTACCTCCTTTTGTTTACCTGATACCAGCTATTATATTTTTCCAGGTAGGTAACGTTCCTGGTGTGATTGCAACTATTGTATTTTCACTGCCTCCGGCTGTGCGATTTACTAATTTGGGTATCAGAAATGTACAGGAAGATGTTGTGGAAGCATCTAAAGCTTTCGGATGTACTAAAAGACAGCTTTTATATAAAGTACAGATACCCCTGGCCAAACCAACTATTTTTGCGGGAGTAAACCAGGTTATTATGCTTTCTTTATCTATGGTTGTTATTGCATCTATGGTAGGAGCTGCAGGTTTAGGACAGTCGGTTTATAAAGGTATCCTGAAAGCTGATATGGCATTGGGATTTGAAGCAGGAGTTGGTATTGTAATTCTTGCTATCTTCCTGGATCGTGTTACACAGTCCTTAAGTATCTCAAAAAAACAAGTTGAAGAAGAATAAAATAACATACATAACCTTAAACATAATTTACTAACCAAAAAAGGAGAATTAACTATGCGAAAACTAAAATTAAATCTTAAAACAACTTTAGCAGTTCTGCTTGGAGCTGCTGTTCTGAGTTTTACTGCCTGTAAACAAGGCGCTAAAGAAGGTGAAAAGGGAAAAGAAAAAACAAAAGAACAAACTGAACAAATGGAAATTCTTTATCCCAACTGGGCAGAAGGTATAGCTTTTACAAATCTGGCTAAAGCTGCTCTTGAAGACAAGGGATATAATGTTAAAATTACTCCCCTTGAACCAGGACCAATCTATGCTACAATAGCTAAAGGTGATGCTGATCTTATGATGGATGCATGGCTTCCTCATACACACTCAGACTATTGGGAAAAATATGGTGAGCAGATTGATAAGATTGGTGAATCATTCAGTGGTGGTACAACAGGACTTGTAGTACCTCAATATGTTGATGTTAATTCAATTGAAGAATTGAATGACAATGTTGATAAATTTGATGGTAAAATTATAGGTATCGCTAGTGGTGCTGGTATTCATAGAAATACTGAAAAAGCCATCAAAGAATATAACCTTGAATACAAACAGGTTACTTCTAGTGGACCAGCTATGATGGCTTCACTAAAGAGAGCTTATGACAAGCAGGAACCTATTGTAATTACAGGTTGGAAACCTCACTACATGTGGGCTGACTATGATCTTAAATATTTAAAAGATCCTAAAGAAATTTATCCTAAAGATGTTTGTGCAATTATTGCAAGAAAAGGACTTAAAAAAGATTTCCCAACTGCATACAAATTTTTCACAAACTTTAATCTTAAGGAAACTCAGCTTTACAACCTGATGGATGCCATTGATAAAGGTGAAGACGAACTTGAAGCTGCCAAAAAATGGTATAAAGATCATAAGGTTCTTGTAGAAAGCTGGATGCCAGAAAAAATGAAATAATATTTTCATAACTGTTTATAAAAATCACCGGCTGAATGGTCGGTGATTTTTTTTATCTTTTTCAAAATGCTTTTTTTAATTTTGACCTGTCGAACAAATATCCTATTCAGGATGTCTCACTTATTGAAAAATATTAACTATGAAAGACACAAAATCAATATTAATAATACTCGATGGCTGGGGATTGGGTGAAGATGATGAATCCAATGTAATTAAAGCAGCAAATACACCTTATATGGATAGTCTGCTGAAAAATTACCCAAATTCTAAACTGCAGGCTTCCGGTGAAAATGTAGGACTGCCTGAAGGGCAAATGGGAAATTCAGAAGTAGGACACCTTAATATTGGTGCTGGCCGCATTGTTTATCAGGATCTTGTACGGATAAATAAAGCTATCGAAGATGGCTCATTTGATCAAAATGAAGTACTGAATGATGCTTTTAAATATGCCAAAGACAATAATAAGGCTGTCCATTTTATCGGGCTTGTTTCTGACGGGGGTGTTCATTCTTCAGATAAACACCTTTATAAATTATGTGATCTGACCAGTGATTATGGTCTGGATAAAGTTTATATACACGCACTTACAGATGGGAGAGATACCGACCCGCAAAGCGGAAAGGGATATGTTCAGAAACTGCAGGATCATTTAAAGAAATCAAACGGGCAGATAGCTTCTCTCGTTGGGCGATTTTATGGAATGGACCGGGATAAAAGATGGGACAGAATTAAAGAAGCTTATGATCTTTTTGTTAGCGGAAAAGGCAAACAAACACAAAATATTGTAAATGCAATACAGGAGTCGTATGATAATGGGGTTACAGATGAGTTTATTAAACCAATTGTTTCTGTTGATGAAAAAGGAAAACCTGTAGGCACTATCAATGAAGATGATGTGGTAATTTGCTTTAATTTCAGGACTGACAGGCTGAGAGAAATGACTATTGCATTAACACAGAAGGATATGCCCGAACATGATATGAAAACCATGCCATTATATTATCTGACAATGACAAGATATGATGAATCTTTTGAGAATGTTCGCATTATCTATGAAAAAGAGAATATTAAAAATACAATTGGCGAGGTTTTAGCTAAGAAAGGGAAAAAACAGATACGCATAGCTGAGACTGAGAAATATGCACATGTAACATTCTTCTTTTCTGGTGGACGGGAAGAAGAATTTGAAAATGAAAAAAGAATACTGATTCCATCTCCCCAGGAAGTTAAAACTTATGATGAAAAACCGGAAATGAGTGCTATAGAGGTGAAAGATGCCATTGTCGATGAATTGAAGAAGGGGGATTCCGATTTTGTTTGTTTGAATTTTGCTAATGGCGATATGGTAGGTCATACAGGGGTATATAATGCAATTAAAAAAGCAATTGAAACTGTGGATAATTGTTTGAGTGATGTTGTTGAAGCTGCTAAAGAAAATGGATATAATGCTCTGATTATTGCTGATCACGGGAATGCAGACAATGCTGTAAATCAGGATGGTAGTCCAAACACTGCCCATTCTACAAATCCTGTTCCCTGTGTTTTGGTTTCTGGTGAATATAAAAAGATAAATGATGGTATTTTAGCAGATGTGGCCCCAACACTGCTTAAAATTATGAATATTGATATTCCGGATGAAATGACCGGAAATGCGATGGTATAATATTAAATGTAAATTAATGGTATTAATTGGTGAAACGTTGGTAAGTCTGGATCTGTTTGAAAAGAAGTTTAAATGTGATCTATCGGTTTGTAAAGGAATGTGTTGTGTGGAAGGTGTTGCAGGAGCCCCGCTTGAGGCAGAAGAAACAAAAATACTTAAAAAAATCTATCCTTTGATTTATCCTTATTTAAAAGAGAAAAACATCAACGCTATTGAAGAACAGGGATTATATGTAAAGGATAGTGATGGCGAATGGGTAACACCCCTCATAAGCGGAGAAGAATGTGCCTATGCAATATTTGAAGATGGAATTGCTAAATGTGCTATTGAAAAAGCTTATTTTGAAGGGTTAATTTCTTTCAGAAAGCCCATTTCCTGCCATTTGTATCCAATAAGAATCAAAAAGATTGATAAACTCGAAGCTCTTAACTACCATGAATGGGATGTCTGCAAACCTGCTTTTGAATTAGGTGAAAAGGAAGGTATTCCGGTTTATCGTTTTCTGAAAGATGTTTTAATAAGGAAATACGGTGAAAAATGGTACAGGGAACTTGAAGAAACAGCTGAAGCATACTACGAAAAGCAAGACATTAGCAAATCCTGAATATTCTTTGCTGACTTAGAATTATTTGGGATTCAATAGAAAAAATATCTACTATTTTTTTACTATATTTCCTTCAGCAGCTTGTTGTCTTCGGTTTTAGACAGCCTCTTGTTAAAGTCATCAACCATCCCTTTGATGCGATTTATATCTGTCCCGTCTTCAGATAATATTTTATCTTTACCTAAATGGTCTAACTGATTTAATACATATATAATGGTGAGGTTGTCAATATCCTGACCTGGTTGGTAAGCTCTTTCTTTTGTGTCCGGACTTACAATCTCCGATAGTATTCTGCATTCTACCAATTGGAAAAGAATTTTTCTCACCAGCCTCATTGGAATTTTTAAAGTATGGCTAATTTCTTCAGCGGTAAGCGGTTTTTCAGCTTTACTAAAATTTTTAACCAACAAATGGGTAATAATTAAAGCTAATATTTTTTTGCTGTATGCACTAATGTTTTCAATGTCAGATTCAAATTCATACTGTTGTAAGTTTTGATCGGCAAAAGAGATTTCTGCTCCAAGCAAAATAATAAGCCAACTTATTTGCAACCATACAATAAACAGTGGAAGGGCTGCAAAACTTCCATAAATAGCACTGTACCTTGAAACACCTACCTGGAAGTTAATATAAACCCATTGCGTAAGCACAAAAATCGTTCCTGCAGCAATCCCTGCAATAAGAGCAGAACGGAATTTTACCCTGATATTGGGCATAAACATATATAAAAAGGTAAAAACTCCCCAGATCAAAACATAGGGTATCAGCCTTATTAAGAAGAAAATAAGTGGACTTAAAAAACCAATAAGAGATACTTCATCGGCAATTTGCTCAAATTTCACCTTGATAAATACAGTAGCTGAGCTCGCTACAATCATCATTATGGGAGCAATGAACATGAATGAGAAATAGTCGCTAAATTTTCTGAACCAGCTCCGCGATTTTTGTATTTGCCAGATCGCATTAAATGAGCTTTCAATGTTTGAGAAAACCTTTAGTACAGACCATAGCAAGATTACCAAACCAATACCGGTTATAATTCCACCTTTGGCATTGTCCAGAAAAGAATTGGCAAAATTGATAATCCAGTTTAATATTTCTTGTTGACCACTAAAATTAGCATGGATCTGATCTATCAGATATTGCTTTAATCCAAAGCCTTTTGCTATTCCAAATATCATTGCCATTAGCGGAACAACAGCCAAAAGGGTAAAAAAGGTTAATGCTGATGCACGGAGTCCGATCTTGTCTTCTCTAAATCCTCTGACAGCCAAGGCAATTATCCGGAGAAAACGCAACCATGCTTTTTGTCGTCCTGATTGTCTTTCCAGTGGGATGTCCCATATTTTCTGGTTTAAAAAATTTAGTGCTTTTTTTAGCATGAGCTGTTTTTAATAAGGTTGATTTTCTTTTGAATTATCGATAAATTTATGAAATTCCTGAGATAATTAGTCATATTTGAAGGTAAATTTGTGATTTTATTCCTGATGAAAGAAGTTGATAAAAATAATAAAATAGTACAGTTGAACAGAAGAATAAAAAACTGCAGGGGATGTGATTTGGCATTAACCAGGCAGAATGCATTGCCGGGAGAGGGAAATCTGAATGCAAAGTTTTTTTTTATTGCGCAGGCACCCGGAAGAGAGGAAGATAAAGAAGGACGCATGTTTATTGGTACTTCAGGTAAAGTGCTTGATCAATTGTTTTCATTCCTGGATTTTGACCGTGAGGATGTTTACATGACCAATCTTGTGAAATGCTTTTTACCCAAATGCCGAAAACCACATCAGGAAGAGATAAATGCCTGCAGCAAATACCTGGATAATGAAATTATACTTGTGGATCCCTCCATCTTAATCCCTTTGGGCTATCATGCAACAAAAGCTGTTTTAGGACGATATAAATTCAATATTCCGAACAGAAACGGATTCCCTGATCTTTTCGGAAACTTGAAAACAGCAGGAAAAAGAAAGATATTTCCTCTCAGGCATCCTTCAGCAGTAGTACATAATGAAAAATTATTTGATACATTAAAGAAAAACTATTTAAAACTGAATGTGATTATGAAAACCTGTAAATGGTATTCAATGTGCCCTATGAAATTTTATTATGAAAAAGGAATGCTTAGTAAATCCTGGATAGATCAATTTTGCAAGGGTGACTGGTCAGCCTGTACAAGATACAAAATGGAAGAAAAAAGCATTCCTCATCCTGATAATATGTTGCCCGATGGAACAATAGATCAAACTTTAAAATAATTATGCTCACAATTTATTGCGTTTCATGCAGAACTAAGGTTTTTAAATATCAAAAAAAGGGTAAGGGACGAGTTCTTAAGTGTTATAAAAGCAGGATTAACAAAGACTATAGTATCACGGAGATGGGATATGTCTATTGTAAAAACGGACATTTAATTGGAATTGATATGATTAATTACATAAAAATGAAACAGAATGCATTTAATTATTCAGGAACCTTATTAAAAAAATAAATCTATGGAAAATATTCTTAGAATAAACGCAGGATCTTCTAATGTATACTTGATTAAGAATGGACACAATTCAATCTTAATTGATGCGGGGAACAAAAATAAATATAAGAAGATTTTAAAAACAGTTACTCAACAGGGATTAAAAGAATCTGATATTAAAATCATTATTCTTACCCATACACATTATGATCATTCAGGGAGTGTCGCTGAATTAAAAAAAGCAACAGGAGCAAAAGTAGCGGTTTCAGCTAAAGAAGCAGAAGAGCTCAGAAACGGTTATACACCTTTTCCGAAAGGAACAACTCCCATTTTTAAATTTATAGTGAAAATTGGAAAGAAATTTTTCAGTTCAATGGGGAAATTTTCGCCTGTTGAACCTGATATTCTTGTAGAAGATAAATATGATCTTTCTGATTATGACCTGAATGGTTTTATAATTTCCACCCCCGGCCATACAATTGGCTCCTTGTCTGTAATTCTTGATAACAAATACGCTATCCTGGGAGATACAGCTTTTAGTATTTTTCCACAGGTTTATCCTCCATTTGCTAACAATCCTGATCTATTGGGACAAACCTGGAAGAAATTGCTGGACCTGGGAATTAAGCAGTGTTATCCGGGACACGGGAAACCTTTTCCGGTTGAAAAGCTTAAACATACTTATAAAAAGAAATTTGGTTAAACAAAATTTTCGATTCTATAGCTAGCAGATTATAAGTTAATTATATTATTTCTAAGCCCCCTTTGCCATTTATTAATTACTTTTTGTGAATGTAATGATGTGGATTCGTTAAACAAAAGATGTGAATTGTTGTTACATACTTGAAAAAAATATTAATGTTAAATACAAAGGAGGCAAAATGTTTAAAGAATACGATCCATTAAAAGACAAGCTCTTTAGCATAATGGATGACAACGGACAGATTGCAAACAAAAAATATATGCCTGAAATTTCTGATGAAAAGCTTTTACAGGCATACAAAAATATGCTTTTTGCCCGGACAGCAGACCTTATGACAGTGTCGTTTCAGCGACAGGGGAGGATATACACTTATCCTCCAAACTATGGTCAGGAGGCAATTGCGGGCGGTATAGCCCAGGTAATAAGAGAAAATGACTGGGTAGTGCCTGCTTATCGTGAGCTAGGTTTATGGCTTGCTAAAGGAGCTACGCTAAAAGAGGTATTCCTGTATTTCATGGGTTATGAAGATGGCTCTAAATTTGAAAAAGCCAAACATTTATTACCCGTTTCCGTACCAATAGCATCGCAGTTATTACATGCTGCAGGCATAGGCTATGAAATAAAATACCACAAGAAGGATGAAGTGGTTTATACTTTTGTAGGAGATGGAGGTACCTCTGAGGGTGATTTTCATGAAGCTCTCAACTTTGCAGCGGTATGGAAAGCGCCGGTTGTTTTTGTAATTCAGAATAACCAGTATGCTATTTCTTTCAATGTTCAGAATCAAACATCTTCTAAAAACCTTGCAATAAAAGCATATTCGTATGGAATAAAAGGTATTAAAGTAGATGGAAATGATTTTTATGCCATGACAAAAGCCACCCAGGAAGCTGCTGAACTTGCCAAAAAAGGAGAAGGCCCTGTTTTAATTGAAGCACTCACTTACAGGAGAGGCGCTCATACAACTTCAGACGATCCTTCGAAATATCGAACCAAGGAAGAAGAGGAATCCTGGGCTCCTAAAGATCCAATGACTAGATTAAAAGCACATCTTGTGGATAAAGAGTTATGGAGCGACGAAGAGGAAGAAAAGATTAATAAGCAATTCAAAAAGGAAGTGGAAACACAGTTTGAAGCAGCTGAAAATTATGGCGAATATCCACTTGAAGATGTATTTAAATATCAGTATGCTGAAATGCCTGAAGATTTGAAAAAACAATTATATGCGCACGAAAAATTTTTAAAATGGAAGGAGGGTAAATAAATGAGTGTAATGACCCTTGTTAAAGCTATTAATAACGCTTTAGATATAAAGTTACAAGATAATAAAGACGTCGTCGTTTATGGTGAAGACGTTGGATATGAAGGCGGTGTATTCCGGGTAACACAAGGCCTGCAAAAAAAGCATGGAGAAGACCGCGTTTTTGATGCTCCTTTGGCAGAATCCGGAATTGCAGGAACTGCTGTTGGTATGGCCGTAGCAGGTATGAAGCCTGTGATTGAAATGCAATTTTCTGGTTTTGCATATCCTGCTTTTAACCAGACTATTTCTCATGTTTCTCGTATGAGAAACCGAAGCCGTGGTAAATATTCAAGTTCAATGGTTATTCGCATGCCCTATGGAGGTGGAATCAAGGCCCTTGAGCACCATTCCGAAAGCATGGAAGCTATTTATGGACATATACCCGGTTTAAAAGTGGTAATTCCCTCTACACCGCATGATGCAAAGGGACTATTGATATCGGCTATTGAAAGTGAAGATCCTGTTATTTATATGGAGCCGAAAAGAATATACAGGGCTGTTAAGCAGGAAGTTTCAGAGGATAAGTTTAACGTAGACATTGGGAGAGCTAATGTAGTGCAACAAGGCTCTGATGTAACCGTAGTTTCTTATGGTGCAATGATGAGAGACACGCAAAAGGCCCTGGCACTGGCAAAGAAAGCTGGTATTTCTGTTGAATTGATTGATTTACGGACTATCTATCCAATTGATAAAGATACAATTATCAATTCAGTGAAAAAAACAGGCAGAATTGTTATAGTGTCGGAAGCTCCAACAAGTTTTAGTATCGGATCGGAACTGATGGCTACAGCAAACGAAGAAGCCTTCCTTTACCTGGAAGCTCCACCTAAAAGGGTGTCCGGGTTTGATACAATATTCCCGTTACCACAAGGTGAGCATCATTATTTGCCTTCACCAGAAAAAATTTATTATGAAATTGAACGAACCGTCAAATTTTAGTTTGTTATGAGACATGTATTTAAATTTCCAGATATAGGAGAAGGTTTAGAGGAAGGTACCATTGTAGAATGGTATGTTAAAAAAGGTCAGGAGGTTGAATCCGGGCAGTCATTGGTACAGGTAGAAACCGATAAGGTTACTACGGATATTCCTTCTCCGAAAACAGGAACTATTGCTGCTCTTTACGGAAAAGAGGGAGAAACAATTAATGTGGGTGATCCTCTTGCTGAAATTGAGATTGAAGGTGTAGAAGGTGAAGAAGCAGTCGAAGAAGCCAAAAAAGAACCTGCAGGACCATCCGAAGAAGGAGTAGAAGAGGAAGAAGGTGCAGGTGTTGTTGGTACCATTGAGGTAGCAGGGGATGGTGGTCATCTGCCTTCCAGCGAAGAAGGAATGGATGCTACACAAAAATCAACCGAGGAAGAAAAACCCAGGAAGAAAGCACTTGCTACACCTGTAGCGCGCGCCCTGGCAAAAGACCTTGGTGTTGATATCAATGAGATCAAAGGTACGGGTCCGGGCGGACGCGTTATGAAAGAAGATATACATAACTACGTTGATAAACAAGGTAAGCAACCGTCAAAAGCTTCCCAAAAAGAAGGGCAGGAGCAAACAGTAGAGTATGAAGATCTGACACAGATTAGAAAGACCATTGCTAAGAATATGGTTCAATCAAAACACAATGCGGCCCATATGACAGTGATGGATGAAGTGGAGATCTCTGAATTGGTTCGTGTCAGGGGAAAATATAAAGAAAAATATAAGGATCAGGGACTTAAACTTAATTATTTGCCTTTTATTCTGAAAGCAACTGCCCTGGCTCTTAAGAAACATAGGCAGCTAAATGCAGAGATGGATATGGATAATGGCCGAATGATCTACAAAAAATATTATAATATCGGTATTGCCGTAGATACTGAAAAAGGATTGGTTGTTCCGGTAATTAAAAATGTAGACAAGCTGTCAATCTCTGAATTGGCCGAAAAAACCAATGAAATTGCACAAAAAGCGAGAGACGGTGAACTAACAATGGATGATATGAAGGACGGAACTTTCACCATAACCAGTTATGGATCTATTGGCGGACAGTTTGCTGTACCGGTTATTAACTATCCACAGGCAGGTATACTTGGAATTGGTAGAATTCTGAAAAAACCGGTTGTGAATGACAAGGATGAGATTGTTCCCGGGCAGATATTGCCTCTCTCTCTGTCTGTTGATCACCGTATTGTGGATGGTGGAGAAGTTTCACGGTTCCTCAATACAATTATTGAATATCTGGGTGAACCTGTTAATTTAATAATGGATTAACCTTTTTAGTTGAATCTGAAAATTTTAAATATATTATGGAATATGATGTTATAATAATTGGTTCTGGTCCCGGCGGTTATGTTGCCGCCATAAGGGCCGGACAAGTAGGACTCAAGACAGCCCTGATAGAGAAAAAAGACATTGGAGGAATGTGTCTGAACTGGGGCTGTATTCCTTCAAAAGCAGTAATAGAAAGTGCAAAATATTTTAACCGTCTTAAAATGGCCGATGAGTTTGGCGTTGACGGCATTGATGAAACTAAGCTTAAGTTCAATTGGGAAAAAGCCAAGAAAAGAGCGATCAATATTTCCAAAAAACTTACCGGTGGTGTGGAATACCTGTTAGTGAAAAATGGTGTTGAAGTAATTAAAGGGGAAGGAAAAATTACTTCTGAAAATTCAGTTTCGGTAAATAACCGTTCCCTGGAAGCAAAAAATATCATTATCGCCACAGGATCATATCCAAGAGACCTGGAGGTTGATATTCCTAAGGATAAACAGATTGATCTCGAAACTTTTTATAACGAAACAGAATTGCCTGATAGCGTTGCAGTTGTTGGACAAGGGGCTGTTGCAGTTGAAATGGCTCAGTTTTTCAGTATGATCAATAAGAAGGTAACTCTTGTTTCTCCCTCTAAAACCCTAATCCCTTTTGCGGATCAATTCCTGAATGATTACATGTATAATCGCCTCAAAAAAGATAAAGTTGAAATACTTGCAGGGCAAGATATTAAGTCTTATAAAGAAGGTAAATTAATTCTTTCCGATAAAAAGGAAGTTAAGGCGGAAAAAGTTCTTAATGCAAGTATGAGGGGAGCTGTAATACCTGAATCTGATATTAACATTGAACTTGATCATGGATACGTGGGAACCAATGAAGAACTAAAAACTAATTATGAAAGCATTTATGCTGTAGGAGATGTAAATGGCAAAAGTTTTCTTGCCCACGCAGGTTCTGCCCAGGGATTGTTTGTAATTAATAATATCAAAGGCATTAAGGGTGATATGAATTTGCATAATTATCCTTTGAATATTTATACCGATCCTGAAATTGCACAAATTGGATTAACGGAGGAAGAACTTCAGAGTGAGGAGATTAAATATAAAGTTAGTGAGTTTCCTCTCTCAGCAAATGGCAAGGCTCTTATTGAAGGCTATAAAGACGGAACAGTGCGTATTCTGTCGGAAAAGAAATATGGAGAAGTCTTTGGAGTACAAATTATTGCTCCGCATGCAACAGATATGATTGCAGAAGCGGCTGCTTTTATGCAAATTGAAAGTACTGTTTATGATGTTTCCCGCTCCATACATGCACATCCAACTATTTCGGAAGTTTTTATGGAAGCCGGCTTTGATGCTGTTGATAAAGCAATACATAAATAGAATGTAATTTTTTGATCCTGCATTTGTAATCCATTTGCAGGATCTTTTAAAGAGCAGAAAATGATTGAGATCAGAAAATACGATTTGCCTGATATGAATATATTCCATAATCAGGATATTAATAAAGGTTTCTTTTGCTGGATTCCTGATAAAACCTATATTGTACTTGGAAATAGCAACAAGCCGGATCAAAATATTAAAGAAGATGCAGTTAAAGAAGATAATGTGCTTGTATATAAACGTCCCTCAGGCGGACAGACTGTAATATTAACTCCGGAAACACTTGTCATATCTGTGAAGTTAGTATTGGAGAAATTTTCTGATCCTCAAAAATATTTTCAGTTTATAAATAATCACATAAAAGATGGTTTGAAGGATTTGGGTATCACCAATGTTAATTCGCGGGGAATTTCCGATATAGCGATTGGAGAAAAGAAAATATTAGGTTCTTCAATTTACAGAAAAAAGAATATCCTGTTTTATCATTCTGTATTGAATGTCAGTGAACATGCAAATACTATTGAAAAATATCTAAAACATCCGGCAAAGGAGCCTTCTTACAGAAAAAAGAGATCTCATGCAGAATTTGTCACTTCCCTTTATGCTGAAGGGTATAATTATAATGTGGAAGAAATTAAATTTTCAATACAGAAGAAATTCAATGCTGCACTAAAAGAAGAATACGAGAATAATCCTGTGCTTTCATAGGTCTGTTTTTATCTTTTTTAATTTTTTATTTCTGTTTCATCACGGAGAGAAGTCTTTTTATTGATGATTAAGGATTTAATTGTAAAATTCTATTGTCATCCATTTATGATTTTATTCCTTTGTGTCACATTAAAAATTTTTGAAAATTTTATTTTATGAAAAAGAAAAATCTATTAAGCGGAATTTTAGTTGCGATTTTGATGAGTTTTACCATGGGAATCCAGGCACAAACAGTTAATGTTAATCCTGAAAAGAACATAAAACCTGTTACCGATCAGGAGCTGGAAACATTGGTAACCATAACTCAGAAACTGCAGCCTTTACAAATGCAAAGTCAGAGTGCTATGATGAAGGCTATTAAGAACAGTGGCTTATCAATGCAGAGGTATCGTGAAATTACAAGTGCCAAAAGACAAGGCAAAAATATCCAGATGACTAAGAAAGAAGAAAAGGCTTTTTCTTCTATTGCTCAAACAATGCAGAGAGAACAAAAGAAAATCCAAAACAAATTAAATACTTTATTACAAAAGCATTCAATCTCTCAGCAGCGTTTTAAGCAGATCAACAGGAAGTTGCAAAACGATAAAGAACTGCAGAACCGTTTTAAGAAAATGCAACAAAAGAAAATGCAGCAAAAGCAACAATAAAAAATTAGTAGCTACATTAAACAAAACCCTTGTAATTAATTTTGCAGGGGTTTTTTTATTGGGTTATAATGAATATAGGCAGGGATACCGGGATGTTTTTTCCTGATTCAATAGGAGTTTTCTTTATTTTTTAAAGAAATATTTCTTTCCGGATAGGGTATTTCTGCATAAGAGGGTCTTATCAATACATAGGGTTTGCTTAAAAACAATGGATAATTGATTATAAAAATTACTGAAAAGGTGTAGAATTCATTATCAATTAGGTGTTTTTCGCTCTTCATTGACAGATTGTTATAATCTTGAATTTATATTGGCACACTTTATGTAATTAATAATAAAAGTTCTTATACAAAAATTGGTTAGTAAATACAGTTGCCTGGTATTTTTTAGGGTTTTACTAGATAGAAATGATCGTTTGGTATAATGAAATTCAGGCAACTGTCTTATTTGCTGGGTATTTTTAAGCAGAAAAATTTTTATTCAAAATTAAGTTATATATATTTTAATTTTGAGTTATCCTTTTTCCTTTCATTCCATATACTTTGCAACTAATGGCATTCTTCTTCCCGAACCAAAGGCTTTCGAAGAAATTCTTAAAACCGGGGGAGCCTGAAAGCGTTTATATTCATTGATATTTACCATTTGAATAATTTTCTTAACTATTTCAGGATCTTGGTGGTTATCAATAATCTCTTCCACAGGCTTTTGAATTTCAATGAAATCAAATAATATTTTGTCCAGAATTTCATATTCAGGCAATGAATCGCTGTCTTTCTGGTCGGGCCTCAGTTCTGCTGACGGGGCTTTTTTTAGTATATTTTCAGGGATTATTTCTTTAGCGCTGTTAATATATTCAGCCAACCTGTAAACATCAGTTTTATAAACATCGCCAAGGATTGATATGGCACCGTTCATATCACCGTACAGGGTAGCATATCCTACGGCTGATTCACTTTTGTTAGATGTATTCAGTAAAATGTGTCCTTCTTTATTAGACAAAGCCATTAAAAGGGTTCCCCGGACTCTTGCCTGTATATTTTCTTCAGTTACGTCATTCGGAAGATCTTTGAATAAAGGATTTAACGCTTCATCAAAACTATTGACAATATTATTAATAGAAATGATCTCATAATCTACATTAAGGTTTTTTGCCAGTTTTTCGGAATCATCTACCGAGCTGTCAGATGAATATTTAGATGGCATTAAAAGTACCTTAAGGTTTTCTGCCCCCAGTGCTCTTTGAGCCAGTACCAGAGCTACAGCAGAATCAATTCCTCCGGATAATCCCAAAGTTGCTTTGCTGAAGTCTAATTTCCGGAAAAAATCTTTTATCCCTAAAATGAGGGCATCATGTATTCTGGCAATTACATTCTCCTGGTCATGGGTTGTATTTGTATCAGGCTTTTTTGATAATTCCTCTGTATCAATGATATCAAAATCCTCTCCGAACCATTTTAGCTCACGGGCAATTGTTCCAGTGGGGTGAACAGCCAGCGACCCGCCTTCAAAAATAAGTTCGGTTTGGGCTCCTACCTGGTTTACATTAATTACTGGAAGATTATATTGCTTGGCTTTACGTATAAATATATTTTTTTTACCCCATATCCTTGTATATGCAAAAGGAGATGCAGCTATATTAATTAGAAGGTCCGGATTAAACTTTTTTAACTCCTCCATTGGAGATACATGGTACAATTTGTTTTTTCCGAATTCAGAATCAGCAGGTTGATCATCCCAAAGGTCTTCGCAAATGGTTAATGCAATTTTCTGACCTTTAAATTCAATGATGTTAAAATTTTTATTTGGTTCAAAGTACCGATATTCATCAAATATATCATACGTTGGAAGAAGTGTCTTATCCTGCAAATATTCTACTTTCCCTTCATTAAGGAAAAACCCGGAATTGAACAATCTTTTTCCTTTTGCATGGTGATTGATTCTTGGACTTCCCACAATGGCTGCTACAGAAGTACAGTAAGAAGCTATTTCATTTACTGTTTCTTCGCATTTATTCACAAAGTCCCTGTAGTCCAGTAAATCCTGTGGCGGATAACCACAAACAGAAAATTCAGAAAAAACCACTAAGTCAACTTTTTCACTTTCAGCCTTTTTAATGGCTGATACAATTTTTTCTTTGTTGTATTCAAAATTTCCAATGTGAAAGTTGATTTGGGCAAGCGCTATTTTCATTCTTTTCTTTTTTTTTGTAGTTATAGAATAAGATTAAAAGTTTACGGTAATTGTTAAAAAACTATTCCAAGCCTGAGGGATACCAGTCCCGAAGTAATTTTATTATTTTTTTTCTTTGTCATATCAAGGAAACCATTTTTATAGGTAAGACCCCCAACAAGAGCTGTATTCCCACCGATTGAATATTCAATTCCCCCACCAATATAATAGGAGAGATGATACCATTTTATCTCTTTACTGATGTTAACGTCTTTAGTGTCTGGCAGGTCTGCATCTGCCTTGATATTAATACCTCCTTCAAGTCCTAAATGAGCGTAGAATTGAGTATAACCAATTTCTACAGTTTTAAATTTGAAACCAAGGGGAATGTTCAGATACTGAAGATTATATTTAACTTCTTCGCCTTTCCCTATGCTATAGGTTGAGTCAATTGATTGAAGAGAATTGCTTTCGTTAAATAATAGTCTCCCGGAAATTTTATTAATTGAAATTCCGGTTGAAATTGCATATTTCTCTTTGAAAAATTGGTCGTAGTTTAATCCCCCATTAAAACCAAATGCAGAACCTGCATTTTCTACATCTTTTGAATCTGGCGAAAGCCATGTGATTTGGGGTTCTGCAAATACCGAAAAACTCATATCCTGAGAAAAAACAGTCCCAACTGTAAAGGTAAAAAAGAGAAGAATCAGATATTTTTTCATAATTTCAGGTTTTAAAAATTTTGTGTCTTTTTTGTTCAATTTGTTGATTTTAAAACAATTTTACAATTTTTGTACCAAATTAATTTGTAATAAAATTAAGAAAAAGCCGTTTCCAAACTTATAAAAAACAAAAAAAATATGAGAAGATTCTTTTTACTGATTCCTGTTCTGGTTTTAATAATTTCAGGATGCTCTAAAAAAAACCGATTTGAAGTGGATGTTTCAGATATTGATACCTCAGTTGAAATTAAGAGACTGGACCAGGATCTTTTTAATATTAACCTGGACAGCATTCATAATGAGATACCCTATTTGTCGGATAAATATGGTGAATTCTATGAATTATACAATCACCAGGTTATTCGTGTCGGAGGGTCAAACAGCAAAGCTTATCCGGATAATTTAAGAGGTTTTCTTACTGATTATGTGATAAATAATGTACATAATAAGGTAATGGAAAAATATCCTGATGTAAACAGGCTTGAAAAAGAACTAACTAACGCGTTTAAGCATTACAAATACTATTTTCCTGAAAAAACTATTCCGGCAATATATACTTTTATCGGAGGTTTTAATCAGTCTATTGTAATTGATGATAGTACTCTTGCCATTGGGCTGGATAAATACCTTGGACGGGATTGTAAATTTTACGACCGGCTGGGTTGGGCTGAATATTTACAACAGGATATGCTTCGGAATATAATTCCTTCGGATTGTATGCGTTCCTGGGCTAAGACTGAATGGCCTTTTAACGATTCCACAGATAATGTCATGTCAAATATGATTTACAGGGGAAGACTTCTATACTTTGTTAGAAGCATGATGCCTGAAGCCCATGATTCTCTGATTACAGGATTTACAACATCAGAATTGCAATGGTGTGAAAACAATGAAGAACAGATGTGGACACATCTTGTTGAGGAAAAGCTGCTCTTCTCTACTGATTACATGACAATAAATAAGTTGGTTAATCCTGCCCCATTTACTTCCGGTTTTCCACGGCAATCTCCTGGTAAGGCTGCTGTCTGGCTGGGCTGGCAAATAGTAGATGAATATATGAGACGGAATAAAGATTTATCCCTGAAAGAACTTATGGAAACGGAAGACTACAGGAAAATCCTGCGCGAATCACATTATAAGCCTTAACTAAGGTTGCAGCTTAGAAAAAGTTCGAGGTTTATTAGATGTGTAAACTGAATACCAGACAGTTATGCGAATTGTCAGTATCTTCTTTTGCATACTACTGAAAATTTGGATGAATTTAACTAAATTTGATTTCCTAAAATTATTGCTATGTCACAAGATAATGTGAATAAAGCTGCAAAGATCATAATGGAAGCCAACCATGTAACTGGTTTTACAGGAGCAGGAGTTTCCGTGGAAAGTGGAATACCACCATTCCGAGGACCTGAAGGTTTGTGGAGTAAGTATGATCCGGGAATTCTTGATCTTGATTATTTTTATAATTATCCTGAAATATCATGGCCTGTCATAAAGGAGATATTTTATGAATTTTTCGGCAGTGCAAAACCTAACAATGCACATAAAGCTTTGACCGAATTGGAATCTATGGGCTTTTTAAAAAGTGTAATTACCCAGAATATAGACAATCTGCATCAGGAAGCCGGTAGTAAGGTGGTTTATGAATTCCACGGAAATTCACAGATATTAATTTGTACAGAATGTAATTCAAGATTTCAGGTTAGTGATGATATTCTTAAAGGAAATCCGCCGAGGTGTAATGAATGTAAAGGTCTGCTAAAACCGGATTTTATTTTTTTCGGAGAAATGATACCCGAATTCGCCTACAGGAAATCGATGGAAGAAGCTCAAAATGCCGATGTTTTTATTGTTATCGGTACTACGGGGGAAGTCGTTCCTGCTTCTCTTATCCCTCAAATGGCAAAAGAGAATGGTACGAAAATAATTGAAATAAATCCCAGTCCTTCATTGTTTACTGATAATCTTACAGATGTATTTATCCAGGGCAAAGCAGGAGAAAAAATGAAAGAATTATTGAATGAGATAAAACTAAAAACATGATAACATTTGAATTAAAAGAAAATTCTGAATATATTGAATTAATTAAATTGTTAAAGGCAACCAACATTGCTTCAAGTGGAGCTCAGGCAAAACAAATGGTAGAAGATGGAATTGTTATGGTAAACAATGAAACTGAAATGAGAAAAAGGGCAAAGATCAGGAAAGGTGATGTGGTTCGTTTGATGGATAATGAAATAACTGTTAAATAAATCTTATTAATATGAGTTTTATTGAATTAGCAAAAAGAAGATACTCCTGCAGAAAATACCAGGACAAAAAGGTAGAGAAAGAAAAAATAAGTCAGGTACTGGAAGCGGCAAGAATTGCCCCTTCTGCCAAAAATCTGCAGCCCTGGCATTTTGTAGTGATTCAGGATCAAGAAAACCTTAACAGGGTGAAGGGATGCTATAAAGGTGAGTGGTTAAAAACAGCTCCGATGATTATCGTGGCTTGCGGAGATCATAAAAGCTCATGGCATCGTTCTGACGGGAAAATTCATACTGATATTGATGTTGCCATCGCTGTGGATCATCTTACACTGGCGGCTACTGATATTGGCCTGGGCACATGCTGGATATGTAAGTTTGATGTGCTGAAATGTGCGGAGATTCTTGAGTTACCAGAAGGGATAGAACCGATTGCAATGATTCCTGTTGGTTATCCTGCAGATAAAGTGGATGTTAACAGGCACAAAAATGACAGGGAGGATATTGCAAGTATTGTCCATAAAGAAAAATTTTACTATAAGTATTTTAAAAAGTAGATAGAGTAAAAAACTTGTTCCTGAGAATTATGCAACCTCAACTTTGAAATTGTGAAATACTGAAGATCAGCTAACTAAATGATTAGCTGTTAAAGTAAAATAAAATCAAAACAGTTTCTTAGCCCGAATAATTCATGAATTATTCCTAACTCCGATAGCGGCTAAGATTCACTAAAATTTTCTTCAAAAATTTAAGTTCATCTAAGTCGGGGTCAGATAGTATCCAGAATTTCCTGTATGCGCTTTAGCATATTGTAATAATGAGAACCTTTCCAGTAAATTTTGCCACATTGGTTGCACTGATAGAATTCGTTGTAATAAGATTTAGTTCCTGGAAGGAGTTTTTCACTAATTGAATTTTTGTTAACCTTTTCTAACTTCCCATTACAAACCGTACATCTGGAAAAGAGTTTTATTTCTTCTTTAAGATCAAATCTCTGAATAACTTCTTTCAGTTGCTCTTCAGGATTATCTGACCTTAGCCAGTAGCCATGTGTTACTCTCGAATTTTTAAGAATTCCCTTATCCCTTGTAAGAATAATTCTTTTTTCTTTCTGTGCAACATAAATTATTGTTGAATCTTCAAAATTATTTTCGTAAACAGAATCAAAACCACACAATCGCAAATAACGGGTTAATTTTCCTAAGTGCACATCAAGTATAAATTTTATCGATCTTAAAGGTTCTGGTCTTAATTTATTTAACGAGCTAATATCAAAGGATTCGAATTTCGGATAAATTGCAATCCGATCCTGATCTTTCAGTATGGTAGAAAATTCGACTGGCTCACCATTTTTTATGATAAGATCAACCTCTGTATGCGGAATACCGTATGATTCTATTGCATCTTTAACAGAACAGGAAGTATAAAAGAAGTGTTCTATGGTTTTCTTTCTTTTATCCGCAGGCAGAAAATTATTAAGTTCTTCATAAAATCTTAAATATGCTGTTTTTCTGGGCATTACAAAAGAATTTAAATGATTAAGTTAAACAAAATTTGTATATCAATTATGTATCAATTCAATTTATGTTAAAAAACAATAAAACTTTTTGCTTTTTTTGATCATTATCATTGGTCTATTTATATGAATATAGGTACTTTTGCAAAAAAAATAAAATTATTATGAAACCAACACATATTGAGCATATTGGAATTGCAGTGAAAAACCTTGAAGAATCTATTAAATTCTATGAGGATGTACTCGGATTACAATGCTATAATATTGAAGAAGTAGCAGATCAAAAAGTCCGAACTGCATTTTTTCAGGTAGGAGATACGAAAATTGAATTGCTTGAATCTACAGATCCTGAAGGACCTATTGGGAAATACGTTGAGAAAAAAGGCGAGGGAATTCATCACATTGCCTATGCAGTTGAAAATATTGAAGATAAACTAAAACATGCAGAAGAGCAGGGAATTAGACTTATCGACAAGAAACCCAGGAAAGGGGCAGAAGGACTGGACATTGCATTCATCCATCCAAAATCAACTCATGGAGTGTTAACAGAAATTTGCGAAGACAAAACTCAGAAAATCATTAATTCTTAATATCTGCTATGAGCAAACAAGATAAAATAAAAAAATTAATTGACTCCAGGACTGAAGCCAAACTTGGTGGAGGTGAGAAAAGAATTAAATCTCAGCATGAAAAAGGTAAACTTACAGCAAGAGAACGGATTGAGATCCTTCTTGATGAGGGAAGCTTTGAAGAGTTCGACATGTTTGTAACCCATCGTTGTGTAGATTTTGGAATGGAAAAGAAAAAAATTCTGGGCGATGGTGTGGTAACAGGCACCGGAACAGTAGACGGCCGGGTTGTTTATGTTTATGCACAGGATTTTACGGTTTTCGGAGGGTCCTTATCTGAAACATTTGCCCAGAAAATTTCAAAAGTTATGGATATGGCGATGAAAGTTGGTGCGCCTGTTATTGGAATAAATGATAGCGGAGGAGCTCGTATTCAGGAAGGTGTTACCAGCCTGGGAGGTTATGCTGAAATTTTCGAAAGAAATATTCTGGCTTCGGGTGTGATCCCGCAAATATCTGCGGTATTTGGCCCCTGCGCAGGCGGTGCTGTATATTCTCCGGCACTTACAGACTTTATCATGATGACTGAAGAGTCCAGTTACATGTTTGTTACCGGACCAAAAGTTGTAAAAACAGTTACAGGTGAAGAGATATCTGTTGAAGATCTGGGAGGAGCTGATGTTCATGCTTCTAAATCAGGTGTTTCGCATTTTAAGGTAGAGGACGAAGAAGAGGGTTTGTTGCTCATTCGTAAGCTTTTAAGCTATCTTCCTGCCAATAATCTGGAAGAACCTCCTGTTACTGAATGTGATGATCCTATTGATCGTCTGGATGATGCCTTAAATGAAATTATTCCGGAGAATCCGAATGAACCTTATGACATCAAAGAAATCATCTATAGTCTTGTTGATTATAGTGAATTTTTGGAGATTCACCGTCATTACGCAAAAAATATTGTAGTGGGCTTTGCTAAGTTTGATGGTTTGCCTGTAGGTATTGTGGCAAATCAGCCGAATTACCTGGCTGGTGTACTCGATATTGATGCTTCACGTAAAGCCTCCCGTTTTGTGCGTTTTTGCGATGCTTTTAATATCCCTATTGTTACACTGGTTGATGTACCCGGATTTTTACCCGGAAGCAATCAGGAGTATGGTGGGATTATTACTCATGGTGCTAAATTAATGTTTGCTTATGGAGAGGCTACTGTACCTAAAGTAACCCTTACATTAAGAAAATCATATGGTGGGGCTCATGATGTAATGAGTTGTAAACAGTTGAGAGGAGATATGAATTATGCCTGGCCTACAGCTGAAATCGCAGTAATGGGAGCACAGGGAGCTGTTGAAGTGCTTTACGGAAAAGAGCTTAAGAACATAGAAGATGAGGAAGAAAGACAGAAATTTATCGATGAAAAAGTTGATGAATATAAGGAAAAATTTGCAAATCCTTATCAGGCAGCAAGCTTAGGTTATATTGACGATGTGATTGAGCCAAGAAATTCAAGGTTCAGAGTTATCAGAGCATTACAAATGCTGGCAACTAAGAAAGATCAAAATCCACCGAAGAAACATTCAAATATGCCATTATAAAACAGGAAATATTATGCTTATTAACGATATAACATTTGATTTTTCAGCAGTAGGAGAGCAAGGGATAACCGTTGCAGTAATCGGTTACCTGATCGTTTTCCTTGCGCTTGTATTGTCATTTTTTGTGTTTTCAAATATTCCCAAAATTATTTATTATAAAACACGTAAAGAGCTGAGGAAGCAAAAGAAACAGCAGATAAAAGAGGATGATATTCATCTCTCAGGAGATCTTACTGCTGCAATCGCTTCTGCTTTGTATTTTTATTATAATGAGCTTCATGATCCTGAAAGCAACGTAATTACTATTAAACGAGTAAGAAAACGTTATTCACCATGGAGTTCAAAGATTTACGGTTTAAGAAAATGGCCAACAAAATAAAAAACAACAATGAAAAAATTTAAGTTTAAAATAAGAGGTAATTCATACGATGTAGAGATAAAGGAGATCGAAGATAGCATTGCAAGAATTGAGGTAAATGGAACAGAGTATGAAGTTGAGGTAGAACAAAAAGAATCAACCCCCTCGAAAACACCGAAATTGGTTCGTTCACAAGTACAAACCAAACGTAGCGACAGTAAAATTAAGAAAAAGGTCTCGAGTCGCGCCACACAGGTAAAAGCTCCATTGCCGGGTAATATTTTTAAAATACTGGTAAAAGAAGGCGAAGAAGTTAAAAAAGGTGATAAGATTATGATAATGGAAGCTATGAAGATGGAAAATAATGTGTTGGCTGAAAAAGACGGGACTGTATCAAAGATTAAAGTAAGTGAAGGGGATTCTGTTCTTCAGAATGATGTTTTAGCAGAGATAGAATAATTAATATTAAATATCCGGGATAACCATGAAGAAATTATTCAAATCATATACATTATTAACAATTTTCTTATTCTCATCCTTTACCCTGTTGTTTGCCCAGAATGAGGTGAACGATAAACTAACAAGTGGAAAATGGGTAAATCATGCTGACAAAATAAAGAAAAGTGAAGATGGAGATGAATATGCAAAACGTTATAAATTTCTCCAGTTTAATGAAAATGGTACATTGCATCTTGATTCAGTTAAGACAAGGTATCATGGAGAATGGAAAGTTAACCAAGACAATGAAATTATAATAAACTTTCACAATTCTTCAATACCAGGGAAAGAAGGACACCTGGCAGATGGAAAATTAATAATTGACGGGCAGAAGTATAAAAATAAGTCGGGTGCCGTTGCCGGACTATTGAGTTTTTATGAATTTTCTGGTTTTGGAAACGTGACAGCAGGTCATATTATTATGTTATTTGTGGGGTTGTTTTTTATTTTCCTGGCCATTAAATTTAATTATGAGCCTCTTTTACTTATTCCAATTGGCGTAGGTATTATTATTGGGAACATACCTTTCTTTCAGGCTGTAGATTTTAATCTTAAACTTGGAATATATGAGGAAGGCAGTGTTATGAATTATTTATATTTCGGCGTAAGACAAGGGATTTATCCTCCGCTTATATTTTTGGGCATTGGTGCTATGACTGATTTTAGCTCGCTTATATCAAATCCAAAACTGATGTTGTTGGGAGCTGCTGCCCAGGTGGGTATTTTCTTAACTTTCTTAGGAGCCCTGGTTCTTGGATATACTCCGGCTGAAGCAGGAGCTATCGGTATTATTGGTGGAGCTGATGGACCAACAGCTATTTTCCTCTCATCCAAACTTGCCCCTCATCTGATTGGCCCAATTGCCATAGCAGCCTATTCATATATGGCTCTTGTGCCCGTAATCCAGCCTCCATTTATGAGGTTGATGCTGTCGAAAAGAGAACGCCAGATAGTAATGAAGCCGCCAAGATCTGTTTCAAAACTTGAAAAGATCCTTTTCCCGATAATTGGTTTGTTATTAACCGCATATATATCACCTAGTTCATTACCGCTGCTTGGAATGTTGTTTTTTGGCAATATTATTAAAGAATCAGGTGTTACAAGAAGATTAGCTGATACAGCAAGCAATTCCTTGATTGATATTGTAAATATTTTACTGGGATTAACCGTTGGAGCTTCCACACAGGCTGATGTTTTTCTGACGCCAAAATCCCTTTTGATATTTGGATTGGGAGCATTGTCTTTTATGATTGCAACCATGGGGGGATTGGCTTTTGCCAAGATAATGAATCTTTTCCTGAGTAAGGAAAATAAGATTAATCCACTTATTGGCGCCTCAGGGGTTTCTGCTGTTCCGGACAGTGCAAGGGTTGTTCAGCACGAAGGACTAAAAGCAAATCCAAATAACCACTTATTAATGCACGCTATGGCTCCAAATGTTTCAGGAGTTATAGGATCTGCTGTAGCGGCGGGTATTCTGTTGAGCTTTTTAATGTAAAGCATCTATTTATAATTGAACCTATAAAGAGAACGTTTAATCCAAACGTTCTCTTTTATTTTTGCTCGTTACGCTGTTTTTAAAATAATAAAAATTTTTTCCCGTTTCTTTAATTATAAAAAAGATTTCTATCTTTGGTTAGTAATATATTTTCTTGGTTAATGAAACAATTTATTTGTTCCATATAAAAAAAAATGAAAATAAAAAACTTTTGATTATATATTATTGAAAGATAATTATTATAAATTTGATAAACTTCTAGTGAAGAAAATGCGTATTTAAGTTAATGAAGAAATTTTTATTAATAATATTTGCTTTGTTTATTAGTAAATTGATTTTCGCACAGGATCCTCAATTTACACAATTTTACGCCTCGCCCTTGTATCTTTCTCCCTCATTTGCAGGAAGTACAAAAGGAAGTCGTATTGCTTCCAATTACAGAAATCAATGGCCCTCACTTGAAAAATCATTTGTTACCTATGCTTTTTCATTTGACCACTACTTCCCTAAACTTAACAGTGGGTTAGGTGCTCTAATATTACGTGAACAAGCAGGTACAGGAGTACTGGCAACAACAAATGCAGGATTGGTTTATTCTTATCATATTGACTTGACACATGAATGGCGGGTGATTCCGGGAATGCATTTTATGTATACACAACGGGGATTACATTTTTACAAACTAACTTTTGGAGATCAGCTTGCAGGAAATTATGAGACATCTGTTGAAGTTCCATCAAAAGATTTTGTTTGGGATGTGGATGCAACTGCTTCTGTTCTTGCCTATTCAGACAAGATTTGGTTCGGGCTTACTGTTGATCACTTATTACAACCAAATCAGTCTCTTACAGGAGATCAAAGCATTGTAGATATTAAATACTCCGTTTTTGGAGGAATGAGAATACCTATAGATAAACAATACAACAGAGATCCTTTTGAAAGTATTTTTCCGGCTTTTCATTTTCAGCAACAAGGAAATAACTCACAATTAAACCTGGGTTTATATTACCATAAAATGCCATTTATGTTAGGTTTATGGTATCGAGGTATACCAGTCTTTAAAGATATACCAAGTAATGATGCCGTAGCTGTTCTATTGGGTTACAAGATAGATCAGTTTAACATTGGTTATAGTTATGATGTTACTATTTCAAAACTAGCAGGGTTAACAGATGGAGCTCACGAGATATCACTCATTATTAAGTTTGGTGAATATCTAACTCCAAGGCAAAAATGGATTGTTGATCCTTGTCCTGGTTTTTAATGATGACCAACAATAAAAAAATTACCCTGATATTTTTATTTAGGTTCGTATTAATTTATATTTGCCTTCAGTTTAAATAAAAACATTGAAAAAATGAAGAAATTAAATCTCTGGATTAATGTTGTACTAGTTGTTGCAGTAGCAATATTGTTTGTATTCCAATTTACGTCTTTTAGCTTAACATCAGATAATGAAAAGAAGGACCAACCCAAACAAGAGCAACCAAAAGAGGAAATAAAAGGAAATTTAAAAGTAGCTTATGTACATATAGATAGCTTGTTATCAGGATATGATCTGTATATTGATAAGCAGGAAGAATTTATGCAGGAACAAACAAATTCGCAAGCTGAATTGCAAAGCAGAAGCAAGCAATTACAGCAGGAATTTGAAAGTTTAAAAGAAAAATTAAACAAAGGCTTGATTACACGGGCTAAGGCGAGAATGATGCAGCAAAGCCTTGGACAAAGAGAACAGGAATTATACCAGTTAAGAAATAATATGTCATCCAAATTAGCAGAAAAAGAACAGGTAATATACCGACAAGTGCTTGATAATGTTATGAATTATCTGGATGATTACGCAAAAGAAAACGGATATCATTATATCCTGAGCTTTTCATTTGGTGGTCCGATACTCTATACAGACAAAAGATTAGAAATAACCCAGGATGTGTTAAAAGGACTTAATAAAAAATATGATGAGAAACAAAAGAAGGAAAAATAAAATATAGTAATTTGATATATCATTTTAAGAGCATCTGTCTGGATGCTCTTTTTTATTTTTTTAATCTGTGGATTCAATTTAATTTCTATTTTTACTACTTGAAAGCCTGATCATGTTGTTTTGTTGGGTTTGTTTACATTGCAGAGCAATTAGTTGAATGTTTTGATTTATGAAAGCAGAGAGAGAAAAAGCTATAAAAGAAAATCAGAAAACTTTTAACTTGTTTTATAATGAATTGCCATTTATAAAACCTGAAGAAACACTTAAGTTCTCAAGGGAAAGGGATCGACTGGTTGAAGATATTGAGAAATATGTTAAATGGGGGTATAACAGGACAAAAGTGGACTGCACTTCACTTTCAAAAGGCTGTAAGACTTGTGGTGCCGGGACATGGTCATGCTTATTTATTAACAATAAATGCAATGCCAATTGTTTTTATTGTCCAACTTCACAGAATGAATATGGAAATCCTACAACCCAAACTGTTGAATTTGAAAATGTTGAGGATTATATCAGCTATCTCAGGACTTTCAACTTTAAAGGAGTTAGTATCAGTGGGGGAGAGCCTTTTTTGAGTTTTGATAAAAGCTTACACTTTATCACTAGAATTCGCGAAAGTTTTGGAGAGAACATGTATATCTGGTTATATACAAATGGAATTCTGGCAACAGAAGAAAAATTGGGTTTATTAAAAAAAGCAGGACTTGATGAAATTCGTTTTGATATTGGTGCAACTGGATACAATCTTGAAAAGGTACGATTAGCCAAAGAAATTATACCGATTGTAACAGTGGAAATTCCTGCTGTTCCAGAAGATTTTCAAAAATTAAAGGATATAGTTTCTGAATTAGCTTCTTTGGGTGTAGATCACCTGAATTTACACCAAATAAGATGTACCGAACACAACTATAAAAAACTACTTAAGAGGAATTACACTTTTCTGCATGGACCTAAAATTACAGTGTTGGAGTCAGAACTAACAGCACTCAAACTAATTAAATATGTGAAACAAAATAAGATTAATATCCCTCTGAATTATTGTTCTTTTATTTATAAATATCGTTTTCAGAGGATGGCTGCCCGAAGACTTTTTGCTCCCTATGTTAAAAGACCTTATGAAGAAGTCACGGAAACAGGAATTATTAGAGATTTGTTTATTAAAGGAGATAAGAATGATATGGATGCCCAGTTTCAGATGTTGAAAAAGTGTCGTAAAAACGATGATTTTGTTCTTTTGAATGATGGCAAAGAGTTGCATTTTAAAAAGAAATGCTGGAAAGAGATTGATTTCATTAAATTTAATGTGCATGTTTCTTATTCTAAACCCTTTTTATTGCCTGCTGTTTCTTACAGGAATATTTTTAAAGAAATCCCGCTGAATAGTAAGAAAAAGGTTGTTGTTGAAAGATCGCCACTTATGAAGAGTTATAAGATGAAATTATCCGAAAGAAAATTATATGAAACCTTCTTTCTTAATGATGAGGATAACCTTAAAGATTATCGCCATATTGATACTGTGCTTGGGATTCACGAAGAAAAAGGCAGGGTACCTCGTGATGTAGATTTCATTGTGAATGTCTTTGATTTTGAAAAGTTGAGGTGGGGATTACTTGATTATTATTAAAGTTTTGTCATGAGATTCTTTGTATCAAACTTTGATTAATTTCAAGAATATTAAAAAGAGAAGAGGCTGCCAGGGAAAGGCAGCCTCTTATTATAACTGAATTAATGAATTTTAAGGTATAAAAACTTTCTTAGAAAAATTGATGCCCTTTCCCCTTATATTAATTATGCAAACATTGTCATCAATAGAATTTATATTGATTCTATTTTGGGCTTCATGAGAAAGGCGACTGGTTAATAATCTTTGGCCTAGTAAATTATAAACAGATATACTGGCATCTGAAGAAAAATCAATGTTTTTTATGATCAGATGGTCATCGGAAACATAAATCTCAATCTCTTCTTCTGTTTTTTCATCAATATCAGTTGGATCTTTCTTCCCTTTGGCAGTTATATCTCCTGATTGATCAATAACTAGGAACTATAATTAAAAAGATGACTTGTTAATGTTTTTTATCAAACATTATCTATATCGTCAGAATATTAATCAATCTGCTATATTCTTTTGCATTTTTTACATTATTATTTTTAATTGCTTTCTTCTGATTTTTTTCTAGTTTATTTTTTAAGCTCATTAATTCTTTTCGCTTAAGTTCTTCTTTTAATTTGAAAGCAACTGCTGATCTATAATTACTGTTTCCTTTTAATTTAATCAGATCTTTTGAATATCCTTTGTTGTTTTTATTAGCAATCTTAAAAACAGGTACATTCCATTGTTTATAATTGGCAGGCTTTACAATTTCGACTAATTCTTTATTTAAAACCTTTTCTTTTTTTTCAGGAGCAACAGGAGATTTAATTTTTTTCAGTCTTTCAGGCTGGTCAATATTAATTTTTAAGGCTGAATCTTTCACTGATTCATAAATAAGTGCTGCTTCTCCGTCTTTTAGCCATTTAAGCTCTTTTATATTAGGAATATTGCTGTTTAGCTTATTTTTTGTTCCTTTATTTAAATTATAACTAAAAAGGTTGTATTTATTCTCTTTTTTGGTAACATATAGCATTATATCTTTAGGTGGTGACAGCCAGAAGTTTTCTGCATTTGAATTAATTTGCTGTAACTGTTTTTTATTTAAGTCATAAAAATAAAAACCTTCATACTTTCCCTGCTCGTTTTCTTCTTTATTAAGTTTCTTTAAATTAAAAAGAATATAATCCTGTTCCCATTTTAATTTAGTTTTCCACTGAGAAGGCCAGTTATCTAAAGTTTTTAAGTTAAGTATTTCTTCCAGCTCATGAGTTTGAAGGTTATAAGTGTACAATTTTACTTCCTTATAAGCAGTTTTTTGTTTTTTGTTTTTATTAAATAAAGGATTGTAAAGGATTTCAAACCCTTTAAAAAATGCTATTTGTTTTTTTTCAGGATCATAGGTAGCCTTACCATATTGTTCTTCCACATTAGGTGTAGATTCGTAGCATCCTGTTGTCAGAATTGCTAATATGAATATTAATAAAAGGATTGATCTTTTTTTCATAGAATTTTTTCCCTATTTTGGTCTTAATCAGGTTTCAAGGTATTAATTTGTTACCATTGATAAAATAATTAATGTCGAAAATGCCTTGGAAATTACTTCTTTTTTTTCGTCCATTAGCTTGTAATCATCTATGGTATAGCCTTTTGTTTTTAATTTATCCAGAAATTTTTGTTCTTCTTTTTTAACTTCATCTTCTGTACCAGTCATTTTCTTCATTTTGATAGCTGTAAAATTCATCCCTGCACTCATTATAAAATCATTTAATTGTGCGATGTTTTCAATGTCTTTTTTACACTTGTCAAAATTCTCAAATCCTTCCTGTTTCATTATCTTCTGTATTTCTTCCTTATCAGGAGTACCATCTATCTTCTTTTTATATTGAATAATATCATCGCAGACCTTCCCTAATTTTTCCCATCTCTCCGGCAAGAAAATATTTTCACCATCAGGTAGTTTTTTCCCAAACTTATCTATTATTTTCTTGGGTATGGTTGCTTCTTTTTCTTCTTTTTCAGTTTTTTCCTGTTTTATGTTTTCTTCTTTTTCTTTAGATTTTTCTGATCCACAACCTGAAACAAACAGAACGAACAGAGATAAAATAAAAATCGAAGTTGTTCTTTTCATATGCTTATCCTCCTGATGTATGATTTATTAATGAAATGGATATAAAATTAACGAAAAAATATTTATATTTCAATATTATAAACGGATTAAACATTTTATGATTTCTTGAATCCAAAAACAAATTTATAGTTATGTTATATTTTGAAAAAGAACAGTCTTTTGCTCATAAGATGGATAAAAAAGATTCCTTATCAACATTTCGTGACAGGTTTTATATTCCCGGCGGAACTATCTACATGGATGGAAACTCGCTGGGTCTTCTCTCTAAGGATGCAGAATATTCAGTTACAAGAATTTTAAATGAATGGCGAGATCTGGCCATTAAGGGTTGGTTGCAGGGAAAAACACCCTGGTTTTATTTTGCAGAGGAAATTGGCAAAAAGACAGCAAACCTGGTTGGTGCTAACCCAGAGGAGTTGATTATGACAGGAACTACAACAGTTAATATACATTCCTTAATAAGTTCTTTTTATAAGCCTGAAGATAAGAGAACAAAAATATTAGCTGATGAACTGAATTTCCCCTCAGATATTTATGCCTTGAAGGGACAATTAAAGCTAAAGGGTTTTCATCCGGAAAAAGATCTGGTTTTAGTTCCTTCAGAAGATGGATATCTTTTAGATGAAGAGGATATTGTAAATCTGATGACCGATGAAGTTGCTGTTGCTTTTTTGCCTTCTGTTTTATACAGGAGCGGACAGTTGCTGGATATGAAATATTTAACCCAGAAAGCTCATGAAAAAGGCATTCTGATTGGTTTTGATTGCAGCCATTCAGCAGGATTAGTTCCTCACAAATTTAGTGAATGGGGAATTGATTTTGCTGTTTTTTGCAGTTATAAATATTTAAATGGCGGACCGGGATGTTCTGCTTTTTTATATGTAAACGAGAAACACTTTGGCAAAGAACCCTTATTGGCTGGCTGGTTTGGGAATAACAAAGAAACACAGTTTGATATGTCTCTTGTTTTTGATCCGGCTCAAAATGCAGGTGCCTGGCAGATTTCCTCCCCGGGAATACTCGGTAGTGCACCAATGGAAGGCAGTATCAATCTGATAAATGAAGCCGGGATAAAAAAGATACGGGAAAAATCAAAACAGTTAACCTCTTATTTAGTATTTCTGATACAGGAATATCTTGGTGGAGAGCCTTATTCATTCAGGATAGTAAGTCCGGAGAATCCTGAAAGAAGAAGCGGGCATATCGCAATTACACGTGACCAGGAACTTTTTCGCATCAATGAGGCACTGAAAAGTAAGGGAGTTGTCCCGGATTTTCGTCCACCAAGCCTGATTCGTTTAGCTCCTTCTCCATTGTACAATAGTTATGAGGACGTATGGAAGGTAGTACAATACTTAAAAGAAATTGTTGATAAAGAAGAGTACACATCTTTTTCATCACAAAGAGATGCTATTTCTTAAAGAATCCGGATACATAAAATAATAAAAGAGGCTGCCAAATGACAGCCTCTTTTTAAGTTAATGAACAGAATTATGATATCTCAATTGAGCGATTGCTGTTTTTTATCAATTCTGATTTTTTGGGAATATTAACCCTTAAAATTCCATCATTATAATGTGCCTTTATATTATCCTTATCTACCTTATCAGATAATTTAAAGGATCTTCTGAATTTGTTGAAATTAAATTCTCTCATTAATGATTTCTTATTTTCTCCTTCAGAGTCCTCTTTTTCCAAAGAAATAACAAGTAAGTTTTCTTTTAATTCAATATTGAAATCCGATTTTTTAAATCCAGGTACAGCAATTTCTATATCAAATTCTTTTTCTTTTTCCACAATATTTGCTGGTGGTACAGCAAAATACTGGTTGCAGTCATAATTGTTTTCACTGTTGAAAACCTGGTCTAACAATTCAGAAAATGGATTGTTGCTCTCTTCCATATTTCTTCTTAATCCTGGTCTGTAAGTTCTAAGTAGTGTCATAGCTTTTGTTTTTTATTGTTATTATTTAGATTAAATTAATTTTTTAATTTATTTATGATGATTAGGTCAACTTATATGCCAAATGTATTTTTAAGTAACTTTGGCTGCACGAGGATAATTTTAATGACAAATTGGCCTATTCCTAAATTAAAGGACTGCCTATTTGTCGCAATTTGGGTTAAATTATGAGGATATTCATACTTTTGCATAAAAAGAAAGAAGATGAGGATAGATATCATAACAGGATTACCGGATTTGTTGCAAAGTCCGCTGAATCAGTCAATAATACAAAGAGCACAGGAGCGGGAACTGGTAGAAATAGTAGTGCATAATCTGCGTGATTATTCCAGCGATAAACACAAAAGCATTGATGATTATGCCTTTGGCGGAGGTGCAGGAATGGTTATGAGCATAGAACCAATTGATAGGGCCATTCAAAAATTAAAATCAGAAAGAGATTACGATGAGATTATTTATACGAGTCCTGATGGACAACCTTATGAACAGAAGGAAGCAAATCGCATGGCTACCTTAGGAAACATAATTATTCTTTGTGGCCATTATAAAGGGATTGATCAGAGAGTAAGGGATCATTTGATTACCAGAGAAATCTCAATCGGGGATTATGTCCTTACAGGGGGAGAATTAGCAGCGGCAGTAATTGTTGATAGTATAGTTCGTCTTTTACCCGGTGTAATTAATGATGAAACCTCTGCTCTTACTGATTCTTTCCAGGATAATATGCTTGCTCCGCCCATGTATACACGGCCTGCTAATTATAAAGGCTGGAAAGTCCCTGATATTCTTTTATCAGGAAATTTTCCGGAAATTGAAAAATGGCGTGAGGAGAAAGCCCTGGAAAGAACAAAAAAGTTAAGACCTGATTTGCTGGACGGAGATGAGGAATAGTTCAGGCTAAAGAAAACTATTAAAAAAGGCGCAAAGTTTGTTTCTTTGCGCCTTTAAATAAAATAATCCACTCATTACTCCGGTTTGTAATTGCCATCAAACTTTTCAGGATGTTTGTCTTCAAAAGAAGTGGCTTTTTGAAAAGCATTTGCCAGTTCAAGGGGAGAACCTTCATCATATAGATTTCCTAAAAAGCTTATGCTGGTTGGGTGACCTTTATCATCAAATCCGTTTGGAACCACAACACATGGATGACCTGTTAAATTAGTAGTTAAGAGCTGGTATCCTCCGAAACTTGGACTTATAATGACATCATAGTCCTTAAAGAGATCATGTATTTGTTGCATCAAAATGGATCTCAGGCGATTGGCTCGTATGTATTCTACAGCAGGGACAAAACGAGCCGTGCGGAAAAGATTTGGCCAAGCATTTTTAGTTTGGCGTACTA
>Ga0102938_10000159_pt1 | contig 45590 bp, 68 predicted proteins | sample SalPonR2_B_D2_MG_FD_84516 | JGI IMG/M metagenome (GOLD analysis project Ga0102938, IMG submission 84516) | Salt pond soil microbial communities from South San Francisco under conditions of wetland restoration - Salt Pond MetaG R2_B_D2_MG | ecosystem: Environmental > Aquatic > Marine >...
CAGCGCCGCTGCTGGCAAGGTTCCATCACCTGGACCTCTGTTCTGCGGATTGACGATTTGGTCAACGGTTCCTTGTGTATTTGAAGGTAGAGTATCATCGTCGATATTGACGATGAGCTTTTGTGGGTCTGTTGGATGATAGTCCAAGGTGCCCACAACGTCGTTGGTTGGGTCGGTAACGTCCTCGCCTTGCCGTAGTCTTATCTGACTGATGCCAGGACGTAACTCTCCGTACCACTCAAAAACATTTTCCTGCCATGTTAGCGTCCCACTGCCTGGCAGCGGGTCTCCGAGGTCCTCAGCGTCCTGTGCAGACTTGCTGGTTGTGCCACTAGGTAAGATAGTTGCTTCACCGTTACGATAGTCTAAGAAATAGTCTTCCAGCGTTGTGATAACGAATCCACTCACACCAGGATCAGTTATAGTGTCAACTGTCCAGGTTTCAAAATCTTCAAGGTCCAATGTATGGATCTCAGTGAGAATGGTCTGGATGATATTCATACGGTTGACCTTGGCTGGTGGATTGATCAAGATCGGAATCTGGAATTGCAGTGTCGCAACATCAATCACTGTGTCAGCCCCGCTTGGAAGTGAACGACTTGACCACGTCACGTCAGTCATTTCACAATATGCAAGAGAAGTCCAGTCAAGCACGTTCTGATTGGTATGCAGATTGATACTTGGGTTGAACAACACGCAGATCTGTTCGAGCAACTGTAGCTTCTGGTCAGTATTACTGGTCCAAACGTCAACGTTCATGGTGAGCTCGTAAGGCACAGGCTGGTAACGTGTAACGTCATATGCTAGCCCAGGCTCATTTACATATTGGTGATCATCCTCATTGAATTCTTTTTCGATAACCTGTAGTGTTTCCTCAAACTGTGGATAACGATGTAGGTCCGGCTTCATTTGCATGTTCGCAACATAACAGCTAATGAAAGGCACCGTGTTGAGTGTGTTCTCTGAATTTTCCTTGAGGATATGACCAACCTGACGGCTCATGTCACCGTATCGTGCAGGTACAGTTTCGTAGACAGGATTGCCTTGTGCGTCATAACCTTTCTGTACTGTGAAGTTACCGAAGATCCTTACAAACTGTAGTAAATAACGCCTTATGCTCGCGTCATAAAAGTATTGCATATCTAATATCCTTTTCTTTATTTATGATAAATAAATTTATACGATAAACAAATGTGCTGGAGATTGTAATGTACGATGGACCTAAACCAAGCGATATAAATCCTGAATTCAAAGATCACACTTATGAACTTGTTACGTGTTTGGTAACAGGTATTCAAAAGAAAAAATTAGAAAGAGGTTATTTAGAAAGCATTGGACATACAAGAGAATCTTATCAAAATCTTTTTGATGGAGCCCCTCTTATGTCACAAAAATCTCGAGACGCTTATAAAAAAGCAGCCAATTCAAAACAAGGTAAAGTTATTAGGTCTCAAAATATGACCAGATTGAATCTTGAAGATAATAATTTTCAAAACAAACGCCAAGCCGGCGTTCAAAAATTTTGGAATTCAGATAAATCACATGAAATCAGGAATAAATTGTCTAAAAATGCTAAAAAACAGCATCAAAACGGCCAATCAAAATATGTCAAAAATTATTTTGAAACAAGATATAAAGGATCAGATGATCAAAAAAACAGATCTAAACGAATGACAGAGAATAACCCTTCGCAGAATCCTGAAATACTTGAAAAAATGATAGCTAGCCGAATTGAAAACTCTAAAAAAGGATTGACTTGGAGAGAAACTCGTTTCAAGAAAAAGAGATATAGAGATACCAGTCTTATCTACCAATCGACTTATGAATATGATTTCTTAGAAAAATGTAATGATCTTGGTATATTGAATAAAATAGAAAATGGGCCATGCCTGACATCAGAAATGTATCCATATAATTATTATGAACCTGATTATCTTTTTGATAAAAGTGTTTGTATAGAGATAAAATCTTGGTATATTGAAGAATTACAAGAACGCAAATATCCAGATATCAAACACTTGAAAGAACAATTGGTAATAAATTCAGGATATGAATTTGTTTATATACTAGACAAAGATTATGATGAATTTATCGATCTAGCAAAATCATAAAACCATTGCATCAGTCGTCTTCCAATCCTGTTGTGCCATCAAAATCATCACGCGGCAAGATTGCATCCGTAATTGCTTGGCGTGATTTGTATGTTTGGTTGCCGCCAACGTCTTCTTCGACGTTATTTACAAAGGTTGAAGCGTTGAAGGTTCTGTCGCTCCAAGTGCGGTCGTCGATGTTGTCGTAGAGTCTAAGCCATGTGGTGTCACGGCGAACAAAAAGGCGGTGTGGTTGGAAATCAGTACGAATGAAAAAGTCTCCTTGATTTGGGCTAGATGGAAATACATCGCCTGTTGCGATAGGTTCACCTGGATCCCACTCACCACCATTCTCTTGTATATAGTTGAACAGGTGGTCAGTTAGATGAGTTGCACCACCAATAGGATCGTTTAATGCTGCACTGTCTACCACAGCGTCAGTGATTTCCAACTCTTTGCTGAATGTGCTAAAGATGTTCTTCATGCTATCTTCCTGATCAGCGTTACCAAGGATGTCGTCAAATTCTTGGCTATCGGTGATTGGCTCAAGTTTGACACGCCAAATATGTGGCCACCAAGTAGCACTAAAGCCTTCTCCGCCTCTGTTTCCGTCGCTTACAGTGTAGAATTTGGGTATTGGCGGTGTATCTGCATCTAGACCATATTCATCGATCAGATGCGGCAGCTCAATAACGTCTCCACTCAGAAATTTACGTCCTAGCACCTCTACCATCTCATTGAGGTGGAATGTCATATATAGCGTGTCGTTGGTGAGAAATAGTCCAAACTGGGTGAGGTCAAAGTCATTGTCACTCACATTGTATACACCGCGCAATTCGTATAGATCTTTGTCGTATTTGCGGTCACGGTTTTCCAGGAACAGCAAATCTTGTATAGTTGTCTCGTTGATCAATCCATCATTCTGATAATCAGGCTGTGCAGGATCGTCTGTGATCTGTCCATCTTCAGGGCCAATATACTTGTGAATGATGGCACCAGTGCCGCCAACATGAAATTGCTCGCGGATCTGTCTGTCCATAAACTTGTAATCGTTGGTCTTTGTTGGAGACCACATTGAGATTCGTGGCATTGTATATCCTTTCGGATATTTATCGCTGTCGGATAAATATTCCTATGTTGGAGATTTAAGTGATGAGATTAAACCAGTTAAAAGAAGCCCCTGTTTCAGATTTAACCGTTTCAGATTTGCCTGGTGATCCGGAAAAAATTGCAACAAGTTTCAATGATCGAGATTGGGCACAGGTTTCAAAAACATCATTACAGACACGCTTAATTAAATCTTGGGGCAGAAGCAAACACGATTTTAATCTTAATTTCGTCCGTGTTATGGGTGCAGATGAAGAAGAACTCGATTGGACACTACTTAGTGGCCGTCCAAAAAAAATTCCAACAAACAAAAATGAGTTCTTTAACGTTGTTGGTAAAATAGTACAAAACGATAATCTTGAAAGCCATATAAGACACAAGGGCGATTCTATTAATGTTTTGTTTTTACATCATCTAGAAAATGCACACCCAATGAGTCCTTGGATTATTGCACACAGAATATCCCATGGATTTGTTCAGTCGGATTTTCAAAATTATTATGAGCCAATGGAAAAAATATTCTTGAGTACCTTTAAAGTAATTAGAAACGGAAATACCCAAGAATATTATGACTTTCTTGGAAGACTATTACCAATGAGATCTGCAAGAGAAAATTTTCTTTCAAGCCAATCAGAGCAAGAAATATATAACGAATTATTTGCTATGTATATTATCAAAGGAAGAATCATTTTTAATGATATTACAATTGATGACATGCCAGAACGTTTTAAACACATTTATGGTGAAGAATATAGTTGGCGTCATTATAAAAATCGAATCAACAAAACAAATCAAGATCTGAATGATTTTCTTGATTCATATTTAACTGCTCTTGAAGGAAAATGGGTATTAGCAGACTGAAAATAGTATAAATATGCTTAGCGGGAGTTGACCATGACAGAACGAAGCAAATTACGCAAAGAAATTGAACTCAGATTGGGTGGACAGATGATCGATGTTGAACTCGATCCTGAACATTATGATCTAGCCATCGACAAAGCATTAGAGCGATACAGACAGCGCAGTGAGAATGGCGTCGAAGAGGACTTTTATTTCTTTGAGGTTCAGACAGATGTGAACGAGTATGCGTTCCCTGAAGAGATCGTTGAAGTTACAGATCTGTATGGTCGTTTGAGTGGAACAACATCAACTGGTGTTGACTTTGAGCCATTTGAAGCCAATTATTGGAACACGTTTCTTGCACGTCAAGGTGGTGGCAGTGGAAGCCTAGCAACATATGATTTCCTAGCACAGTATCACGAAACACTGGGTCGTCTATTTGGTGCTGAGTACCAATTCACATGGCGTCGTCAAAGCCATCAACTGTTCTTGCATCGTCGACCACGATTCCCGCGCCCAATTTATGCTCATGTCTATCGTTTCCGCCCTGAAGAAGATTTGCTTGGTGATTACATGGCAAGCCCTTGGATCAAGGACTATGCGCTAGCACAAGGCAAATGGATGCTAGGAGAAGCGCGCAGTAAGTTTGCAACACTCGCAGGTCCACAAGGCGGTACCACACTCAACGGTGATCAGCTGAAGGCTGACGCCATGGCTGAAATGGAAAAGCTAGAAGAAGATATCAAACTCTACAAAGACGGTGGTACAGGTCTTGGTATTATTATTGGTTGACAAGTAAAGTGTCTTGCCTTATACTGATGGTGTAAGTTAACAAAAGTGAGACACGCCATGAAAGAAGAAGAAAAGACCATCAAGACTCATCGTTTTGCAAATGCGCAAGGCGCGGCAATCAATGTTCGTGTTCGTAGCGATGAGGCATATCAAGAGCATCAAGAACTTTTCGACGACCCAGAGCACGGCGCAAAGGTTGACGCTGTTCATCGTATCATCCAAGAGTTCTTCCCTGTGAAAGAGGTGTACGAAAATCAGCGAGCAAACCGCGGTCGTCCCTTCACAGTGATCAAAGTCACCAACCATCGTTTCCCAGTTGTCCCCCTTGCAGTCAAAGCTCGCAAGTATCGTAAGCCCTTGGAAGAGCTTGGCGTCGAGATCGTGAACACCAGCACCAACAGCATTCTTTATAGGATTTATTGCGCTGAAAGCAAAGTTTCTGGTTGACTTTACCAAGACACTTTGCTATATTGGTATTGTAAGCAAAGGAGATTAGACATGGACATGAACACCGCACTTGAAGCCCTGCTCGACGACATCCGCACTGACTATGTCGACTGGGGCGCACGAGCACTGGGCGGAGACGCAACTCGCGACCGTGTCCGCGAAGACATGAACCGTGACTTTTGCGAGAACCTCACCATCGAAGAAGGCCGCAAGTACATCAAGATCGTCAAAGGTGACGGCGGCCAGCGTAGCGTTTGGGGCTTTGTTGTCGCCACCGACACTGACAAGAAGTTTCGCAAGGGCGACATCCTGAAAGCAGCAAGCTGGAACACGCCGGCTCGCAACAAGGCACGTGGCAACATCCTGGAAGGCGGCTACAGCATCGCCTGGACCGGCCCGCACTACCTGTAATGGCCCGGAAGACAAATACCAAGATCCCGAAGCCACGGAACCCTGTGGCTTCGACCTTACGTGATCCACGCAATGGATTCACACAACGAACCATTCCCGACAAGCGCCAACAGGTGATACCCCGCAAGCGTAAGCACAAAGGACAAGAAGATGAGTGAGATGAGTGATCAGCTTTGGGCGTTGATTCGCATTGCGAAAAAAGCAGATGAAGAAGCAGCGAAAAGAATCGGCTACAACTATGCTGAAAACGTCGGTGATGTTCATGCAACCATTTTTGCCTACTTTGGTGTGATGTTTGAGGCACTACCAGAGGACGATTTCCTCAAGACCTATATTCCTGAAAAGCTCAAAGAGCTTGAGGATGAGATTGGTCAGAAGGCGGTGTTGGCCAAGCTTGAATCTGAGAACGGATGAAAAGATGATGAGTCAGGAATTTTTCAAAGAAATTACCGGTATCAACACCGGAAATAATCTGCTCGACGAATCTATTTTCAACTATCTGGTCCACCGTCTTCCTCCTGGAAGCTTCACTACAGCACTTCTTGAAAATGATTTGTATCGAGCAACCGCAGCGGACTACCAAAACATCGAAAACTTGGGATATATTGCACGTAACGTGGCAATGAACGTGCCACTCGAATCGTGTGGAAGTAGAAAGGCTGTTCAGGACTGGCTTGGCAATGTAGATGGACGTCAAGCAGCATATGCTGAATGGTATTTTGAACAAGCTACTATGCGCAAGCTGGAGAAATTTGACTGATGACAGAAGAACGGAACGATATCGACCTTCGCCGTATGCACAACAAAAGGGGCAAAGCCCTGGCTCTTCTTGACGAGTTCAAAGAGTGGTACGCTATCAATGACAGTGTTGACCACATGCTGATTCTCAACGGTCTGCAACGTGATATCTTGCGTGGGACTGAGGATGAGGTTGATCGCCTCATTGAGCGCATGACAGAAAAGAACCAAGAAGCGCTTATGACAAAGCTTCAAATTGACGTGTGAAAAAGATTCGTGCACAACTACATCAGGTAGCATGTTGGGTTATTCCTGGGTACCAATACGCCTGGGAGTGCACTTTTTTATATTATGAAATCTATCGTCTTGGACGTGAAATCCGTGAATTGACGAAGTCAGAAGTTGATGAACTTGATGTGATTGATCGTACAACATTGGTATCATATTTTGAGAAAAAGTCTGAGGCAATTCACGAGTGCATAAAGATCAATGGTATAACGTATGATCTTCAGCGCGAGGCCATTCATGCTTTTTATCACACCAGTATCTCCAGCAACCGACGGCGCCTTCGTGAGATCCATGCTGAGCTTGATCAGATGCTGCAAGAGATGACCATGGAAAAACTCGGACGGAATCTTTGATCGTGATTACAGTGGACCAAGCATATGAAAAGTTCGTCGAGTACATGAGCTGGTGTGGATTCTCTGAGTGTGAATATATGAAGATCGCCAAAAAAAAAGTATTTGGACATACAGAAGATGTCAGATCAAGAACGTTCACAGTTTCACGCCAAATTGGATGATTTCTGCCAACAATGTGTTTTGTATAAACTAAGCGATTGATTTCCTTAGAGAATCATGCTATATAGTATGATACGCTCTGGAGAAATCATGACAAGAAAAGTAATTGGTATAGCGGGCTTCATAGGCTGCGGCAAGAACACAGTAGCAGACATTCTAGTCAAAGATTACGACTTTACACGTATTAGCTACGCGGATCGCCTCAAAGACACTGTGTCCACAATGTTTGGATGGTCACGTGACATGATTGAGGGCAACACTACTGAAAGCAGAACCTGGCGCGAAACACCTGACCCATGGTGGAGTGAGGAGTTTGGTTATGAGTTCACTCCAAGAATGGCCATGCAGCGTATTGGAACAGACTGCATGAGGAACGGTCTAGATGATGATATCTGGGTCAAGTTTGTTAAAAAGACCTTGGATGATAATCCAACGACTGATTATGTTGTTCCTGACATTCGTTTTTACAATGAAAGAGATCTTGTTCGCTTTATGGGATCAGGACAGGTTTGGCGCGTCAAGCGAGGACCAGACCCAGACTGGACAACAAAAGCAATCTCAGATAATCGATATGAAACCAGCTGGATGAGTGAAGAACACCCTGATGTTCATGAGAGTGAATGGCGTTGGCTAGATTACGACAGTGAATTTGACAGGATCATCACCAACGACGCTGATATTCAAAATCTTAAAGATCAAGTAAAACGCATACTAAACCAATAACCACGTAGTTATCTCCATAACCATGCTGGATAAGTAGCCGCCAAATAAATACAGGCAGCGAAGATCCAGCTATGATAGGAGATATACATGAATACACTAGTATCACCAGGCGTTAGCGTTACAGTCGTTGACGAGAGTGCATATGCTAGTCCGGGTTTTGGTACCATTCCGCTCATTGTTATTGCAACAGCACAAGACAAAGTGGACCCAACTGGTACTGAATCAGACGGCATTGCCAAGTACACAAAGGCAGTAAATGCCAACCGTGTTGTTCCAGTAACATCACAAAGAGAACTTACACAATTCTTCGGGGACGCAATTTTTGCGCAAGGCGAAGGTATGGAGACCAGCGAATATGGTCTTCTTGCTGCCTACAGCTACCTCGGACAAGGCTCACAGGCCTACATTGTTCGTGCAGGTGTTGACCTAGCAGAACTAGAACCAAGCGAAACAGAACCAACTGGTCCAGCAAACGGAAACCAGATTTGGCTAGACACTGATGGCTCAAGCTTCGGTGTTCACGTTTACAATGCAGCAAGCGATGCATGGATCCTTCAGGACGTTGTCGTTGAAGTTGACCTTTCAGCAGGAGCAGGTGAAATTGCAAACCCAAGCACCTACGCTCCGACAGCATCTGTTGGTACAGCAGGTGACTTCCTGGTTGCAGTCATCAGTGACGGCACAACAGGCTTTGCAGTAGGATATTTTTACAGCGACGGGTCAGCATGGGAAGCAGTCACACAGACAAACGCCGCCGCCCTTGCAGCAACCACAGTTTCATACGATACACACTACAACACACCAGCATCTCCTGCAAATGCTGATATCTGGGTCAAGACAACACGCCCAGGTAATGGTGTAAACCTTGTTGTTTACCAGTCAAACTCACTAGGCGTATTTGGTCTACTTGAAGTTGCTGGTGTTTCAAACGACGGTGGCACAACCTACGTTGCACAGGACGGTTCAAGCGTTACTGACATTGTTGGCGCAATGGATGATAACGACATTGCACTTACCTTTACCGCAGCAGACGGTGGTTTTGAGATTCGTCGAATCGAGAGCGGCTCAGAAACTGTTCTTGACGAAGCAGTGTATGCACAGGATGATGAACCAACTGGCACAGCGATCGTAGGAAAATATTGGTACGATCCAACTGTTACTGACCTTGATATCCTTATCCATGACGGAACAGATTGGTCACGTATTGCTGAAGCTGACATCACATACAGCACAACTGAACCACTAACACCAAGTGCAGATGACATTTGGGTCGAAACAGACGGCACAGATGCTGAGTATCCAAAGATCCATCGTTACACTGGTACACAGTGGGTTCTTTACGACAACTCAGACCAGACAACAGAGCGTGGTGTGATCTTTGATGACTTCACAGTTACCGATCGTGCTACACTTGCAAGCGGTGCAGTTAACACGACTGACCTGCTCGACAGTGCACCAGATCCACAGCTATACCCAACAGACATGCTAGCAGTCAACATGGCTCAGTCAAGCGGAACAGTTCGTATGTGGATGGAAGGTATGTCAGTCAACGGTGGCGGCAGCACAGTAGATGGTTGGGTCAACGGCGCAAGCAACGCGGCAGATGGCCGTGGTGTGTTTGGTCGTCGTGCACAGCACCGCATCATTGCAACCTCAATGCAGGCAGCAGTTAGTGGTAACGAAGACCTACGCGATCCAAACCGTAACTTCACACTCATTGCTGCTCCAAACTTCCCAGAGCTTACAGACGAGCTTGTCACACTCAACAGTGACCGTGGCGAGACAGCGTTCATCATCATTGATACGCCAATGCGTCTCACACCAACACAAGCTGTCAACTGGGTACAAGGTGTTGGCGCAAGCGAGAACGGCGAAGAAGGTCTTGTCACCAAGAATACCTACAGCGCGGTTTACTACCCACCTGGACGCTCAACAGCACCAGATGGACGTACCGTCACTGTGCCTTCAAGCCACATGACGCTCTACACCTACGCATACAACGACAACGTCAGTTATCCTTGGTTTGCGCCAGCGGGTCTAACACGTGGTGTTGTACAGAATGGTAGTGCAGTTGGTTACATCACAACTGAGGAAGAGTTCAAGGCAGTATCACTAAGTCAAGGCCAGCGTGATGCAGCATACTTGAACAAGCTGAACCCAATCGCCAACTTCCCACTAGAGGGTGTGGTTGTATTTGGTCAGAAGTCACTACATCCATTCACTAGCGCACTTGATCGTGTCAACGTTGTGCGTCTTGTTGCTTACCTACGTGAGCGATTCGACGAGATTGCACGTCCTCTACTCTTCGAGCAGAACGACAAGCTAACACGTGACCGTGCAGTACAGTTGTTCGAAAGCTTCTTGAGCGACTTGCTCACCAAGCGAGCACTTACTGACTTCGCAGTTGTGTGTGACGAATCAAACAACACACCAATCAGAATCGACCGTAACGAACTCTACATTGACGTTGCGATCGCGCCAACCAAGGCTGTGGAATTCATCTACATTCCGATTCGTGTTGTCAACACCGGCGCGCTATAAACCAAAATATAGTCAAGAGAAAGCCCGGCAATGCCGGGCTTTTTCATGAAATCTTACACAGGTGAGTTCTGAACATCTGCCATCAGCACCGGCGCCAACCAGGGCGCGACAGTGAGGATCACCAGAACCTGCACTGTGCTGAGCACCATGCTGGTAACCAGATCACTCTGGTCATTCACGAGGACCATGAAACTGGCAGGGGTAAGATGAAACGACAGTGATTTGAGCATAAGTTCTCTCCTTTGTTTACTATACTAATATAAGCGATGTATCTTGGTTTGTCAAGCTATATTATCAGGGTGGTTTTGGTTTTTTGGCACAGAGAGATAAATAGTTTGAGCAGAGCGCATTATGAGGAGATAAAGAATGGCAGTTCTAGATAGATTGAGTGTTCCAGTAAACGGCGAAAGCCAGGGTACACTTATGCCCAAACTTCAGTTTCGTTTCCGCGTAAACTTCATCAACATGGGTCAAGGCGACACAAAGGTTGCGACCAACAACGTCATCAGCGTGACACGCCCGAACCTTACACATGATGAAGTCCTAGTGGACACATACAACTCACGTATCTACCTAGCTGGTAAGCACGCCTGGGAGCCTATTACCATTGAGCTACGTGACGAAGTAACATCAGCAACATCAGGTCTTCTAGACCAGCAGGTTGCTAAGCAGATTGACATGGCAAACCAGAGTTCACCACAAGCTGGTATCAGCTACAAGTTCACAACCACAATCGAGAACTTGAACGGCGGCAACCCTGATCCACTTGTACTTGATACCTGGGTCTTGTACGGTTGCTATATTTCAAACCTGACATACAACGAGACCAATTACGCAAGCGGCGGTGAGTATCAGCAGATCTCAGTTCAGCTACGTTACGACAACGCAGAACACATCAGCAATGGTGAAGATCAGCTCAGCAACCCAAGCTTCAACGTTGATACCAACACGCAGAGCAACGCAACTACCTAACGCTATCGTAGCCGGCTAGGAACCTCGTATAGAGCTGCCAACCCTAGCCGGCTTTTCTGAAGGAAGAAATCATGAATGATATAGAAAGAATGAAGAAGCTCAGCGGTATCGTAACAGAATCTCACAGAGAAGTTGAGTATGATGCTGATCCGTATAAGGTAATCATGGAATATGATAAGCTGTTATCAGAGATTTTTGAGCATATGAATCATATTGGTGGTGTTGATGATAATGGCGAAATGGTAAACTTTCGCCATGATTGGTGGGATATAAAAAGAAAATACGGAATCAAGAGAATGTTCTGATGGCTATTACTAATTTCGCAGAAGAAGTATACCGTAGCCAGTCAGATGGGCTTTTGGTCCCTCGCCAGAAGTTCAACTTTACCATGTGGGTCATGTCAATCACAATAGGACCTATCTACTTCCATCAGGTTTCAAGTATGACCGCGCCTGGCTTCAGTGTTGATGGCCAGCTGATGAACCAGTATAACAAGAAGCGTTTTGTTCAGACCACACTCAACTATGAGCCTATCACAGTCACATTTTACGATACGTTCAACAACGAGTTTCACAATCTGATGCGTAACTACATCAGCTTCTACTACAACAATGCCAACGGTATCGAGTGGAGAACACCCCTAGAAGGCACTAGCACAATAGATCCCAACTTCATCACTGATTTGGGATACACACCAAATGCCGATCGCTACTTCTTTCCAGAGATCAGAATCATACAGAACGGCTATCGTAATCGTTTCCGTGAAACTAGATTGATCAACCCTCACATTACCAATATTCAAAACGATGAACTCAACTATAGTGACAGTCAGCCCGTGCAATACACCGTCACATTTCAACCTGAAAGTGTGCAGACACGACAAGAGACTGGTCCATTTGACGATGGAATTGGACGGGATTCCGCTGGTACTATTGAATAAATACCGGTATGAGCACGTACCAACAAGGCAATTATCAGCCAAAGAACACTGAAAAATACATTGGAAAGCATATTCCCAAGTATCGTTCAGGCTGGGAACTCAGTTTCATGCGCATGTGCGACAATCATCCAGCTATCTTGGCTTGGGCTAGCGAAAGCCATCGTATACCTTATATCAACCCAATCACAGGTAAACGATCAACATATGTGCCTGACTTTTTCGTGATCTATGCTGACAAAGAAGGCAAGAAACATGCTGAACTGGTTGAAGTAAAACCAAGCAGTCAAATCGCAGGTAATGCCAAAGGACAATATGACCAAGCAATGGCTGTGGTCAATGAAGCAAAGTGGAAATTTGCTCGGGAATTTGCGAAACAGCAAGGTATCGGATTCAGAATCATCACAGAAAACGAAATCTTCAACAAACCGCAAAAGCCCCGTACCCGCCGTGGTCCGCGTAAGGTGACTAAGAGAAAGAAGAAATGATATGAACAAAAAGCTTGAAGAAACTTTCAATCTTCCGCCAATGGATCTGCCTGAAACAACGGAAGAAGACATTGAAGAAGTGAACAGCTACAGCGAAGAAGAAATGCATGAAATCATGGAGCGGGCTGACAAGATTGATGCTGCCTTACCACAGGTCGCAGGCTTGGACAACATTGACGCCGACTATGATGAATATGCACGGAAAGCTATCGAAACATTTGATGATTTGGTAGATCTTGGTAAAAACGTTGAAGATCGCCATGCAGCAGACATTTTCAATGCAGCTAGTAGCATGATGGGCAATGCACTCAACGCTAAGACCAATAAAGCGCAAAAGAAACTAGAGATGGTTAAACTTCAAATACAAAAAGCCAAGCTTGAGCATGAAAATGAAAAACTAGACTATCTTAAGAAACGCCATCTCAAAGACAACAGTGATCAACCTGAAGAAACAGATGGAAGCATTATTTCCACACGCAATGATGTTCTCAACGACATTCTTGCAGGCATGAAAAAAGACGCAGACTCATAAATACAAGACAGGCAGGAGATTCTACAATGGATGAAATGAGTAGATTAAAAAAATTATCAGGTATTACTGAACAATCCCAGAAATATTTTATGGTAACGTTACGTTGGTCACAGCATGAACAAGATCATTATATTGTCCCGGCCTCATCACGGCAAGAAGCTGAAGAATTAGTTCGTGCCAAATGGGATGGTAATGCCAATGGCCCAACTGGAGGTATTCATGCATCATATGAACTTAAAATGTTTGGTGGGAAATGATTATGGTTAAAGACCTAGCACAATATTTGGCTGAAAGCGAGCAAGTTCACGAGTTTCGCCTCAAAATTGCACGTGAGCCAACAGATGAGCAGCTCGATGCATTGGAGTTGCACCTACGTAAGTATGATGGTTTTGACATCACTACACCTAAAAAGACGATTATCCAACGCAACCCGCGTGATTTCCGTAGCATTGGACCAAGCGAAGTTTTCATGGTGGATTTCAAGACACGTCAACCAGCAGCACCTACACAGTTGCTAGCTGAACTTTCACAAAAGACCGGCATCCATGAGCGTTTCCTAATCGTTCGTAACAAGATGGAACCTCTTCACATTGAAGATGAAGATAAAGAAATGCCGGAAGAAGATTATAAGCCACGCCTAACTGATGAAGAATACAGTGAAGTTGAGCAACCAAAGCCAGAAGACTATTATGGTGAGGAGTTCAAAGCCAAGTTCATCAAAGAAATTGCTAAAGAGCGTGCAGAACACTTAAAGGCAGAAAATGATGAATAAGACAGAACTAGATAGACTACGCAGCCTAGCAGGCACAGCCCCTGCACCTGAGAAGGTTGAAGACCAATCACAACGTAACATGTACCAGATTCGTGACACACTCATGGAATCAAGCCGCACCTTAACTGAAAGCGAAGGATGGGAAGTCACCATGCGCACATTGCGTGATGTGAGCGACAAGGTTTACGATTATCTTTCAAGCCAGGGATTTGAATATGATGATATTGGTTGGGCTAATGAAGAGCTGAGTGTTACTACCAGTTCAAAAGATGAAGCTCGTGCAATTGCTCGCGCAATTTTTAGTCGTTTCAAAGATCCAACTGCAAATAGAAAGCCAAAGATCATGCAGATAAGTGAACAAAGTCTTGAAGAAAGCAAGCCGGATTTTGCTGACATTGATGGCGATGGTGACGAAAAAGAAAGCATGAAAAAAGCTGCCAAGGACAAAGAAAAGGCAGACGAAGCAATCAAGACTGAAGCACAGGCAATGCGTGAATGGGCTAACAGCGTCTATAAGCAGTATGAAGACCGCGGCCACTACCAAGAGCCACCAGAAGGTGAAACGGTTGATCTCAGCCTGCGTCGTTATCTCAATGCCGATCCACAAAAGGTCAAGATTGAAGAAGATCACACTGTAAAAGGTATGCTTCGTGAGTATAAAAAGCACAAGGGAGACAAGTAATGTCAAGTCGTCGTCTACGTGAATTAGCTGGCCTTCCTCGTGTGGCACTACGAGAAGAAATGGCACAAGCCACTCGTCAGAACGGAAAATGGACTGACGGTGAATATACTGAAGGTGAATCTATTACTATGCACGGTTTGGGTTGGAACATTGAGTTTGAACCAGACCCACAGTCACTGGCAACAAACCGTGACACTGGACAGCCAGTTGAGGGCGCATGGTACGCAATCAATGATCAAGGTGAAGAGGTTGAATTCACACCAGGTCAAGAAGACGCACATTTTCCTGACAAGAAGCCAACACAAAAGTTTCCAGAAAGCGAGCAACTTGACGAAGCTAGCGAAACAACCGTAATGGACACTTTCAAATATATAATGGATTTTGCAGAAAGATTCGAAAGAATAACCAAAAAAAGTGGGTTTTTGGAAAGGCAGATTGAAGGTATTGGTGGCGATCCAAGCGGTCTTAACGAAGTTCGTCAAGCACTTGAGGATCTCTATAGAGCGGCGGAAGAAGCAGATTATCATGCAAGGGCGCATATAACTCGAGACTAAAATGAACACTGTAAATACAGATCTGACTAAGCGTCCCTACCAGTCTCAAAAAATGACGCGAGAAGAGCTTACTGAGCTTGCTCTCTGTACAGTGAATCCATTACATTTCATTCGCAACTATTGTTATATACAACACCCAACAAAGGGACGTATGCCATTCACATTGTTTGATTACCAGGAGGGCCTGATCAACAGCTACAACGATTACCGCTACTCAATCAGTTTGCTCAGTCGTCAGACAGGTAAGTCAACATGCGCGGCGGCGTATTTGCTCTGGTATGCGATGTTTAAGCCAGACAGCACCATCTTGGTTGCAGCACACAAGCGAGACGGTGCTCAAGAAATCATGACACGTCTGCGTTACATGTACGAGAGCTGCCCAGACAGTGTAAGAGCGGGCGTGACAGCGTATAATAAAGGCTCTATCGAGTTTGACAACGGCAGCAAGATTGTCGCACAAGCTACAACAGAAAACACAGGTCGAGGTTTATCACTTTCACTAGTGTATTTGGACGAATTTGCATTCGTGCCGCCTCGTGTTGCTGAAGAATTTTGGACTTCCATCTCACCAACCTTGAGCACAGGTGGTAAGTGTATTATCACATCTACCCCTAACCAGGACGATGACCAGTTTGCACGTATTTGGCGCCAAGCTAACAAACGTTTTGACGACTATGGCAATGAAACAGAGGTCGGCACAAACGGTTTCCGTCCATATTTGGTTAAATGGGACCAACACCCAGATCGTGATCAGGCCTGGGCAGATGCTGAGAGAGCCAAGATCGGGGACGAGCGGTTTCGACGTGAACATGAGTGCGAGTTCATTGCATTTGATGAAACACTGATCAGCAGTATCTTCCTATCTGAAATGGACGAGGGCATGGAACCGATGCGTCGAAGCGGGCAGGTAAGATGGTATGACACACTCAAGGATGAACAAACATATTTGGTATCGTTAGACCCAAGCCTAGGAACAGGTGGCGACCCTTCAGCTATTCAAATATTTGCAATCCCTGGTATGCGACAAATAGGAGAATGGCAACACAACAAGACTCCAGTTCAAGCACAGATAAAAATAATGCGAAGCATCTTGGAAGAAATAGAAGAATCTGCACCAAATAGTGAAATCTACTACTCAGTGGAAAATAACACCCTGGGTGAAGCCGCTCTTGTATCTATCGATGAGATGGGCGAAGAAAACATACCCGGCATCTTTCTCAGTGAACCCAAGCGTAAAGGAAATGTGCGCCGCTACCGTAAGGGATTCAACACTACACACTCAGCTAAGTTGGCAGCATGTGCTAAGCTCAAACGCTGGGTAGAAGAAGATACCATGAAGATCCGCAGCAAGCCATTGATACGTGAGCTCAAGACATTTGTTGCTCGTGGTAACAGCTATGCAGCCAAGGATGGTGAAACAGACGACCTAGTTATGTCATCATTGCTAGCAGTGCGTATGGCCATGCAGATTGCAAAATATGATCCAGAGGCATTTGAAGACCTCAAAGATAGCTTTGATGACACAGAGCTACGCACACCGTTACCAGTTGGATTTTTGTGATGAGATATCGAAATCTATTTGAAAAAGACGAGTTGCAGATGCAAATAATGCCTGGGGGTGACTTGCAACTATTCATTAATCGTAACGAAGATGTAAATAAGGACGCATTTGATCGTCTCAAATATCTCTATCCAGGTCAAATGGATAAGGAAATACATTTTGCACATTTTGATGGTCGCCGTGTTGTCTCTAGTCTTGCACTTCAAACTAACCCGTATGATGATAGTGAGTTTTGGCTTATGCATGTTGTGGTAGACGAAGATTACCGTAACCGTGGTTTGGCCAGTGAACTTTATCAAGCTGCGGTTGACTATGCAAGAGATCAGGGAAAAGCAATCAAACGTAGCAGTGCTACAGAAATGGGTCAAAAATACCTTTCTCATGTAGTTGACAAAATTAAGAAGAAAAATTCCGACGTTGAAATACGCGACCAGGATAAATATTAACATGACAGCCGCAGTAGAAAATATCGCAGAAAAGCTATTCAAAGTAATCAAAGGATTTGGTCACACCATTGTCCTGTTCACTGATGACGGCAAGAAGACTGTTGATCCAACAGAAGCTCGTCGCTTTTTTGCCACTGACTTGCAGATGATGGTCAACCTTATCGTTGACGAGACTACCAAAGAAGTAGCAGTCAATCTCAGCAAGGATACAGACATTAGTGACGTCAAGCCGATGTTGAACAGCATTCGCAAGCTGGCAAACCAGTTCATTCTGAACTACACAGTCAAGACATTCGGCAAAACAATTGGACCTAAGGACTTTTCATTCATGGCAAAGCAGAAGACAACCGAAACCACCTATAGTGACAATCCTGGTGTCGCCTATCGTGATACCGGTGACATCAAACAGTATCGTGGATGGGAACTCAGACGTGTTCAAGAATACAATCCAACGTATGGTGGATATGGACAATATTGGGAAGCTTACAATCTTAAAAAGCCTGCCGACGACGGCGGACCATCCCTTGATGCGGCCCCTCTTTCAGTAATTAAGGGTCAAATTGATGGTCTTCTTGATGAATCCAAAAAATACAAAACAAATGAAACAGTAGCGAGATCAGGTGCATCTGATTATGCAGATACATTTAGTGATAACGATACCGCGAATCGAAGAGCATACAAGATTGGTAAGCAAGATGCAGCTCGTGGTTACGAACGAAATTCTGCTAAAGTTGGTGGAGGCAAGAGGTCAAAATTCTATAATGCTGGATTTGATGGAAAGCCCTTCCGTGGTGCTGGAAAGACTGTGTCTGAAGCACGAGAGATGACTCAAAAAGCGGTCATGAAAAAAACTCGAGATGGTGAGTGGGAAGCCATGCAGGATATTGAACCTGGTAAACATGTTGAATTTAGAAATACTAGATCTGGGAAGAGATTCACTATTATGGTAAGAGAATCAAGTTGGGGTGGAGCACAAGCTGAAGGCACTGTAAAGAAACTGAAGGATGGCGGCTGGTGGGCAAAGAACCAGGAAGGCACAATGAAAACATTCAAAGACGAAAAAGCAGCACGTAGATTTGCCAAGACTGGTGATCCTGATTTTGCTCCGAAACGTGTCGAAGAAACAGATCAATTAAATGAATTGACGCCACGACAGAAAGCTATGAAGCAAGGTGCAATTACTGATCCTCCTGGTGGCCGTGGTTGGAGCACTGAACCTACTTCTAGGAATGTTAAGAGATGGGCTAAGAACGACCCGGACGATTACAACGACTACAACGATCATTTTGACGGTGTAAAACGAGCTAAGAAGATGATGTCAAACCCTGATGCACCACGCGGCACCGCTTCAGCGTATGACAAAGGAGTCAAAGCAGGCAAAGCGAGCCGAGAAAGAAACAAGAATGCTCGACTTGCACGTATTGGTAATGACCGCGAGTTCTATAATAACAAACATAACACATGGGACCGTGCTGATAAACGCAATAGAGGTTATCCAGTTGGTAAGTTGCCTGAATCAGTAAACGAAGGCTTCAGTGGCTGGCATGGATCAGCTATGAAAAGCATCAACGAACTAGGTGATGCCCGCCTCATTGTGCGACATAAGCGCAGCGTAGATGAAGAAAAGCGCGGTGCCCGTACACGCCAAATCGAAAGCATCTTCATTGAAAACAATGAAGGGGAACGATTCAAGTTTCCATCAAACAACATCACTGCCGCCAAGGCCATGGTGCGACACGTCAAAGAAGGCGGAACACCATACGATGACTTTGGCCAGTACATTTACGAGACCATGGAAGAGCTCAATCAGCTGAAAGTCTTCCAGCGTAAGAACCGTCGTAATGACTTCTTTGAAGATGCCAACATTAGCGAAGAGATCGGAAGCCGCGTGACCCAGTTGCGCAGCAATCTCAAACAGATTTCCGGCGTCAAGGGTTATGCACATCACTTTGAAAATTTCACACGTGAAGGCGCAGAAATTGGCAAAGAAAAGCTTGACGAACTGAAAGACAATGTTACTATATCATACTTCGACGAGGCTATTTCAGGTAGCCTACCATATGTAGCAAGGGTGATTGAAAACATGCGCGGCCGTCAGGCAAGAGAAGCAGACATCATGGACTTGGCAAAATATGTCATGGACAACAAAGACAACATTCAACTTCACAGCGAGATTGACGAGACCGATCCTGAAAGCCCAGGCAACCGCAAATTCCGTGACCCAGCAACAGCATTTGCAGCATGGGTAACCTATATCCAGTCCAAGATCAAGGACGATGTATTGGCTAACAAGCTGATGCAGGCAGCAGATGTGATCCATGAGGTTGGTGGACAACACGTCAAGATGGCGGCGGCAGCACTTAAGGTTGTTCGTCAAAATGGCCAGGTGAGTGAAGGACTAGGTGAAGAAAAGAAAATTGATCCAAAAGCAATGATGGGTGCGATCAGGGCAGTCAAGAAATACCTCGAGTATGAAGATAAAGCGCGCCGTGCCGAAGACGCCGGTCATGACGATCGTGTCGGACGTTATCGCGATGCCGCTGATGAGCAGAGCAAACAGTTCTTTGCGATCGTAGCACCAGAGACTCCAGAAGAGGACCAGGACCTAGGCCTGTATGGCTTCCCAGAAGCCAACAAAGAATGGGTCATGGGTTGGTTTGAAGAGTCAACATACGAGAGTGAAGTAAATCGAATCGACGAAACTTTGAGCCGCCTCAGCGACACACGCCCCCTCTTCGGCGCATGAGACTACATCAAATAACTGAAGGCAGAGACGCACCCCTATATCATGGGGTGCGTTTCGATCATGCAGTAAAGCAACTAAAAGAAAATCGAATCGAAGGCAGAACCACTCAACGGTTCTGGCCAGACGGTAGACGATTGAAAGACGATCATCCTGAATATGAGGATAGCTTCTGGCTCAAAGGTGTTAGCCTCACACGCGACATCAATTATGCTAAGAATTGGGCAGATATCGTTTATGTTATAGATCAAACAAAATTGTCACAACGTTACAAGATCATGCCTTTCAACTGGGGCTATGCTAACGCTAAATCAAGAGGACAAGATCACAAACGTGAGCGTGAAGAATTTGTCGTGCTTGGCAAGATTTACAAAAGCCTCCACCAATTCATTGAAGATTACAATGACGAAAGAGAAGCGCTCTGGGACAGATACGATAAACTATTAGACAGTGGTCAAAAAGAAGCCGCTGAAAAAATCAAGCAGCAGATTCGTGAAATGCCTGATGCAATGGATGCATGGCAAGGACCAACGACAAGCCATATTGAACCGCTAGATCAATACCTGCTAGAGATCTATGCTGACAAAATCCATGATGGATTGAATGACAAAAAGTTTGAGATTATCAGATCTCATCCTAAGTTCGCAGGCTTCTTCTGATAAATAAAAGTGCACAGGAAATCAAGTAGTTGTTGACAACGCTGGATTCTTTGTGTATATTCAAGGAGTTAGATAAGACTCGCTTGTCTCGAAACTAATATAAGCCGGATTACTGGTAACAAATATAGGCTAATATAGGAGAAATACAATGGCTACACTCGCAGAAATTCGAGCAAAACTTCTCGCGCAAGAGAAGAACAAAGGTGGAAAAGCAGGTGGCGGTGACAACGCAATCTATCCACACTGGAACACCCCCGAAAATGAAACATCAGTAATACGCTTCCTCCCTGATGGGGACGATAGCAACGATTACTTCTGGCGCGAGCGTCAGATGATCAATCTCACATTCAGCGGCGTCAAAGGACAGGATGAGGGTAAGCCCGTCACTGTCAAGGTACCATGTGTTGAAATGTGGAATGGCATGGGCAAGTGTCCAATTCATGAAGAGATTCGTCCTTGGTTCAAGGACCCAAGCATGGAAGACATCGCGCGCAAGTATTGGAAAAAGCGCAGCTACATTTTCCAAGGTCTGGTTGTAAAGAGTGCCTTCGTTGAAGACGAAGAACCTGAGAACCCAGTTCGCCGATTCATTATGAGCCCACAGATCTACAACATTATCCAGAGTGCGCTCATGGATCCTGACTTCGGTGAGCATCTGCCAACCGACTATGATATGGGTATTGACTTCCGCATTACAAAGACCAAGAAGGGCCAGTATGCAGACTATACCACAAGCAATTGGGCACGTAAAGAGCGCAGCCTAGACCAAGCAGAGCGTGACGCAATTGCAGAGCACGGACTGTTCAATCTAGTCGACTTCATGCCCAAGAAGCCAAACGAAGAAGAGCTCAACATCATCATGCAGATGTTTGAGTCAAGTGTTGACGGTGAACTTTACGATCCAGAGCGATTTGCAGAGTATTACCGCCCCTATGGCGTCGAGGCGCCTAACAGTGGTGCGAGCAGTCGTTCCGCTCACACTGAAACCTCAACTCCCAAGGCTGCTCCTGCCACAGCCGCTCAGGATGATGAGGATGACCAGACGGAGGAGACAACATCAACCGCTGCTGAACAGCCAGTTGAAACTCCATCGTCTGGTGGAACGGATGCCAAGGACATTCTTGCAGCGATCCGCGCTCGCAAGGAAGCCGGCTAATTTCACACTCAACTAACAGGGACGGGCCGCGATGGCCCGTCCTACTTTATCAATGAGGAGAAATTAATGGTTAGAGCTTTCGATATCAGTAAGTTTAGAAAAAATATCACAAAAAGCGTTGCGGGACTCAGTGTAGGCTTCCGTGACCCTGATACCTGGATTTCAACAGGTAACTACACACTCAACAATCTTATCAGCGGCGACTTCTACAAAGGAGTGCCACTTGGCAAAGTAACCATGTTCGCTGGTGAAAGTGGCGCAGGCAAGAGTTTCATTGCTGCCGGCAACTTGATTCGCAATGCACAAGAACAAGGCGTGTATGTCGTTTTGATTGACAGTGAAAATGCATTGGACGAATCGTGGCTTCATGCACTTGGTGTTGAGACTGGTGAAGACAAGCTACTCAAGTTGAACATGGCTATGATCGACGAAGTAGCAAAAGTGATCAACGACTTTGTCAAAGAATACCGTGCAGATTACCTTGACATTCCAATGGAAGAACGTCCCAAGGTCCTGTTCGTTGTTGACAGTCTTGGCATGTTGCTCACACCCACGGACGTTGACCAGTTCAGCAAGGGTGACATGAAGGGCGACATGGGTCGTAAAGCACGTCAGCTGAAAGCACTGGTTACTAACTGCGTCAACATGTTTGGCGATCTCAATATCGGCATGGTGTGTACAAACCACACGTACCAGAGCCAAGACATGTTCGATCCTGATGACAAGATCTCAGGTGGTAGCGGTATGGTGTATGCAGCCAGCATCGTTGTCGCAATGCGTAAGCTCAAGCTGAAAGAAGATGCTGACGGTAACAAAACCAGTCAGGTTCATGGCATCCGCGCAGCGTGTAAGATCATGAAGACACGTTACAGCAAGCCGTTTGAAAGTGTTCAGGTCAAGATCCCTTGGGATGGTGGCATGGACCCATACAGCGGTTTGGTCGATTTGTTTGAAGGGAAAGGCCTTCTCACTAAGACTGGAAACAAGCTTGAATATATTAGCCCAGAGACTGGCGAAGTATTCAAAGAATTCCGCAAGCATTGGGAAGGAAACGTTGACGGTTGCTTGGATATGATTATGAGCGAATATCACAAACATCATGTTGATGACGTGGTAGAGGACGACGCTGATATAAATAGCGCCGAAGACGAAACTTCACAAGAACAATAAGAGGCTCTCATGAAGCTACATGCAACTGAATCAGTTGCGTTGGTAGAGATCTGGGCGGGCATAAAAAACTATGTGCCCGCCAGAGACCAACGTGACTGCGCGACACAATTTATCGCAACAATAGATGATGCTGGACTGGTTGATCTCAGCATCGCCAGCACCGAACTATACGGTGTCTGTGAAACATTTGACCAAGCACTACGTATCTATTGTCAAGAAAACGGATACGATGAAGAAGATTTTGATGAAGATTGGGAAGAGTAAATGGCCGGTTGGTACAACAAGGTCAAAGACAACATTGCAAATGTGGTTCCTGCAATCACTCACTTTGAACAAGAGCTGGTGGCCGCCCGAAAGGAAACATATTTGTCAGGCATACTGGAAAAGAACAGCCGTGAGTTACCTGGTATCGTAGCTCATCGCTTCGCACAGTTACAAGAAGTTGAAGCCATCCTTGAACATCTCAATATTGAACTTCGTCAACTGCATCGCAAGCACTATCGCAAATACCTTGAACACTACAATAAGGCCTTGAGCAGCCGTGACGCTGACAAGTTTGCTGAGGGCGAGCAAGACTATATTGACATGGAACATATCGTCAACGAGTTTGCGCTCGTCCGAAACAAGTATTTGGCAGTGATGAAGGGTCTTGATGCAAAAAGTTTTCAAATCAACAACATAACTAAACTTCGCACAGCAGGACTAGAGGATATTTCTCTAGATTGATCATGGATTTCAAAAGGTTACATGCATATGGCTGTAGTATGGTTGCTGGCTATGGTGTTGAAAATAAAAAACTTATTTGGCCACAGTTGGTTGCGGATGATTTAGGCATTGAATTAGTCAACCACGGAATACCAGGAGGCAGTAATAAAGCAATCTGGCGATCAGTCATGGATACACATTTTATTGACGGGGATTTGGTTGTTATTCAATGGACGTATACCACCAGGCATTGCTTTTTTACTGATGTGAACACTCGTGTTGATTTACGTGGTGGTATGTTGGAACAGAAACATGTACCAGTTGACAAAAACTTCCTAGAGATTTTTTATGGCGACATGTTTACTTTTTACGATGCAGCACTAGACCTTCTTGGAAGAGCTAATCATATACATCATCATTTGGAAGACCTCAAAGTTCAATATATTATGAACCAGGTCTGGCCCACTGAAGAATATCAACAATTGTCGAAAACCGCATGGAATCAAATAGACATAGCGTATCTTTTTGATGTACCAGAACTCAAAAGAAAGCACCCACTAGCAGAAGATGGCGAGCATCCAGGATACCAAGCAAACAAAATCATGTCTGAACGTTATCTAAAAGAAATCAAAGGAAAGTTTTCATCCAAAAAAGGTTGACAAACCAAGACACTTCGCTTATATTGGTATTGTAAGCAAAGGAGATAAGACATGAAAACGATCATCTTGAACCAGGAAGACTTCAACAACCCGGTCCATCCGTATATGTGGCATGAGATGATCGAAGAACTTCTTGGTTGGAAAACCCTTCCTGAGAGCCGTGCTGACTATCCTGAGTCGGTGATGATCCGTGTCGCCGCAGCGGAGGCAATGTGATGGCGTTTGAGATTTCCAGCCGCCGGTTCGACTACAGTGTGAAAGCGAAAAAGTTCACAGCTGAAGCCAGCGAACTTCGCCTCCGGCCTGGACAGCGCCTCGGTTCCTTTTATATCCGCAGCGCGCGTACCGGAAACACTCGTCTGTTTCTTCTCAGCGAAACCGAGCGTGTCGCTGGCGGAGAAGACATCCTGGCGTTTCACTATGTCAGCCCAGGCCAAGGGCTTACTGCAACCATCTTCAACGACTGAGGACAAGAAGAAATAACATGGGACAGATTTTCAGCACTCTTTTCTACCTGGTGATTGGTTACGTGGTTGGTCTGCTACTGGCTCCTGCTGGCCTGTTCAGTTTGACTATCACAGCAACACAGTGGGGACACATCATCACCTGGGTCTACCTTCTATTCTGGCCCTTCATGCTGTTCATACACTTCATGTTCATCATCCTCATCCTTGCTATCGTGGTGTTCATCTTGTGGCTCATTGCCACCGCGATTGAAAAGATCACTTGACACCATCACAGCAAGCCACTATACTCAACACATCAGAAGCAAACAAAGGTTAGAACTCATGGCTATCAATGACAAAGATGTTCGCGCTCTTCGTGACATCCTGGACCGCTGCGACAACAGCGAAGTGAATCTCGTCATCAATCTTGTGAAAGCGCGCCGCGATGCAATCGCGCGCATGAACACCGCCACGCTGGGTCGTGGGCGTCGTGTCAAGTTCAAAGGTCGCCGTGGTGCAATGGTCACCGGCACCGTCGAAAAGGTCAACCGCAAAACTGTGATCGTGAAGGGTGATGACAATGTCACCTGGAGGGTTGCAGGTTCCCTTCTGGAGGTTCTGTAATGTATAGCTCAAACGATCTTTTTTCACGTCGTGGCACCTACCGTCCCACCACAGAGAAATACCCGATCCTCGAGGCGCTAGCCGTGGCTATTGCTGTTGACCGTGTGCAGGGCTTTGTCAAGAGCGGCCAGGGCTACTACGATCCTGATCGTGAAGTGCACATCGAAGACAACCGCATCATGGCACTGCGCACCCTGCGTAACCTTGCAGGCCGTCCGGACACCAATCACGAAGGTGTTCCCTACGACACTGTTGAAGTCACTGACGCTGACCGCGAGAAGGCGGAAGAGATCTTCAACTATTTTGACCAGGTTTGCCTTATGGACAAGATGGGTGACAACCTTGTCAAGCGTGGCAAGGATGGTCAGGTCAATGACTACAACCTGATCCTCAGCGAAATGTTTGATCGCGGCGAGGCTGACATCAACAAAGAGCTGGCCATGGTTTCCAGCCTTCCAAACAGCCGCCGCATGGCAGACAAGCGTGACCAAATGGATCGCTTCTATGCAGATCATCGTGACTGTGGCTATATCGGCGAACCTCGCCAGCGCATCAAGATCACTGGCGAAGTCAAGGACGTCAAGTACCTACCCAAGCACAACATACACCTTGCAGTGATGCTCACGGATGGTGGCAAGATTGCCAAGTTCTTCATGAACGACAAGCTGAGCACGGTCGCCAAGACCATTACTGGCAAGACCATTTCGCTGGTTGGCACTGTCAAGAAGCAGGAAATCAATGAGCACACTGGTTGTCAGGAGACCATGTTTAACCGTGTCAAGATTGAAGTCTAAGCTGCTGAAAACACAGTAAAGAAAGCCGGCCCTAGTGGTCGGCTTTCTCTTGACTGGACCAATGTGTTTTGCTAGAGTGTATGGGTAAGCAATGATGAGGACAATATGACTGAGATTATCGTCAAAAAAGGCACCTACGCAGGCGACACGGTCAAGAACCGTCGCTTCAAGATGACCATTCCGCCCAAGCAGGGCAAGAAAGGCCTCTACGTTACGGTGCTTGGTGACCCGCTTGGTTACCCTGAGCGCAAGATTCGCATTCTGCTTGACCGTGAGCAGGACGTTACGTTTATCGATCCGCGCGAAGCTGCGCCTGAGCCTGAAGTCGAGGCAGAGGTTGAAGAGACCATCGTCGAAGAGACTGACGAAGAGATCATGGACCGTATGCGCAAGAAGTTCGGCGTGCTGGACGGCATGACGCTTGCCGCAGTTGAGGGCCATGTCCGTGCAATGATCGTGACCGGACCGCCTGGTGTGGGCAAGAGCTTTGGCGTCGAGAAGATTCTCGAGAGCCTGGACGTCATGGACAAGATGTGCGACACTGACAAATATGATGCTGACGGTGAAGTCAAGCGCGGAGTCGAGAAGGTAGCCAGCGCAAGCGCCATTGGCTTGTACCAGTTGCTGTATGAGTATCGTGCAGAAGGCAGTGTACTGGTCCTGGACGACAGCGACAGCCTGCTTTACGATGAGACTGGTCTTAACATGTTCAAGGCCGCAACTGACAGTGGTGAGAAGCGCACCATGAGCTGGCGTACCGAGAGCCGGATCCTCGATGATCTCGGAATTCCGTTCCGCTTCGAGTTCAAGGGTTCGATCATCTTCATCACCAACCTTGACTTTGAGAAGTCGCGCGGTAAGATCGGCGACCACCTCAAGGCCATCGTGAGCCGCTGCCACTACCTGGACATGGGCATCCACGACGCACATGAGAAGTTTCTGCGGTGCAAGCAGATCATCCGCGACGGTATGCTCGACAAGTATGAGTTCGATGATTTCCAGATCAACGAGATCCTTGAATACATCGAAGCCAACAGCCGCCGCCTGCGGGAGCTCAGCCTTCGGATGGTCAAGAAGATTGCTGACCTGGTGAACATGGATCCCACTGGCTGGCGTGACTACGCAGACCAGACTTGCCTGAAAGGACGCTGATATGTGGGGTAACGGTTTTAAATGGAAATACCGTGTGCGTGATTGCAATGAGCAGAGTATTGCTCTTTGCGAAACACTTGAACAAGCCATGAAAGTTGCTGAAATAGAAGCAGATAGTTTTATCGGAAACCTTCTTGAGCAAGGATATTCAGTAAGCGATGGGCAGCGGTTCAAAGTCGATGTGCGTGGCAAGTGGTATAGCAACACCTGGGAAATCTGATGAACATCTCCGACCTTCAACTTTACTTCGACATGCACGACCAAGTCTTGCAGATTGCTCAGCGAATCGTTGAAGCTGAGGCGCCAGATCCTTTTGAAAGCATGGGCGGTCGATCGCAAACAGGATATTATCCTGAGCTCTATGTTACAGAGGTTGACACTGGACCATTCGATCAAGGCAAGCTGAGTATTCATTATGTGGAAGACTGGGGACAGAGCGGCGAAGAGTGCAAGATCCTTCACGTTGACCTAGAAGATTTCTGCGATCCCAAATATCTTCTTGACAACTTTGGATAAATCAGTTATGTTGTAATCAACCAGCCAGTATCATCTCCTTTCCATCATTGCGTCCCTGGTTGGTACAGCGGGTCGGACATGAGTCCGACCCGCAATCTCTATGCATAAGTATTTGACATTCATAGAGAAAAAGTGTAATATAATCAACATGGAAGCAAAAATCGAACTACTCGACGAGGTCAACTGCAAAATACATGGGCTTTCAACGTCAACACGGCGCAAGCTTTATGATCGATTCAGCTATATGCTACCTCATGCTTACCACGTCCCTGCCTTCAAAATGGGCAGGTGGGACGGTAAAGTCAGTTTCTTCGCAATAGGTGGCAAAACATACGTTAATCTACTTGAAGACATTCTCCCTGTTCTAGTTGACGAGGGATATGAGGTATCTCTGATAGACAACCGCATGAGATATGACATCGACCTACAACCAATCGATGTCGACCATTTCAGCGACCGTGTGTGGCCTGAAGGTCATCCTGTTGAAGGCGAGCCCATCATACTGCGCGACTACCAGCTGAACATCGTCAACAACTTCCTCAAGAATCAAGCCAGCGTACAAGAGGTTGCAACAGGCGCTGGTAAAACACTGATCACCGCAGCGCTGAGCGATCTTGTTCAGCGCAGTCTCACGGACGAGCAGCTAGTAATGTACAAAATGGCCACTGGTTTGGATGGCGGTGCTCGTACAATCGTCATTGTGCCCAACAAAGGCCTCGTTACACAGACAGAAGACGACTACAAGAACCTTGGCTTAGACGTTGGTGTATATTATGGGGATCGCAAAGAGCTTGATCGCACTCACACCATTTGTACCTGGCAAAGCTTGGAAGTGATCCAGAAGAATCACAAGAACGGCAAGAGCGACATGAGTCTAGAGGACTTCACACAGGGCGTTATTGCTGTTATTGTAGATGAAGCACATGGTGCAAAAGCAGACGTACTCAAGAAGATGTTGATTGGACCGTTCCGTAATATACCAATCAGATGGGGACTAACAGGAACAGTACCACCAGAAGAACACGCCGCAGTTGGCCTCAAAGTAGGCGTTGGACCCACAGTTGGCGAACTAGCAGCGCAGACACTACAAGCAGACGGCATCCTTGCGAACTGCCACGTCGACATCATACAGATGCAAGACAGTGTCCATTACGACAACTATCAGACTGAGTTGTCATACCTCACCACAGACAGCGACAGACTAGACTACATGGCAGAGATGATCTTGGCAGCAGCTGAGAGCGGCAATACTCTTGTGTTGGTTGACCGTGTTAAGTCAGGCAGAGGACTTCTAGAGCGATTGCCAGAAGACCGTACTGTGTTTATTAGTGGTGAAATGAAAAACGAACAGCGGCGAGAACACTATAAAGATATCTCAAGCAATGACGACAAGATCATTATCGCTACATACGGTGTTGCAGCCGTGGGTATCAACGTGCCACGTATCTTTAACCTTATGCTAATCGAACCAGGCAAGAGCTTTGTTCGCGTGATTCAAAGTATCGGACGTGGCTTGCGCCGCGCTAAAGACAAGGACTTTGTTAACATCCTTGATCTTACATCCAGCGCCAAGTTCAGCAAACGCCACCTCACAGAACGCAAGAAGTTCTACAAGAAGGCCGGCTACCCATTTAAGATCACAAAAGTGGATTGGCGAGAGGATATGAGACTTAGTAAGACCATATTCAAAAAATTGACAGGAGAGTAAAGAAATGAAAGTAGCAATACATACAACAGAACAATCGCAACCTATTGAATACAACAATGTAGAAAACGCTTATTCTAAAGGCGGTGTATATTGTGTATATATTAAGGATTCAAATGAGGTTGTGAAATATCCGTTATGTAATATATTCCGAGTAAAGGAATCATATTCATAATGTCATATTTGCGAAAGTATAAAAATGAAAATCCTAACAAGTGAAAACGAAACCTACGAGTTAGATTTTGTACCTGAAGAGATTGACGATATTCGCTATTGCGTTTTGGACTACAGCGACAAGAGTAGCCCTGATTACTACTTCATGCCACTGGTGTTCCTCGAGATCTTCAATGCACCAGCGGCAGTGTTACAGATTGGCGACTATACGTTTAAGATGCCCATTGACTGGAGTCTAATCATATGCGACAGTGAGATCGGTGAACCTGAAGTGATCCCTATTACGTCGCTTAACGACAGAGGCTTCACAGCGTTTACTATCAATCCTATTAGCAGCTACATGCCAAGCTATCAACAGATCGAAATCATTAACGTATACCAGGAAGTCAAATGGCATTTTCCCAAGCTCAAGCAAGGTCATCTACTAGCTGTGCCACTGGGTGAGGAACCTGGAAGCCAATGTGCCTTCTTTGTGAAGGAAACCAGTAAAGTTCCTGATGTAATGGATATAAGTGAGCTATGGTAAAGGTCAGATTTAGATCATTGAATCCTCGACCAGAGCCAAAAACCGATGCGGCATTTTTCTATTGCCCATACATACCATTGAATATGATTTATCCAAACCGGGACGGAGTGGCTCGGATAGCATTTGATACACGATATGACACAAAGCCAGAAGATACTGATATCGACGATTCGTAACACAGTCCCTGATATGATCGCGAGAGATCTCATTGGTGCTCAACCAATGACAGGGCCTATTGGTCAAATATTTTCTTTGCGAAACCGTTACACCACTGTTACACTTGGTGGTAAGTATGAAGAGCCCTGGTCTGAACAATTCTTCAGTTGGGCAAGGAGACATCTAGAATGCCGACAATCAAAGAAGAGATGGCAGCAATTGATTTTCGTAAGTTCGGCTGGTACTCTAGTCTAACTGAGGAAGATCGCAAAGGACTGAGTATGTGGGTACTCATGCGTTATTGCTCAAGCACTGGCAGCCGAGTGGATGAAATCAATCACCACTATCTTACAATGACCAATGAATTGGTCAATATACATTTCAACGATTTGCGACATCACCCAGAGTTGCAGATGCGTCTTATGCAGTGCGTGGGTATTGGTAGCAGTCAGTTTCATCCCTGGATCAAACCAGGCAAGCGCAAGAAATCAGCCAAGGGAAATGCCAAGCTGAATGAGTTCTACCTCAGCCTGTTCCCGCATCTCAAGGATGATGAGGTTGCTATTGCACTAGACAGCATGAGCGGCGACGAGATCAAAGCCATGCTCGAGGAGGCCGGCGTACCCAAGAACAAGGTCAAAGACTACCTCAAATGAGTCATCGCTGTGAATACTGTCGCAAAGAGTTCAAGCGCGAGAGTTCTCTTGCTGCGCACATGTGCGAAAAGAAGCGCAGGTACCTGCAAAAGGACGAGCAGCATGTCAAAATCGGACTCAAGATGTTCAACGACTGGTATCGCATTGCCATGGGTGCAACTGGTGAAAAGGACTACAAGACGTTTATGCGTAGCCAGTATTATGGTGCCTTTGTTCGATTTGGACTCTATATCCTGGAGGCACGTGTCTTCGCCCCAGAGCGCTACCTACAGTGGCTGATCAAAACCAAAGTGCCTGTAGACCGCTGGTGTAAAGACAGTGTATACACAGCATACCTAGCAGAGCAGAGCAAGCACGAGACGGCTGAGAGAGCGCTAGAGCGCTTCGTGCTACATGCGGAGAAGTGGAGTGATCGAACTGGGCGTCACTGGACCGAATATTGGAGCGCAGCACCTCCGCATGTTGTGGTCAACGACATCAAGATGGGGCGTATATCGCCCTGGGTGTTCTTGGGCTATGACGATGCAAAAGCAGTTCTCGATGAACTGCCCATGGAGATGCTGAACGACGTTGCCGATACCATTGATTTGGGTTATTGGAAGCGCAAGCTAGAAGTAAATGGACCCACAGTAAAATGGCTGAACACTCTTTTAAGCAATGGGTAATGAACAATGAAGAGTTACAGAGCTCATTCAGGAAGGAATTGAAGGAAAAATTTGTGTCACGATTATCTTCAGATGAAGGAAAATATCTACTCTTGCATCCAGACTACAGTAGCGAAACATGGATGGTGATTATGAGTGACTATAACTATTGGGGACATCCAGAAATCAAAGCCAGACTTGATGAATGGTGTGCTGAATATGGCGGCAGTATTTCAGGTATGACGGTCTCATTGCCAGATGAAGAAACAGCCATGATGTTCAAACTTAGATGGAGTTAACATGAAAACGAAACATATAGATTTTACTATACGACCAAATACACAATCAGAGCGAATCCAAGAAGATCTTTGGGATGTTATGATTGGTGGTACCGAAGTGTTTACTATTACACAAGGTAGAAAAAACGCTCAAGCTCTTGCCGATCAGTTGAATCAAGACCCGTATACTTTTGAGCGTGGGCAAACTCGTATGCATCGCGGCGGCGCGATAAATTACGAGAGAACCTAAACGTAGGGTCTTGCTGTATGACAGAAATGTCTGAATTCATTGCAATGGATATTAAGCAACGCCAGCGTTGTGCATTTATTCCAATGGGAGAAAACATCTACAACGGTCTAGGATATATGATGGGAAGTAACTCTCCAGTCTGGTCTACAGTGGAACGCCGTAATAAGTTTTATGAGTGGGCAGAAGAAAATGGTGTAAAATATGATGGTGCTGTTTACGAATTTCCTAATGTAGGCACCTACATAATGGCACGGATGATATTCGAATGAAACCAATTTACCAAGTAATTCCTGAGCCTTATCCTGTTATCGTAATACATGACTTACGGTGGTATAGACAGAATGAAGACGAAATTATTAAATGGTGTAAAGAATATGAAATTACATTGCATCTACGAGTTATACACCTTAACTCAATTGACGAAGTCGTGATGTTCAAATTGAGGTTTGGTATATGAAACCAGCAGTAACAGATATTGACATCGACGTACCTGACAGAGAGCAGGTACTACGTCTTTTCCCACACACAGTAGCAAGCAACAAGATCAAACAGCATAACACTGGTGTCTACTTTCATCGTGTTCCTGAAGACCCAATCACAGGGCGTTGCAGCCTTGATTACCGTGATGCAGAAGAGCAAGGCTATTTCAAGATCGACTTGCTCAACGTTAGTATCTACAAGGACGTGCGTGACGAAGCACATATGAACGAACTGTTAGAGCGAGAGCCCATGTGGGAGTTGCTAGAAGAAGAAGAGTTCTGTGACATGCTCTTTCACATGCGAGGCCACCATGAGATTTGTCAAAAGATGCGCCCACGCACAGTTCTAGAACTGGCTGCAATCTTGGCAATGATTCGTCCAGCTAAACGTCATCTGATTGGTAAGCCGTGGGATCAGGTTATGCGTATGGTATGGATACGTCCGGAAGATGACGAATACTACTTTAAACGTAGCCATGCCACCGCCTATGCAATGACTGTGGTTCTTCATATGAATTTACTAGTAGAAGGGTTGACAAGATGACAATGGATCCAATGGAGCAGATGCTCACACAGGGCTACAGTGTATGGCCAAAACGAATCGATGAAAAGATCATTTACGATCTCGCATACTACAAGGAAAGCTATGATCATCCTAATAGAGGTCACGACCGTGATGGCAGATATTATGGGGAATATCAAGAAAGCGTTGAGTGGGCAAACTATTGGACTGATTCACTAAATGATAATCCACGCATTGCTGACGTAAGAGAAGTGACAGATCGACTTGTGGCCAGGTTCCTTGTGGAGCCTGTTTTTTATCACGCAGACGTAAGCGTACTCACGCCACTCAACAGCATGATCAGACCACATGTTGACACACCATATCGCCATGCTCCTTGGAATAAAAAAATCACACACAGCCTAGGTGTGCAGTTAGCTATACCTATGCAGAGCTATGCTGAAAATGCAGGGACAACAGCATTTCTACCAGGCAGTCATAAAAAAGCCTGGGACATCAAAAAATGCTATCGTGGTGAATACACTGATGTGTTCTTGAGTGAATGTGTACAGCCAAAGATTGAGTTTGGCGACATACTACTCTGGGATGCTCGAACACTGCATAGTCAAATGCCTAACGTTACAGAGCATAATCGTTACATGCTGCTATTGAACTACCTTGAGCGACGTGTAGTTGAAGATGTAATGCAGTATGAGGCCGCCCAACAAGGGGTGCACACCTAGTCAGTACGCCTGATCAGCTGAACGTTCTTGCGCTTGACTCGTTTTTGCATGATGTCTTTGAGACAAACGCTAGGACCATATTTGATCTCAAAGTCTTTGATGTTGAAGGTTCTGAGACAATCTTTGAATGGTGCAAATCGCTTGCCCAAGATGATATTGATTGGGATAAGACGATTTGTCTCCCACCACCATTCAGCCCCGTACTCCAAAAATTCACGTCGCATTTCTGGGCTTTTGATCTCGTCAAAAATATACATGCTGATCAGGTTTGCATCCTGATTCTGGATGATGCCAATATACTCGTTTTTGCCGTAGAGTGCTACGGTAAGGAACGGATACTCGTCAAGCATTTCTTCTAGTTTATTGTTTGCTGTCATGTGTTTATTTATACTCAAAACATCTTGCCGGTTTGGATAAATATCAGCATGACAGTCTATGCATTTTATACTCCCTTTGCCGCAGCACCGATCAATGATCGCCGCGCAGGTACATATCGCGTTGGTAGCGATAGCCCTGATCCGATACAGATCTATCGTGGTTGGGATGTCGTGATGCATTTTGCGTTTCGAACATTTCGTCAACAACCCTATCCAACTATTGGGCGCACAATCACGGCTAGAATGTTCAACGTGGAGAATGTCGAGATTCTCAGCAAAACACTGACAGCTGATCCTCTAGTTGATGGCGCCGCAGCTCTAGTGCTAACAGCAGCTCAGACTGAGCTCATGCAGGCAGATCTCTACAGCATGATACTTGAGGTTGAGGATGAGTTTGGACGCACTACCATTGCACAAACCAGCACTCGTAGCCTTCCGCGCTTTGTTGTTGAAGTGATCGACCAAAAGACTATAGATGTAAACGAGTGATAGACACCTGTTTGTTCATGTAATATACTGAAATCAAATGCATTTCTTTGTAGATTTCCTGCGTAGCCATCTCAATGGCTGGCGACCCACAAGTGGTGGTTGGGTGACAGGCAACTGTCCTGTCTGTGTTCGCATGGGTGAGCCGCGGCCTGACCGTAAGCAGCGCGGCGGCTTCCAGTTTGGTGATGACGAGTGGGGCTACCACTGTTTCAACTGTGGTTTTTCAACTGGCTGGAAAGCTGGCAAGAAAATGAGTTGGGGTAATCGTACCTTACTTGAAGGATTAGGTTACGATCGCAGCGATATCCAACGTCTCAGCATTGAGCTGATGCGAGAAGAAGAGACAGCTAATTTACTCAGTCCTCTTCCTGAGGCTGCCCCTGCTTTCAAGCCAAATTGGCCTGAAGTAGATTTGCCTGAAGGTGCGTCATTGTTGCTAGATACCCCACCACCAAAAATGCATCGCAATTTTGAACTAGGCATTGAGATGATAGCTGATCGTGATCTATTGCATTGGATAGATTGGGCACATACCGCTAGCGATTTTAAATTTCGTAAGCGTCTCATATTGCCTTATCGCTACAAGGGAAGGATCGTTGGTTACAATGCCAGATATATTGGAAACCCACCAGATGGCAAGACACCCAAATACCTTGTCACAAAGCCACCGCATTTTGTTTTCAATCTTGACCGACAAAGTTTTGACCGAAACACTGTGGTAGTGACAGAGGGAGACTATGACGCCATAAGTATCGATGGTGTTGCTGTTGGTACCAACAGCGTGAGCGACGAACAAGCAAGCTTGATCAATCAGCTAAACAAGAAGGTGGTGGTATTACCTGACGCTGATGCAGCGGGACAAGGTTTGATCGAGCCAGCAATTAAGCAGGGGTGGGCTGTGAGTTTTCCAGAATGGATGTCAGAGTTTAAAGATGCAAACGCTGCCAGTATTGCATTAGGCAGACCATTGGTATTGCAGAGTGTGCTGATGTCAGCAACCGATAACCCAACCAAGATTCGTGTGCTAGCAAAGAAGATGTTGAAATGACCTGATGAAATCAATGAGGGTGATAACCATAAACGATCCAACAGACGTTTGGGTCGAGGAACCGCGCTGGAGTTGGTATGGTACACCTTTGTGGCGAACGCGGGCAATGAAATTTACTCTGATTTCACACAATGTGAGGAATCTATCGTTTACAGGCCCTACACGAGATGATTTTAGGATGAATTACTTCACTCATACTTTGTATATGACTGAAGAAGAATACGTAATGTTCAAATTGGAGGCCGGTAACTTCAGTGATATGGACATGATGAAAATACGGAAAGGCAAGATTTACAGCTAATGGCAGAAGAGTATAATACAGAATTACAAAAGCTCTATTTGGAGTTTCTAGTAAGCGATCATGAATTGTTTGTTCGCTGTAATAGCATTCTAGATGAAAATTTCTTTGATCGTGGTGTGCGCGACAGCGTCAAGTTCGTGAGAGAATACGCTGATGAATACGGCGCAGTACCAGAGCGCAAGCAAATTCTAGCCAAGACAGGCTTGGAGTTGCAGGACTTAGGCAAGGCAGGCGAAGACCACCGTAAGTGGTTCCTTGACGACTTTGAAAAGTTCTGCCGCCACAAGGCACTTGAAGCAGCTATCCTCAAATCTACAGATAAACTAGAGCGCAAAGAATACGGTGCTGTTGAAGATCTCATCAAACAAGCTGTTCAAATTGGTTTGGCCAAAGAGCTAGGTACCAACTACTGGGAAGATCCAGCCTCACGTCTACAGCGCATCATGGAGAAGAAGGGCGGCACCAGCACTGGCTGGACCACCGTTGACTACCAGCTATATGGCGGCTTCAACCGTGGCGAGCTCAATATCTTTGCTGGTGGTAGTGGTGCTGGTAAAAGCTTGTTCTTGCAAAACCTAGCGCTCAACTGGGTCGAAAAAGGCTTCAATGTCATTTATGTCAGCCTTGAGCTTAGCGAAGACCTGTGCGGTATGCGCTTGGACAGTATGCTCACAGGCTACAGCACCAAGCAGCTATTCAAGAACATCAACGACGTTGCCCTTAAGATCTCTATGAAGAGCAAGAAGTCTGGTAGCTTGCAGATTGTGCAGTTGCCTAACGGCATCGACGTAAACGATCTCAAAGCCTACATCAAAGAGTACCAAATCCAAAACGATCTCAAGGTAGACTGTATCTTGCTTGACTACCTGGATCTCATGATGCCAGCCAAAGCTAAGATCAGTGCAGACAACACCTTCCTCAAAGACAAACACGTCAGCGAAGAATTGCGCAACTTTGCAATGGAAGGCGACTATCTGTTTGCAACAGCAAGCCAGCTAAACCGTGGTGCTGTTGATGAGGTAGAGTTTGACCACAGTCATATTGCTGGTGGTCTCAGTAAGATTCAGACAGCAGACAACGTGATTGGTATCTTTTCTAGCCGCGCAATGCGTGAGCGCGGTCGCGTACAGATCCAGTTCATGAAGACACGATCTAGCAGTGGTGTTGGACAGAAGGTTGACCTTGCTTTTGACATCGACAGTTTACGCATACGTGATCTTGAAGAAGATGAAGAAGGGGCAGAAACAGCAACCAGCAATGCACTCTACGAAAAGCTGGCCAAAACGGATAAAGGCCCTGTCAAGGACTTCGAAATCGTTGATGACGATGGGAATGTAGTAGATAAAACCACTCGCGCTGTGAATAACGCTGACAAGCTCAAAGCCATCTTGCGCAGATCCGAGTGACACGATAAATACTCGTAGATAAAAGGATCCTATCAATGGTGAAAAAGCGTACTCGGAGTATTCTTGAGGAGATCAGTCGTATTGAAATCCACAAAGACAAAGAGCACTTCATTGAGAGCAAAGCAGCAAATATCATTGCTGGAACAGAAAATCTGCTAAATCTCATCAACGAAACATACGATGAAGAAACTGCACATGATTTGACCAAGCGTTTGCTAAATGCTATTCGCACCCAGGATCCTAAGAAGTTTGAACGAGGGATCAGGAAAGTCAATGAAGGTCGAAGATATTCTAAGCGGGGGCCATCGTCGTCGTAACTGGCGAGGACCACGGCATAAGCGTAGACAAGGTATTGAACTTGCCCCTATCAAATTAAAAGAGGGCGGCAATGTTTTCAGTGATGTTGTGCCGTTCGATCATAAAAAAATTCCAGCCATTATGAAATCTGTGAATGGCGTTTTGCAGGCCGCTGGCACTGGCGCTATCCCTATCGGCAGTGGCGCTACACCAACACCAGGCAAAGTTAGTGGCGATCTTGATATGGTTGTTGACCAAGAAGAAGTTGCCAAAGCAACAGGCGAAAACAAGCCCGCCGCTATCAAGAAAGCACTACGGGCACTTTACGACCAAGCTGGCTTTGAAACAGGACAGAGTGGTGTAAGTGTCCATGTTCGTGTTCCTGTTGGTGATGAAGCCCACCAAGTTGACATTATGGTTGTGCCAAATGCAGCCGCCGCAGCTAAATTCCATACACACAATATTCCGAAAGGTAGCCCATTTAAAGGTGTCAATAAGCAGTTAGCAATGGCACACTTGGCTAAACAGAATAATATGCTTTGGTCACCGTATCAAGGTCTATTTGCACGTAATGATCAAGGCAAGAAGGGCGACTTCATTACACAGGATCCAGATGAGGTTGCAAGGCATCTTCTTGGAAATAATGCTACAGCCGAGGACCTTGGTAGTGTTGAAAGTATGATGGCAGCACTTGGTGCAAAAGGTGACGAATTGCTTGCTGCTCTCCGGTCCGATCCAAATTGGAAAGAACAAAGTCAATGAGATACTATCAGCTCATAATGGAAAGCAAAGTAGGTCGTAACCTTCAACACCTCGAAGACTTGGTTTTTGTTGATGGTAGTGAAGGTGCATTTCGAGCGCTTGACATTCTTGAACGCTTTAGTGGCGATACAAGTGATGTTAGCATCAAATGGGACGGTACACCAGCGGTAATATTCGGACGTGATGAAAATGGTGATTTCATTTTAACTGATATATCGGGATTCAATGCCAAGGGTTATGACGGACGTGTTAAAAGTCCAGAGGCACTTGAAAAAATGCTTTTGAGTCGTGGTCGACGTGATGTTGATGACTCTCGTCGAGAATTTGCTGCAAATATGAAAAAGATTTGGCCAGCTTTTGAATCAGCAGTACCAGAAAATTTTCGTGGATTTATTCATGGTGATTTATTGTATACTGATACACCACCATTGAAAAATGGATCATTTATTTTTACACCAAACAAGGTAACATATACAGTCAAGCAAAAAAGTGATATTGGTAGGCGTATTGCCAATAGTGATGTTGGTGTTGTGGTTCATACTCACACAACACTTGGTGGCAATGTTGAAAAGGCTGATCCTGATATGTTACGTGAAGGCAAATTATTCATTATGCCGCCTGTTATAATGCAAGATAAACCACAAACTGATTCACAAAAAATTGAACAACTGCGTGAAGAAGTCAAGAAAAAAGCCAATATAATTGACAAGTTAATTGAATTGAAACCAGGTTTGACTGATATTCGAAAAATCATTTACACATACGTAAATCAAATGTCAAGGGAAAAACGCTGGAATGAACTCAAAACTGGGTTTGCTGACTGGCTGAAAAATAGTAAAGTGAGTGAAAAAAAGCAAGAAAAAATATTGAATTCTCCTGATTTCAAACACTACCCTGTATTATTCGATCTCGTAATTCGCATTCAAGAACTCAAGAATGATGTGATTGAACATTTTGATAAATCTGGTGTTGATGTAAAGGCAAGCATTGGTAACAAACCAGGCGGTGAAGGATATGTTGCGGCACGTGACAAGGTGAAGTTGGTCCCAAGACATAAATGGACAATTGGTTAAGGAAAAGAAAAATGACGTTTTGGAATTGGATCAAGAATCATGTTGCAGCTATATTGGTGCCTATCATCAGTGGTGCTATTGCATTGGTGATTTCTTACGGCACCAACATAGCAGAGGAAACTAACCTCAACAACCGTGTAAACAGTAATGCATCTGCAATTGCAGAGATAAGGGGTGACATGAGAATGTTGGAGAATGAAATCGAAGAAATAGAAGATCTCCTGCGCGATGAAGTTCGTAGTACAGAAAATCTAATAATACGTGAAGGGCGCGACCTTGAGCGTCGTTTGATTCGTCTCGATGCTCGTCTTGATTCTATAGCTCGACGCATGGCAATTCTCGACGGCATAGGCCCTCCTTCCGGTACAGGGTTCTCACCTACTCCATTGCCTGATGTTGTAATGCCTGAAGACATGATGCCCTTGGAGACTGAATAATGGATCTCAAACTAATCAATCAGCTCAATGAAAGTCATCAATACCGTAGCAAAGCACAACTTGCACAAACTACAGCGCGAGAAGTGGCTGATTTTGCCTTTATGGACCTGGTTGCCTTATGGATCCTCTACAACGAGTTTGAATTTGCTCCAAGAGCTATCAAATATGCTGAAGAAACTGCAACCTTTAATCGATTCACAAACTATCGCCAGATGGGTACAGACCTGTATCATAACCTACACATACTCACACAGCGAAAGACCGAACTAATTTCAGCTGATGAAGCAGATACCGCTCTGCTTGGTAGAATTGAACTTGACGAGCGTCAGCTAGTGCGTTACCTTCGTGGTATAGCCAGTAACAACATGAATACAGGCATGGCACGTATGAGTCTGCAACGTTTTGAAAATGCATTATACATTTCAAACTCAAACTATCGTTCAGCCCGCCGTTTGGCTCAGAATTGGCCTCGTCTTCAAACTGCACAGAAGCGCACAGTGATTACACGTATGCTGTTCTTTTATCGTGTACACGCGCGCCGCAGTGAGATCTACAAGATGCTCAAAGACCTTGCAAGAACACAGAACCTCGAAGCCAAAGATGCCAAGAATCCTGAGCTTAGCACTGGTGCTAAGGTCGCCATGGGTGCCGCAGCATTTGCCGGTGGTTTTGCGGCAGGTCGTGCTGCCGGGAAGAGGTTTTGATGAGGCAAAACATAGAAATTTTGACATTGGTTGATATCACCAACACAGGCATAACCCGTGTTCGTGATAACAATACCAAAGAATATCATCAACAGCAAAATCTTAACGTATTGCTACAGACAATCAGTTTACGTACACAACCTCTTGAGCCTGTGGTCAAGATATATCCATCACTTGCTGCGGTTTCCGACCTTAACCGTTTGTTTGGTTTTGGTAACATGTTCCCAGATGATCATGCTAGAATTTGGAGTTTGCATTTCTATGTCGAGAGCGAAGATGTTTGGCGTGACGGTGATGATCCACTTGGATTATTGAAACAAGACATTCATGGTGTAGCTATTACTAGTGATCTAGACAACACGGTTGATTTTCCAGTGAACATCTTTGACACACAGATTAACCCCAATATTGCATTTTCCATTACACCCTGAGTTAACTGGTCCTGTAATTTCTCCCTCATACAGAATAAATATAGATGAGGAGAGAAACTAAATGTCAGATCATTATAGTGAAGTTGAAAAAACCAACCTAGAAGTACACGTTGACATGAGTCGTCAACGCTACGCAATTCTCTCTGAAAAGGTTGAGACTCTGGATGAACGCATGGATGCTATTATCCTTGAGCTCAGTGAATTTAGAAAAGAACATGCTAAAAACATGCAAGCGCTAAGAGAAGAAAGCGCAGTACAATCACAAGGAACAAACAAGCTATTTGTGGGTGCAGCATCAACCGTTATTGCGGGCCTGCTGAGCACAATGGTAGTCATACTAATAGCGTTCCTATAACACACTCTTGCATTACAGACTCACCGCCTCACGGGGCGGTGTTTCTTTAGTTGGATTGCATAAATACCCAAAAGGATAACCAATGAAGCTATCAGATATTACAGGTGAGGCGGACAGTTTGGTGGAAGCCAAGATGGTCTGGGCTCGTAAAGGCAAAAAAGTTGCTCGCAAATATCGATGCACATTTGGTAAGAGAGCTGGGCGTACAGTGAGCAATCCAAGCCAGTGCAGTGCACCGGTGGACATGAAGAAGCGTTTCACCCTGCGCAGAACCAAAGCACAAAAAGGTTCTCGCATGACACGTAAAGCACAGCGTACTAAGCGCACAAATCCAGCAAGTAAAATGGTGAGGAGTCTCAATCGATGAAGCTACTAGAAGATATCAAAGACTTGGGTGATGACGTCCATGCAGCTATTCACGCAATGATAGTTGAAATGTTCCGTGAAGATTTGGATGAAGACGTTATCGACGAAATTGTAAGTAACCTAGGACTGAGCGACTTGCTTGCTCTTGACCGTGCCTACACTGAAGGAGACCAGGAAGCTGTTCGTAAGATCATTGGCCCACTCCCACAACTAGAATACAGCATGGGCCGTCAGGCATCAAGCATGGCTAGCAACCGCCCACAGCCAGGACGTGTTGAAAAGCCACAGGCAAAAGACAAAGAGGCGCCAGCAAAAGACGTGACCCAAACCAATCGTAACTATAACCAAGGCGCCGCAAATGCAGTTACCACACAAAATATCGACGATGAAGATCCAGATGCAGTAATGCAGGATCCTGAAGAGCCAGTTGAAGAAACTTCTAAACATGATTCAGTTGACATAGCTCTTCGAAATATGGCAGAAAAATATCAAGCTGCAATGGCAGGAATGTATCATGAAGACCCAGATGAAATTTTGGCAGACATGCATGAAATGGCGGATGCATTTGGCTATGATATAAGTGATTATTTGGAAAATCCATACGAGAGCATAGAGGAAGACACAGGCGATTTTGTAAAAATCCCTCTCAGCAAGAAGCATGAATTGGAAAAGCGTATTCGAGAACTAGGCGCAACATGGATGCAACAGCGAGCAACGACTCCAGACGGCGAAACTATTGCTTACATGGACCCAGTGGATGATGATGGTGACAGGATCTATTACGATTATTATGCTAAAAATGGTTTGCTAGAAGAAAACAATGTTACTGACATGGTAGAATGGTTGAAGCGTAGAGCAGGTATTGCATGAAATCAGTAATTGTCAAAGGCGGTATACCAACATTCATTGCCCGTCATGAAAGCGATTTCATCGACGAAAACTTCGAGCATGGTGATACGATATATAAGAGTGAACTGAATGAACGTGAAGCAGAGATTGCTCGTGTCCTAACCAGTCGCGGTGTACTACAGCGTTTCAGTGATGGTGACCGCGGAATTTATTACATGAAGAATATCAACACAGGAGTAGAATAATGACAGACCAACAGCAGACTGACGCAATGGCCGATATCCTCGGCAAGATGAACGCAGCGGCTGAAGGGCAAGCACCATCAAGCACAACTAGGAAAGATGGCAAAGTGGTTCACGAAGACCCAACAAGTAAGTCAGCGCAAACTGACGCAATGGCAGACGTATTGCGTAAACTACAAGATGCCACAGGCGACGCCGCGCGCGAAATAGTTACTGAAAGCAGCACAGACCCAGAACTTGACATGGCCTGGAAAACTGAACGCACCAATGATGGTGTTTCGGTGTCACGCTATTCAATACGCACTGAAAAGAAGGTAATTGGAGAAAGTCTCAAGAAGACATTCTATCATGTGATTGACAACGAGACAGAAGAACTTGTACATGAGGACTTTGGGTTGTTTGAAACTGCAATGGGCATGGTCAAACACATGCTTTACACACACAACGGTGAAAAAATGAATCGTTTGGTAGCGTTGGATCAAGAGTATGTTAATTCTGTGGTTGAGCTACATGGATATAAAAGCCGTCTTAAGCGTTTGGATGAGAGCTCAAGTAAGCATGACGTTGTCAGTGCAAAATATTCTAATGCTAAGAGCAGATTACAAGCTACCAAGATGAAAATTTTGAAGGCCATTTGATCGTGGGTTTCGCATAAATACAATACAGACAAACGGAGATCTGACATGATTCTAAAGGAATTTACATCAAAGGGCCCAAATAGGTTGCAAAAATTAACCCGCGCCCTCTCAGAAAATTATGACTATGACCTCGATCTAGAGGGAATGAACAAAAAGCGAGCCCGACGTATTGCTGAAAAAGCAGAACAACGAGCAGCAGAACACCCAGACGTCAATGCACGTATCAAGTTCGCAATGATTGCAGAAAGCCTTGACCTATGGATGCAGGCAAATATCCAAACTGAGCTAACTGATATGGTTGCAGAAGGTCTTGACGACGAGAGCATGGAAGAAGCAAAGGTCATCCTTGCTGCCAAAGAGCTCAGCGATAAGATTCAGGGCATGATTGAAGATTCAGCAAAGATGCAGGTACAAGATCTGTTGCCAATCGTTGACGCCATGAAGAGCGAAATCGGTTCAGCTGAAGCAGAAGCATTCAGCAGCGCAGCAGACAGCGCACTTGCAGGACTAGTAGATAGCCTCAAGAGCGCCAAGGAAGCATATGACGGCGCCATTGGCGCAGCACAGGGCGAAACACCAGGCACAGACATGGACACCTTTGACCTTGATGGCGGTGATGAAATGGATGACATGGAAGTCGACATGGACGCCATGGACGGTGAAGACGACATGGACATTGATGACGAGTTCAGCGGCGACAACACTGAGATTGGTGATGATCCAACCGGACGCGAGATGAAAGACGAAGGCTAATGCGAGCAAGGGAGCTGTTCAGAGAGAGCGATTATCTAGAGGATCTCCGTTCAGAAGTGATCACTCTCCTAGCAGCCGTGAGCGCAGAAGGCATCAATCAAGTTGATACGCAAAACCTGTTGCGCGATCTCGAGCAGCAGGGTTTTGCTATTGATGAACAAAGTCTACTAGGCTTGCTAGATGAGATCGAAATCGTCCAAACAGCCAGCGCAGATACTATTGATATTGCAACCAGCGATGTTGACATGATGGTAGGACAAGATGCAGACGAGATTGAGGCTGATCGTGTTGATAGCCTAGCCACTAAGAAAGCCACAGACGATATTGGAGATGATCTATGACACGTGATCTAGATAGAATGAAAAAGCTTGCAGGCATCAATGAATGGGGTGATGATGAGTGGGATTCGCAGGTCGAAGAAATGCATGGAAACCAAACTGTTTGGTTGATGCGTTATCAAGAACCATATGAAGGCGCTGAAGTCATGGGAATTTATTCATCTCGAGAAAAAATTGAGCAAGCATATGAATTAGTCAAAGATAGTTTAGGTCAATATATAAGGTTTGACCAAATGAATCTCGACGATGATCCAAGAAGGACTTACTAAAATGACCAGAGACCTAACAGCATCACAAGCCCGCACAGTAAGCACAACTGATCTTGTTATCTACAACGAGATCGACACAATCCAGCGTGAAATCATGGAGCAGGCGCTGTTAGGTAACCTGACTGCCACTGTTGACAATGGCACAACAATGACAGAGAGCACTCCAGTTGTAACTATTACTGGTACAGAAGCTAACCCAGCAGTTGGTGTCAGCGGTGAGTCATTGACAATCGCAGCTACGTCAATTACACTGGCAGCAAACTCAGACATTGACCAGATTATTGC
>Ga0102938_10000162_pt1 | contig 45282 bp, 47 predicted proteins | sample SalPonR2_B_D2_MG_FD_84516 | JGI IMG/M metagenome (GOLD analysis project Ga0102938, IMG submission 84516) | Salt pond soil microbial communities from South San Francisco under conditions of wetland restoration - Salt Pond MetaG R2_B_D2_MG | ecosystem: Environmental > Aquatic > Marine >...
AATATGAGCAAACAAATAATTTTTGACGAAGAAGCCAGAAAAGCACTAAAAGCCGGAGTGGACAAATTAGCTGATGCCGTAAAAGTTACTCTTGGTCCAAAAGGTCGCAATGTTGTTCTGGATAAAGGTTTTGGTTCTCCACAAATTGTTAATGACGGAGTAACCATTGCCAAAGAAATTGAATTAAAGGATAAAATTGAAAATGTGGGGGCTGAACTGGTTAAAGAAGTGGCTAACAAAACCAATGATAACGCTGGAGATGGAACAACCACAGCCACCATTTTGACTAGAGCCATTATTACCGAAGGCTTAAAAAATGTCAGTGCCGGAGCCAGCCCCATGCAGATCAAAGCCGGCATTGAAAAAGGTGTTAACTCCATTGTGGAGGAATTAAAAACAAAAATATCCAAACCGATTTCCAATGCCGAAGAAATCACTCAAGTAGCTTCCATTTCCGCCAATGACGCCAAACTGGGCAAAATCATTGCCGAAGCCATGAATGAAGTGGGCAATGATGGTGTTATTACCGTGGAAGAATCACAAAGTTTTGGCATAGAAAAGGAAGTGGTTCAAGGTATGCAATTTGATAACGGTTATGTTTCTCCATATATGGTTACCAATACTGAAAGAATGGAAGCTGAATTTAAAGACGCCCATATCTTAATAACCGACAAAAAGATTTCTTCAATTAATGAAATTCTGCCCTTACTTGAAAAACTAAGCGAAACCGGTAAAAAAGACTTGGTAATAATTGCCGAAGATATTGAAGGCGAAGCCTTGGCCACCTTGGTGGTAAATAAAATCAGAGGCGCTTTTAATACTTTGGCGGTGAAAGCGCCAGGCTTTGGTGATAGTCGCAAAGAAATGCTTCAAGACATTGCTGATCTGACCGGTGGAAAAGTTATTTCCGAAGAAGTCGGACTTAAACTGGAAAATACGGAAATGGACATGCTGGGTCAAGCCAATAAAGTGGTGGCCACCAAAGAAAACTGCACTATTGTGGAAGGTCGCGGTGACAAGCAAGCTGTGGAACAACGAGTTTCCAGAATCAAGGCCGAGATAGAAAACGCCAACTCTGATTTTGATAAAAATAAATTAAAAGAACGCTTGGCCAAATTGGCCGGTGGTGTTGCCGTTATTCGCGTAGGAGCGGCTACTGAAACTGAAATGCAAGAAATAAAATTAAGAATTGAAGACGCTATCAATGCCACCAAAGCCGCGGTTGAAGAAGGCATTGTTCCGGGTGGTGGCGTAGCGCTACTAAAGGCCAAAAGCATCTTAGCAAACGTAGAAGTCAATGATGAAGAAAAAATCGGCATAAAAATTCTTCAAAACGCTTTGGAAATCCCTATTAAACAAATTGCTGAAAATGCCGGACAGGAAGGTTCGGTTATCGCGGAAAAAGTCAAACAGGCTGAAGGCAATGTTGGCTACAATGCGGCCAAAAATTCTTACGAAGATTTAATGGAAGCCGGAATTATTGATCCGACCAAAGTGACTCGTTCAGCCTTACAAAACGCCGCTTCCATTTCCGCCATGTTCCTAACCACTGAATGCGTAGTTACCGATGATCCCGAAGAAAAGGAAGAATCAGGTGGCGGAGCCGGAGCACCCAATCCAGCGGCCATGGGCGGTATGCCGGGAATGATGTAATAAAGATTTTTATATAAAAAGCGAGCGGCTTATAACCGCTTGCTTTTTTTATTGATTTTTGTATACTTGAAAAAGAAAATGTTCTTTAACCACCAATAGGAGACAAACATGAGTCTTAAAAAAACAGGTTGCCGGTGCGTAATTCCCAACTGCTCGGGCGAAATTGTCATTAAGAAAACTATGATTGGTGATACTTCCAATATGAAAACTATCGGACCGATCAGTAAAAAAGAAATTCACACTCAGTCCAAGACTCAAATCTACTGTGAAAAATGTGGCGTGCTTTATCATCATCTGCCAAAAAACTAATTCAAACGAAAAACAAAGGAGGATCCATGAGAGTTTTTTTACCAAGATTTGGAAATTTTGAACTCAGAGAAATCACCGATTCCTTAAAAAAAAGGAGATGCCGAGAAAAACTGTTTAAGGAACTACCGGGAATTAACGAATTTTTCAATCAACAAGTATCCAACGAACCGGAAAGATCCTGTTTGGTCAGCATGAACACGAAAGATCGTGAAGGACAATTCGGGGATCATCTGGTTTTTTGGGCTCCTTGTTATCAGCCCGGTTGGTATTTTGCCATTTGGAAAAGCCAAAAAATTAATCAGCAGACGGATCAGGACTTCACTTATCATCTCTACCTGGTGCCGGCCAGCCGTAGAATGCGTAGCCTGAAAAATTCGGCTAAGTTCTTAAGAAAAGTGGCTCACAACTGTAGTCAAATCTGCCATATCAAAATCAAAGGAAAAAAGGCAAACACCTACCAGGTGGTGGAAGAAAGCTACTTTTACCAAGAGGAGTCCAAGCTACCCGACAAGTTCAATAGCATTGCTCAATGTCTACGTCAGGTTTAAGGATCAGACATAAATCCGCCAGTACATTACCGGCGGATTTTTTGCTTAGTCACTAATGATAAATTTTTTTATTTAAACATTAAACCTGAATTCACAAGTATCACCGTCCTGCATTATATAATCTTTGCCTTCCAATCTGATAAGCCCATTTTGCTTGGCTATCGCTTCACTGCCGGCTTCCACCAGATCGTGCCAATTTATCACTTGAACGGCAATAAAACCTTTTTCAAAATCACCATGAATTTGACCGGCTGCTTGCGGAGCTTTGGTTCCGCGCTTTATTGTCCAGGCTTTGGTTTCTTTTGGACCGGTGGTTAAAAAGCTTATCAAATCAAGCATTTCATAAGACTTCAATATTATTTTATCAAGCCCGGATTTTTCCAAACCCAATTCTTTTAAATAGTCCTGAGCTTCTTTTTCGGAAAAATCCGCTAAATCCGACTCAACCTTGGCGCAAACCGGGATAACCGCCCTATTTTCTAAACCTTTTACTTGAACTTTTTGTCCAACTTTTTCTTCATCAACATTTAAAAGATAAATCATCGGCTTTTCAGTCAAAAGGTTTAAATACTTTATTTGTTCACTTTCTTCATCGCTAAGTTCCAAATTTCTAACCGGCCTGCCCTCTTCCAAAGCCGGAATAATTTTTTCTTCTAAAACAGCAATGATTTTTTTTGTTTCCTTCTGCTCTGAGACTGAAACGCCTTTTAAACTATCTTTCAACTTGCTTAAATGCTTATTAACTGCCTCCAAATCAGCAAAAGCCAACTCAATATCAATTACCTCGGCATCATGCAAAGGGTCAACCTTTCCATCGACATGAACAATATCCCCGGTATGAAAATCGCGTAAAACATGACAAATAGCGTCAACCTCGCGAATATTGTGCAAAAATTGATTACCCAACCCTTCACCTTTGTGCGCACCTTTGACCAAACCGGCAATATCCACAAATTCTATGGTGGTGTTAAGTACTTTTTCCGATTTTGATAACTTGGCCAATTTATCCAATCTTTCATCAGGTACGGGAACAACTCCCTTGTTTGGTTCAATGGTGCAAAAAGGATAATTGGCAATGTCAATTTTATTCTTGGTTAAAGCTCTAAATAATGTAGACTTACCCACATTGGGTAAACCGACTATTCCTATGGAAAAAGACATAATTAAAAAATATTATTTTTGAAGTCATAAAGATAATACCTTGATAGAAAAAAAAATTCAAGAAAAAAGCCGTCTTGCAAAAGACGGCTTGTAATGAAAAAATCAATTGTTTATTCCAACACGGCCGGTTCTTCTGTTCCTTGACTTTGATTAGTTTCTTCCTCTTCATCAGTCTTGCTTTCTTGTTTCACCATTTCCGGCATCAAAGCAAAAGTGGCGGCGATTTTTTCAAATTCTTGACGATATTTAAAGTATTCCATGGAATCTCGACCGGCTGCATTAAATATTATTCGATAAATCGCCTTGTCTGTCAAAACCAAAACCGTTGGTACTTGATTGTTGTCTTTATCAAGATTTATAAAATAAATCATTATGCCCTCTTCAAATTCATAGGTGTCCAAAGCATCAAGTTCACTGAATATTTCCAATTTTTCATCTAAAGGCAATTCTTCAAAATCATAATAATCCTTTTTTATTTTTACCGCATTAATAAAATCAGCTTTGCCTATTGGCTGTAAATAAGCAATTTGTGCATCCTGATCATTTTCTTGTCCCGAACCTAAAATCGGTTTGACTTTTTCCCAATGCTGAGGATAGCTTACCGTATAGCCAATGCCTTTTTCTTTTAGCATATTCCAACCCTCCACATCCAATTGACGCGGTAACTGTCTATCTTTGTTAAAAAGATCCAAGACAATATTTTTGCTGGTCTTGTTTTCTTTTTCCAACTTATCAGCGGTTTGTTTTAAAGTGCTAATCTGATTTTTTAAATCTTTGATTTGATTTTCCAAACCTTTACTGACTTCTGTGCCACCTTTGTTTATATCGGAAATTTGACTTTTGGTATAACCAAAAACAATTCCAACAATCCCCAAAACGATCACAATAACAATAATCAAATTCACCACTCCATTGTCTTTTGACTTTGTTTTTGAAGACTTTTGCCCACTTACTTTCTTAGCGGACTTTTTTGTTCCACTTTTTTTAGGAGATTTAGTCTTTTTCTTTTTTTTGCCCTCCTGTTTTTTTTGTTCTACTTCTTTTTGTTCCTTATCATCTGCCATAGGTTTAGTCTTTATTTTTTATTAAAATTATAATAAATTCGTTATTATTATTTTATCATGTTAAAAAAATTTGGCAACTTTTTTTATCAACTTAATTTTGTTGTCAAATTAAGCAAAAAAAGATATAGTATAAATATGAAGCAAATAATATAAAAACATTTTATGAAAAAATCAAGTAACTCCATAGAAGATCTTTTATCCAATAAAGGTAAAGCTAAATTAAGCGGAAAAACAAGAGACGATAAAGACAAAGCGGAAAAAGAAGAAAAAAAGGGTCGCTTAGCTTCGGAAATGACGGCTCAAGAAAAGCTTGATAAGAAACTTAAAGGCATAAAAACCAAAAGCCGGGAACAAGAAGTTCAACAAAAAGCTAAAGACTTCGACTTGGACTATATAGATTTAACTGATTTCCCGGTGAGTTCGGAAGCCTTAAAATCCATTCCGGAAAACACTTCCAAACAAGAAAAAATAGTTTGCTTTGTTAATACCGGTGAACAAATAAGACTGGGGACAACCGAACCCGACAATCCGGAATTGGAAAAAATCCAACATCAATTGGAAGAGTCCTTTCACGCTGAAACAAAAGTCTATCTTATTTCTCAAAGAAGCTTGGAGCACGCGTTGAAGATATATGGCGATATGCCAAAATACAAAAAACCAAAAAGAGGCGTGGAAATCAAGGAAGAGGAATTGGAGAAATTCAAAGCAATCGCCAATGATTTCACCAAATTAAATGAACATATACAAAAGGTTTCCATCACTGAATTGGTCAGTTTTTTAATTGCCGCAGCCATTCAAGCCGATGCCTCGGATATTCATGTTGAAGCTGAAGAAGAAGATGTTAAAATTCGTTTTCGCGTGGACGGAATTTTGCATGATTCCGCTTCATTGGATAAGAAAAAATGGTCAAAAATAATCTCCAGAATAAAACTCTTGGCTCATTTGAAATTAAACATTACCGATAAACCCCAAGATGGGCGCTTCAGTATAAAAACGCAAAAAGAAGATATTGATGTGCGTGTTTCCACTCTGCCTACCAACTGGGGAGAAAGCGTGGTTATGCGTCTTTTGTATTCTTCATCAACAAGTTTAAAATTTGATGAATTGGGCTTAATCGGTAAATCTTATGAAGACATGAAAACTCAGGCCGAACGACCAAACGGAATGATCATAACCACCGGTCCGACCGGATCGGGTAAAACCACCACCCTTTACGCCATATTAAATAAACTAAATACCGAGGATGTTAAAATTATCACTTTGGAAGATCCGATTGAATATAAATTGGAAGGCGTAAATCAAAGTCAGATAGATCACAGCAAAGGCTATTCTTTTGCCGACGGTTTAAAATCAATGTTGCGACAAGATCCGGATATCGCCATGGTCGGCGAGCTCAGAGATTTGGAAACGGCCGAAGTGGCTATCAACGCCGCCCTGACCGGACATTTAGTCATCTCTACTTTGCATACCAATAGCGCGGCCGGCGCAATTCCGCGATTTTTATCCATGGGTGTAAAACCCTTTCTTTTGGCTCCGGCGCTAAACGCGGTTATGGGCCAAAGACTGGTTAGAAGATTGTGCGAAAAATGTAAAAAACCGGCTAAACTGGATGATGAAACCAAGGAAAAAGTAAAAAAGATTTTAAACCAAATCCCGGATTCTCATCCTGATAAGCCAAAACTGGAAAAAATGGAATTTCATACCTCCGAAGGATGTGAGGCCTGCCACGGTCTGGGATATAAAGGAAGAATTGGTATTTATGAAATCATGGTTTTGAATAAAAAAATTGAAGACCTTGTTTTGGGCGGAAACATCTCCGCCTCTGAAATGGAGAAAATAGCCGTGGAAAACGGTATGATGACTATGGCCCAGGACGGTTTGATAAAAGCGCTCAAAGGCACCACTTCGGTTGATGAAATCTTCCGTGTGACCGAATAGCTTCAAAAGGCTTGACAAAATCACAAAAAAAGTATAATATATAAATTACCACTGATTTTAAGGAGGTAAGCTATGTCTAACAAAGACCAAGTCAAGGAAAATCACCAAGATTTTGATTATTCAATCATGGGTTTAACTCCCAAGGATGAGCAAGAACTCAAGCTCTTTATTAACATAGCCGTTCAAAGGGGCATGAAAGTAGAAATCCGGCCCAAAAGCAAAAATCTGAAAATTCAGTTTACTACCGGTCGAATTGGTTTCGTGCCTATTTACGAATGCCTTGACTAAAAATTTGATCAAAAAACCAAAAAGACTGCCATGGCAGTCTTTCTTTTTTGTTTTTTATATAAAAAATTATAAACTTTTTCTAAATTCAACTAATTTATTGACATCCGCTGGCCGACTTAAATAAATCTTAGCCGGATTGGAAATGGCTTGATCAAGAAATTCTATCAGTTTTTCTTTTTCCAGGATTCCCTGATTTACCATGTCTTGAAAAAGACAAATAATTCCATCAACCCTATTGTCCATGGATAAGTTTTTTAAATAAGGATCGCTTTGATAAAGCTGAATAAAAAGATTTTCCGGATTATCAACCCTTTCCCGACTTCTTGTCAGCAAGGCCTGCCAATTTTTTTCTCTTTGTTTTAATCTTTTACCAATAGTATTAATTTGCTTAAAAAATTTTTCTTGACTTTCTTGACCAACAGTCTTTTTCTTCTCGGTCAAGGGCAATAGCGAACGGTAGATCATTTCATCCTGAATATAGGCTCGACCTTCCATCGGATCGGTATAAAAATCTCTGGAAGACTCATATTCTCCTTCAAATTCAGTTGAAGAACCAAAATCAATAACCTGCACTTCAAGATCATCTCCCTCCCCGTTTACCATCAAATTTCTGTGATGTCCATCACGAAAAAGCAAACCGTTTTCATGAAAAAGATCAATGGTTTTTTTATACCTGTCCAAAATTCTTTTATCCAAAACAAAGCCTCTGGATTTTAAAAATTCCACCATCTTCCCCATGTTCTCCGCAAACAGTTTTTCTCGCTCAAACTCTCGTTCTCCTTCATCTCTAGATTTTTCACCTGGATAACGATAGTCTAAAGCCACTTCACAATATTTTTTCATTTCATCATGGGTCATTTCTTCCACTTGATTTTTCAAATGAGCTAATTTGGGATGTCTTTTGATCACTTCTTTAAAAAGTCTTGTTGACAAATCCTCGCCAGGCACAAAATCCATTATCAAAAGTTCAATATTATCCGTTTCTCGTACTCCTCGATTTTTTAAAAAGTTTTTCAACTCTTGACTGCTTATTTTAAGATCATAGTAATTTATAGGTTCCGGCACCTCAGCCAATTCTTTTTCCTCGGATGATTGCACAAGCTCATAGGCTTTTTGTTGCATTTTAAATTCTTTTAAACCCTGGCCCTGAAAATATAGCTTTAATATTTTTACCACTGCACTTTCCTCTTTTTTTTCGGGATCAAATCGGAAAAATTCAAAAAGTTCCTCATGTTCCAATATTGTTTTTTGATTAAATTTAAAAACCACCCCGTTATTGCCTTCATTTATTTTTTCGGTTTTGGTCAATAAAAACTTTTCCAAACCAGCATCTAAAAGCTCCCTTCTTTCCTGCGAAAAAGAAACCTCGTTTTGTTTATTTTTCTTGTTTTTCACCTTTTCCCCTGGTGGAACTTCCATATTTTTTTATAGTTATTTCTCTTTTGTTTATATCTAAATTTTTAAATTCAATTTTTTTATAAAAAATATTTTTTTCTTTCAAATACTTTTCCAAGGCGTCTCCCCACTCCACTAAACAAACGCTTTCTTTGTCCAAAAATCTTTCCAAGGCGCCAATACCTCTTAAATCGGAAAAGGAAAGTCCGCGATAAGTATCTATATGCACCAGCTCTTTGATTTTGGAGCGTAATTTTTTTATTTTATAAACTTTCATTAAAACAAAAGTCGGGCTGGTAATATTTTTTTTCAAGCTAAGCCCCTGTGCCACCCCTTTAACAAAAGTGGTTTTTCCCGACCCCAGATCACCGATTAAAAGTATCACTTCCCCTCCTTTTAGCTTTTTGGCAAATTTTTCTCCAGCTTTAATTGTTTGCTCTGTTGAATAACTGATCATTTTACAAAAATTAAGTTAGCTCCCAGTCAGGGTTAGCTTTTAAATCAACCGGTTTAATAAAGTCTTTTTTCTTTATATGGTAATAAGCGGCCAAGCCGATCATAGCCGCATTATCTCCGGTCATTCCTTGACCGGGCAAAAATAAATCAATATCAAATTTTTCCGCTTTATCTATCAAGTGCCGGCGCAAAACCATATTGGCGCTTACTCCTCCGCCAACCACCAAAGACTTGGCCTTATATTTTTCCACGGCTCTAAATGTTTTACTTACCAAAACCTCAACCACCGCTTTTTGAAATTCCGCAGCCAAACCGGATTTTAACGAAGATTGCTCCTCCTGATTGTACTTTTTTTCAATATCCCGCCAAGTGTAAAGCAAAGCGGTTTTTAGTCCGGAAAAACTCATATCAAAATCCGCAGTTTTCAGCATTGGTCGAGGTAAGCTTAAATCCAATTTTGAATCACGATTTTTTATCTCCTTTATATTTTGAGAATCTTTTTCTTCGGCACTGCGAGAAATGGCCGGTCCTCCAGGATAACCAAGACTTAAAATCTTGGCCGTTTTGTCAAAAGCCTCTCCAACCGCATCATCTCGGGTTTGTCCAATCAACTTATACTTCAAGTAATCTTTAATTAAAAAAAGTTGAGTATGTCCGCCGGAAACAATTAAACCAATGGCCGGAAATTTAATGTTTTTTTCTTTGTTGCCTTTAAAAGACAATAAGTGTCCTTCCAAATGATTTATTTTTACCAATGGCTTTTTAAAAACATAAGCCAAGGTTTTGCCTGTTTCCACTCCAACCATTAAGGAGCTGATCAAGCCCGGTCCGGCACAAACCGCGATATAATCCACTTTTTTTTCTTTATCAGTAGAACTCAAATCAGTATTTGCGGTTTTTAAGGCTTTTTCCACAATCGGCATAATATTTTCCACATGCAATCTAGCCGCCACTTCGGGCACGATACCGCCGTATTCAGCGTGAACCTTTTCTTGAGAAGAAACAACATTGCTTAAAATGTGAAAATCATTGTTTTCAACCTTTATCACTGCGCCCGCGGTTTCATCACAGCTTGTTTCAATAGCTAATATTTTCATATTTGCCTTTTTGACATTATATATTTCTTTTGTTTTCACTTTACATTATAAACCAAATTTCAGCAATAAACAAAGAGGGCAGAGGAAATATGTTTCCTCTGCCCAATACAAATTTACTCAAAAGTCAAAAGTTTAGTCCAATCTTGACCCTGTTTATCTTTTACCTTGACCTGACTCTCCTGAGGATTGTCTATTTGAGCCATCGCCTCGGCAATTACATCAGCATGCTTTTGAAGTTCTTCGGTTGTACTGTCCGAAGCGATCAAATGATCACGCAAGGCTCCAACCGAAGCAACCGAAAGATTCATAAGCTGTTCAATCTGGCCCATATACCCTTTTATTACCTGGGTAGCATCATCACTGGCCAAAACTATATTTCCCATGTCTTCGGTAGCTTGTCTGAGAATCTCTATTGGCTCAACAACCTTAGTTAAACTCAAATACTGAACTGAAGCTTTTTCCAAAACTTCCAAAGCCATACCAGCCGACTGACCCAACATTCTTAACAAGGAGGCCTGGGCCTTCTGATCGTTTTCCAAGTAATGAATAAGTTCGCTTTTTTTTCGCTCACGAGCTTTTTCCGACAAAAGCTCTATTTCTCTCTTAGAAATCCAAGATACTTCAGCAGGCATTGTCATCTCTGCTTTTTGCAAAAAATACTCCCTTAATTCGGACAATTTCCAGTTTTCTTCTTTGATACGCCCAAGCTCTTTTTTAGAAGTATGCAACTCTTCCCCCACATTTGAAGCAACCTTGGAAACATCGGTTAAGGTTTCTTGCAACAAACAAATCAAATGTTTGATTTTCTTGGACAAGTTCCGAAGCGGTCTTTGCTGTTCTCGTCCCAGGCGTAAAACTTTTTTTGTTTTTCGCATGATTTTCGCCCATAAGCCCGATTGGCCGTCTGAATCCCGAGTTTCCAGCAAAAGACCGAAATTTTCATCCAATTTACAAAAATTCCGCTGGGCTTTTTTAAGTTTTTCAGAAATTTCTCGAATCTCTTTGTTTTGCTGTACAGTTTGAGAACCACTTTTGAAATGAATTACTTCGTTTTTTTTACCACTCATTTTTTCCTCCTTTTTGAAGTTGAAATATTCCAGCCCGAAACCCATTGTCTCGACCCAGTCTTATAAACAGACTCAACTAGCCTATCTGTTTTTGGATCTGATCTTTTTCTCAATTTACTTAGAAACCGCTTCTTTTTTATAACTATCATGCGATGACACACCAAAAATAGAAAACTAACCAAAGGACTCAACACAACACAAAACACTAGATAACTACTGTAACTATTCGTAGGTACCCCACGACTAACAGCTACTAAAGGAAATCCTGTTATTGCAACTATACTTATAAGCAGAGAGAGAAAAAACCCATCTAATATAAACAACTTCAATTTATTTACAAAATCATAATCAAACCTATTCATTTTTCCCTCCTAAAAATTAAATTGATAAAGATCTCAAATATAACTACCTATTGAAATAATAGATTACTTGTGTTATTATGACAATAGATACTGACAAAAATATAATTATTTAATATAAATAACTAATTTTAGACAAAAACAATACACTCTTTGTCTAACAAGATATGACAACAATAGGAAAAGAAATATTTCAATATCTTGGTTTATCCAAAAAAGCTCAAATCATTTATCAGAAAATCTTGGAAAAGGGCATGACAACAGCAACATACTTGTCGCAAGAACTTTCTCTCCCCCGCTCAACTGTTTATTTTGAACTTGGCTCACTCCAAACATTAAAATTGGTTTCAATAGTCGGCGGTCATAAAAAAAGAAAGTTTGTAATTGAAAGCCCCAAAAGAATTTTAGAAATTATCCAAGACAAAGAAAAAGAAGCACAAAAACTTTCTGATTTGGCTCAAGACTTTGTTAGTGGTCTTACTAAAAAAATGAAACAAGACTATTGGAATATCCCGACTATAAATTTTTTTCAAGGCGTAAAAGGCGTTCAGCAAACGATTAGATTAACAAACCAGGCAATCTCAAAAAAAGTTTTTGGTATTATTCCCTCAACTACCTTGTACGAGATATTGGGTGAAAATTTCATGAAAAGATATACAGAGGAAAGGCTTAAGAATAAAATACAAATTAAAAATATTTGGCCCGAAGGCCAAGTCCCAAAAGAATTAAAAAACCACAAACAGCAATTAAGAGAAGTCCGGTTTTCTAAAAAAATATTATCTATCCCTTCATCCATTATCGTTTTTGACGATAAGGTTATTTTGATCACCTCTAAAAGAGAGTTGCTGTCAATTGTAATCAAAAGTAAAGACCTATCTCAAACTATAAAAGTTTTGTTTGATATTTTTTGGAATAACCCTAAATAAATTGCAACAAAAAACAGGACTTAAATCCTGCTCACAATAATATTATTTTGCTTTACTACTAAACTCTATCTTCATTTACAATCAAGCAATGGTGACCCCACGGGGAATCGAACCCCGGTTTTCAGGATGAAAACCTGATGTCCTAACCACTAGACGATGGGGCCAAAACAAATTGTGTCCATACAATAACAAATAATTAAACTTTGGTCAACCCGATAGTTGACTCCCTTGTTTTTTCCTGATAAATTCAAGTCATGTTCTTTATAAAAAACAAAAGGAGAGTATTATGAAGACTGCCTCGGCTAAACAAAGGTTCCAAATTTATCACGGCTATTGGGTGGGAAACATTTATTTTTGCTACCTAACCGGCCGACATCACCGATTAAAAAACATTTTTAAAGAACCAAAAAAAGATACCCGCTGTCATATAAACAGCCAAAATCTCCGAACGGTTCAACTTTCTCAATTGCAGAATCAAGACATGGTTCCTCTAAATAAATCCTTGCATAAATTTGCTACCTGCACACACAACAATTTCAAAAAATGGAGCAATTTGTCAGAAGAAGAAAAAATTGGCCTGATAAAAAACACGGAAATATCTTTAAAAAAATCTTTTTTTTATCTCACCCAATCCAGCGCACCGATGCAAGTCATATTGGGAAAACATTTTCCCAGCAATCCCGGAGCAATCTTCATAAAACATAATGGTTTTTCTACTCATCCAAAAGAAGATTTTAAAAAAAACACCCAATCCATGCTTATTATTTTGGAATGGCTGTCCGCAGTATCTATTTTTAGCGCCATGTTTCATCTATATTGCGCCAATAACAGTATTAAAAACTGTATCAGCTCCCCCTTTATGATGAATCCCATCCGAGCCAACCGCTTGGCAATCAATATTTTTTTTGATCTATTGACCGAGTTTGCAAAAAAAAACAATAACACCTAATCCCGTTTACACCGACGGGATTTTTCATTTTCACAAAAAACAGCCCAAATACTTGATTTTTTTTCATAAATAAGCTATTATTTTTACACATTTGAAATAATCTAATTTTATAATTCAAAGTATTATGTCCGTACCAAAGCATAGAAAAAATAAATCCAGAACCAGAATGGGTAGATCGCATGAGGCCTTAAAAGTAAAAAAAGCTCCAACTTGTCCAAAATGCAACAACCCAATAAAACCGCATAGAGCTTGCTCGGAATGCGGGTATTACAAGGGTAAACAAATTATGCGTTCAAAAGCCGATGTAGCTCTTAAACGCGAAGAAAAAAGAAAAAAACAAGAACAAAAGGAAAAAGAAAAAATGGCAAAGCTTAAAAATAAATAATCCAAGTCAACCGTTTTTTTGACTTATCGGTTATTTATTGAAAATAATCGCTAATCAAAATTCGGATTGCAAAAAACTATATGAACATTTCCATTATTTTTGCTCTGGCCGCCTCTGCTGTCGGCATTGTCTACGGATTGCTTTTAATCAGACAGATTCTAAAAAAAGCAACCGGAAATGAAAAAATGCAAGAAATTGCCAAAGCTATTCAGCAAGGTGCCAAAGCTTACTTAAACAGACAATACAAAACCATTGCCATTATTGGAATAATTGTTTTAATCCTTTTATGGATCTTTCTTGGCTGGAAAACCGCTATCGGTTTTTTAGTTGGTGCGGTTTTCTCCGGTTTGGCCGGCTACATTGGCATGAATATTGCCGTAAGGGCCAATGTCAGAACCACGGAAGCGGCTAGAGGAGGATTAAAAAAAGCCATGGATGTAGCCGTAAAAGGCGGTACAGTTACCGGACTTTTAGTTGTCGGTCTGGCTTTACTCGGCGTAACCGGATATTACTTTCTTACCAAAGATGTTCATGCCTTGATTGGATTAGGTTTTGGCGGTAGTCTAATTTCCATTTTCGCCAGACTGGGCGGAGGAATTTATACTAAAGCGGCTGATGTCGGTGCAGACTTGGTTGGAAAGGTGGAAGCCGGTATTCCTGAAGATGATCCGAGAAATCCGGCGGTTATTGCCGACAATGTCGGAGATAATGTCGGAGATTGTGCCGGTATGGCCGCTGATCTTTTTGAAACTTACGCCGTCACCGCGGTCGCCGCAATGTTCTTGGGTTCCTTAACTTTTTTGGGATTTGAAAATGCGGTCTTATATCCCCTATTCTTGGGAGGAATCGCTATTTTAGCTTCAATTGTCGGAACCTGGTTTATTAAATTAAAGTCAAAACAAAACATCATGTCCGCTCTGTACAAAGGCTTGATCGCTTCCGGTCTTTTGGCGGCCGTTGGTTTTTACTTTGCTACTCGCTGGTTAATGTTTGGCAATGGAGAATATTCAACTACCAGCCTGTTTTTGGCTTCTTTGGTAGGACTGGTAGTTACCGCGGCAATTATTATTATTACCGAATACTACACTTCTACAAAATATAAACCGGTCAAAGAAATCGCTGAAGCCAGTCAAACCGGACACGGCACCAATATTATTTCCGGATTGGCTGTTTCCATGAAATCCACAGGCTGGCCGATTTTGGTAATCTGCGCCGGTATTTTAACTTCTTACTGGTTTGCCGGCCTTTACGGTATTGCCATCGCCGCCATGAGTATGTTGTCCATGACCGGAATTATTGTTGCTATTGATTCTTACGGTCCGATCACCGACAACGCCGGAGGCATTGCCGAAATGGCTGAATTACCTAAAGAAGTTAGAAATATCACCGACCCCTTGGACGCAGTCGGTAATACCACCAAAGCGGTAACTAAAGGTTATGCCATTGGCTCAGCCGCCTTGGCCGCGCTGGTGCTTTTTGCTGATTATACCCATGCTTTGAGTAATGAAATCGTTGGCACTGAATTTATTTTCAGCTTAAGTTCACCAAAGGTTTTAATCGGACTATTTATCGGAGGGCTTTTGCCTTATCTTTTTGGTGCTCTTTCCATGGAAGCTGTAGGGAAAACCGCCGGAAAAGTAGTGGCTGAAGTCAGAAGACAATTCAAAGAAAACAAAGGTATTATGACTGGTGAAACCAAACCCGAATATGCCAAAACAGTGGATATTGTCACCAAGGCCGCTATTAAACAAATGATTATACCGGCTTTGATCCCGGTTGTGGTGCCAATCATTGTCGGAGTATTTTTAGGGCCTTTGGCTTTGGGTGGTCTATTGGTCGGTAGTATTATCACCGGACTTTTTGTCGCCATTTCCATGACCACCGGCGGCGGAGCCTGGGACAACGCTAAAAAACATATTGAAGACGGACATTACGGCGGCAAAGGCTCGGATGCGCACAAAGCGGCAGTAACCGGAGATACGGTTGGTGATCCTTACAAAGACACCGCCGGTCCGGCCATTAACCCGATGATCAAAATTTTGAATATTGTGGCTTTACTGATAGTCGGAGTGATTGCCAAATTATGGATGTAAATAAAAAGTTCAAATATGAAAAAGAGGCTATAAGGCCTCTTTTTTGTTATCTAAAAAAAATTCAAATCATTTCTTTTTAAATTTATTTTACAAACTGTCCCCCTGCCCGCCGGCAGGCAGGAGGACAAAAGGTTTTGGTTATGATTCGTAATTCGTTCCGGAATAATTAGGATTAAATCTTTTTCGGAAATCCTGAATAAAATAATCTTTTGTCCCTAAATCCTTCTTAATTTATTTCTTTGTTGATTTTTAATGTTTTTATTCATTGATTTATTGCTTTCTTTATTTTTTGGTATAATTACACCTTCTCTTTTTCCCTTGCTTTTTTCTCGCGACTTTGTTATTATGGACAAACATTAGCTAAATTATAATAAAAAATTATTTATGGAAGTTAACAAAAAAGACTTGGAAAAATCACAAGTTGAATTAACCATTGAATTAAGCACTGAAGAACTTAAACCGTTTTTGGAATCAGCGGCCGCTGAAATCTCCAAACAAAAAGAGATCAAAGGTTTTCGACCGGGCAAAGCGCCATTAGATATTGTTATAAAAGAAGCCGGGGAAATGACCGTGTACCAGACCGCGGGCAATATGGCGGTGCAAAAATCCATTTGGCAAGCTTTGGAAAAAGAAGACTTGGAAATCGCTTCCCAACCAAAAATAGAAGTACAAAAATTAGCTCCGGGCAATCCGTTTATTTACAAAGCCACTTTGGATCTTTTACCCAAGGTTAAAATCTGCTCTTTTGACAAGGTGGAGGTTAAACCCGCACAAGAACCAAAAATTGAGGAAAATGAGATTGAAAAAGTTTTAAATGATTTAAAAAAAATGCGAGCCAAGGAGACAATTGCTGACAAAGCTGCAGAAAAAGGCGACAAAGTGGAAATTGATTTTGAAGCCAGTGTGGATGATGCCAAGATTGAAGGTGGCAGTGCTAAAAAACATCCCTTGGTGATCGGCAGCAACACCATGATTCCGGGCTTTGAAGATAATTTAATCGGCTTAAAAAAAGATGAAACCAAGGAATTTACTCTTACTTTTCCTGAAAAATACCACGCTGAAAATCTGCGCGGGAAAAAAGGCACTTTTAAAGTGACGGTTCAGGCGGTTTACAAACGAGAAATGCCGGAAATCAATGATGAATTTGCCAAAGGTCTTGGATTAAAAGATCTAAAAGGCTTAAAAAGCCACATTGAATCAAACCTAAAACAAGAAAAAGCCACCAAAGAAAAACAAAGAGTGGAGTTGGATATTATCAACCAACTAATCGAAAAAAGCGAATTTGAGGAAATCCCGGAATCACTGATTAATCAAGAAATTGAAAAAATGATGCAGGAACTGCAGGACAATATTACCCGTCAAGGCGGAAAAATGGAAGATTATCTGAAAAGCATTAAAAAGTCAGAATCAGATTTACGCTTGGACTTTACTCCGGATGCCATCAAACGGGTAAAAACCGGCCTATTGATTCGCAAGTTTGCTCAAGAAAATAATATTAAAGCGGACAAACAGGAAATTGAACAAGAAAAACAAAAAACCTTGGCCAGTTATAAAATGAACCCGGCTTATGCTCAAAAAATCGATGAATTGGAAAAACAGCTTAACACTGAAAACGCCAATCATTATTTCGGCAACCTGATCGCCAACCGCAAAGCCATTGATTTAATTAAAGAAAAAGTTTTTAACAACAAATAACCCTTATAATTTAAAAGCTCTGAATTTAATCAGGGCTTTTTTAATTAAAAAATAATTGCCAAAGCCGTAAATATACTTTATATTGTTATTAAGAGGTGAAATTTTTTAACTAAAAATATTTATGAAAATCGGCATTTGTTCTGATTCACATGATAACTTGATAAACATCGCCAAATTTTTACATTATTGCGCCGAGCAAGAGATTCAAACCATAATCCACGCCGGTGATTGGTGCTCGGCGGAAACCTTGAAATTTTTCAGACAAAACTTTACCGGAAAAATCTACGGTGTTTATGGCAATGTCCACGGACAAGACTTTGAAATGACCCACGCGGCTGAAGAAAATGATATTGATTTAAGAAAACATAATCTTAAATTAAACTTTGATAAAATAAATATTTATATCACTCATTATCCGGACAAAGCTAAGAATTTCGCTAAAAAAAAATCAGGCTATTTAATAATCTACGGACACACGCACAAACCTTGGCTGGAAAAAGTAAATCAAAACCACTTGGCTAATCCCGGAACCTTGGCCGGTCTTTTTCAAAAAGCCACTTTTGCTGTTTATGATAGCGCAAAGCGAAAACTGGAGTTAAAACTTTTACAAAACATTTAAAAACAAAAAGGCTCTTGCTAAAATGTAGCAAAAGCCTATATTTCTTAGAACGGCGAGCATATGGGAATGCTCACGGTTTTGGCTCGCGGATCCGAACCGCCATTGACCTGAACCACTCTCCAGCGACCCAGAATAAAACAACGATTTTCCGCAGCCAGTTCGTCTCGACGCGACAAAACCTTGTCGCAAGCTCCATGGCAGTCCAACCCGCCAATACTGTTGGGTCGACACTGCTCAGTGGCTCGGACAAACGCTTTTTCCACATGGCAGAGCTGACCATGTACATGGAAGCCCTTCAACAGTATGACTACTGCTAAAAGAGCCAACGGAATCCACCAGAACCGCTGGATTTTGTCCAAACCACGCCGAATAACTCTTTTACTGCTTCTCTTCATTATTACCCCCCTCCAAAAATTAAAAAAACTTTTTGACAAACGCTTTCTACTATATCACAATTTTCCTTTCGTGTCAACCAAAGGTTATTTAAATCACTAAATTTAGACAAATATGCTTTTTCAAATAAACAAACACACACCTGAATATCCAAAAATTAAAAAAGCCGTTGACCTCTTAAAAAACAACGGCGTAATCGTCTATCCAACCGATACCATCTACGGTTTTGGCTGTGATATTTATTCAGCCAAAGCTGTGGAAAGAATCTATAAAATCAAAAAGAAAAAAGCCACCGGCTTTAGTTTTATCTGTCCGAATTTAAAAGAAATCTCTAAATACGCCATTGTCCCCACTCACGCCTATCGAACCATAAAAAAACTTTTGCCCGGACCTTACACTTTTATTTTCAAAGCTACCAAAATGGTTCCAAAAAAACTTATTCCCAATAAAAAAACCGTAGCTATTCGCATTCCAGATAATAAAGTTTGCCAAGAACTGGTTAATGAACTCGGCCACCCAATCGTCACCACCAGTGTAAACCTTTCCAGCCAACCGCATTTTTCTGATCCTTTGGAAATTGAAAAACATTTTGATGAAAAGGTTGATTTGATTATTGACGCCGGAATTTTGCAAAATGAGCCGTCCACCGTAGTGGATTTATCAAACGACCAACCTGTAATAATCAGAAAAGGCCAAGGCAGTGTTGAGGATTTTGAATAAACAAAACTATGAAAGGATTAAATCTTTATATTGATTGACTATTACAAAAATTTATTCTAATTAAATCATAAAATAAATATAAAAAATCATGACTACAAAAACCTTAGCCAAACAAACCGCCAAACAAGCGGGAAAGGAATTAAAAAAACTTTTTTTCTCTCGCCAATTTCAAACTTCAATAAAATCAAAACACGAAATAGTCACCACCGCTGACACTCTCGCTGAAAAAATAATTATTAATAAAATAAAAAAACACTTTCCCGGTCACCAAATTCTATCCGAAGAAGCCGGACATATTAAATCCAATTCCGATTACCTTTGGGTGATTGACCCGCTGGATGGTACGACAAACTTTTTTATGCACAACCCAATCTTTGCGGTTTCCATTGGACTATTTTATAAAAACGAAATTAAACAAAGTGTTATTTATTATCCTGTTCTGGATGAACTTTATACTGCGGAAAAAAACAAAGGCTCCTTTTGCAATAATAAAAAAATCCATGTTTCCCAAAGAAATAAAATTGAAAATTCGTTTTTAACTTTTTGTCACGGCTCTACGGAAAAGGACATAAAAAGAGCCATAAAAATATATAAGAAATTAAAATTAAAAGCCCGTGATCATCGCCAATTGGGAGCGGCCGCCATTGAATTGGCTTTTGTGGCCAGAGGAATCACCGACTGCATAATTATTCCCGGAGCTTTGCGTTGGGATGTGGCCGGTGGCATACTTTTAGTCAGAGAAGCCGGAGGAAAAGTCACTGATTTTGAAAATAAAAAATGGCATTTGGATTCTTCGGACATGATCGCCAGTAACGGAAAAATTCATTCCTCACTACTCAAAGAATTATAAACTCAAAATATGAAAATCAAACTTAAAGTGACTACCAAGGCTTCGGAAAACAAAGTCAAACAAATCAGTCCTGATTTTTTGGAAATAAAAACCACGGCCGTGCCGGAAAAAGGCCAAGCCAATAAACAAGTGCTTAAACTTTTAAGCAAATTTTTAAAAATCCCCAAATCCAATCTTAAAATAATTAAAGGCACAGGTAGTAAAAATAAAACCATTGAAATTTTTTAATCTTGACATAAAAAACAAAAACGCTTAATATACCCCCTTGGTTCATTGACAAAAAGGAGGAAATAATGAAAATACTTTTTGTGCCCGCCGGAGGAATAATTAAAAAAGACAAGCTTTCTCTCGCTGACACTTTGCAAAGATGTAAAAAAGCTTTAGACTTATGGAAAACCAAAGAATATGAAAAAATACTGGTTACGGGTGGAATATTTTTACCGCCGAATATTCAAACTAAACCGGCCGGAGACTTGATGGCTCTTTGATTTAGGCAAAACAAGGTTCCTGCGGAATCAATTATCATTGAAAATCAAGCCTTAGACAGCTTTAAAAATTGCCATTTGGGATTGAAAAAATTGAACAACCCTATTTCAAATCACAATATCTTGGTAGTCACACAATGGCATCACGCCATAAGACTGGGCATCACCTTTTTTCTTGGATATGGAATTCGTGTAAATCTTTTTACCCTTAAATACCCGATTTCCATAAAAACTTGGTTTATGGAATGGCTATTTATCTTTTACCATCTGTATGATCCAAAAGGTAAAAAAATACTGGCCAAAAAAAATCGTCAAAACAGAACCTATTAAATATGATATACAAACATTAACGAATCGATGAATAAACCCTATATATTCAAACTGCTGAATGACTTTTTTAGGAATTTAGATATGACCCTACCGGAGTAATCATTTGCAAATTCTATTTATTTTGCTACTATATTTCTCGAGAAATAAAAGGAGGGGGGAATGATTCCAAAAGTAACAGACGAAGCAACTGTAAAAATGCTGGGGGGAAAATTGGCGCAAACCATTGTACAAATTATAGGAAAAAAAGAGGGTAAAAAAATGGATAAGAAGCAAATAAAAAAAGAACTGAGAAAAAGACTTCTTGAGAAATCCATAGAAAACAATGCCAAGATCATTGTTTTTTCACCTAAGGTAAAAAAAGTCCCCGAAGGATGGGAACAAAAGGCTTTTCTTTACCGCAAATAAGCTCGTCCCTGCTTGCCAAGGCAAGCAGGGTTTTTTGTTGACAAAAACACAATTTTTATCTAGAATATTAATTGTAACTTAGCCAGGAGGAAGAAATGGATCATCAAAAAAGAGCAACCTATGTTGTTGGACAAATCAGAGCACACCGTCCATTTCTAAAAAAGTTTACCAATGGAAAAACCCCGAGGATATGGGAAATGACCGCCATTGACTGTTTGCCAAGAAAAAACTCAGAAGATTATGCGGAAGAAACCCTTTATTTTCAAATCATTTCACGCGGAGATCATCTTTGGGACAACTTGGTTAAATTGTTAACCCATTTTTTCTACAAAACAAACATTGCTTTCAGTCTTTTAGATTATGCGGAAATTACCATTCAAGTGGATGGACAAGAATTGGTTATATTCGGGCCAAAAGGCAATAAGCAGGAATATTACTTTGATCTGAAGTTTTCCTCAAAGCCAAGTGAAGCCTTGAAATTCCAAATCTGATCCCAGCCGTAAAAGAAAATAAAACCCGCTCACCTTGCTGAACGGGTTTTTTTGTTTTATCTTTTTATTGAACCTTAACTTTTTTATAAAAAATCCAAACAAAAAAATATTTTACGACTCTTTATTTGCTCTAAAAAAAAGACATTTTTCCAATTAATACAAAACCCGACTCAAATATGTTCCACGTGGAACATATAAACACTCCTTTTTTTAATTAGTCTTTCTTTTTTTCTTCCAAAATCAATCTTATCTCTTACTCATCAAAATCAAAACAGCAACGAAAAAAGCAACAAATAAACCTTTACGCTAAAACTTAAGCTAAGCATTTTACAAATCGTATTAAACTGTCTTTATATATCATTTAATTTGCCACAACAAGACATAACTCACTCAAAATCAAGATTAATAGACTATTAAGTCATTATGCCGTACTATACAAAGATAAAACCTACAGATAAGCCTCCGTCAAAAACACAAAATCATACCCCAAACAACCAAATGTGGACAAATAGACCCAAAACTCACCATTTTTTAACAGTTTATCCACAAAAAATAAAAAAACGACTAGTAAGCCGTTTAACAGCAGGAAAGAATGGTGCCCCCAGAAGGAATTGAACCTCCATCCGCGGCTTAGGAGGCCGCTGTTCTTCCTGTTGAACTATGGGGACACAAAAGACTGTACATATTTACATTTATCGATCATTCCCTTCCCTCAAAGTGCCCGTAATATTACCGCTGACAATAACCACACAAAACCACATACATCCTAACCAAAATATTCCCATATCAGAAATGTTCCACGTGGAACATTTCATTATTAAAATCAAAAAGATTTACTACAACTTTACTAAAATAAAAACACTTCTTGTGTCGTAAAATATAATAAGGTAAATTCTACCTATATCTCACATTAACCTTTTTCCCTTGTTTTTTTTCTTGCTTTTTTTTCGCTACCTTTTTCTTCTTGTTCATATTTTTACTATAATTATTTATCAAGTTAAACTTAAATTGAATTTTCTTTGTTAAAACCGGAACATTGATAATCAATGTTTTGATAAAATTCAACTAACAGCTAGAAATTTTAAGCTTTTCAATGGCGTCCCGGGCTGGATTCGAACCAGCGACCTACAGCTTAGAAGGCTGTTGCTCTATCCAGCTGAGCTACCGGGACAAAAAATAATACAATAAACAAATATGTCCAACTTCTCTTAATTACATCATTAAAATACTAACAATTTTTTTTGTTATTGTCAATAAAGAAAGGCGACTCGCACTATGAGCGCGAGCCGATTTTGGTAGGATAGTTCAAAAATGGAAGAAAGAAGAAAAAGATAACTTCTCAAGGCGGGTACTTCAACTGCTTTGATATTGTAGCAAAAAAATTATTTAATGTAAATTTTTATATCTTTGAAAAGTAGTGTTACTTTTATAATCAAAATGTTTTTTGAATTTGGAAACATTGCTGTTTTTTACGAAACTTATCAAGTAAGAATTGCGCAGTATTCGGGGTGTGATTCTTTTTTCCAGACCGGCCGCTCTTCCATATCTCAAAACAATCCTTTCCATGCTTCTGGGAGAAAGGGGGCTGAACTTTTCCGTTCCGGCCGCTCTGTCGTGACGGATAAACAACGGTTCTGAGTTGTTTTTTCTTGTTTTTATATACTTTTTCAACCAATAACTCGTTTGGTTGTCCAAATCAACAACCTTATTTTTTAATTTTAACTTTTTTTGTTTCAAATCCACATCTTTTATCTTCAATAAGGCTATTTGTGAAACCTTTAATCCGGTTTGTGAAATTAGTTCCAAAAGAGCTTTGTCTCTGGCAGTTAAAATTTTATCTTGTTTAACTTTTGTGGGGGAGTCAAGTAGCCTTTGTATTTCTGATTTTAACAAAAATTCAATATTTTTATTGTTATTTTCAAAAAGTTTAACTTTTTTATAATTCAAAGCCTTTATTCTACTTTTTTCAAGAAACCGCAAAAAAGCCCTTAAAGCAATCAAATGATAAAGCTGAGTTTGTTCGCTTAAATATATTTTCTTTACCGGATTTTTTATTCTTTTCAACCAGGTCTTGTATCTTTTAACATCTTTTTCATTTAATTCGGCCATGTTTTTTATTTTTTGTCGATCAAACCATTTAAAAAACCTTCTTAAATAAAAATCATAATTTCTGACCGTTTGCGGATTCAGTTCTTTTTTTTCCAAATATTCTAAAAATTGGTTTATTAACTCTTTCATATGTTTTTATTTTAACATAAATATTATGCGACACAAAATTGTCATCAAATTAGCTTGACAAAAAACTATCTTTCCGTTAATTTACATTAAGACAATCAAGCCCTTTAACAACCGAAAAAGGAGTTAAAATGGAACTTTTTGCTATGGAACCCCCTCCCAAAGTTAACCATTCCGCAGCCAGAAGACTTTTCAAAAAAGTCTATATAAATAAAGGAATAATTCACTGGCTATTGATCATTCTGAGTATTTTTCTGGCCACCCAAGTTCAAAAATACAGTTTTGCCATATCTGCCGATGATACTTACCTGGCTCTTTGGGGACATTCAAAATTGACCGCCCAATGGCTTCCCTTGGCCATGGTAGGCAAAACATTAATTTATATGGTGCTCACAAACGGACTTTTTTCTTTATTCCTATCCATTATGACTCGTCGCAAAATTCTATATCCGGAGGAAAACAAAAATCCGAAAAATCGCCTTATTCTCATCAAAAAAGGAAAGGTTGTAGAGGTTTCCAACGATCTGCTTTGGCAAAAAGATTTGAACGCTGAAACTGAGACTCACTTACTCAATCTGGAAAAAAGCGGTCTAAAAAAAAGGTACTTGCTATCAGCCAAAAGTCAAGGCGCTAAAGCCAGTGTCAGGCTTAAAATAGAACTGAGTCCTGGAACAAAACCCTTGCCTTGGGATCTGGTATACAGATTTGTGATTGTGGAGTATTCCTGTCGCTCTATCAAAGAATTTGTTCGTGAACAAATTCACACAACTCTTGAGAAAAAACAAGGGGATTATCAAAGTTTAATACAAAAACATCAAAAAACGGAAATTGGTGGGAAAACGCTTTTTGGTGAAATTAGAAAAAGACTCAAACAATGGTCTTTTTGCCCGCAAATTCCCCAACTGGTTTTTGAAGCTACAGTATTCAAGGCGGTAGCCATATCATATCCGGAAGAGGGAAAACAACAAGAAACCAGAGTAAATAAAGTCAACCTGGTCGATGTTTGATTTGAAAAGTATGGCGAGCTTGCACGCAAGCTCGCTTTTTTTTAAACAAGATAATACTGTTCTTTCACAAAAACACTTGCCAAAATATAAAAATAATGCTAGTGTATAAGCATAATAAATTATCGTCTCTGCGGCTTAGGCTTTGGTATATTCATAGAATATTCGGCCGAGCTGTGGAACGCGAAAAACTATGTTGGATGCTAAAAAAAAGCAACAAATCATCAACAAATTTAAGACTCACGAAACTGACACCGGATCAGCTGAAGTGCAAATCGCCATTTTAACTGAAGAGATTAAAGATTTAACCAAACATTTGCAAAAACACAAACATGACCATTCCTCCAGAAGAGGACTTTTGAAAAAAGTCGGGGAACGACGCAGATTGCTAAGGTATCTAATGGTGGATAATAGAGAAAGCTATGAAAATTTAATAAAAGAATTAAAACTAAAACCTTTGGATAAATCAGGAAAACAAGAAGAAATAGAAAAAGTTTTATCGGAAAAAGTGGCGGGAGAAGAAAAAAAAGATGAAGTAACAACAAAAAGCGAATAACAATGTTGGCAGGTCCCGAAATTGCTCGGGATCTGCTTTCATATAATAAAAAATAAAATGCTGATCATTGGATAAATAGATTTCCAAAATATGGAGATCTGGAATCTGATGATCAGTCCAAAAATTATGAAAGAAAAAAATGTTTTTGAAATGGAAATTGCCGGCAAAATTTTAAAAGTCACTACCGGCAATTTGGCCGCACAGGCCAATGGTAGCTGCTTGGTCCAATACGGAGAAACCGTAGTTCTGGCCACAGCCACCATGAACAACGAACCTAGAGAAGACGCGCATTATTTTCCACTGATGGTGGAATACTCGGAAAAACTTTACGCCGCCGGTCGGATCAAAGGTTCCAGATTTATAAAAAGAGAAACCAGACCCAGCGACGAAGCGGTTTTAGCCGGCAGAATGATTGATCGCGGGCTTAGGCCTTTATTTGATCAAACAATCCGCAACTCCATTCAAGTGGTAGTCACCGTTCTTTCCATTGACGAAGAAAACGATCCGGATATCCCGGCCATTATCGGCGCTTCCACCGCTTTACATATATCTGATATTCCTTTTAAAGAACCAATTGCCGGAATTCGTGTTGGACAAATAGACAATGAATGGGTGATTAATCCAACCTACAAAGCCCGCGAAAAATCAAAACTTGATTTGGCTTTTTCCATGACCGCCGACAAAGTTATCATGGTGGAATCAGAGGCTGATGAAGTGAATGAAAAAACCGCTTACGAAGCATTTAAATTCGGCATGAAACACGGAAAAAAGGTGGTCAAATTCATTGAAAAAATAAGAAAGCAGGTGGGTAAGGAAAAATGTCAATTACCAAAACCGGAGATACATGAGGAGCTGGACAAAAATCAAAAAGACAGTTTACAAAAATTAGAAAATCTTAAAGAAAAATGTCAACATATTGCCGAGGAAGAATTTGAAAAACAAATGTTCAACCAACCCAAAGCCAGTAAAAAGCAAAGAAAACAAACTTTGGAAAATATCAGACAAGTTTGTGAAAACTATTTGATTGAACAGCAAGTTGGCAAAGAAAGAAGACAAAAAGTTATGGAATTTTTTGACAGTTTTGTAGATGATCAAATAACCAAATCTCTGATTGAACAAGAAAGGCGAGTGGACGGACGCTCTTTAACTGATATTCGCGAACTAAATTCCAGCGTGGACTTAATTCCAAGAGTTCACGGCTCCGGACTTTTTAATCGCGGACAAACTCAGGTTATCTCTATTGTCACTTTGGGAGCTCCGGGCGATGAACAAACACTGGATCAAATGGAAACCGTAGGCACCAAAAGATACATGCATCATTATAATTTCCCACCGTACTCAGTGGGTGAAGCCGCTCCAATCCGAGGAACCGGCAGAAGAGAAATCGGTCACGGCGCTCTGGCTGAAAAAGCCTTGCGTCCAATGATTCCGGACAAAGAAAAATTTCCTTACACAATTCGCGTGGTTTCCGAAGTGCTTGGTTCCAATGGTTCCAGCTCCATGGCTTCAACCTGCGGATCCACTTTGGCTTTAATGGCCGCCGGCGTACCCATTAAAAGACCGGTAGCCGGTATTGCTATGGGCTTGGCTTCTTCGGATAAATATAAAGAATATAAAATTTTAACTGATATTCAAGATTTGGAAGACGGAGCAGGCGGTATGGATTTTAAGATTACAGGGACCAGAGAAGGTTTAACCTCCATCCAAATGGACACCAAAACCAACGGATTGACCTTGGATATTATTGAAAAAGCTTTGGAACAGGGCAGACCGGCCTTGAATCAAATCTTGGATAACATAGAACAAGCCATCCCGGAACCAAGAAAAGATCTTTCCGAACATGCGCCAAGAATTGAAACCATAAAAATCAATCCTGACAAAATCCGAGATGTTATCGGTCCGGGCGGCAAAGTTATTAATGATATTATTGAAAAAACCGATGTACAGATTGACATTGAGGACGACGGCAGTGTATTTATCACTTCAGTCGGAGCCAAAGGTATGGAAAAAGCCAAACAAATGATTAAAGATATTACTCAAGAACCGGAAATGGGCAAAGTTTACATCGGCACTATTACCAAGGTTATGGATTTTGGCGCTTTTGTGGAAATTTTTCCGGGCACCGAAGGCATGGTTCATATCTCAGAAATTACCGATAAAAAAAGAATTGAAAATATTAGAAAATACTTAAAAGAAGGTCAAAAAGTTAAAGTGAAAATAATTAAGATTGATCCGGAAAACGGAAAAATCGGTTTATCCATTAAACAAGCTTAAAAATACTCCCAACAAAAAACAGCCGTTTGACTGTTTTTTGTTTTTAAAGAATCCACTTCTTCTAAAAATAAAAATCCTTGTTCTTTAATAATTGTCTTTTGGCTTTAATTTGATATAATAATTAAAACTTAATTATCAAAAACAAACCTTTACTCCATGCCTAAATTTTGGTTAAAATTCTGGTTTTGCTGTTTAGCCCTGCTTATTTTTATCGGTAGCTGGTGGTTTTTGTTTAATCAAAATTATGACAATTTGAGCGCGCAGGTTCCTCAAGAATCTGAATTTTATATTTTTTTGGACAAAACAAAGCTTGATGACTTAAATCAAAGCAAAACACAAGATTTATTAAATTTTTTAAGCGATAATAGTACGACCGAACCGTATCATTGGTCGGAATTTCTAAAGGTCTCGGATAAAAAAATCGGTTTTTTTAGCTTAAATGACCAAATATTTTCCATTTCACCACAAAACCGACCGGCTTTAACCTTTTTGGGAAATAATGATTTGCCTTATAGCCAAAATAACGGTTTTTTATATTTTCCTGAATTTAATTATGGTAATTATCCACTTAATTTAGACAAAACTGAACAATTTAAGAATCTTAATCCGAAAATCTTTGTCAATGATTTTAATGCTTATATACTTCGACCAAAAAAATTAGCCTTTGTTCCTTTTGCCAAACGATTAAACAGCAATCCTTTGCTGATTAAGGGACACATTAAGGATAACTTAATAAAAGCGGACATAAATATTCAAGAAAGTATTTTTTCAAAAAACCCTTTACCCAAACCCAAAATACAAGATGATTATAAGTTTGCCTTATATAATGTTGCATTTTCCGGCGAAAAAAAAGCCGAACACAGCCTGAAAAATTTGGCTTTTCATATTATTAAAAATTTAGATCAACCGGTAAATTTAGTACAATATGCTAATAACTTTACTTTAACCTTGGAAAACCAAGGAAATTTACAACAAATAAAGCAAATTATAAAAAAAAGCTTAAGCTTTATTTATCCTTCCCAAGTAAAAAAATACCTGCCCGACCAAACCCCGGCTATTCATAAAATAGCTGACCCTGAAAAATGGAGCTTTGATATACAAAACAATTTACACACCCTTATTGACCAAGAAAACAACTTCCAAGTTAAGCTCACCGCCAACAAAAAAACAATTTCTGTTGAATTTTCCAAGCAAATCAAATCCAACCATCCAAAAAATAACATCAATGAAAAAATTCAAAACTCTTTTAATAAATGCTTGCTTAAAAATAGAATATTTTCCCAGCCTTATATCAGTATAAACCTTAATAAAGAATTAAAAGCAAATAATTTTAAGGTTCTAAATATTATTGAAAAAACAAGCTCCAATATTCGTCTTTGTATAGAATAGTGTATACAAAGCTGTGGATATGTCAGACTAATCCACAGAGTTATCCACAGGGAAAAATAGTGCTTTTTATGTCAATCTTTTTCAATTTTAGCTAAATATTAAAGAAAAAACTCTTTTATGTTGACATCGGTATTTGGCGGTGATATAATATAAGTACAAAGTTGGTTCACATATCAATTTTGTCCCTGTTCTTTCTGTTCTTTTAGGAAAAAGTCACTCTATTCCCTTTCTTCCATTGGCAAGATTTACTCTTTCTGCCAATTCTCCACTAAAAACAAAAACAAAAACGAAAAAAAACAAGGAGATCCCCACGCGGCTCTCTCCCGGAAGGGGTAAGTCAGAAATGCCAACACACACATCTCGAGTTTTTTGTGCCACCCGGATAACATCTTCTAAAGTTATCCAAAATGGTCAATCTCGGGACAAGTTCGGCCCGAGACGTCAAATATTCAAATACAAGGACGAATCTCGGGCCTTTTTTATTTTTAAAAAACTATCCGCCTTATAAATTAATTTTTTAAGGTTTTACTTTTTAAATTTTAATGATAAAATAAACCTATAATCAATAATTGTTAAATTAACATGAATTTAAATAAAAAAATACTGGAATATTTTACTTTCCCGGAAAAACATCCCACGGAAAAGCAAATTTATGATGATCTTAAAATAAAAATACCGGAATTATCTAAAGAGGATTTTTCTCAACGCTTGAAAGCCTTGGAAAACGATCATAAAGTAAAAGCAATTACCGACGCACGAAATCAAAAAAGATATCACACCAGAATAGACAAACATTTTCATTTTATCTGTGAAATGTGTGGCAAGGTAAAGGATGTGAACCTGGAAACAGGTGCAACCGAAATGATCAAAGATCATGTAAATACCAAGGTGCACTCTTTTGGTCGTATTCAAAAAATAAATATGAGTTTTGTGGGAAAATGTCATGAATGTAAAAAAAATCATAAAATAAATAACTAAATTAATAACATTTTTCAAAAAGATCTTTTTATGATATTTGATCATAAAAATCATCTTATTTGGAAAAACAAAAAATATGAAAACACTGGAAAATTTAACCAAGGCCTTTATTGGGGAAACTCAAGCCAGAAATCGCTATACTTATTACGCCAAAGTAGCTAAAAAAGAAGGCTATCAGCAAATTTCAGGAGTGTTTACCGAAACAGCCGAACAAGAGTTGGTTCATGCCAAAAGAATTTTTGAACATATTCAAGAACTAAAAGGCGATCAAGCAAAAATAACCGTAGAAACTTTTTCACCAACCACCTACGGAAATACCGCTGAAAACTTAAAAGCGGCGGCCGAAGGAGAACACTACGAAAACACTGAAATGTATCCTGATTTCGCCAAAACTGCCGAAGAAGAAGGTTACGAAAAAATAGCCAAACGCTTACGGTCAATCTCCAAAGCGGAAGAACATCATGAAGAAAGATACAGAAAACTGTTAGCCGAAGTTGAGGCCGGCACTGTTCATGAAAAATCAGAAGAAAAGGTTTGGGTTTGCCGCGAATGCGGATATATTCATACCGGTAATGAAGCCCCGGAAATATGTCCAAGCTGTGATCACCCCAAAGGCTATTATCAAGTAAAATGCGAAGAATACTAAAAAATAACTTCCTTTTTTTATGCCAAAAATGCACAGCGTTTACAAATGCAATGTTTGCGGCAATATTGTGATTCTTGTTCACAGCGGAAAAGGTGAATTGGTTTGTTGCGGCCAACCAATGGAACTTAAACAAGGCAATAGCATTGACGCGACTGAGGAAAAACATGTGCCGGTGGTGAAAAAAACCGATCAAGGTTTACAAATAAAAGTTGGAGAAGATCCTCATCCCATGAGTGAGGAACACCACATTGAATGGATTGAACTTTTAACTGAAACAAAATCAATTCGCCGTTTTTTAAAACCCGGAGAAAAACCGGAAGCTGTATTTAGCGAATCTCCGGAAGATTATACGGCGCGGGCGTACTGTAATTTACACGGACTTTGGAAAAAATAAAGCCACTTAAAAAGCGTCCTTTTAACAAGGGCGTTTTTTATTTAACTCTTTGACAATAAAATAGATTTATGTGACAATTATTTTACTTAAAAAAAACCTTGTTTTTACCAAAAAAACAAGCTATAATAAAATTGTATTAATAAGAAAAACCATATGACCAAAAAAGAACTGGAAAAAATCAAAAAAAAGCTTGAGCAAGAAAAGGAAAGATTGGAAAAAGAACTTTCCAAGTTTGCTAAAAAAAATCCACACAATCCGGATGATTATGACGCCCAATTCAAAGATATTGGCGACGATGAAACCGACAATACTTCAGAAGTAGCTAAATACGGATTAAATCTATCTCTGGAAAATACTTTAGAGAAATCCTTGCGTGATGTAAAAAAAGCTTTGAAAAGAATAGACAAGGGAGAATACGGCAATTGTAAATATTGCGGACATCCGATTGAACCAAAAAGACTTTTGGCTCGCCCGACATCCGGCGCCTGCATTGAATGTAAAAAAAAGCTAAAATCTCTTTAATAAATGACCGGGAAAAATAAAATAGTCAGTTTTTTGTTAATCTTCGGTTTGTTTTTTGTAGATCAGCTATTGAAAATTTTAGCTTTTATAAAAATCCCTTCTTCCGGGATTTTTATATTACAAAACGGTTTTTTAAAATTAAAATTGATAACTCAATTTAATCCCAATCTGGCTTTTGGAATCAATATTTCTCCTTGGCTGGCCTATTTTTTTCTGGGAATTGTTTTTGCTTATTTATTTAAAAAACATTTTAATGAAACTGTAAGTTTTTTTAAAAAAAACCTCCTCCCTCTAAGTATGTTGCTCGGGGGATCCTTGGGAAATCTTATGGACAGAATATTCAGAGGCGCGGTTCTTGATTATATCCAATTAAGTTTCAACGCCTTCACTTGGCCGACATTTAATTTTGCCGATATTGTGATAGTTAGCGCGGGAGTTTATTTAATAATAAGAAATTTCAAAGAATAAAAACTTTATGAGAAAAAAATTTTTTTTACTTGCACTGAGCTTTATTTTTATAATCAGCGGTTTTGCTTTTTTAAATATAACCCAAGCTCAAACCTCCGATAAAAAAATGGATATTTATGTTTTCACTCAAACCGGATGTCCTTATTGCGCCAAAACAATCTCATTTTTACAAACTTTAAAAAATAAGGAATATCCCCATCTAAACATTCATCAATTCAATGTAAAAAACAAACCTGAATATGAAAAATTTGTCCAATTCACTGCGGTTTACCAAACCAGCCCGGAAGCTATTCCCATAACTTTTATAGGCGATAAATTTATAAAAGGCTACAAAGAAAATGAACTCCGTTCAGCCGTTGAATTTTGTTCTCTGCCGGTTAACAAATGCCTTGATGCTGAAAATTTTGTTAATAAAAAACTCCAAGAAATTATGCCCAAAGAACAACAATTTAATTTTGAACAAGAAAGAGATAAAAAATTTATAGGTTGGATTGTTTTGGCCGTGGGAGCAATCGGAGGAGGTGTTCTTTTAATCAACAAACTTTAAAATTAAAATAAAATGCTCTCTAAAATAAAAACTTGCACAACCATCGGATTAAAGGGAGAAGCGGTGGAAGTTGAGGCTGATCTGGCCAAAACCGATCAGCCGGCTTTTATAATTGTCGGTTTACCCGATGCCGCTGTTCAAGAAGCCAAAGAAAGAGTCAAGCTGGCTATAAAAAACAGTCACTTAAAATTTCCTCGTTATAAAACCATTGTTAATCTGGCTCCGGCTGATTTAAAAAAACAAGGTCCGAGTTTTGACCTGGCCATTGCCGTAAGTATTTTAAAAACCACGGGACAACTGAAAAACGAATTAAACAACAGTCTTTTTATCGGGGAACTGGCCTTGAGTGGACAAACCAGACATACCAACGGTATTTTACCCATAGCTCTATTTGCCAAAGAAAATAACATACCAAACTTGTATATTCCTGAAGAAAATGCCGACGAAGCCGCGCTAATCAATGGACCAAAAATTTATCCGGTAAAAAATCTTCTTCAGTTGGTTGAACATCTGCAAGGGCAAAACCCAATTCAGCCACTAAAAAATAAACTCCCGGTAAATAAAAATCCTAAAGAAAAATCCGGCTTGGGGTTGGAGTATGTTTACGGACAAGAACAAGCCAAAAGAGCCTTGGAAATCGCCGCCGCCGGCATGCACAACCTGCTTATGACCGGACCGCCCGGATCGGGAAAAACTTTACTGGCCAAAAACATGGTCACCATTTTACCGGAAATGGATAAAGAAGAAATACTGGAAATAACTAAAATTTATTCCATCGCCGGACTGTTGCCAAAAAATGAACAAGTAATCAGTCAAAGACCTTTTCGCAGTCCACATCACACCAGTTCGGGAGCGGCTTTGGTCGGTGGCGGAAAAATGCCCAAACCCGGAGAAATAAGTCTGGCTCATCGTGGCGTACTTTTTTTGGATGAACTGCCGGAATTCCCCAGACTGGTTTTGGAAAATCTACGCCAGCCTTTGGAAGACGGTGTAATTTCCATTTCTCGCGCTCAAGGAACCTTAGCCTTTCCGGCCAAGTTTGTATTGGTGGCCAGTCAAAATCCCTGTCCCTGTGGCTATGCCAATGATCCGGAAAAAAAATGCACCTGTACCACCGCTCAAATAATGAAATACAACAAAAAAATATCCGGACCTCTTTTGGACAGGATTGATTTACATATTGAAGTACCTCGGCTGGATTTTCAAAAAATTGAAGAAAAACAAACCGGCGAAACTTCACAAAAAATAAAAAAAAGAGTTAAATCAGCTCAAGAAATACAAAGACAACGATTCAGAGGAAACAATATAAAGTACAATAGCGAAATGTCCAATGAGCAGATTCTAAAATACTGTCAACTGGATCATAAAGGAATGACATTGATAAAATCAGCCATGGAACAATTGCATATGTCGGCTCGATCCTACCACCGAATCTTAAAATTGGCCAGAACCATTGCTGATTTGGAAAATTCTTCAGACATTAAATCCGAGCATTTGGCCGAGGCTTTACAATTTCGTCAAAAACAATAAATTTAACTGCTTAATTTAAATAAAAAAAACGACTCTATGTCGATCTTTTTTTATATTGAAACAAACTCTTATAATCCGAACCTTTGTTTACATTCATCTTTTTCCTGAAGTCCTTTTTGCACTTGATAGTCGGGAACTTGGTATTTTTTTAATCCTTTGGGATTTTCTATATCCAAATAACCAAAATCTCTCCAGTCCGCCCAAATCGAAAAACACGGTCCGGGCGAAAAGTCTATAAAGTCATACATAAGAATTAATTTTTCACCTTCAATACCCACTGTTCTTAATAAACGGTTTTTTTGCTCTTCATACAATTTGGTCAACTCTTTGGTTTTAATATTATAAGCATAAACCCTATTCAAGCTAAGATCATCCCTCCACTGTTTATTAATTTTTCCCCTGGTTGAAACAAAAATAATATTATCATCCGTTGGCAACTTTGGAAAACAACTATCAGCGACCATTACTATTTCACCTGTTTTATCACTTATAGCAGAAGCAATTAATGCCACCTCCTCATCATTGTTATAAGAAAATCCCTTTATTATTTTTACCGTGTTTTGTTGATAAATCACTTCCATAAAATTAACAAATGATTTATATAAAAATAGTCCAACAAAAATTAAAAAGACAATAACTGCTATCCCAGAAATAATTAATATTTTCCTTTGTTTTTGTTTTTTTTTGCTGACCATTGATAAAAATGTTCAAATACTTTTATTTTAATGAAATTTTAACTTTACCTAATATAGGACAAAGGGTTTTTCCTTACTCCATTAATCCGGACTTCGAAATGGAGATGAGGGCCGGTAGACCAGCCGGTGGAGCCCATGGACATTATGGTTTGTCCCTTGGTCACTCTTTCTCCTTTGGAAACATGCAAACGACTGGCGTGAGCATATCTGGTTTTTACTCCGTTTCCATGATCCAAGAAAACATTATATCCATATCCTGTTGACCAACCGGAATAAATAACAGTCCCGGACTCGGCCGCGTAGATAGGCGTGCCGGTCGGGCCACCAATATCCAATCCGGTATGACGCCAACTGTAATACTGAGTTATTCTTCTAACTGAAGATGGCCAAATCATACCGGTACTGCCGGAAGAAGTTTTCTTTGATTCCGGTACAAAAAGTTTGCTAATCGGTGAAACCTCCGGAACTGAACTAGCATAGGTTGATCTACTGACATAAGGAGAAACTTTTTCTCCACCCGGAATTATCAAATTTTGTCCGATTTGAATATCGTTTATATCAAAAAGGTTGTTATATTTTACAATTTTTTCCACATCAATATCATATTCTGCGGCAATGGAGCCCAGGTTTTCTCCACTTTCCACTTCATGAGCAACCCCGGTAACCGGCAAAATCTCCAATTCATCACCGGGTCTTATTAAACTATTTGCTCCCAATCCATTTTGCCATAAAATAGTGTTAACACTTATCCCAAATTTAGTGGCTATGGAAGTAACATTTTCTCCGGCTTTTACTTGATAATTAATAATATCATCACGATCTGAACTTTCCTCAACAACGGTTTCCATTTCTTGCACACTGACCGGTTCGATTATGTTGGGTTTTACCACCGCGGAACCCGCTCCGGTGACAGTGGAAAGATCCCCGGATAAATTTTCAGTGGGGACGGTCGCCTGTTCTTTTTTTAATCCGCTTTCCACTGCTCCACTTTCATCCAAATAACTGAGAACACCGCTTTTTTGAGCTTGGCTAACCTGTGTTTCCTCGGTTAAAACCTCTAATTCGTCCTTGGCGATAATGGAATAAATAATGGTATTTTTCCCATAATTATCTTTTCTTGCTTCTTGAGCGTTTATATTGGTGGAAACAACGAAAATACCGATTATTATAATTAAAACATGAATCAAATACGGCTTATTCAAAACATAGAAAACTTTGCTTTTGGCCGGAGCGTAAATATTGATCAATCTGTATTTAAACCATCTGTAAAATTTATAAAAAGGGAAAATAATAAAATCAAAAATAAAACGATTAAAAACTTTTACGGTTTTTCCGACAAAACTAAAATATCGCCAAATTTTTTGTCCAAATTTAGATAAAAAATTAAAAGTCTTAATAATCCCCCTTAAAAACAATCTTTTTATATTCATATGATCTATCAAATAATATCAAGATTACGGTGATTAGTCAAAGCAAAATACAATTCACTCCCTTGCTAATTTTTGTAAAATATGATAGAATGTTTTATGATATAAGCATGAAACATTACAAATTTAATTTGATCTTTTATTGATCTTTTTAACTTATGTCAAATAGACACTTAGCTAGAACAATCGCCTTGCAAACACTTTTTGAATGGGATTTTCATAACAAAGAAAAAAAATCCCTTGACGAGGTTATTAATTACAATTTTAAATCCTTTGCTCCGGAATTTAATGATCATTCCTTTACGGAAAAAATCATACACGGAGTCACTGAAAAAATTGAAAAAATTGATAACTATGTAAAAAAATATGCTCCGGAATGGCCTCTTGAGCAAATAACAACAGTTGATCGGAATATTCTACGAATAGGCATCTACGAATTGATCTTTGATCCGGATATTCCGGCCAAGGTGGCCATAAATGAAGCCATTGAAATAGCTAAAACCTTTGGAGGTGAATCTTCAGGTAAATTTGTTAATGGTGTTCTTGGCTCAATTTATAAAGATCTTGGACCGATGGACAAAACAGAAGATAAAGAAAATATAAATAAGGCAAAACAGAAAAAAACTGCGGGAAAGCTTAGTTAAAACTAAAATAATTACTCTTCATAATTTAAAACAGAAAATAACAGTTAGTAAACTTTGTTTTTAGGTTTTCTGGTTGTTATTTTCTGTTCATTGATTTTATGGACAAAAAAAATTTTAAAAAATTACAAAAAGACATTCAATTGAATTTTAAAAATGAAAATTTGCTAAAACAGGCCTTTGTGCACCGATCTTATTTAAATGAACATAAAAAATTTGAACTTGCCCATAATGAAAGGCTGGAATTTTTAGGAGATGCTGTTCTGGAACTGGCGGTTACGGAATATTTGTTTTTAAATTATTCCAACCCCGAAGGAGAATTAACCAATTGGCGAGCCAGTCTGGTTAATACCAAAAATCTTTCCACGGTTGCCGTAAAATATAATTTGGAAAAATATCTATATCTAAGCAAAGGTGAACAAAAAGATACGGGCAAAGCTCGACAGCTTATATTGGGTAACTTAATCGAAGCTTTAATCGGAGCAATTTATTTGGATCAAGGTTGGGAAACAGCGAAAAAATTTGTTGAAAAAAATATTTTGATAGAACTGCCGGAAATATTGGAAAAAAAACTATATGTTGATCCAAAAAGTAATTTTCAGGAAGCGGCGCAAGAAAAAAAAGGCGTCACACCTAATTACAAACTGTTGAAAGAAAGCGGGCCTGATCATAAAAAGGTTTTTGAAATAGGTGTTTTTTTGAACAAAAAATTAGTGGCTAAGGGAAAAGGGGAAAGCAAACAAGAAGCTCAAGAAAAAGCGGCTGAAAAAGCTCTTGATAAAACCGGATGGTAATTCCACATTAAATATTTATCATTATATATTACAATTTTTTACTGATTTTGCAGTCGTAGCTCAATGGATACCTGCCTGCCGATAGGCAGGGAGCACTTGGCTTTGCCTCGTCATTTAACAAGACAACGGGTCGTCTGACCTGACGGATCAATTGCAGTTTAATAATCAACAAAATCATTTTGCAGTCGTAGCTCAATGGATAGAGCACTTGGCTTCGGACCAAGGGGTTGCAGGTTCGACTCCTGCCGGCTGCACCAGTAAAAACTTTTTTGACAAAATTTTTTTATAATGTATTATATCCTTATAAAATGATTAATTCGGGTGCATAGCTCAGTCGGTAGAGCAGTTGGCTCTTAACCAATTGGTCGGGGGTTCAAATCCTCCTGCACCCACCATAAATATTCAACCAAAGATCAAAACTTCCAAATATCCCTTATCTCTAATTGTGATTTAACATAAAAATATTTTATTTGAATAATTACCAATTTACCTATGCATTAAAACAGGTTTGCCCCTTCGGGCCCGTAGCTTAGTTGGTAGAGCGCTACGCTGGCAGCGTAGAGGTCAGGAGTTCAAGTCTCCTCGGGTCCACCAATATTTGGTCGCCAATCTATGGACGGCCAAACCGTAAAAACTGTTATCATTTATATTTAATTTGTCAAAACCCGAAAAAATAAGAATTTAAGACCTTTATAACTCAACCTATTTAAATCATTTCTTCCGAATTATTACCATAATTTTGTAAATAGCTAAATTTAACCGATAAATTTCCTATTGACAAACCCTAAAATCTTTGCTATAATACTAATGTGAAAGGTGAAAGGAGTGTCTTTTTCAAGGCAGTCCTTTTTATAATGCAAAAAAATAAAAAATGACTAAAAAAATATGACTCCCATCAAAAATCAACCAAAAAGAACAAAATGTGAAATCTATTCCAGAGTGGTCGGATATTTAAGTCCGGTAAACCGCTGGAATAATGGAAAAAAATCAGAATTTGACCAAAGACAAACCTTTACTGTTTCCGATAAAAAATAATAAATCAAAACCTTAAGCGTTGAAATCTAACACTATGATGAACAGTTATAGCAAACATCTATCTTACTTTTACAATTGCGCTCTGGATAAATCAAATATAAAAAACTCCAAAGCGTACAAAAAAGCCAAAGATCAAAACTCATTTTTAAATCTTTTCTTAAGTATATTGTTTTCCTTTGTTTTGGTCTCGGGCGTCGCTTTTGGTTTAAAAATCATTGAAGATAATCTAACTATCAATCAAGAAAATAACGGACTTTTGGGCGCCAAAGTCGCCATTGCTGCGGAACTAAAAGAATCAGCTGAAATTCTACAAAAGTCGCATAATCATATAAATATCAAAGCCGGAAAAGACTTTACCTTGGTTGTCAAAATAAAAAACACCGGACAAACCGAATGGACAAAAGACAGTATCTACTTAAAATCTTTACCCAGCTCCAGAAAATTTAAACATGCTTTATGGCCAAGTTTGTACAGAAGCGCTTATTTACAAAAAAATCTATCTCCCGAAGAAAAGGGGACTCTGGCCGTTGCCATGAAGGCTCCGAATAAGCTGGGAACTTATTCCGGTGATTTTGTTTTGGTAAATAATAAAAACATAATGATTCCCGGCGGAAAAATAAATATAAAAATGAGTGTGGTTAAAGATCCGACCGATGTGTTGAAAAAAATAACAAAAACAGATCCCACATCACCAAGCACCACCACAAAAAAAACAGAACAACAACTCAGTCCGGACACCAAAGAATTTACTCCAAATGTAAAGAATAAAAATGTTTGTACCTTAAAACTTAATTTTGATTATCCTTTAAATACAGCGACCGCTGAAAACTCCGGCAATAACAGTTATCCTCAACTGGACAATGTTGCTTGCGTAGGGGAATATGCTATTGAAGAAAACGGACCCGACATAGAAGTGGGCATTTTTAACACTCACGATCCCATAAAAATAACCAATAAAAAGGCTTGGCAAGTTTATAATAAAGACGGCCTTCTTTTGGCCTCGGTAAGACCGGGAAAAACTTTGGAATTTAAAAGACTCCCCGCTAAAAATAAGTATGTGTTTGAATTTAACAATTTAATGGTTTACAGCCGTTCCGATCTTATTTTGCGCAATATCACAGATGAAGGAGTTTTTGAAATTTTAAGTTATGAAGACAGACCGAGCTGGAATCGTGAAATAAACTATAATTTGTTCAAAGGAACCTTAAAGATAAAATATTATGCTAAAAAAGATCGTGTTTGGCTGACTGAAACATTGCCTTTGGAAAAATACTTAAAAGGCTTAAAAGAAACTTCTGAAGGAAATCCCGAGGAATATCAAAAAGCCATGACTATTGCCGCCAGAACCTATGCACTTTATCATGTAAATAAATTTGAAGTTAAACAAAGTTTCTTTGATTTATATAATGATCAACGCGATCAAGTTTACAAAGGTTATCAGGCCGAACTTGTTATGCCGACTCAAGCCAAACTGACTGAGGAAACAAAAGGAATTATCGGCACTCACTCGGATCAAGTTATTGTGGCTTATTACAGTGCTCGAAGCGGAGGTTCAACCATTGACTACAAAAGCATACCCTATTTAAAGGCCAGAAAAACACCTTACACGGCCGGAAAAGGTCTTTACGGACATGGAATAGGTTTGGATCAACAAGACGCCAAAGCCAGGGCAAAAAAAGACGGATGGACATATGACCAATTATTGAAGTACTACTATAATGAAATTGATCTGGAAAAAATTTATTAAATAATAATTAATATACTCTCAAAAAGAGGAAACAATCAAAACAAAAATCATTTCGCTCAAAAAAAGCGAAAAATCAAAAATTCGGCGAAAGGCCGGATTGGCAAAAAAACAAAAAATTTGTTCTTTGTGAAAAAACAAAAAAACACTTTTCTCCACACCGCATCATTATTAACTGGTGCGGAAGAAAAAACAGCCCGGATAAGGGCTGTTTTTTCTTATTTTTAATTTTTTCTATTGCTTTTTTATTTAGGCAAAGCAGCTTTCTAACTCTATTTTTAATTATAAATTCTCATTCGGCTTGGTTTTTTTCATTTTTTGATACTCGGAAACCAAATTGCTGATCCGTCGAGATACCTCATCGGCAAAAGGTACTTGTTTAAATACAAATCTTTCCTTTTCCCCGGCCGTTTGAATATGCACATTGCCAAATTTCAAAACCGTGGCCCAAAACCCGTCCACATCGGAGGTAATATCCTGCATTCGACCAAGATCTTTTTCCGAAACTACGCGTGAAAAAAGTCCTTTTTGCTCAATATTAATGACCCGTTGATTAGTCACCATCCAAACATCCAAATAATAATCCACAAAATTGGTAAAAGCGTACAAAATCACAAACAAATAATAAGCGCTAACAATAATCGTGGTCAAAGCCTTCACAGTATCAGATTCAAACAAAGTGGTATAATTCAGCGTTATTATAAAAAATATAATCGGAATCAAGGCCAACAAAGTATTAATAAAAAGTATTTTTAAAACCACAATCCAATGTCGACGCAAAAAAAGCAAGACATGCTCATTGGGTTTTTGGTTGGGAAAATGTCTTCGGCTATACATATTAAAAATACATTGAGTTTGAATTTGAATTAAATATCTCCAAAGGCTGGTTCCAATCCACTTGAGCAATATAATAATAAGAAACAAACAAGGCCAAAAGGGTAATAATAATATATCCGATAGTAATCACATAAGCCCAAAAACTGACAAAACCAAATCGCAACATATGATACAAATTAAAAAAGCTGAAAAACAAAAATATCAAAATGTAAATCAAATAAATAAATAAAAACACCGATAAAGTAATTTCCATATTTTGTTTTAAGTTTTTTTATGTTAAAAATTCAGCTTTTTGTTTTTTTCCGAATCGTTTTTTTCAATTTTTTCCATCCCCAAATGTTGATAAGCCCTATCTGTTACCATTCTACCACGATTGGTGCGTGAAATAAAGCCCAACTGTAAAAGATAAGGTTCGTAAACATCTTCCACCGCCTCCATTTCTTCACCAATTGAAGCGGAAATGGTATTTAAACCGACCGGGCCGCCGGAAAATTTTTCTATAATGGTTTGCAAAATTTTGCGATCAATATGATCCAAACCGTATTCATCCACGCCCAACATTTCCAAAGTTTTTTGTACGGACTCTTGATCAATTTTTCCCTGTTTTTTAACTTGAGCATAATCCCTGATTCTTTTTAAAAGACGGTTGGCCACTCGCGGAGTTCGTCTGGCTCTTTCGGCTATTTTCATCAAACAATCATCCAAAACTTCCACTCCCAATATGCCGGCCGCTCTGTTGATTATTTGCTCAATATCTTTATCCTGATAAAATTCCAAATGAAACGAATTACCAAAACGATCTCTAAGAGGTGAAGATATTTTAGAAACCTTGGTTGTGGCTCCGATCAAAGTGAATCTGGGCAAATCCAAACGCAAAGTTTTGGCCGAAGGTCCTTTACCAATGACAATATCCAGAAAAAAATCTTCCATGGCCGAGTATAAAACCTCCTCCACACTCCTATTTAACCGATGTATTTCGTCAATAAATAAAATATCTCCTTCTTCCAAATTGGTTAAAATAGCGGCCAGATCTCCACCTTTTTCAATAGCCGGACCGGTAGTCACTCTAATATTGGCTTGCATTTCCAAAGCAATAATATGAGCCAAAGTGGTTTTACCTAATCCGGGCGGGCCGAAAAGCAAAACATGTTCAATCGGTTCACTGCGCTGTTTAGCCGCCTGCATAAAAATCTCTAGATTTTCTTTAATCTTATCCTGACCAACAAAATGAGCCAATTTTTTTGGACGCAAACTTTGTTCAAAATTATTTTCTTCTTTTTGTGATTCGGAAGAAATAACTCTGTCTTCTTTTTTTTCAATATTTTCTCGATTACTTTCAATCATAACTTGGTTTTTATCAAAACTTTTGCTATATTTTCCTATATAATATATTTTACACGAATAATATGCAAAACCCAAATATCATTGTTATTGCCAATAGAATCAGAAGCCTTTACAATGTTGGTTCCATTTTCAGAAGCTGCGACGGCGCCGGCGTAAAAAAACTTTATCTGGCCGGTTATACCGCTGATCCCAAAGAACAACCAATTCGTTTGGCCAAAACAGCGCTTGGAGCGGAAAATCAGGTTAACTGGGAAAAAATAAAAACCTTAAAACCAACCATTGAAAAATACAAAAAACTGGGATATGAAATAATAGGTTTGGAAGAAAAAAAAGGAGTTAGCCAAGATTATCGTTCTTGGGAGCCACAACAAAAAACCGTGGTTATTTTAGGTAATGAAATCACTGGTTTATCTAAAAACATTGAAAAACAATGCGACCGATTGGTTCACTTGCCCATGCTCGGCTCTAAAAAAAGCCTTAATGTTTCCGTGGCCTGCGGAGCTTTTTTGTATTATATTTTAAGCAAAATAAGCTGACAAAGCAATAAATTCTATTGACTGAATAAATAATTCTGCTATAATACGATTACGAAAATTAACAACAAAATGCGGGAGTAGCTTAGTTGGTAGAGCGCAACCTTGCCATGGTTGAGGTCGCGAGTTCGAGTCTCGTCTCCCGCTCCATTAAAAACAAAGTTTTTAATAAAAAAGACGAGGCGAGAAGCCTGCCCCGTCGCCTGACGGGGAGTCTTGTCTCCGGCTCCATTGAGTTTTATTCCTTCAAAATATAAAAAACAAAAACCACTATTTGGTCTTTTTTGTTTTAAGCCAAGCTTTGAATTTTAAGTGTTATTATAAATTAAGCTTGGTTTGATATTTGATAATAAATGGGCGAGTGGCGAAATTGGTATACGCGCAGGACTTAAAATCCTGTGGTCTCAACCACCGTGAGGGTTCGAGTCCCTCCTCGCCCACCAAAAAATTGACTAATTTTAGACAATGACAGGCAAGATAATAATCTATTTATTTCTGCCTGTCGTCAAACAGGGTTATTTTGCCTGTTTTTTTTTATTAACAAAAATAGATCTCGGCTGACAAGTCAACGGCAGGGGGCGGGGGGGGTTGACAAAAGTATATAGATATGCTATAATATAGACATAGAATAAGAAACCGAGTTGACATTAAAGACCTTTGTTAATACTTTGACAAGATCAATATTCAGTGAACCGAAGGATGATCATTTAATTAAACAAGGGGGCTTGACAAATATATAAGTATATGCTATAATGTAATTATAAGATAAAAAGCCAAGAGAATAACACCTCCGGTTAAAAACCATATAAAAAGTTCCTTAAATATATAAGTTAAAATCTATTATTTTCTTAAAAATTAGATTTAAATATATGCTTAAAATTAATCTAAACTTAGTAAACAAAAGGAAAAGGACTTGACAAGATTATACAAATGTGCTATAATACGAATGTAAAATAAAAAAACTTCTTTACAATTAAAATCAAATTTACGACTTCAGTCTTTTTTTGGAAGGAGAGAGCCAAAAAAGACAAACATACTGCTCATCGTTATTATAATATAATTGCGGGCGGTAAGGTCAAATAACTTTATATATATAAAAGAGGCTCTCTCCTATTAAAAGAGAGCCTCTTTTGTTTGCTACTTGTTTTGAAAGGAACGAACAGCTAAAAAGTTTTTCGCCCCTGTCAAAACAAGGCCACGACCTGTTTTGATCAAAATTGAGATCTAGTTTACATCTATCATCAGATCTTTACCACATTAAGCGTTGCCAACCTGGCTCAAGTTCAAGCGGAGAGAGATGGTTTTGAGCCATGCGAGCACGCTTCTCGCATTTTTCCAATCAATTTGGAATGAATATGGAGAAAGTGGTCAAATCCTCTAGCTTGTCTGAGGATCCTGATCCGCTCACGATATTCCTATTGAACAGCGAGGTTCAATAGTACCGAGTGCGTCCCTTCACAATGACCGTTTGGTTATTGCGAATGGGACATTCGGTATTATTATCGGATCTGTTCTCTTTCAGAATAAAGAGCAAGGGAAACCGACTCCCTATGTTGTCGGTAGCAAAGGAGGTCAATATGACCAAATTTGCCGAGGCCATGACGGCCGCTGGACTCGTGGACGAGTCCAGGGCCAAAAAGGTCTCAAGGCAGGCTGAGCGCCGTCAGGCGCTCAGCAACCTTTGCCAGCGCGTCCAGAACGCGCTGGCGAGGAACGACATGAAGGCGTATCTTCGCCTGAAATGTCGTCTGCCACGGCATCTTCGCGCCCAATACTAGGGTGCGAAAGGTGTCTAGTCGGAGCCAGCTGTGTCCGACGAAAAACAAACTGGCAAGCTGTTAGGGGATAGACCGGGAAACCTAACAGAACAAAGGCGTACTGCCAAGTACCTAACCTTTGTTGGCTAATAGCGCTTCATATCCTACGAAGCCTGTTCAGTCTAGCATTCGGGAGGTGACATTTGCACTTTGTCACCACTCCCATTCTCTTTCTTAGATTTATTCTAAGAGGGAG
>Ga0102938_10000163_pt1 | contig 45259 bp, 37 predicted proteins | sample SalPonR2_B_D2_MG_FD_84516 | JGI IMG/M metagenome (GOLD analysis project Ga0102938, IMG submission 84516) | Salt pond soil microbial communities from South San Francisco under conditions of wetland restoration - Salt Pond MetaG R2_B_D2_MG | ecosystem: Environmental > Aquatic > Marine >...
GTCATAAGACTTCCAAAATGAGAATTCCCACAACATCTTTAAGATAGACTACTTATCTTAAACAAAATGTAAGCATTCGCAATTTGAAAATTTTACAAAAAATTTTCAAATTGCGAATTGCTGTACCCGCAGGGCCAACTCGGTACGGGGCGTATAACAGCGCTGGGCAATGTGTTTTTTAAGGTGTGTACTTTTTCCCTTTAATTGACTTACCCCCTTCGAAGTGATAGCTTCAAATGAAGCAACTGGTAAAAAGCGAGAGGTATTGCAGGGGGGCGAGGTGGCGAACATTGAAACCGGCTCAGGTTCAACAAATATTTCCCAGGCGGAGCAGCCAATAGTCTGTGCTGCCGACCTAGGGACCTCTTCGCTTAAAGCAGGGCTTATAGATGCGGGGGGCACCCTCCTTGAGTGGGTGCGGGTCCCCTTTAATATAGAAAACTCCAAGCCTTTGGAAACATGGCCGCCGGAATTATGGTGGAACGCATTCATCTCGGCACTATCCTCCTTTTCACAACCTGGAAAAATAGCTGCGGTGGCAATTAGCGGAAACGGACCTACAGTCGTTCCCCTCGATGCGGAGGGCCGGCCCTTAAGTGAAGCTTCTTTGTGGATAAATAAGCGGGATAAGGGAATAAGCGGTGAGCCCTCCTTTTTCTTGCCAAAGGTTGCATGGCTGGCAGCACATGAAAATGAGGTGTTTGAAAAAACTGATGTGTTTCTGGGATGCCCGGAATACCTCGCCTTTCGTCTTACTGGAGAAAAAACGGCCTTTACCCCTTCGGGCGAGTTTTCCCCGTATATCTGGGATACCGCAGGAATAAACCACTACGGCTTTGACTCCGCAAAGTTTCCTCCACTTATAAAAACCGGTAACTTAGTAGGAAAGGTACACGCCCAGGCCGCGGGGCTGAGTGGATTGCCGGCGGGCACACCGGTAGTCGCCACGGGGGCCGATTTTTTGATGTCCCTGCTTGGTACTGCAGTGACACTCCCGGGAAGGACCTGTGATCGTACCGGAACATCGGAAGGAATCAACTGCTGTAGTAATCATAAGATATCTCACCCCCGTATACGCTGTTTACCCCACGCCGTGGAAGGTAAGTACAACATAGCCGGAATTCTTTCTTCAACAGGAAGGATCTTTGAGTGGTTTCGCGGATTCTCAAATCAGAAAAATCGCAGCTACTATGAAATGCTAGAGGAAATCCAGATGGTAAACCCAACACCTGACTTACCGTACTTTTTTCCTTCACTCCATCGGGGGGCGGTATGGGAGTTTTCCGGCGGCGTTTTTACCGGGCTTGAGGCACATCACGGAGCTGCCGAAATGGGACGGGCGGTGGTAAGTTCAATCGGATTCGGAATTCGAGACTTGATTGAAACCATTGAAGGGGAGGGGTGCGTGATAGATACTCTGCGGGTATCCGGCGGCCAAGGAAGAAACTCAATCTGGAATCAGATGAAATCCGATATTACCGGCAAAAGTATAGAAGTGCCGCGTATTATTGACGCCGAGCTTACCGGTGGTGCCGTTGCGGCTTTTACCTATCTTAAAATAGAGGGAAGTTTGACTTCGGTAGCTGAAAAAATTGTAAAGATAGATGAAAAGTATGAACCTGATAAAAAGACACACCAAATATATTCGGAAGAATATGAGTACTACACCTTTCATTGTGATAGAATTATTGCAGCCCTCGCGGAACCTTCCGCCGACACCCCTTTTTAATATCTACTGGTCCAAACCTTGTGGGATACAAAATCTACACGCTCACAGCGAGTGCTGGTACTAAATTATCCGGTACTAATTATATTGTTGCTCTAAAAAGACCCATAAGGGCCCGGTTTTCCTTCAGCCACGATTCGTATTCGGCATAATTAGGACAGAAATGGGCTACCTGTTGCCAGAACTGGGGGGAGTGGTTCATCTGGCGCTGATGAACAAGTTCGTGGATGATCAAATAACGCTGTACAGCTTTCGGGGCCATGACGGTACGCCAGTTTAATGAAATATTTCCAAGGGTGGAACTGCTGCCCCATCTGGTTTTCTGATTTCGGAGAAATAACTTGCCGTAGGAGATCCCAATCTCAAGGGCAACCTTTTTTGCATACTCCGGGAGCCGCTGTTTTGCCTCCCGACGGAGCCATTTTTCCACCACAGATGCAATGGATTGTATACTATTTTCTCTGCCGTACACATATGCCTTCTGAAGAGCATAATCTACTTCTACATGAGGAGTGAGAGTATCCGAGAATAGAAACTCCACCTGAAAGGGAAAACCGTCAACAAATACCCTTTCGGTTGGATTATTCTTTTCAAGGGCCATGTGGGTTTCCTTTATTTTTGTTTTGAGCCACCCCTCTTTGTTGCGCACAACACTCTGAATCTTACGCTGGGTGGTTCCGGCAGGTGCAGAGAGGGTGATTTGACCGTCCGAGTTAATGCGCACACGGATATGTTTCTGACGGATATTATACTGCACGGTGATAGTATATTCCCTGTTGTCCACTATAACATAGAGTGTTTTAGCGGGGTATGCAGATTTATTCATTTGGTCCCTCTACTTAGAAATAGCTGATTCGGGCGATACCAACTACAGATTTGATTTTCCAAAGTATTTTATTATCTTTAACTGAACTGGTCTATTGAGGTGTGTATGAAAAGTATCAAAATATTAATAATTGCGTGTATGCTGCTTCCTGTTTTTCAGGTTATCGGTGATACAAAAATAGTGAACGGAGAAATGAGCTTTGAGTTCACCCTAAAAAGTAACAATGAAGAGCTTTTAAGTGATTTTTTTGAATATGAAAACAACTCTAATTTACAGAAAGTTGTTGAACGTGGTGAAGACTATATTGTGGTCCGCACTGTTGCTAAGCTCGGAGACCTCCACACTGATGTTTCATTTCCGGTTGATTCACTCTATGAAGCTTCTGAGTTTAAAGAGTATCTAGATTATTCTACCAGTCGTAAAGGAATAGAAATAACCCGCGGTAATGGGCAAACGATCAAGCGGGAGTTTGTAGAAAAAACTCCAATGACGAACAAGGAGATTGATCTGCTTGAGCGTACTGCAAGGTCCGTAACCGCCGACACTTCAAGGCAATATGAAGCGGTTGAGGCGGTGATGCGTTATATCCGCGAAAATGTTTCATACACTCTGCGGTCGTCCAGTAACCCGGCTGATGTACTGCGAACCGGCAAAGCGTACTGTGAAGGATACGCAAATGTGGCGGCCCTGATGCTGCGGGTCCTGGGTATACCTACAAAGGTTGTTGACTCATATATTCCCCCGGGGCACATGTGGGGATACGGACAGGAAGGTTCCGGAGGCTATCATGCACATGTAGAGGTTTACTATAAAGATGCCGGCTGGGTTAGTTACGACCCCCAGGCCACCGTTCATTTTGTGGATCCCTTTCATATTGTAAATTTTCCCAGAGAAAGGACCTCTTTGCAGCAAGGTACTTCGTACGACGGACGTAATATTATTGATATTCTTCAATACCCCGGCGATACAAATAACTTTTTTCAACGTAACACCTCCGATTCCCGAGCTTCGGCGGTATTTGTCGGCAGGATCTACCGGTCCGACGGGAGTGTGGTGAAGGATAGCTTTAGAACCGGCGAATGGGTCTATTTAAGAAGAGAGAATGGTACTGCCTCCGGTATAAGAATACTGAGTAACGGACAGTTTGCCCTGGTTGCGGATAAGAAACACAGAATCTTTTATCGGGACGGTCAGGGCGGCTGGTATGAAGAACAAATTGAAGTCTCCGGATCTAAAAGGGTGTATAAAGAAATTCGGCTGGACCGTAAAGAAGAACTTATACACATTGATCTAGACGGTAATAGTCAGCTCTTCTCCTGGTATAAATCTCCGGATACACGCTGGATGCTTGAGAAAATAGGAGCCGGCTCTCAGGGAGAGGTGCGTATTCTTTCAGATACCCTTAAAGGGGTGATAAGTACGGAAAAATCTCCTCTTGCTATAAAGTATTTATTACATGCCGCTGAATTGAAAGAGGGTGAGAGGTATCTGATCGATGAGTTGCCAAGGTATTTTGATCCGGACACTCCGTATCTCGACGTAAAAGTTGATGCCGAGTACAGTTTGAAGTTTATTGAACTTTCGTCAGGGCGAACGTATCAAGGTCCGGATGTAACTGAAGTGAGTGGGGTAGTACCGGTACCGGATGATAATTTTTCAACTATTGTCTTACAGAATAAAGGAATAATTCTGCTTACCTCCCTCCCGGAACTCACCAATGGAACAGCTGTACCGGTAAACATAGAAGAGAATGCAGTCAAGTTTACAATTGAGGCCGGCCGTGCAAATTATCCGGTTCATATCACTGTCAAGCGGGGCCGCAGATATGCATCCCTCGTGAGCGGTGTTACCGATACCTCGGGACGTGTTGAGCTATACTTTCAGCCGTCGCTTCTGAATGATGAAGCACACAACTTTATCCTTCTTCATGGAAACCCGATCCAACGCAGGAGAATTCCTCTTAAAGATGTGGAGCAGGAAATTATCACACTGGAATAGATGTTTTGTTTGCTTCGGTTCGCTTTGGCTTTGTGTTTTGCTTGACGTTTTCGACGGGTTGATAATCTGTGCTGTGTTGACGGGAGTAGCAGGGAGGGGTATATTTTTTGTATGGGCCAGGCAAAAGGAGATACAAAGGTTCTTTCAACTGTAGTAACAAGCACTCGCATTATAGAGTGTATAAGCCGTTATGGTGAGGCAACGGCTAATGGAGTGGCTAAAGAACTAAACCTTTGTCGATCAAAAGCACATCGACTGCTTGCTACTCTCGAAGAGTTGGATTTTGTTGAGCAAAATTCACAGGGAAAGTTTATTCTTACGTTCAAACTTTTTGAGATGGGCAATACTGTTCCTCATAGAAAAAACTTGATTGACACCGCTCGTCCAGCTATGCTGCGTCTTTCCCAGGGGCTTGGAGAAACTGTGAACAACGGCGTAATGTATCAGGATGAAGTTCTTTATATTGACAAAGTGGAGGCGGTAAACTACTTAAAGCTGGACAAGTCGATAGGTAGTACGGACCCCCTTTACAACACTTCCTTGGGGAAGGTCCTGCTCGCGTTTTTGGAGGATTCACAGCGGAAACAAGTACTGTCTCGCCTAAGTTTTACCCCTACAACTCCGCATACTATCTGCGATCAAGATTCTTTTCATAAGGAGCTGGAAATTGTTCGTGAAAGGGGGGTTGCCTTTGACCGGCAGGAGCTTAGTCTGGAACTGAATTGTGTAGCAGCCCCGGTATTTGATTGTCAGGGGCGAGTGAGTTCGGCTATTAGTGTGTCCGGGCCTGCAGATCGTTTTAATGAAAACCGACTTCAAGCGGCTGTACCTGAGCTAAAAAAGACAGTTGAAGAGATATCTAGTTTACTGCAGCAATTCTCAAAGTGAAAATTTTCTAAAAATTTTCACTTTGAGAATGCTCACATTTTGTTTAAGCTAAGTAATTTATCTTAAAGATATTGGGGGAATTCTCATTTTGGAAGTCATAAGACTTCCAAAATGAGACTTCCTTAGTTTACTGGTCCAAACCTTGTAGGAAAAAAAATCCAAAAAAAGTTGACAAAACTAAAATCCTCCCCCACAATAAAAGTGTGTTACAAAATATAAACAAGCGTTCAAATAATGAAAAAAAAGGCTATGTGCTGGCAACCACGGTTCTCAAAGCATTCCAAATGTTGGAGTACATCGGGAACAACCAGCCGGTTTCTCCGACCGATATAGTGAAGGCGCTTGGATTCAGTCGGGCGAATGTGCATCGGCTGTTGGCTACCTTTTTAGAAGTCGGTTATATCGAGAAGGTCGGTGACGGTTATGGTCTTACTTTTAAGCTTTTTAAGCTCGGCAGTACCGTTCCTCTGAGTCGAAATCTACGGGATGTTGCAAAACCGGTAATGATCGAGCTAATGAAGGTTGCAGAGGAAAACATCTATTTGAACGTTCTGGTTGAGAATTTGGTGATTGCCATCGATGAGGTAAAAAGCTCACACCATCTGACTCTCAACCCCGATGTAACTTACACTTATCCGGTTAACACCTGCGCGTCCGGAAAATTGTTGCTTTCAGGGTTCCCTAAAGAGAAGCGTGAGGAGTTTGTCTCCGAGCTTCCGATGCCCCGGAGAGCAGCCGCCACAATTACCGATCGGGAACAATTTATGGGGGAGATAGAAACTTCCGGGAATCAGGGGCTTGCATATGAAATTAAAGAGTTTAGTGACGACCTTAACAGTATGGCCGCCCCTATTTTCAATTTTCGCGGACAGGTAGTGGCAACAATTTCAATTTCAGGGCCCGCAATGAGGCTGACGGAAGAGCGTCTGGGCAGCCTGCGATCGCCGTTGAAGGATGCGGCTGCCCGGATTTCCGAGCGACTTGGGAAGAACAGTGAGCTTAGCTGAAGAGCAGCTGGGTCTTCCAAAAAGATCAATTGCTGGGCCAGTGAGTATGCTCACGTAGGACGGCAACAACCAATTTGTAAAACCTCTCGAAGGGTCCTACCGCTGAGAGATATGGTTATAAAAACTTTCAGGAGGTAAGAGATGATTTCTGAACAAGAATTAGCAAAACTTTCATTAGAAGGAGCACCTCAAATCAAGGTGACCCCTCCAGGCCCCAAAAGCCAGGAGATTCTCACATATCAAAGTGAACATGAGAGTTCAGTAGTCAGCTATCCAAAGGGTATGCCGATGGCCCTCAAACGCGGCAAAGGCGCCACACTAGAAGATGTGGACGGAAATGTGTTTATCGATCTGTTCGGCGGCGCCGGCGTAATGGCGGTTGGTCACGGACATCCGGTAGTTCTTGAGGCTGCGCATAAGCAAATCGATGATGTGACTCACACCTTGGACATCCCCTCTGAAACCCGTCAGAGGATGGTCGAAATGCTCGGCACACTGCTGCCGAAAGAGCTGAATCGCGTATTCTTCGGCGGACCGACCGGTTCCGATGCGGTTGAGCAAGCGTTCAAATTGGCCCGCTACACTACCGGCCGCTGGAATATTTTGGCATTCGAAGGTGCCTACCACGGCATGACCGGAGCATCCCTGGCCATGACCACCGACAGTAGCCACCGTGACGGACTCGGACCACTGGTACCGGGAGTACAGTTTATTCCCTTCCCCTACAAATACCGCAACCCCTTTGGCTGTCCCGATGAGGATGTAGACCTGCAGGCGGCGGAAAACCTGGAAAGAGTACTTTCCGACAGCCACTCCGGTTACTCGAAACCGGCGGCGATTATTCTCGAGTCGGTACAGGGCGAGGGCGGAACCATAATTCCTACCACCCGGTTTATGAAACGGGTACGCGAGATTTGCGACAAGCACGATGTGCTGATGATCTGCGATGAGATCCAGTCCGGTCTTGGACGGACCGGTAAGATGTTCGCCTTCGAACACTTCGATATCGTTCCCGATATTGTCACTATGAGCAAGGCTCTCGGTGGTGTGGGTTTCCCAATTTCCGCAATTGCCTACAAGGAAAAACTGAACACCTGGCCGGCCGGAAAGTCCATCGGTACCTTCCGAGGAAACATGGTTGCATTTGCCGCCGGACATGCGGCGCTGAAGTGGATGAGCGAAAACGAGATACCCGAAAGGGCCCTCCAGCTGGGGGAGAAAGCTATGAAAACCCTCAAAAAGCTGGAATCTGAGTGTTCAATTGTCGGTGAATCAAGGGGCATCGGTCTAATGATGGCAATTGAAATGGTAAAAGACAAAAAGACCAAAGAGCCGGCATCCGATTATGCCAAGATGGTGCGCAAATACGGCCATCAACGGGGTGTAATGATCGAGGTCGGCGGACATCACAACAATGTTGCCCGTCTGTTGCCGCCGTTGGTAATCACCGAGGAATATCTGATGAAGGGTATCGAAATTCTCTCCGGTGTTATCAAAGATATCGAAGCTGGTAAGCTAAAATAAGGAGGCCGACCGATGGGACAGAAAGAGAAATACAACGTTGCAGTAGTTGGTGCCATGGGCATGGTCGGCACCGAAATGATAAAAACCCTTGAGAGACGCAGTTTTCCAGTGGCCGAATTCCGGCCGCTGGACATTGCCGCCAATGAAGGCAAAGAAGTTCAGTTTAACGGAAAGGCCTACAAAGTGCTGGAGGCTAAGTACGAGAACTTCAAGGATATTGATATAGCGATTTTTTCCGCCGGTGGTGATGCCAGCGCGAAATTGGCCCCAGAAGCGGTCAAGCAGGGTGCCATTGTGGTTGACAACAGCAATCAGTGGCGGATGGACCCAAAGTGCCCGCTGGTAGTTCCCGAGGTGAATCCCCAGGATCTTGACTGGCACAAAGGGATTATTGCGAACCCCAACTGCTCAACTATTCAAATGTTAGTTGCGCTCAAGCCCCTGCATGACTATGCTAAGATTAAGAGGGTGGTGGTTTCTACCTATCAGGCTGTATCAGGATCCGGAATAAATGCCTTCATCGGGCTGAAGGAAGAGGCCAAGGAGTATCTGGAAACAGGTGCACTGAAAGAGCCGAAGGCCTATGGCAAACAGATTGCCTTCAACTGTCTGCCCCACATCGATGTGTTCCAGGAGGGCGGCTACACTAAGGAAGAGTACAAGATGGTCAACGAGACTAAAAAGATTCTGGACAAGGATATTAAAGTCTCTCCTACCTGCGTGCGGGTTCCTGTATGGTACGGTCATTCAGAATCGGTGAATATCACAACCGAAAAGAAGCTGAGCCGTGAAAAGGCCCTGGAGATTCTCGCAAAGGGTCTCAGCATAAAGGTTGTGGACGATCCGGACAACGAGGTGTATCCCACACCGCTCATGAGTAACGACGAAGATTTAACTATGGTGGGCCGGGTCCGAGAAGATAATACCATTGAGAATGGATTGAATCTGTGGGTTGTGTCGAACAACATCCGCAAGGGTGCGGCACTGAACGCAGTCCAGGTAGCGGAAACGCTGCTCGAGAGAAAGATAATATAGGGCGGTAAGGAATGGCTGTAAAAGACCAAGCGGCTGCATTAAAGGACGAATTGATTGAACTGCGTCGTGATTTTCACATGCATCCCGAGCTTGGATTTGAAGAATACCGAACCGCCGATAAAGTAGAACAGTATCTGAAAGGTATTGGTCTTACACCGGAGAGGGTGGCGAAAACGGGAGTTATAGCCACCCTCGAGGGGGCCCGTCCCGGGCCGACCCTCCTCTTGCGGGCCGATATGGACGCACTTCCAATTCAGGAAGAGAACGATGTCCCCTATAAATCACAAAATGACGGATGTATGCATGCCTGCGGGCACGATGCCCATACGGCTATGCTGCTGATAGCGGCAAAAATTCTGACCGGGCTTCAGGAGCAAATCGCCGGGAAAATCAAGTTCCTCTTTCAACCGAATGAAGAGGTTGCCGGTGCGGAGATCCTGATAGAGCAGGGTGCGCTGAAAGATCCTGAGCCGGATGCGGCAATGGCTATACATATCTGGACACCCGTGAAGAGCGGACTGATCGGAGTACAGGCCGGGGCAGTGATGGCAACCATGGATGTGTTCAAAATTACCGTCAAAGGAAAGGGCGGACACACAGGGTATCCTGAAAGTGCGGTGGATCCGATTGTAGCCGCAGCGGATATCATCCAGACTACACAGAGAATCCAAACCCGTGAGATAAGTTTGATGAAACCCACCGTTATTATGTTTGGAAAAATTCAGGGTGGCTCAAAAAATAATATTATACCGGACGATGTTGTGCTTGAAGGTACCATGAGGTATCTCTATGAGGGCGGACCTGAGAGTGAAGAGAATCCGCCGAAACGTCTGCGACATATTGCCGAGGGTGTATGTGCAACCCATGGTTGTACCTGCGAGGTTGAGATAGAGCGGGAAAACACCGCGGTTATCAACAACCCCGCAATGGTGCAGCTGGCCCGCGAGACAGCAAAAGAAATTCTCGGTGATGAAAACAGAGTGGTAGCACATGCTTCGATGGCCGGCGAAGATTTTGCTGCGTATGCTTCGAGGGTCCCCGCGGTATTTGCCTTTCTTGGAACCGGCAATCCCGCAAAGGAGACCGATTATCCACACCACAATCCTCGCTTTAACATCGACGAAGATGTGATGCCCCTGGGAGTAGAGTTCTTCGTTGAAGGAGCTCTGAAGTATTTCTCAAACCAATAGAAGGAGGTGGGCAGAGAGTGTAGGAGGAGGTAAAAAACGATGCGTATTATTTTTGCTTGGCGTTTCAAGACAGGTGTTTCAAAACATCGAGATTTTGAATGCGCCTGAAATAAAAACATTTTTTGGAGGTACAGGAAAGTGAAGAAAAGAATTAGTGTTTTGTTGCTGGCTCTGGTGGTTGTTTTGGCCGCAGGAGTGCTGCTGGTTGGATGCGGTCAGGACGCCGAAAAGGCCGACGAAGGGGCTGCAGCTGAGCAGGAAGAGGAGAAAATCTTAGACAAGAAAATTACCGCTAGGATGGCTTCCGAAGAGATCGAAGGCGATTTCATGACCGTATGGGGCAATAATTTTGCCGATTACATGCGGGAAGAGACCGACGGCATGTACGATCTGACCGTCTATCCTTACGGGTCTCTCGGTGATACCCGTGACATCAACGAACTGGCACAGCTGGGAGTTGTTGAGTATGTATTTTCCGACTTTGCGTGGATCAGTGCATTTGTGCCCGAGGCGCAGGTACTGTCTTTGCACTACATTTGGCCCAAAGACCGAATGCCGGAAGTACTGGAATGGGTAGTGAACAACGGCGATATCATGCCCTTCATGGAAGAAGCCTTCCGTCGAAACGGCCTGGTTCCCCTTGGAATCGTATATGAAGGATGGCAGTGGGTGACTTCAAAACCCAAGGCTGTTACTCTTGAAGACCTGGAAGGCCTGAAGACCCGTGTTATGGGTTCGAAGCTCCTCGTCGAAGACTATCGTGCCTACGGCATGAGCCCCACTCCAATGAGCTACGGCGAAGTCTACAGCGGACTGCAGACCGGACTGATCGACGCTCAGGTAAACCCCCTGTTCGCCGACTACAGTATGAAATTCTATGAAGTAACCAACTACTTTACCCAGATGTGGGCCGAGCCTTTCCTCGGAATTCCTACAATCAACATGCAGCACTTTGACACACTGCCCGATGAAGTTCAGGCACTGATGAAGGGATACTTCAAGGACAATGTTATGGCAGCTGCCGACTGGATCGATAACCGCAACGCCAACGACCGTGCCAAAATTGAAGAGGAAAAACCCTCTATCGTATGGACCGAATGGGACGACGAAGAGGTTGCCAAGGCCCGAGAGATGGCTAAAAGCGTATGGGAAGATGAATATCCCAATATAGCAGGTGAAGGTGCTGTTGAAGCCCTGGAAATTCTGCTTGAGGATATTGATAACGCCAAAGAAGCTCTGGGTATGGAATAAAATTCGATACTGAGTTCTGAAGGGAAATACGGGTGCCCCTGCACAGGTATACACCTGTGCGGGAAAGCACACCCATACAGCCGTCCTGCTTTTTCGGCGGGGCGGCTCTTCCCTTCGGCTTGTATCACCCGAAGAGGTAAAACTTTATGAGTGAAGATGCAGATACTAACAAGACTGCTGCTGAAAACGCAATTAAGGGTACGAAGGAGAAGACAAAATCCTTTGGCAGATTAATAGCTCTGGGGATAGACTGGTTTGAGGTAACGATTTTATCACTTGGTGTTGCTGCGCTGGCGATACTTCTCATAGCAAATGTATTTGCCCGGACCTTTTTCCAGAGTATCTACTATGCCGATGAGGTTTCCAAGTTTCTGATTATACTGGTTTCTTTTGTCGGAGTAAGTTATGCAGCACGTAAAGCCCGGCACATCCGGATGGGTGCCTTTTTAGATTTAATGCCGCCCAAATTGGAAAAGACTTTTATTTTTGTGATTTCCGCTGTAAATGCAACAGTTATGTTTATCATGGCCTATTACGGTTATATTTATATGGCCCAGATGAGATTGATGGGGCAGATGACCTCAGCATTGCAGGTACCCTACTGGACGTTCATGATTATTATTCCGATCGGGTTTGCCTCCGCCGGAATACAGTATATTCGTACGATCATAAAAAATATAATTGAAAAAGATGTGTGGCTGTCTCCCGAGCAGCAAAGCGAGTACGAGGAAGAAGGAACCCTAGGCTACTAACCAAGAGGAGGAGAGAGAAACAATGACAATACTATGGGTAAGTATGGTCAGCATGCTGCTGCTTGGATTTCCATTTATGGTGGTTATCCTGGGCTCGCTGCTGCTGCATATCAATATTACGTTTCCGGCCTTCAATTTTACCGTTTTAATACAACAAATAATAAACGGAATGACGCCCCCGGCGTTGGTCTGCGTGCCGATGTTTATTCTCGGTGCAAATATCATTACCTCCGGCCAGGCGGCCCCCCGTTTGATTAACATGGTAAAGTCGTTTGTCGGACATATTCCCGGTGGTTTGCCGATTACTACTAATGCAAGCTGTACACTGTTTGGAGCTGTTTCAGGTTCCACCCAGGCAACAGTAGCTGCAATCGGTGGTACTATGCGGCCGATGCTGCTGAAGGCTGGATATAACAGTTCATTTACACTTGGTCTTATTATCAATTCGAGTGATATCGCGCTGTTGATTCCTCCGAGTATCGGTTTTATTGTGTTTGGAGTTGTAACAAGTACTTCGATCGGAAAGTTGTTTTTGGCCGGTATTGTTCCGGGAATTCTAATTTTTACGATGTTTTCGATTTATTCGTATGTCTACTCACGGGTTAAAAATGTGGGTGTACTGCCGAAGGCCAGCTGGGCTGAGCGTTGGCAGGCGGTAAAAGACGGGGCCCTGGTGCTCGGTTTTCCGTTGATTATTGTCGGCGGTATCTATGCCGGTATTTTTAGTCCCACTGAAGCAGCGGCCGCAGCGGTGGCCTATGCATTGTTCTTGGAAGGGATAGTGTACAGGACCCTTACGTGGAAAAAAGTAATTAACGCATTTTTGGATACCGGAATTATCACAGGAGTAGTATTTATTCTGGTTGGTGCCGGCCAGGCCTTTAGCTGGTTTATCAGTTTCCTGCGGCTGCCCCAAGAAATTATGCCGCAGATAATCGGCGCCGATCCCACACAGCTAAAGCTTATCATCATTGTGGTTATTGCCTATTTTGTGGCATGTATGTTTGTTGACCCAATTGTTGCAATCTATGTGTTAAGCCCGATTTTTCAGCCCTATGTAACTAACCTTGGTATCGACATGGTTTTCCTGGGAACTCTGGTAACCCTGCAGGCTGCTATTGGCTCGGCAACTCCTCCCTTCGGGTGTGATATATTTACCGCCCAGTTGATTTTCAGGAGGCCCTATTGGGAGGTAATACGGCATACGCCGCCCTTTATCCTGATGCTGATACTGGCGACGATCTTGATTATTGCATTTCCCGAAATTGCAACATTCCTGCCGAACTCGGCACTAATCCAATAAGGAAAACGGGGAAAGGAGCAGAAGATGCTTTACCATGTAAAACCGGGGCAGGTAAGTTACGGAGAGGCGATTGGTATGCTTTTGCTTGAAAACTATGTGCCCTTTGTTCCCGGAGACACAGCAAATGCAAGCAGTTACAGCTATCCGGTGCGCTTTCAACGGGTGCCCGGTTTTACGGTGGAGCGTATCATGGCCCACGACATGTCCTTGGTGGAAGAATTAGTTGAGGCGGCGGTGTCACTGCAGGCTGAAGGGGTCCGTGCGATTACCGGTGATTGCGGGTTTATGGCCCTGTATCAGGACCGCATTGCATCTAATGTTGATGTGCCGGTGTTCCTGTCCAGCCTGGCACAGATTTCCTTTATGCGTACTCTTCTAAAACCTGGTGCTCAGATAGGAATTGTTACGGCTAACTCTGAATCATTGGATGCTTCGGTGTTTGATAGCATTGGGGTGTCCTTTGATGATGATTTGGTTGTGGCAGGTCTGGAAAACTGCCCCTCCTTCTACGGGTCGGTATTTGAAGAAAACGGAAGTATCGATACCGATAAGGTTGAAAAGGAAGTGGTGACGGTGGTGCAGCAACTAATCGACTCTCACCCGAATATCACTCTATTATTGTTGGAATGCAGTCTGCTGCCGCCGTACGGTGCAGCTGTACGCGAGGCCACTGGGCTGCCGGTTTTCGATTACATTACAATGATAGACTATGTATACTCAGCAGTTGTAAAACGGAAGTTTTCCGGCTTTATGTAGCCGTGAACTTATAAATTATTTTCCCATACTCATTAGAAATTGACGAAGGAGGCATTATGCCGGTTTTTGATCAAGCAGAATACAAGGAACGTGTTAAAAAAACAAAAGAGGCCATGCAGGCCAAGGGAATCGACCTTCTGGTGGTCAGCCAACCCGCCAATATGAATTATCTTACCGGATATGACGGATGGAGTTTCTATGTGCACCAATGTGTACTGGTTTCTTTAAATCAGGATGAACCGATGTGGCTGGGTCGGGGAATGGATGCAAACGGTGCGCGTATTACTACCCATTTAAGCGAGGATAACATACGGGAGTACGCCGACAATTATGTGCATTCAACAGTCCGGCACCCAATGAACTTTGTTGCCGATGTGATCAAAGAAAAGGGCTGGGAAAAGGGTACCATTGGGGTAGAGATGGACCAGTTCTATTTTACCCACCGCTCTTATGTTGAACTGGAGAAAGACCTTCCGAATGCAAAGTTCGTCGATGGGAATGTACTGGTAAACTGGGTTCGGGTAGTAAAATCTGAAAAAGAGATTGAGTTGATGAAACTGGCCGGAAAGATTGCAGTTAATGTTATGGATACGGCTATCAGTAATATTAATGTGGGGGTCAGGGAATGTGATGCCGCCGCTGAGATTGTCCGGGCTGAATACAAAGGGGTCGGTGAATACGCCGGTGATTATCCCGCTATTGTACCTTTGATGATGGCAGGAGAAGCCACAAAAACCCCCCACCTTACCTGGTCGGAAAAAGTGTATCAGCCGGACGAAGCTGTACTTCTGGAACTCACCGGTGCCTACCGGCATTACCATGCCCCTATTGCGAGGACTATTTTCCTGGGACAAAATCCGCCTACACTAATGAAAGATACGGCTGAAGTAGTAATGGACGGTCTGCAGAAAACCCTCGACTTCATAAAGCCCGGGATTACCGCGGAAGATGTAGAGGCCAAGTGGCGCGAGGCAATATCGCATTCCACCATCGTGAAGGAGTCTCGGCTCGGTTATTCCATCGGCGTCAACTATCCCCCCGACTGGGGTGAACAAACTATCAGCCTGCGCCCCGGGGATAAAACCGTGTTGAAGAAAAACATGGCACTCCACCTGATTCCCGGAATCTGGTACGAGGATGTCGGTTTTGAGATTGATGCCACTATTTATCTTACCGAGGACGGGAACGAGAGCTTTTACAACTATCCGATGCAGCTTTTTACTAAATAGGGGGCGTGAATGTCTCAGAAAGAGAAAAGTTCTCAAGCAGGTGATGCTTATAGGATGCCCGATTTGCATTCGGTGTTTGAAGCCCGCACGCGAATAGAGAAAATGATATGGGAGACCCCTCTAATTGACTCACCTGCAGTAGCCCGCGAGAGCGGGGCTGCAGAGGTAGTGCTGAAACTTGAGTCGCTGCAGAATACCGGGGCTTTTAAAGTTCGCGGGGCGGCGAACAAGATCCTTGGGCTTTCGGACGAGGACCGGGCCCGCGGGGTAATTACTTTTTCAACCGGAAATCACGGCAAGGCGGTTTCCTTTGTTTCGGGGCACTCCGGAATTAAGGCGGTGGTTTGTCTTTCAGAACATGTTCCCGCCTACCGGGTAGAAAAAATCAGAGAGCTTGGAGCAGAGGTAGAAGTAAAGGGACACAGCCAGGACGAAGCGGAGGAACACTATTATCACCTGATGGAATCCCGCGGAATGATCCCGGTGGTTCCCTTCGATGACCCGGCGATTGTAGCCGGGCAGGGCACAATCGCCCTTGAAATACTGCAGCGACGGCCCGATTTGGACATGCTTCTGGTGCCGCTTTCCGGTGGCGGTTTGCTGGCCGGTATTGCTATGGCGGCAAAGTCTATAAATCCAAAAATAAGTGTGGTGGGTGTGTCGATTGACCGGTCGCCGGCGATGCTCGAAAGCATTAAAGCCGGGCGTCCGGTGGCAGTTGAGGAGAAGGACACCCTGGCGGATTCACTCTTAGGGGGGATTGGTAAGGAAAATCATTATACCCTTCCCCTTATTCAGAAATATGTTGACGAACATGTGCGTATTACCGAACCGGAAATTGAAAAAGCGATGGCCTATGCCTTTACCCAGCACAGCCTTGTAGTTGAGGGAGCATCGGCGGTAGGGATAGCCGCACTGCAGAGCGGAAAAGTAAATGCCGGCGGAAAAAAAGTTGCCCCAGTGATCAGCGGCAGTAGTGTAGATCCAGCTGCCTTCCTCAAGGTAGTGCAGAAACATGTAAAATAAGGAGGGTCCTATGGAACCAATATATATATTGAATGAAGATGAACTTAAAAGTATTGTAAGCCTTGATGAAAGTGTTATCACTGCAATAGAAACTGGTTTTAGCCAACTACAGAAGGGCAACGCGACAGTTCCGCCCATTATGATGATTCCGGTGCCGGAAAAAACTGGGGAAGTAGATGTAAAGAGTGCTTACATTAAGGGCATTCAGCGCATGGCAATCAAGGTTGCCTCTGGATTTTTCGAAAACGCCAAACTCGGTTTGCCCTCGGCCAGCGGACAGATGCTGGTACTGAGTTCCGAAACCGGATTTCTAGACGGGGTACTGTTGGACAACGGCTATCTGACCCAGGTGCGAACCGGTGCAGCGGGTGCTGTAGCGGCAAAATTCCTGGCCCCGGAAAAGGCGGAGAACGCTGGAGTAATCGGTTCTGGTACCCAGGCGCGGTTTCAGATGCGTGCCCTTTCACTGGTCCGCGATATTAAGACCATACGTATGTTCAGCCTCGATTCCGAGGAGGTACGCGATAGGTATGTGAAAGAGATGAGCAAAGAACTGGGGATTCAGGTGATAAAGGCCGGGAATGTTGAAGAGGTCGTACGTAACAGCGATGTGGTAGTTACTACAACCCCCGCCCGTAAGGGCTACATTAAAGCCGAATGGCTTCATCCCGGATTACATATTACCGCCATGGGCAGCGACACCGAGGAGAAGCAGGAACTTGAATCGGCGGTCCTTGGAAAAGCCGACATATTGGCCTGTGACTTGAAAAGTCAGGTCTTCCGTTTAGGCGAAATGCGATCGGGTCTGAAGGAGGGAGTTATTTCTGAAGCCTCCCCGATCCGTGAGCTGGGTGAGATGATTAACGGAGTAAAATCCGGCCGTGAGAGTGAAGATCAAATAACAGTCTGCGACCTGACTGGAGTAGGCGTTCAGGATACTATGATTGCCATCAAAGCGTACGACTTGGCGGCGGAAAAACAGATGGGCACCAGAATACCCCGGTAGAGAAACAAAAAGATGCCGCGGTAGAGTGGGCAAAGAGTGCAGCACCCAAGCACAGCAAACAGAAGTGCGTCAAAGTAAGGAGCAAGAGGAATGGCAAAGAAAGTGGTGTTTTCCGAGGCGGAATACCGCCGGAGGGTCCGAAAAACTCAAGAACGGATGGATCAGCAGGGTATTGAGCTGTTGCTGGTGATGGACCCTGCTAATATGAACTATCTGACTGGATATGACGGCTGGTCCTTTTATGTGCATCAGGGAGTGTTCGTGTCTTTGACCGACGAGTACCCCCATTGGTTTGGCCGCGAACAGGATTCAAACGGAGCGCGGCTGACAACCTGGCTGCCGGAATCTCATATCCATGGATATCCCGACAAATACGTGCAGTCCCGGTACATCCATACGATGCAGTATGTAGCCGGCTTGTTGAGGGACAAGGGGCTTGGAAAAAAGAGCCTGGGCCTTGAAATGGACGGTTACTGGTTTAATGCCAAGATGTTTGTGGAGCTTGATGAGCAGCTGCCGGAGGCCACCTTGATGGATGCGACTAACCTAGTTAACTGGGTTAAAACAGTAAAGAGCCCTCCGGAGATAGAGTACATGCGCCAGGCAGCCCGCATCTGTACAAAGGTCATGCAGACTGCAGTAGACAATATTGAAGTGGGGGCCTGGGAAAAGGATGTTACTGCAAAGGTAGTGGCCGCTCAAATAGCCGGAACGGATGAGTTCGGCGGAGATTCTCCGGCTATTTTCCCCATCATGCCCTCCGCCGAGCGGACCTCAAGTGCCCATCTTACCTTTGACCCAGACCGACGCTACCAGTCCGGAGATGTGGTGTTGCTCGAGCTGGCGGGTGCGCGGTATCATTATCATGCCCCGCTCTCGCGGACGGTATATCTGGGCAAACCGCCGGAGGACTTAAAAAAGGTGTCGGAGGTTGTGGTAAAGGGACTGAAGGATACCCTCGGTTTTATCAAACCGGGGGTCACCGCAGAAGAGGTGGAGGAGCGCTGGCGAAGCAACCTGAAGGGCACGGGGGTCGAGAAGCCCTCCCGGGTCGGGTACTCTTATGGACTCAACTTTGTACCGGATTGGGGTGAACATACAGTGAGTCTGCGTCCCGGCGACAAAACCGTCCTTGAGCCGGGGATGACGATCCACTTTATGCCGGGTATTTGGCTGGATACCTACGGGTTTGAGAATAGCGAACCTTTCCTTGTTACGGAAAAGGGCTGCGAAAAGTTTATTGATTTTCCACAGAAATTATTTGTACAATGAGGTGCTTTTATAATAGCTATCTGTAAGGAGTGTGTGATGATAGTGTGTAAATTCGGGGGGAGTTCGGTTGCCGAAGCTGAACAAATTAGAAAAGTAAAAACGATAGTTGAACAAGACTTGAATCGCAGAATAGTGGTAGTTTCTGCGCCGGGAAAAAGGCATAAGGAGGATGAAAAAATAACCGACCTTCTCTACAAGTGCCATGCCAAGGTCCAAAGGGGAGAGTCAATTGCGGAGACCTTTGAAATAATTCGCACCAGATTCCTTGAAATTGCCCAGGAGCTTCAGGTAAAAGGCTCCTTGGAGGAATCTTTACACGAGGTAGAGGAAAAAATTAAGTCCGGAGCATCAGAAGATTTTGCCGCAAGCCGGGGGGAATATCTCAGCGGTTTACTAATTGCAGAATATTTGGGTGCAGAGTTTGTGGACGCTGAACAGGTAGTCCGGCTGACCGATGACGGCAGGGTCCACGAAAACTCCTATCAGCTATGTGCCAAACGAATGAATGAGAGAAAAACCTATGTAGTGCCCGGTTTTTATGGAGCTACATTAGATGGAAAGCTTAAAACATTCTCCCGGGGAGGCTCCGATATTTCCGGCGCTATAGCAGCCCGAAGTGTACAGGCGGAGGTGTATGAGAACTGGACGGATGTGTCGGGAATTTTAATGGCGGATCCGCGGGTTGTTGATCATCCAAAACCGATAGAAGAGATAACTTATAGAGAAATTCGTGAGATGGCTTCCGTGGGTGCAAATGTGTTTCACGAAGAAGCTATTGCACCGGTTAAAAGTATGGGAATACCTATCAATGTAAAGAATACCAATGCACCCCAGGATAGGGGAACGTTTATTGTATCCCAACGTGATACGAAAAAAGCGGCCGTGGTAGGGGTATCAGGGAAAAAGCCGTACCGCAAGGTTTTAATAGAAAAGTTTATGCTGAATAGACATCCTGAGTTTCCCCATCAGATTCAGGAGGGGCTTAAAAAAATGGGTATTACCGTTGATTTTGAGTTAAAGGGTTTTGACACTTTAGCTCTGTTTGCAGACGCCCCGGCCGGATTTGAGTGGAAAGATCTTTCGGCAGTAGTCGAAAAGAACCTCAACACCGACACCTGTGTCGTTGGAGATGAGGTGGCAATGATCGGGGTAGTCGGTGAGGGATTAGCAGCACATGGACAAGTAGCCGGTATGGTTCTTGAAACATTACAGCAGCATTCCATTAGTGTGGAGGCAATAAACTATGGCGGTTCACCCGTGACTTTGCTTGTGGCGGTTCCTTTAGAAAGCTACACCAGGGCCCTACAGGCTTTGGCAAAAGGGGTTGAGTCCCTCTAACTAAGTCTAACTAAGAACAGGTGTCTCTTTATTCCGGTACGGCAACCTGTTCTATTCGGCCCATGAACTGGCGCTGCAGCGACGCATGTATAACAAATCTAAGATGCTCTTTGATTTCGTCTTCCATATTCTTGTCGAAGAGCAGTACGTGCAAAATCTTATTGTTGGGGAGCCTCCGTTTAATTGTGATTGTACCCGTGAGGCCGTCAATAGTATAACCCAAATCAATGGTAATATCCTTCAACTTGCTTCGAAGGGATATTGGATGTTCCTCTTCAAGGGTGAAGGAGAGCCCGGCTGAGCTAATATCATGTAATGCAGCCTTGAACCTTTTTTCTTTTTTAGAAAAAGTGAGTTGGGTCAGTTGCTCGGTATTTGAGCCGAAACGAACATATTTTCGCTGTCCCCGCGCCTGCAGGATGTTGAGGGTTTCATCCAACTGAGAAGATGCGTCCCCCGAGGCAGCGTCCAACAATAAAACGGTACAATTTTCTAACTGGGCTACATATTTTTCAGCCCACTCTTTTTTCTCATTATCTTGGGTAAGGAGAAAAAAGTCTATGGATCGATTTGAGCTCTGCCTGCAGAAATCACGTACAGCGGACATCAGTTTTTGATCCATCTTAATTCCATCCAGGTTCATAAAGACCACGGCGCCATTATATTGAAAGATAAGCGGTAGGCCTCGTTTATAATCCGAAAGAGTATAGATTTCGTATTCTCCACGGATAATATGTTGAACTATGCTTTGATGGAAGCTTCCCTGTGGAAAAAAGTAGAAAATCTTTCTACCGGCGGGGAAAAGCGGCATCTCCATATTTTAAGCTCCTAATAACTATATGCTGTGCTCAATTATACCTGTTTTTAGATTAACTTTCAAACAGAATAAAATCTCCATAAACATCTTTTTTTCTAATAGTTTGCAAATGATGTTTCTCAATATCTTCTACCTTCTTAAGGGCGGAATGTGAGAGTTTCTTTAGGTATACGCGACCGGTGCTAGGTTCTAAAAGTACCTTTCTGGCAATATCAGATTCAAGGTCCTGGGCATCAAGGGGAATTTCTTCGGTTTCTAGAAATTTGAGGGCGAAGCGCGCGTTATTTGAACCGACTTTGTTGGTTGAACTAAGGACATTACCCCCTCCAAAGGCCTTTGCCCTCAGGTTTCGGCGATAGGCTCCGTTTTTTAGCATTTCATTGATCAGCAGTTCCATTGCATACACACCATAGCGACCGCTTGGATCGGCAGCATTGAAACCTTTAAAAGTGCCGGGGAGCAAGTAGTGATTAAGCCCTCCTAGTTTCGAAATAGGATCGTATAAGGCAACTGCTACACAGGAACCGAGGACCGTAGCGATATAGATATCTTCTCTGGAGGATACGTAATATTCGCCGGGGTGAATGGTGATTATCTCTTTCTGAAAAGAGTAATTGAAGTGTGTATACATGCTAATGAGTATAGAGAGAGGTACCTTTGATTGCAAGTATTGAGTTTTTGAATACCTAGGTATATTTAACATCAAGGGGCATTAAGTAGCACAAAAGCACAAAAGCACAAAAAAAGCTGCCCGAGAGAGTTTCTCCCAGGCAGCTGTAGTGCACTCTAGTTTTGTACTAGTGTTCTTAATTCTGTCTACGCTGTTCTCGACCGATAGCAAGTTCGGTTTCCATGTCGAAGAACACAGCCTTTTCGAAGTGCGGGAAGAAATAGATCTCTTTTCCGACTTCCAGCTTTACATTTGGACCTACCCGGGCTATCGCGGAATGTTTGCTGGTATTCACATAGACGTGGATTTCAGCACCAAGCGGCTCGATAACACCTACAGTAGCTTTAATGGTTTTTCCTTCTTCATGTTTTTCATGATGATCGAGGTCTTCAGGACGAATACCGAATACTACCTGTTTGCCTATATAATCTTTCAGCACCTCGGCTTCTTTTTTGGGCAATTCCATCTTGAAATCACCCTCATCAATCATGACTTTGCCGCCCTCTTCAGTTACACTGACGGTCATAAAGTTCATGGGCGGGCTGCCGATAAAGCCGGCAACAAAGCGGTTGGCAGGGTCGTTGTAGAGTTCCAGAGGGCTACCAATCTGCTGAATGAGTCCATCTTTCAGTACAACGATTTTGTCGGCCATGGTCATAGCTTCGACCTGGTCGTGGGTAACATACACCATAGTCGCCTGCAGGCGGTTATGGAGTGAAGAAATTTCTGCACGCATCTGCACACGAAGCTTCGCATCGAGGTTTGAAAGCGGTTCGTCGAAGAGGAATACCTTCGGCTGACGAACGATAGCTCGGCCTACAGCAACACGCTGTCGCTGACCACCGGAAAGGGCTTTCGGCTTACGGTCGAGGAGCTCTTCGATGTCCAGGATCTTTGCAGCCTGGTCAACACGCTTTTTAATGTCCTCTTTGTCAAATTTTCGAATTTTGAGACCGAACGCCATGTTGTCGTATACCGTCATATGCGGATAAAGTGCATAATTCTGGAATACCATAGCGATATCACGATCCTTTGGCGGGATGTCGTTTACACGCTTATCGTCGATGTAAAGGTCGCCTTCGGTAATATCTTCCAATCCGGCGATCATCCTGAGTGTTGTAGATTTTCCGCATCCGGAAGGACCTACAAACACCACAAACTCACGGTCATTGATTTCGATGTTGGCATTATCAACTGCACGAACACCGCCCTCATAGACCTTACTGATGTTTTTCAAACTAACAGTGGCCATTTGAACCTCCTAGGTTTATCTTATGGCATATATCGTAGTATGAAACTACTGGTATGTCAATTAAAAATTGGTCCTCCTCAGGTATTAGGACGACGGCTTTTGTCGCAGCCAGATCTCAAGTCGTTCCCTCATCAGTTCTTCTGTTTTTTCTGATGCTGCCTGGTCCTCTAACCAGGGGATTATGACCTGGTCCCGGATCATCGGCCAATTGGGGGGCATCGGCTTGGGGAAGCGAAAATAGGAAGCCGATGGGATAAAACCTACCAGGGAAGGGTAAAAAGTGGGGAGTATTTGCTCATTGACTTTAGGAAGGGCGGAGAAACCCCCGGCAATAGCGAAGGTACGCGTACGTTTATATTGGCTGGATGCTAATAACTCTTTTTGTGTGTCGGGATTTGAAAACCAGGCAAGAAACGCCTTTGCCGCCTCTATTCCCGGTGCTCCTTGGGGGATCCCGGCAAATAACACATCAGGCAGGACGGAAATAAGTTCGTCTTCCGCTAACCATCTTAATGTAAGTTCTTCCCTCTTCTGTGAAGAAATTGAGTAGAATTCCGCCGCATCCGCATAGTAGCAGAGTATACGTGTATCGGCTATCAATTTGTAGGGCGGTTCAATGAGAAATTTCTGAGTAAATTCCCGTTCGGAGGTAAGACCGTCATTAATTTCAAAGGTCCATTTTCGAATAAGTTCTACCGAGTCCCTAAAATTTTGCGAATTCCATACAAGGGTCCCGGTTTTGCTCTCATGAAAGTTAGTTTCTTTGAGCAGACTTATGAGATATAAGAGGTAAGGCTCCCAGCGAAGGGAAAGACCTAACTTGGTAAAACCCTTCTCTGTTTTTGTGCTGAACTCATTATTAAGGTTTTCCAGTTGTTCTAAATCAATGAGAAAACTATCTTTTTCCGGGAACTGCTGCTCGGAGTGAAATATTAGACCGGGTATTTGAAAAGAAATTGGAAGAAGCACCTGCTGGTTACCATATTCTCCCTGGGAAAAGGGAACTGAATAAAACCTGTCGGCGTCCAGCTTTTCTTCCATAAATAAATTCTCAAGTGAGGCAAATTTTCCGTTAAACTGTAGTGAGTTAAGGTGCGAATCAATGAGAAGATCAAACTCACATTTACCATTCCCGATAAGCTCATCCCGCGGTTTGTCGTTATAGGAAATGACGATACGGTACTCTTCCTGGGAGGAGTTAAAAAGTTCAACGTAGGAGGTGAATTCAGGGCGGTTAGTACAAAGAATTGCCGTTTTGTTTTCTTCCTTCGGACATCCGGTTAGGAAGATCAAAGGCAAAAGAACTAGAATCAATAAGAAGGTGTGTACAGGTTTCATCGCTGATACAATACGTCTTTCCAAAGGGGGTTGTCAATTGGCGCCGGCTATACAATAATTAGGAGGTCGGGTCTATTTTAAGAAGAGGAAAGCAGAGGTTTGTGAAAGTTCCTTATCCACGTCCCTTTTACAGGTATAGTACGTATCTTAAGCAGAAATACGGGAAAGCCGTGTACAGAATTTCTGTTGATGCAGGGTTTTCTTGTCCCCACCGTGCTGCAGATGGAGGAGGGGGCTGTACTTTCTGTGACGAACTGGGCTCCCGTGCCGCGTATCAGGAAGCGGTAGTAGGAGGGGCTTCTCTTAAGATTAGACGCGGCGGGAAGGTGGGGCCGGAGAGGCTCGAAATAATAAGAGAGCAAATAGAACGGGGGCGAGAGTTTCTTTACCATCGTTATGGGGCTGAACGTTATATTCTCTATTTACAGGCCTTTTCCAATACCTTCGCTCCAATTGATCAACTAAAAACCATCTATGATTTTTCTCTTGCCCAGGCGGATTTTTGCGAATTTATCGTATCTACCTGACCGGATTGTGTCGGAAAAGCCCATACCGAACTTCTATCGGAATATCTGCAACAGGATAGAGATGTATGGGTGGAACTCGGTTTGCAGTCGGCGAACAACGCAACTCTCCAGAGGGTACACCGGGCACATACTGTAGAACAGTTTGAACGGGCTTTTCTGCGAATTCGGGAAGCGGGTCTTAAGGTGACGGTCCATCTTATATTCGGGCTTCCCGGGGAATCCTTTGATGATATTATGGCCAGTGTCGATTATGTCGCCTCCCTCCGTCCGGAGGGAGTAAAAATTCATAATTTGAATATTACCGCCGGGACCCCCTTGGCGGAAGAATATGCGGCCGGGGAGTTTGTAGTGCCCAGTGGTCCTCGGCATCTGGAATATGTAATTGCCGCCCTCCAGCGGCTGCCTCCGGAAACGGTGATACAGAGGGTGACCTGTGATACTTCCTCCGAACGGCTCATAGCACCGAGGTATTTTACTCCAAAGGGCCGGTTTTACCAGCAACTAGATCAGGTGATGGCACAACAGAATATATCTCAAGGCAGTAATGAGAATACTGTTACTATTGACAGCTGATTTCATTTTCCATAAAGTTATGACATGAATGAAAAAGGCGAGTCTTCCACCGGTGATGAAAGCGGGTTAGTGCAAAAGGTTCTATCGATCTTTTTCCGGGGGATGGACCCCGAAAGGGAAAAGCGAAGACTACTTAAGGATATAGCAAAGGATCTCAAAAAGAAAAAGTATAAATTTTACAAGCCCGGCAGTGGTGAGGCCCTTCCGGCACTTGCAAAGTTTTTTCATGAAATCTATAAGGTTATCGGTCCTTCCCAGGTGATGTTGGAACATGCCCATTCGTCTAATGTTCTGAAAAACCTGATAATAGAAAACTCCCTTCCCAAGGAAATTCAGGGCATCCGGGACGAATTAACCGAGGATGCCATCAGGAAAAAAGCAGATTCAATGGATACCAAGGCTTTGGCCAATGAATTAAGGGAAGAAATGGTTACTTTTTTCTCCGGATTTAAGGGGGATAAAGTAAAAGAGATTGACGGCACATATAATTTGCTTTCATCCTTTCTGCAATTTATTAACTTTGACTTCTATTTTCTGTTGAAAAAGTTTGATTCAAACCTTCCCGAGCGTGATTTTGCCTACAACCCAAAATTTGAATCCATCAATGCCGAATATATAAGTGATGATTTAAAAGATTTCATGGAGGTCTTACCGCTGGTACGGAAAGATGCGGATTGGGACAATCTTTTTGATATTCTGCAGAATTATAAAGAAACCGAGGTAATCAATAGGGCGGCATGGAAAAAAATGCTGCGAACTCTGGACAATGTGAAAAAAGAGGCCGTGTTTGAGCAAATGATTCGTCATATTGATAAGGATCCCTATTTTAAGCCTCAGTTTTATCCCCCGAATGAAAGGATTGTCGAAGAGTATCTAAATAAAGTAAAAACCCAATCGGAGATGACCGTACAAAAAATACTCAATGAACGACAGAACCGCAAGGTTGATAAACTGCTTAAAACGGTATTCGGTACTACCGCGGTGTCCCGAATGAAAAACTATACTGAAAAAGAGAATCTTAAGTTTTCGAAAAAGATGCTTGGCGGTTATACCTATGTGAAGCCCCTAAACTATATTAAGGCGTTTTTGCTTGATTATTTCAAACGTGATATCAAGGTAATAATAGATTTATTATTGATTCGCGGAAAATGGTCGACCAACCTTATGAGTCAGCAGCTCTCAGAGTCGTTTCATGCGGTGATGGAAGTTTCCGAAAAACTGCTGAAATTCGACGATTCCCTGGGAGAGGACGGAGAGCGGGGGGCCCGAATAAAAACGTATATGGCCCGGTCGGATAAAGATAAAAACGCTATGGTAAGCCTCCGGAAGGTGCTGAAAGAAACCAACGATGAGGCCCTTGAGCTCATTCAGACAACAGCGCAAAATCTTATTGTTATTGGAAAAGGGTTGAAGCAGGTACTTGAGGATTATGATAAAAAGCCCCACGAGTTGATAATAAACTGGAAAGAGATAGAACAATATTCTGAAAAAGATGTAAAAGAAGGTATTACCGAGATTTATAAGAAGATATATTACTTTATTCAGTTAATGCAGTTTTATGTGAAAAAGGGCAAGTAAGGGGAGCCTCTTAAGATAATGCGCCTACCATAAAGCGTGCAAGGGGGGGGTGTTTCACGGCCCTGACGCTTCTGCGGTGTTTCTCCTGCGCCTCTCCTGCCTCTCTCTGTCGAAGGGCCTTGTTGCTTCTGCTGCGCTTCAGCTTCGCCTCTGCTAAATTTGTGCGTTTTCCCTTTCTAACAGATACTTTTTTCTCTCGGAGCCGCCTCCGTAGTTGCCTATTCCGCCGGAGGCAGGCACCACCCGGTGACAGGGCACAATAATAGAAATCGGATTAGTACCGACCGCACTGCCCACCGCTCGTACTGCCCTCGGATAGCCGCTGCCCCGTGCTACTTCTCCGTAGGTGATGGTGGTACCGCTCTTTATTTGCAAAAGATAATTCCATACGGCCAGTTGAAAGGGACTTCCATAGAGTTTCAATGGAATATTGAAGGTCGACGATTCCCCCCTAAAGTAGTGCTGCAACTGCCTTGTGACGGTTTCTATAACAGCAATTTCGGATAATTTTTTCTCAGAGTTTTTGTGCTCGGGGTATATTTGTTCGGTGTTGGGCCTTTGGCTTCGTGAAGTATTGTCCTGTGGGGGCATGCGGTGTGAGGCAAGGTGTTTTCGAAGAGCCACCGATATACGGGTGCCCGATGAGTTGGGGTCGCTGAAGCCGGCAAAAATAAGCCGAGCCTCTGTTCGGGCCCCTTCAAACAGCATATAGAAGGGGCCGAGGGGGGTATGAAGTTTTTTCGAGCTTATCCCATTCATAGTGTTAATAGGTTATAGAAGAACCTATTTGCAGGGCAAGCCCCGAGGCCCCTGCAAGGGTACTTTCTCCACTGTTTTCCGTCTCCCACGGGTAGGTGTCGCCGGCTTCACCGGTGTGTACTGTGGCAAAGCCGAGGAGGGTAAACCCTTGGAAGATATTCCATGAGAAGCCGGGGGAGATACGTGCCGAAAGGTCGATCGGGTTTACTAAACTACGGGTAAGAAGGCTGAGACCGTCTCCGAAATCGTAGGAAATCTCCCCGTAACTGTATATTCCGTAGCGGGGCGAATTATCCGAGTGGTCCTGGGACCAGGAGCCGGCAGGATACAACCGGGTCTCAACACGGAAGCTGAGGGTGTCATTGTAAGCGACAGGAATCATGGAATATATACCGGCTGTATACAACTGGCCTCTCCAGAGTATTTCCCCGGGATTGTCCCCTGCGTGCTTCGGGTCGGGGATTTCTAAGGAAGTGCTCAGGTGCCAATCCAACCAGAGGTTTCCCTGAAGATTAAGAAAAAGGCGGTGAGAATAGTCCCAGTCACTACCCTTTTGTCCGTTTTGTCCGTCGAAAAGGTATCCCCCCTCGAATTTTATACCCCCGGCCTTTGAAACAAAGCGCCCTCCGACGCGGGAATCTTCCATCCGGGGTGCTTTTGTCCCAGCTGTAGCGCCGGCGGAAAGCAGACTGTTGTCCTGATTCTCCTGACTGATTTCTAGGGTCCCTGGATTGACAAGTACTTCCACAAAGCTGAAGGGTCCGAAATACTTGGAGAAAGAGGTGATCCAGGCGCTGGGGTCTTTGAATTCCTGCTGCATAAGATTTGCACTTGTACCAGGGCTGAAGATTTCATCGGCAACGTTGAAAATCAGTCCTTCTCCCCAAGAAAAGGGGGCTTTTCCGATAACTCCCCGGTAGGAATCGAAGCGAAATTTGCCGTATGCACGGTTGATAGTATGTAATGAATCGGGCACACCCTCCTCGGTCGGGAGAATTGCGGCGGAGAGTTCTAGTTGGGACCGTACATTGCGGTTGCCCGTCTGGTCAATTTTTATCGAAGCACTGCCGGCCCCGTAATGGTACCAGGTGCCGTCGCCGCTTCTTTGTACAACATCAAATAGTTCGAGTTCGGCGGTGGTGATATTGTCCGCATGCAAAGCCTTTGGTAATGAAAGCATGAACACCGCCGCCGCAAGTAGTGGGAGCAGTTTCACTTTTACCATGTCAACTCCTCAAGTGAAAAAAGACTGGAAGGAATATCTATTCCTATTTCTATCGACTCGATCACAAACTCGGTGGAGCTGTTGCTTTTCATTTTATCTTCAATGATGAAACGGACGGGAAAGGTTTTCCCCTTTTGTGTGGTGTAGTCCTCCATCCGCATTTCCTTCAAGAGTTTATCCGAAAGACTGAACATGTGAACTTTGCGGTTCACGAACATCTCTGTATCTACCCACATTATCTCTTTTGGATAAGGAACTCCCCGGCCTTTGGCGTGCAACTCGATTTTATAGCATTCCTCACCGTCAACTGTCTCTTTACCCAGCATTTCGGCGTTATAAGATTCGAGCAGGCCTTTTCCCCCGGTCATATCTTCATATGACATATCCGATCCAAGTACGGAGTCACGTAGTGCAGCCCCCTGCAGACGGATTACTTCAGCGGCATCAGGAAAGTAAAGATAAATTTCATCTTCCCTTCGGAGAATTTTCTGGCCCCTTTCCTGACGGCTGGTAAACTCGATCAGGGATTTCTCATCCCCCTCCGCCCAGGATTTGAAGGTCGTCACTTTCTCGCCAAAGCGGTCGGTAATGATCATCCTGCCCTCGGAGCGTGCCGTTTCATGGACTTGATTTGCTTCGAGCCTTTCTATTACCTCCTCCGCCGTAAGAGCGAACAGGGGTAGGGTGCTCAGCATGCTGACTGCAGCGAGCAGCCCGACCAAAAGTAGCATTTTTTTCTGGGTGTAATTCATAGTGCTTCTCCTTACTGTTAGATTGCCCTGAGGGCTTCTACCGGTTTCACTTTTGCTGATTTTCTTGATGGAATAAACGAAGCAATTGAAGCGATAAAGGTAGAATAGAGAAATACAAAAACCGTAGATTTCAGATTAAGTACCGGCTTTAGAGATTGTGAGATCTCCATATCCACCCCCTCCATTGCCGCTCCGAAGTTGAGACCGTAAATAGTTGTAGGATAGGTAATACCTATACCAATCAATACTCCCGCACATGAGCCGATAGCGGCAATATAAAAAGCTTCCAGAAAGAAAAGGCGGACCACTTCAGGGCCGGTCATGCCCATGGCGCTGATGGTGCCTATTTCTTTTCGCCGCTCATAGATCGTCATCATCATGGTGTTAATAATGACTGTGCTTCCAAGGAGGAAGAACATCAAAGCAATGATGAAGTAAATTGCATCGGCCATTACCACAAAGGAATAGGTCTGGCTGATGTCCTTCCACATGCGGGCTATAAGCTCTGGACGGTTCCATTCGGTGAGTGTTGTATCAAGCCGGGAGGCAAAGGTTTCCGCTGAATAGTTGCTATTTAGTTTTATAAGAATTTCGCTCACCGATTCATCCATTCGCAGAAAGTACTGTACCCTGTCCAGGGGTGCTTGAAAAAAGCTGCTGTTCAGTCCGTCAAAGTCATAGTGGGTCAAACCGGTGATCTTGAAGGTAATGGCGTTCATCCCCCTTCCTCGGGTTTGGGTAAGCAGGGTAAAGTTATCGCCCAAATTCAAGTTCATTTCCTTCGCAAGTCCGTCGGCAACCAGCACTTCATTTTCTCCGTTTCGGGGCATATCACCCTTTACGATGTACTGTTCAAGGGCCTGATACTCCGCCTCTCTCTCGAAATCAACTCCCTGTCCCTGGGCGTTGTAGGTGCTTCCCTCTTTGTAAATAGCAGTTGGAAATTTGATTCTGGGTGAGATCATATCCACCTCTTCCATTGAATCCAAACGTTCGGTGAGTTCGGTGTATCTTTCTATTCCAAGATGCAGAGGGTTTAGGTGCTTGTATTTTTCAAACTCTCCATGTTGGATACGTACTTCCCCTGTAACGAAGGTATGCAGATTATAGGCAACGTCTTGCTTCATACCTTCAATCATGCTGAACATGAATACGAAGGTCATTGCGGCGATACCTACTGCAGACATCGAAAGAATGCTGCGACGGGTGTTCCGGCGTATATTTCTCCAGGCAATTTTGCCTAATTTCATATGCGTATCCTCCTCTATTGAAAACGCAATGCGTCGGTGATGTGCATTCTCAGTGCTTTACGGGTGGGAATAAACGCCGTCAGTACCGATAGAAACACCCCTGTGAAGAAAGCGGTGAGTATAGTGCGTACGCTCCACAGGCCCCGCATAATACCTGTTATCCGGTATCCCATATCCGCATCCCGCATAAGGGCGGAATAATCAATACCGGTGTTCACCAAGGGAATATTGAGCAGCGCTCCGATAAGTACCCCGGCAGATGCACCTATTAGCCCTATTCCGCCGGCTTCAATCAGAAATGCAAGTCGGATCTCGTGCCTGCGCATACCGAGGGCCCGAAGCATTCCGATTTCACGGACCCGTTCGTACACAGACATCAGCATAGTGTTTGATATTCCAACCGCAGCGATTATAAAAACGAGAAACAGAATTACCTTACTGCTTGCGCTTTTCGTAGCCGCCAGGGCAACAAAATCTTTTCCAAGGGTCTTCCAATCTACAACTATAAGTTCGGGTCTGTTTTTTAGTGCGGTAGAGCGAATTTTATCGGTCTGCTCATTTATCTTTCCCTGATAGGGCAAGTTGGTATCGATTTGGGTCACACTGCCTTCCATTTGCAGATAGTAATCGGCGGTTTCAAGGGGCATGAATATTCCGGTCCGATTGACCACCGGATTCGGGGTATTAGCCAGTCCAACGATATCGACATCTATTGTTTGAAAGAAGCCGCCCTTTGTTCGGGTTACGATAGTAAGGGGATAACCGACCTCGGCACCGATATCTTCAGCAAGCCATGCACCTAAAACCACCTCAAGCCGGTCTTCTTTCAAGAAACGGCCCTTACTGACGGATTCAGCGATTCTAAATACCTCCGGGTCTCGTACAGGGTCAACCGCGGTGATACGGGCCTGAATAGAACCGTCCTCCGGGTAGGGATCTTTTTTCATAATAAGCTCCCCGCTGAATACTGTTCGCGGAGCGGCTTTAATTCCTGCGGCATCTAAGTTTTGAAGCAGGGGCTGCGGGTTTTCTATGCTGTGGGAAAGGGGAAGGTTTTGATGCTCCTCCCAAAATTGTGTATCCATTATTCTGGCGGAGCCGGTTTCGTAGAGTACGAGGTTGCGGGTAGAGTCTTCTTCGATACCGACCAGCATTGAGTCTATGAGTATAAACAGTGCCAGCCCCACAGCTATTGCGATAGATGTTATCAGGGTACGGCGTTTGTGGCGAAACAGGTTCTTAAATGCCAAATTCACAATGAATTTCATTATGGGCCTCCTTAGCCGGCGGGGTTATCCGCGACTTCCGACGGTGTTTTTATCGGGGGCGCGGGCGGTAAGCTGGTCGCTGTGTATTTTGCCGTCGTGCAGTTGTACTAAGCGATGGGCAAATTCCATTACCATTTGATCGTGGGTAGAGAAGATGAATGTTGTATTATGGCGGGTGTTAAGCTCTTCCATCAGTTCGAGAATGTCCTGACCGGTTTTTGAGTCGAGGTTGGCCGTAGGTTCGTCGGCCAATACTATTTCAGGACCCTTTATCAGAGCACGGGCGATGGCTACTCTCTGCTGTTGGCCCCCGGAAAGTTCCGCCGGTTTTCGGTGGGCCATCTCTTCTAATCCCACCTCCTTTAGTATACCCATTGTCCGGTCCTCGATCTCCTGCTCAGAAATGCCGAGTAAGGAGAGAGGAAAGGCGGCGTTTTCAAATGCGGTTAGTACGGGAATAAGGTTGAATGATTGGAACACAAAACCGATTTTCTCCCGCCTAAGCAGGGCAAGTTCTTTTCGGCTTTTTTCGGCAATGTCTAGATTATCAATAAGGATGGTGCCTTCATCTGCTGTATCAAGACAGCCGATTAAATTGAGTAACGTAGTCTTCCCTGAACCGGAGGGGCCGGCGATAGAGAGGAACTCACCATTTTTAATTTCGAGGTCTACTCCACGGAGGGCTTGTACCCTGGTTTCTCCGGATTGATATGTTTTTTTTACCTTATTTATTTGAATCATGCTCTTCCTCCTCATTCTGATTTTGCAGTTTTTGTAAAGCCGCCAGGCCGGCGGGACTTCCGAGGTCCATCCCTTCTATTGCGGAAGAGGGCATTAACATAATAGACCCCTTACTTTGTCGAAGTCCGTCGTAGACCATGTTCATTGCTCTTAGCTGAAAAGCCTGGGGATTATTTCGATAAAACTCGTTTGCCCGGGTTATTTTCTCGGCTACCGCAATTTCGGCGTCTCCAAGGATTTCCCGTGCCTGCCGTTCCCGATGTGCCTGGGCTTTTCGGCTCATTATATCTTCAAGCTCCTTGGGAATAATTATATCGGTAAACTCCACCGAGAGGATGGTGATACCCCAGGGATTTGTTTTGGCGTCCAGAATACGCTGCAGCTCTCTTCCTACTTCATCCCTTTTAGAGAGAAGGGTATTGAGGTCGTGACTTCCAATTGAGTCACGAAGGGCTGTCTGTGCTGAAAGGGTCACCGCCTCGAAAAAATTTTCCACCTCAAGTATAGCCTTCTGAGGGTCCCATATCATCCAGAAGCAGATTGCATCGATGTGTACTGGAACATTATCCATGCTCAGGGTCCGTTCGGCGCTGAAGTCGGTGACCCTGATGCGGGTATCGACTTTATTTGCTATTCGGTCGATGAAGGGAATGAGAAAGAAGAGCCCCGCTTCCTGTACCCGGTTGAACTTTCCCAGCCGTAGAATAACAGCCTTGTCCCAATGGTACATAAGCTGGGTGGTGGAGGAGAGCATCAGTGCTACCGCCGGTACCAGATAGGCGAAGGGGTCCATAGAGCCGGCTACTTGAAACAGGACAATCCAGCCGGCCAGCAGGGCGAAGAGGAGCATATTCCAAAGTGATACTAGGGCGATGATGACACCGGAGAAGGCGGTCGCTAATACTATTCCCTGTAACTCAGCTTCAGAGAAGCCGAGTCCGGTGAGTTCAAATATTGTAATAACTACACCGGCTAAGATGATGAGCACGAGCAGCGAAAAGGTATTAAAGATAAAATCCCTTTCTAAGCGGAATGACGGTAGGTTCTTTATTCTGCTGTACCTTTTTCGTAAAAAGTTCATGTAGAGTCCCTCCTTGACCTGTTTATTCTCGTTCCTGTAATTCCTGCAGATGATCTATGATGTCCTGGGTGGTAAACCCATAGGAGCCGGCTTTAGACAGAAAATCACGACTGATTTGCGAAAGAATTCTTTCCCGTTCAATATCGTTCATTTCGATTTTATTATCCGAGATGAAAGTTCCAGTCCCCTGCTGGGTGGTTACAATGCCCCGTATTTCAAGCTGGTTGTACGCTTTGGCGACTGTGTTTGGGTTGATTTTCAGGTCTACCGCCAGGCTGCGTACCGTCGGCAGTTGATTGCCCTGCTGCAGGCGGTTGTCGGCGATTGCCATTTCTATTTGTAGGATAATCTGTTTGTAGAAGGGTACACCGCTTTTGGGATCAATGCTGAACTTCAGATCGTCCAATTTTTTCGGTGCCATTCTCTTGCTCCTTCCCATCACCAATTGTTTTATTGTACTAAAGATCTAGTACAATATAAAAATAGCTCTTCTAGTCGGGCTTGTCAACAAAAAGTTGCATGTAACTGAGTTTTTTTCAAATAAATTGAAGCACAAACCTTTTTTTCCCTGTCTATATAGGCGGAGGTTCAAGATGTATAAGTTCAAGATGAATAAAAGGAAAGTGTGTAAGTATGTGTTATCGGGCCTATCGGTGGAGCTACTGGCGATGCTATTGGCGGGGTTTTTGTTTCTAAGTTGTACCGGCCAATCGGAAATGCCGGAAAGGGCGAAGCTTCATGACCGGGTCGAAAATATTCTGGAGCTGCAAAATCCAAAGCAGCGCTATGTTGAATTTCTCGGCCTGCATCTTCGCTATCCCCGGGCATCGGAGCCGATGGCATATATTGCCCGATTGAATCTTGAAGCGGGGGACAACGAGTGTGCAGAAGTGTGGCTAAAAAGAGCAAGGGGCTGTCTTGAGGAGAATTCAAAAATTTTGCACCCGAAGCCGGAGGGGGATCCGGTTCGGGGGCGGGAGTACGATAATCATTTCGGACTTATCTGGTATCTTTCGGCCCTGAATGCGTATGAGCTGGAGGAATTCACCAGATGCGTGTCCTATCTACACAGGATGGATGAATGTGCCGGGATAGAGGAGTCTGGGTATTATAACGCTTCTCAACTGCTCAAAACCCGGGTTTTTCTCTCCCAAGGTTCGGACAAAAATGAACGAGAAAGGGGGCTGAAGCTGGTGATGGAATTGATGAGTGTGAGACCCCGGAGCCTCAATTCCAAAGACATACTAAGGGCAGTTGATATTTGTATTGGGGAGGGTCGGGAGAAGACGGCGAAGGACCTTTTGTTACAGTACGGTGGGCACATAGCGTATGGGCCGACCCATTCAGGTAGAGCGGCCCGGTTGTGCCGGGAGTGTGGCCTGGAGATGGAGGCGTACCTCTTCCGCTCGGAATTGGAAGTGTTTGATGCAACTCCGAATGCACTCGAGGAGGTCCCGCAAGCAAGCTCAGAAGTAATCCCGCCCGCGAGTCCGCACGCGAGGGGTGAGAACTCGGACATCAGGGGAGATGTGCTGGATCGGATTGTCGGGGCCGTTGAATTATTTAAAAGGGGGGAGTGGAAAAAAAGTGCCGGGGTGTTTCAAGAGTTAAAAGCTGATAAGCTGCTCCCCGAACACCGCTTTGTCCAATTTTTGAACGGAGTAACCCGCCTCTATTGCCGGCCCGGGGGCAGCAGCATACAGGGACAGTATGTACATGTGAGTAAGTGGTATGGTCATACACAACCCTATTTTGCGTACTTGTACAGGGCCCTCTCCGGAACAGAGGACCCTTCAGATATGTTGATTGAGCGGGCATTACAGGGCTGCATTGCAGCAGGTCCGTATACCGAGTGTGCACGGGATGCCCGGAAGCTACTGGCGAGTAAGGCGGGAATACCCTCGAAATTCCGGGCCGAGCCTTTACTTGAAGGGGAGATGCAGCTCATTGCCGGGCTGGTGCTGAAGGGCGGGCCGCCGGAACTGCTGGAACCGCTTACAGAAACCCTTGAATGGCCGGAGAACCACTACACTTTAAAGGCCGGGGTGATACTGCGGCAGCTCCGCAGCCTTCCCGCAGTACGAGAGTATCTGACCCGTAAACAGCGGTGTGCCGGCAACAGGGGGCAAGAGAGAATCAGGGCGATTTTGCAGTTATGAGGAAAGGGGCAAAGGATAGGGGCAAAGGGAAGGGTTAAACCCCATACACGCGACCCTTCAGGTGGCGGCCACCATCAACAAAAATCACCTGGCCGGTGATAAACTGATTGGTACTGAGAAAAATTAGGGCTTCGGTATATTCCTCCACCCGACCAGTACGGTGTAAAAGGGTACCTGCCTTGTATTTTTCCAGTAACTCCGGGTCGTTCTCTTTATCGGGAATAATAATGCCCGGAGCAACCGCGTTCACCCGGATATCCGGAGAGAGTTCGATGGCAAGGACCCGCGTAATATCATGGGCAGTTCGTTTGCTAAGGTGATATGCAAAGTGGAGTGCATCATAATCCACCATTCTGGCATCAAGGACCTGAATAAGTGATTCCGGATTCCTGCTCTGGGCAAACACACGGGCAAGTGATAGGGGTGCATAGGTATTAATCCGATAGGATTCGCTCAGTTCTTCAAAATTCATGGACTCAAGGCTTGTAGTCGGATAGATAGAAGCGGAATTTACTAAAATATGGGGGGATATACCCTCCGCCTCTCCCCTTTTGAAGATGCTTGTTGCTGCATCTTGTGCGGCTAAGTCCGCCTGAACGGTGAATACCCTGCGGCCGAGGGCCCTGATTTGATCAGCGGTAGTTTCCGCCTGGGAGCCCGAAGAGTGATAGTGCAGCATGATATCCGCCCCTTCGGAGGCGAAGGCGAGGGCCGCCGCTGCCCCCATACGATGTGCAGCCCCGGTAATAAGAACAACTTTCCCTTCCAGCTTCATAGGCTAAGTGTAAATTATTGGTCGCCGGCTGTCAGCACTGGAAGCCGAAAATTTTATCGGGTAAATAAGGCTGTAGAAGAGAAAATCGCCGAGCCGAGAAAAAGGGTGGTCCAGGAGGCAATGGAACCGCCGGCAATGACGATGGAGAGACCTGCGAGAACACCCCGGGTGCCGCCGGTCCCAACAAGGAGTGGTATTACCCCAGCTACAGTAGTAAAGGTCGATGCGCTTAAGGAGGGAAGTTTTTTGCAGAGGGCCCCGATAAAATCAGCTTTATAAAGAGAGGGGGCCTCTATAGCTGATAAGAGTACCACCGCATTGTTTACGCTAAGCCCAACATTTACAAGGAAGCCCGTAAGGACAGGTATAGACAAGGGGATTTCAAAGACATTCAATAACAAAAGGGGAATACTTATTGACGGAGGGATAAAGCTGAGTACAAACAGGGTACGAGCGGTGTCATTGTAATATGAGTACACTATAAGGGGAATTAAAAGTGCCGCTAATACTATCGATGTGATTACCCAGTTACGTTGTTCCCGTTCCTTCTTTATCTGCGGTGCGAGGTCGAAGCTGTAGCCGTGGGGTAGATTGTACTGCTGAATTTCAGTTGAAATTTCTTGAATTGCCTGCTGAAGGTTGCCAGTATTCGGAATTATACTGAAGCCTGTATAAAGAGCTTTGTTGCTGCGTTCCAGGGGGCCCTTTGTTGAACTCCGGGTGAGCTTCGACAGTTCTGAAAGCGGGGTGTTTTTTCCTTTATCAAGACCCGGTTCAATTATCCGGAAGGAGTTATAAAAGGATGCAAAGTTCTTTGGACTCTGAGGTGGGCGAATTATCAAGTCATGTTGATTCTCAATACCGATTTTGGCTGAAGGGGCAGTGGTGATAAGAGTGAGAAGCTCTTTCGCTGCTTTGAGGGGGCTGATTCCCTTAAGGGCACAGGCTATGCCGGAAAAATTAACAGTATACGATGGGGGCGGGTCTTTAAAATGGAAGAATATTTGATATTGAGGGTGTTGTGCTTGTACAAAAGCAGCTGTCTCCTTTATTAGTTTTCTCAATTTATCCTGATCTATCCCGTAGAGCCTTACTTGAAAACTTTTACGCGGATTGCTTTGTGAGTCAACTATCATAGAAGCACCGGCGGGAAGAGGTATCCTCTGTAGTAAATCAATAACCCTCCGGGTGTCGCTGCTGAGTGTACAGGTAACAGACATTGATGCACCGCCCTTATGGGCGGTGGTTGTAAGAGATTCTACATAAGAAATACCTTGAACTCTTTTGTAATAAGGTATCAGCATTGTATCAATATATTCGGCATGTGTTGCAGCAGGAAATTCAATGTGGGTGTGGATAGTATGATGTGCAATATGGGGAAAAAAGCGGAAGTCGAAATCTCCGCACCAATATAAGGGGAAGGAACAGACAAGAAGGTATATAAAAAGACAGCGGAACTTTTTTCCACGAAAGGGGTGGAGTGTAATAAGAAGAAACCTGATTCTTCGATGAAAGGCCGCAATCATTTTTGTGTGAAAAGGAAAGTTTCGAAGATATCGTGGAAAAATAAGCAGGGTCCAAATAGTGCCACAGACGAGTACAGCCGTCATAACTATCAAAAAGCCGGTGAAGGTACTGCGGATTGAAACCGGCAAGAGCAATATCGGTATGAATATGGAGAGGGTAGTAGCATTTGAGAGTAAAATCGGGTCCCGTACTGCGGATAGTGCCCGCGGGACTCCCATACTGCTGCTCTCCTCATAGAAGAGTACCGCCGCATCTACGATCAAACCGCAACTAACTGAGATTCCCGCTAAGGTCATAATATCAAGTGAAAGACCGGCCATTATGACGGCAATAACACCTGTGAGTAAAAGCATCGGCAGCGAGCCCAGCATCAGTAGAATCTCTCTGTCAGGACGGCCGACCTGTAGAATGACCAAAACAGCGACCCCGAATAGGCCGCACAGTACAGTAAAGAGTGTTGTGTGGATAATCTTCTCAAGCTCTTTGCCGCGGTTAAAGATGATTCGCCCAGATCTATAGTGTTCACTCATTTCGGCGAGACGCCGGCACACTTTAATATGGTTTACCGAATTATCCGCATGTATTACCACGATGTGTTGTGGAATACTGTTGAGACGGTGGATTGAAGAGTTCTTATTCGAAGAAGGGGTGACTCGTGATATTACCCCCTTCAGTTCAAGAGAGGAGATGTTTCTCGAGGGTAGAATCTGAACGCTCAGAGGAATACTTCTCTGTTCTGCTGATATTGTGCCGGAAAAACATCGGTTTTGAAGGAAAGCAGCGATGCTTTGTGGCGGTAGGGCAGAGAGTTCTCCCTCTTCTGGTATGTACTCGGCGGTGATCCTAGTAGAATTGTGATGACTGCTGAACAGGCGTGTTATACCGGGTATACCCTCGGCTTCTGAGGAAAATTCCTGTGAAACTGACTGCTGGTCAAGAGGAAAGGCTACTGCAAAAATTGAGAGGTCCTCACGGCCCCGATTACTTACTTGGGGCGCATGGGCCCCTTGGGGGAGATTGATGGAAGAGTCAACAAGGGCCAATTGTACCCGGCTGAGGGCTGTAGTGTATGAGCATCTGTGGGAAAAGGTAAGAAAAATTCGGCTGCAGCCGTTTTCGCTGCATGAGCGATTGCTTCGGACTCCCTCCAAGTCGGCAAGGACCTGCAATAAAGGCAGAGTCACTTTTCTATCGATCTCTTTTGCATCGGCAGGGGGAAGTCTTGTTTCAATTACAATATGGGGGCGGGGAAGAAGCGGATAGAGGGCCAGTTTGAGGTGCGAGTCACAGAGCACTAGGGTCCCCAGTATGCATACAACTAAAAAAGTCCAGTACCCTCTCATTTTGCCTCACTTACGGTCCCACTACCAGGAACATCTCCGGGTTCCCTTCCGGGGAGCCTGGAAATCTTACATAGTTCCTGCAGTTGGACCATTTCGGCGGCGTTAATAAAAATCGGAAGGGCGGAAAGGTCATGGATTGTGCGAATATCGCCATAAAAAAGTTTTACAGGAGTCCAGGGAGGGACCTGGTTTTCTGCAGGGACTGTTCCGACTGTGGACCCGTCCAGTGCAAGCTGTACCTGCGAGAATAAATCTTTACGGTCCGGCAGCCCCTTAAAACCGTAACGTGAATCAACTGTGATTCCGTAGCATTCAGGTTTAGCTTGAAACTCATGGGTGTTTGTTCCGGCATTTTTATAACAATTTTTACCTGCGGGTTCTCGGTTGTTTTCATTTAAGTTTCTCTGTAAGTATCTAGTGAGTACTGTGAGGGGTGAAATTACTATATCCAAATCAATACGGCGGGGGTGAACACGCATGTTCCAGTATTCAGAGGGAGATTCGCAGCGGTCAGAGCGGGTGTTTTGCTGCACACAGGCGGTACAAGGGGCATAGGGAAAAGTAGTATAGAATTCTGTTGTGAAATTTCTGCATACTTTTTGGGGGTCGGCCCTAGGGGCAGCTGTCGGATCTGCTGCATATGAACGGTAAGACGGTAAAAATATATGGGGAATAACAGTGGACAGAGCTGTGAGTAAAAATAAATAAAGGAGAGAGGTACTCAGTTTGAACTCTTTTTTGAGATGGGGCTGGTGAAATTGGTCCCCCCCGAGATGGAGGCAGAGGGCTAGGGCGATAAGGGCACATGCGTGCACCGTGCACATTTCAGAGCACACTTCTCTAATACTTCTCAGTAGAGAAGGGTCTTGGGAGAGGAGTGTGGAAAGAAATTCGGAAAAGCCCTTGGTAAGGTCTTCCCCTGTGATGCAAGAGAGCTGAACTATCTCTGTTGAAATCGGTTTGCTCACCCTTAAAACGTGAAAAACTTCCCCGTTGGTTAAGCTGTTACACAAGAGTTTGAAAAATAAAATGATGAGTCCTGTGGAAAAACTCATGAAAGCACAACAGGCCGTACTGTAGAATGCCCCGCACGCAAGCCTGGAATCTGTTCCGGCATACAACCCGGGTACACAAGGAATATTCCTGCATATACATAGAGAAAACAGACCGGTAAGGGCTATTGTAATTCCACTTATCCGGTTTGAGGTAAGGGGTATCTGGAAAAGCACATGGTGGAGCAGGAATAATGAACTTGTAATAAGGTACAAGCGGAGCACCTTGGGCCAGGACCCTTCCCCGCTCCCGTTCCCGCACCGAATTCTTATTGAGCCCCTTAAGCCTTTCCGATGCCGGTGCTGCAGGCTCAGTTTTGGGCTCAGTTTTGGGCTCAGTTTTGGACTCAGTTTTGGGCTCAGTTTTGGGCTCAGTTTTGGACTCAGTTTTGGGCTCGACCGGGGTCGCAGCGAGTCCAGGTAGATGGAAAAAATCTGCCCGCAAAAGAAAAGGAAAACAATCCAAAAGAGGTTTCTCAGTGTCGCCGCGTAGGTGCCCCCGCACAGAACAAATGCTGAAATACCCTCAGAGTTCATTAGTGTGCGTAAAATGTGAAGCACAAGTGACACCTGTTGTACAAGTTGTAATTCTGGAGGCGCATGTACCTCCAGCAGGGCGCCCTTTCTGATAAACCCTGTAGTGTCGCCCGAGGCAGCGACAAAATGAGCCGGCGGTAGAGATTTAGCCCGAACATTCGCTATTTTTTTCAGGTGTATTATCTTTCCTCTGTTGGTGTGAGGGGGAACCGGCAGAGAAAGACGGACAATGTCCTGGATTGTTGTTACATCACTTTTTAGATATACCCCGAAATCAGTATGTTTTTCACGACGGCTTCCGGCATGAAAGCGGAACAGAACTTGATGCAGATAACTTTGAACATACAGCGGTGAGATCTGCAGCAGGGATAAGCGGGAGGGATCAAGGTGAATATCAATTTCCCGACCGGTCATCCCCTTTACTGAAACTCCATTTGTTTCGGGAAAACGCTGTAGTTCTTCCTTCAACTGAAGGAGGGCCGGATTTCGGGCATCTCCGGAGGCCTTTGAAAGTGTACAATACAATTTAAAAAAGGCTGGAGTTTCGGATAAGGGAAAAATGGTTGGTTCTCCCGCCTGATAGGGAAACCGGTTCCGAACCCTGGTTACGGCCCCTCTGAGGGTACTGATGCATCTTGTCTCGGACATACTGAAGGGAAACTGTACGGAAAGTAAAAACTCGGATAGATGTGAATGGGGGGTTAGTTCAATCCGGTCCCCTGTCTTTTCAAGTTCTTCCACAACTAAAGCTTCTATAGTAGTGCGTATCTGTTCGGCGGTTAGGCCCTCCGCCGGAATAATGAGGATGAGATGCGGTCTGGGAGCAGGATGGGTTCCGGGTATAATGATTCGCGGAAGGCAGAAGAGTGCGCATAAGGATAGTGCAAGTGCAAGGGGGGTAAGACTTAGGGAACTAAAAAAACCGGCGGATTTTTTCATAGATTATAGCTCATTCGAGTATCCTCGCATAAGGAATTGCCGAGGGAATCCTGCAGGTTTTGATCAATCGATACATAGAGCAGTCCAGGGGCGGCAAATCTATTTATTGAGAAGGAGAGATGAAAAACAGATTCCGGTTGGTCCCCCGATAGGCTTGTGCATTCGGCGGAACTTACTTTTTCCAGTGTGGAGAGGCGTATTCCCGCTGCGTTATTAGTGGCATACAGCTGTAGAGCCTCCATTAATTCACACTCGGAAATAGAGGCCCTCGGTGAATGGTGAAAGGATATTTCCATAGCTGCATGGTCCGAGCTGTCAAAGTCTATAAGATCATTCAAGTAAAGACGGGTAAAAACAGGATCTTCGACTGAGGTATCGTTACAAAAGGAGACTCCTCCCAGGGAGACCGCTTGTAGACCCTCTCCGTCCCATTGCAAGTAATAATCGTCCTTTCCTATTCTGAGACGGACGGGGGTGTCCGGAGGAGGGGGCGCTGATATGCTCAGTTTCACTTCTCTATAATCTGAGGACCACTCAAAGGTGAAACCGGGATCAGGCTGTATTTCAATTATTTCAGGCAGCAGGTCCCGCATAATGCTGTCTGAGAGTCGGATTGAAAGATCAGAGTTACGAGGTACATGGTAGACAGTATGTGGGGTCGGCTCAAAACAAGTGGAATCTTGAGAACCACACCAGCAGAAACTGTGCACATGGGCTGCCGGTGCTGATTCAACCTCGTAGTTTCTTTGCACCGCTTCCAGTAAGTGTCTGCCCTCAATATCACGGCAATCCCTTGATATCTGCAACTGATAATGGACCTTCGGAGTAAGGGGAGAAAGGGGAGTAAAATGAACAGTGGTCCCGCTTTCATTCCAGGTAAAACTACCACGCACATGTGGAGATAATCTAAAGGCACTGTAAAAGCTTGCCCTTTGTACCTCTTTATTAAACTCTACTTTAAACTGCTCTTGAGGTGAGATAAGAATATCCGCAGGGTTGGGTGAAATATTCGTTATTTTTAAGTTGTCAAGATTATCGGTGGTGTGAAAGGTATGGGTAAAGGGTTTTTCCAGAGGGACCCCTTCCTCAGAGCGTGCGGTATACTCAATACACAGAGTATAGTCCTTTGGAGGTATGAGCTCTTGTGGGGAAAAACATACTTGTGTAGAAGATTCCCAGTGAAACCTGCCGTCCATCGGAATAGTATCTTCAAAAAACCTCCAAGCATTTTCAACCGATGATTTGTCCATGGGACGTGAGAACTCAATCGATATTGGGAGTTCGGATTCAACGACTTCCTGGGGGGATACCTTCTCCACTTCGGGGACCTTTTCCAGGACGCGCAAATAGGGAACACAGGTGCAGCAGAGGAGGAGGGCGAGTTGTACCATCCACAGCTTTTTCATGAAGACACCCTCAATTTTATACTGCGCCGGCGATGAGGGGTTTCCGGTAGAGAAAAAGAGTAGTAACAGTCTCGGCTTTCGGCTTGGGCCCCGAACCCCTGCACTTGAATAAGAAGATGATATGAATCGGGCCACACAAAACTAATGATGCGAGGCGATGGAAGGTCGGGGGGAAACAGGGTGGTAATAGCGGTATTTTTTTGCAGTTCCCCGCGAATTTCCTCATCAACTATCCCCTGGGCATATTCAATAGTAAAATTGTACAAACCATCGGGTCCGACCGGTGTGATCTCTATTACAGAATTATTCAGGGTCGAAAAGCTGTCGGGAAAGCTATCTTCACTTGCCCCATGTAACCCCAAAATCTCTGGAAGTTCCTCTGCGGTGGTAAACTGTGTCGGAGAAATAAAGACTGCGCTGTTCAGGATGCTTTCGGCTGAGTAGGGCTCAATCTTACAGACGTACCTAGTTGAAGGAGAAAATGTGTTGTCCGGGATATACACAGCGGTATATAAATCCTTCCAGTAAAATGAACCGCCGCATAGGGGGTCAAGAAAAAAGGAAGCCTCAAATTCTTCTTGATCAACTATTTCAGAAAAAGTCACCTGAAAGGTCTCATCCTGCTGAAGTTCTGTGAGCTGCGATTCGGAAACTGGGAAATCTTCAACCCAGTCTAAAAAAACCGGAGATAGCTCTAACTGGATTATATCTGGAAGGTCATACTCAGAAAGATAATACGCAGGGGGGTACGAGCGGGACAGGAACTCAATACTATATACAGTATGCCGGGCCCATCCCTCTTCTGGACTGAGGGTAAGACAGGTAGAAGACTCATTCCACTCCATTGAACAGGGAGTTAAAGGTGTCAGCTGCAGGTCCTGGGCTGTTTCGGCCGGATCCACCTCTGAGGGAAACGTGATCTGCACTGGAGTGTGTTTATCCAGAGAGCTGCCTTTCTGAGGAATATAGCGGACGGAAGTGTGGGAAGATTTCGATTTTTCCAGGTAATAAAAGGGAATTACAGTGTTCAAAGGACAATCCCGGCCGTTTTCAAGCTGCACTGTACCCTGTAGTTTTAGTGTATATCGTACCCCCCTTTCGAGGGGAACCTGCGGAAGGAACTCAAGGGTCCTTTTGTTCCAGTTATGCCTCCCGGAAACCGGTCCACTTAGCGAGTTTACCTGCAACAGTGGTTCGGCGGAGGAGCACTCAACCTGTGAAGAAAAACGAACTGAAATTGTATCCTCCGCCTCCAAGACCGAATTTCTTGAAGCAGGGTTTGTTGAGACAACAGGTTGAACTTGTAGATGCTCGTCGAGTAATGTACATTGAGGGATTCCTATCACAAGCAGCATCGAAAAAAAGAACAGAGTGCCTTTGAGGCCCCGTATGCCGGGGCGCCTGCTGTCGCACCTCCTTCTATCAATAGACTCTATTTTGATGGTCACCCTGGACCTCCTTATGTGGTTCTTCTGTGATAACTTGAATTTCCATGCCCTCTTTGAGCAATGAAGGCGGCGAGAGCACAATGTGATCAGCTGTAGTTATGCCCTCGCTCACAAA
>Ga0102938_10000165_pt1 | contig 45175 bp, 46 predicted proteins | sample SalPonR2_B_D2_MG_FD_84516 | JGI IMG/M metagenome (GOLD analysis project Ga0102938, IMG submission 84516) | Salt pond soil microbial communities from South San Francisco under conditions of wetland restoration - Salt Pond MetaG R2_B_D2_MG | ecosystem: Environmental > Aquatic > Marine >...
GTCGAGGTTGCGCAGCGCTTCCTCGCCGACGTTCGGGATGTCGCGGGTGATCTCTTCCGGCCCCAGTTTCGTGTCACGGGCGGCGACTTCGAATTCCTCGATATGGATCGAGGTAAAGACGTCGTCGCGCACGATACGCTCGGAAATCAGGATCGAGTCCTCGTAGTTGTAGCCATTCCACGGCATGAAGGCGACGACGACGTTCTTGCCGAGCGCCAGTTCCCCCATATCCGTCGACGGACCATCGGCGATGACCTCATCCTTGCCGACCTTGTCACCCACCTTCACCAGCGGACGCTGGTTGATGCAGGTGTTCTGGTTCGAGCGCTGGAATTTGCGCAAGCGGTAGATGTCGACGCCCGCGTCACCCAGTTCCAGGTCCTCGGTGGCGCGCACAACGATACGCTGCGCATCAACCTGGTCGATGATGCCGCCGCGACGCGCCATGATGGCGGCCCCGGAATCCTTGGCCACGACCGATTCAATGCCGGTGCCGATGAACGGTGCATCGGCCTGCAGCAGCGGAACCGCCTGACGTTGCATGTTCGAGCCCATGAGGGCGCGGTTGGCGTCGTCGTTTTCAAGGAACGGGATCAGCGATGCGGCAACCGAAACCAGCTGCTTTGGCGAAACGTCGATCAGATCGACCTCGCTCTTCGGCGACAGCGGGTATTCGCCGCCCTTGCGGGACGAGACCAGGTCGTTGATGAACCTGCCGCCCTCATCCAGGCGCGCGTTGGCCTGAGCCACGGTGTGGCGCATTTCCTCGGTCGCGGACATGTAGACCACGTCGTCGGTCACCTGGCCGTCCTTCACCTTGCGGTAAGGCGTTTCGATGAAGCCGTACTTGTTCACGCGGGCAAAGGTCGCCAGGCTGTTGATCAGACCGATGTTCGGACCTTCGGGCGTCTCGATCGGGCACATCCGGCCGTAATGGGTCGGGTGCACGTCGCGCACTTCGAAACCAGCGCGTTCGCGGGTCAGGCCGCCCGGCCCAAGCGCCGACAAACGACGCTTGTGCGTCACTTCGGATAGCGGGTTTGTCTGGTCCATGAACTGCGACAGCTGCGAAGAGCCGAAGAATTCACGCACGGCAGCCGCCGCAGGTTTCGCGTTGATCAGATCCTGCGGCATGACCGTATCGATCTCGACGGACGACATGCGTTCCTTGATGGCGCGCTCCATCCGCAGAAGACCCACGCGGTACTGGTTTTCCATCAGCTCGCCGACCGACCGCACCCGGCGGTTGCCCAGGTGGTCGATGTCGTCGATATCGCCCTTGCCGTCGCGCAGTTCCACCAGCGCCTTGATACACGCGATGATGTCTTCCTTGCGAAGCGTGCGCTGCGTGTCATCGGCGTCAAGCGCCAGACGCATGTTCATCTTGACCCGGCCAACAGCCGACAGGTCATAGCGCTCGCTGTCAAAGAACAACTGGTCGAACAGGGCCGAGGCGGCCTCCACGGTCGGCGGTTCACCCGGACGCATGACGCGGTAGATATCCATCAGCGCGGTGTTGCGGTTCAGGTTCTTGTCGGCCGCCACCGTGTTGCGGATGTACGCACCTACATTGATGTTGTCGATGTCGAGAACCGGAATATCGGTGATGCCCGCATCCATCAGCTCTTTCAGCGTGCCACCGGAAACTTCACCATCCTTGCCGAGTTCCCACGTCAACTCATCGCCGGCTTCGACATAGATCGCACCGGTTTCCTCGTTGATGATGTCCTTGGCGACAAAACGGCCGACGATCTGGTCGAATGGCAGCAACAGGCGCTTCACATTGCCTTCGTCGATCAGTTTCTTGACCGCGCGCGGTGTGACCTTCTTGCCGGCTTCGGCAATCACTTCGCCAGTATCGGCGTCAACCAGGTCATGGGTCGGGCGGGTGCCGCGAGCACGTTCGGGGAAGAACTTGGTGGCCCAGCCCTTGTTCTTCACCAGCTTGAATTCAACCGTGTCGTAATAGGCATCCATGATGCCTTCCTGATCGAGACCCAGCGCATAAAGCAGCGTCGTGACCGGCAGCTTGCGCCGACGGTCGATGCGCGCGAACACGATGTCCTTGGCGTCGAATTCGAAATCCAGCCAGCTGCCGCGATAGGGAATGATGCGGCAGGCAAACAACAGCCGACCCGAGGAATGGGTCTTGCCCTTGTCATGGTCAAAGAACACACCCGGCGAACGGTGCATCTGGGACACGATCACGCGCTCGGTTCCGTTCACGATGAACGTCCCGTTCGGCGTCATCAGGGGCATGTCGCCCATGAACACGTCTTGTTCCTTGATGTCCTTGACCGACTTTGCACCGGTGTCTTCATCGATATCGAACACGATCAGACGCAGGGTGACTTTCAGCGGCGCGGCATAGGTAAGGTCGCGCTGCTGGCACTCTTCCACGTCGAATTTCGGCTGCTCAAGTTCGTATTTCACGAACTCCAGCACGGCTGTTTCGTTGAAGTCCTTGATCGGAAAGACCGACTGGAACACGCCCATGATGCCTTCGCCATCAAGGGGCTGTGCCTGATCACCGGATTTCAGGAACAGGTCGTAGGACGACTTCTGCACCTCGATCAGGTTCGGCATTTCCAGCACTTCGCGGATTTTGCCGTAGAATTTGCGGATACGTTTCTGGCCTGCGTAGGTCTGAACCATGATGGTCGCGCACCTTTCTCTCTCGCGCGGCCCTCCTGCCGCCGGGGGCTCGGCGGAGTGCTCGCAAGAAACAAGACTTGGCGGATCAATCCGTCTGCCGTCCCACCGGCAGAACCCGATCCTTGTGCCGTCGTCTAAGAAAACACCCCGTGATTGCCGAGGCCCTTTCTAAGACGCGTATAGCTGGACCCGGAATTGCACCCGGGCCCAGCCATTTTGGGGTCCCCTGCGCCAGCTGGCGCAGGGGATATTGCGTGACCTCAGGCCAGCTCGACTTCGGCGCCAGCTGCTTCCAGCTTGCCCTTGATGTCTTCTGCTTCGGCTTTGTCGACGCCTTCCTTGATCTTGCCACCGGCTTCGACCAGGTCCTTGGCTTCTTTCAGGCCAAGACCGGTGATGGCACGCACTTCTTTGATCACGTTGATCTTCTGTGCGCCGGCGTTCTTCAGAACGACGTCGAATTCGGTCTTTTCTTCGGCAGCTGCCGCGCCGGCGTCGCCAGCAGGACCAGCCATCATCACTGCGCCGCCAGCGGCGGGCTCGATGCCGTATTCATCTTTGAGAATGGTCTTGAGTTCCTGGGCTTCCAGGAGGGTAAGACCGACGATCTCTTCTGCGAGTTTTTTCAGATCAGCCATTTTTCAAGTTCCGTATGTAGGGTTGTGTTCCAACGCCGCAAGGGGCGGGTCTCAATCGGGTGCTTACGCCGCCTTCTCTTCGATAGTCGAAAGGATGGATGCGATATTCGAAGCAGGTGCGCCAATCGCGCCGGCGATGTTCGATGCAGGTGCGCCAATGCAGCCAACGATGGAGGCAATAAGCTCCTCGCGGGACGGCATCTTGGCGACGGCCTTCACACCATCGACGTCGAGAATGCTTTCGCCCATTGCACCACCAAGAATGACGTATTTGTCATTGCTCTTGGCGTACTCGTCCGCGGCCTTGGCGGCTGCGACCGGGTCTTCGGAATAGGCGAGAACGGTCATGCCCGTCATCAGGTCGGCGATGCCAGCGGCAGGCTTTCCATCAAGGGCAATCTTGGCGAGCTTGTTCTTGGCGACACGCACGGACCCACCCACTTCGCGAACTTTTGCGCGCAGGTCCTGCATCTCGGCAACCGTGAGGCCCTGGTAGTGTGCCACTACCACGACGCCAGAGCTTTCAAAGATTTGGCCGAGTTCCTCGACCACTTTCTCTTTCTGGGCTCTATCCACAGGTTTACTCCAGTTTGGGGGTCTCCCCCCGGCTCAGTTAACCGGATCGCTCCGGCGGTTGTTGGTCCGTTTGATCGAAACCAGCACCGCCAAGCGCTCAGACGGACCGAGCCTTGAAACGCATGTCTGATTTCATCTCAGGCAGGATTTAACGGGGTTTTGGGCCCCAACCCACCGTCTCGGACGAAACGCAAAAGAGCGTCCGACGAATCGCACGCTCTTTGCAGGGAGGTGGTTACCCCCGAACGCCGGGTTTGCCAAGGGTCAACGGCAAAAATACCGCGCGCCAAGTGTATCAGGGCCAACAGATGCCCAAACCGGCAAGAAACAGCGACGTGAACGGGTAGACCCCGCCGGTGCTGGACACAACCGAGATCGTGCAATGGGACTGCACCGTGCTGCAGGTTTCGTACCGGCTTTGGTGTCGTGATGACGGTGGGAATTCAACGTCAGCACCGCCTTGAAAGGGAAGTTCGGGTAGGCGACCAGACCAATACGCCCGGCAGCGTCCACCGTTGCGGCGCGAAAACGCCTCAAGCCTGCAAAACAGGTTTTCCGTTGCGCAAATGACGGGCCTGCAATTGCCGCTGCATTCCGCCGCGCGGGATCATGCGCGCCGGAACCAGCCCCATGTCTTCCAGCTCGGGAAACAGGGCTCTCAACTCCGCTTCTGCTGCGGGTCCAAGACCGGCAAGGGCCTGCGGACCCGGCAAGAGGGATTCCGTTGGCGCGCCCTCGGCAAAGATGATCTCGTGCCGGTCGAACAGGAGATGAAGATAGGTGACCTGCTCGACATCCTCGGCAATGGTGATGCCGGGCAGCCCCAGAAGCTTTTTGGCAGGGATCAGAATCTCCGATTTTCCGGTCATCCGCGCCGCAATTCGGGACCGGATCAACATCCGATGTTGTTGGGATACAAGAAGATCCCGCTGAGGCAGGCCAAAGCCGAGGGCCCCTTGAGCGATACGAACGGGTCGCAGTGCGCCTTGGACGACCCGTGTCGTGGCCCCGATCCACCGGATGGCCTGAAAGCCATGATCTTGCGTCATGACAATATCCCCGACTTTCAGATCCTCCACCATGCGCCAGCCACTGGGCGTCGCGATGCGGGTCCCGGACGTGAAACACGGCACGAAATCGAAATTCTCGCGATTGCCGCTCATCCCCAGGAAGGACGCGCCCGAAAGACTGTCGAACGTGATCGACAGCAATGGCCCCGCTTCCAGCGCGGCCTGGTCGGCGTTGGCTTCGAATTCAGGGGCCAGGTAGGTGTTTCCACTTGTATCCTGGAATACGACAGCCGTGATGATGGCGGTGCTGCCATCGAGATATGTAAGGGTGGCATTGTAGACGACGCTGGAATCGAACCCTTGTTCCGCACCGCCGTCGATCCGGAACGTTTCGGGGGTGGCATCGTTCTGATCGTAGTAGGTGTTGCCGTCGCTGTCGTAGTCCCGGCTGTTTGGTCCGCGCGAAAGCTCCTGCATGCGATTGACCAGCGAATCACCGAACCCGCCGATGGTCAGCCCCCCGAGCGCCCCAGCGTTCTCGGCAAGCGAGTCACCCTCGTTCGTGTCGAAGTCATCGAAATTGCCCAGGAATATGACATTGAATGTCGTCGGCATACCAGTTCATCACACAGAAATTCGGGTCACGCGCCACCTCGAACTGCTCGCTTGATCAATGGGTCGGCTGTTCGATTTGGCACATCAATCGCGTATTTCACTAAGGCCGGACTGCGGGTTTGATAGGGCCGACTGCAGACCAATCGGTGTTCAATAATGGCTTTTTGATGGCCAGTCCCGAAAACGAAAAGGGGCGCGCCGACAGGCGCGCCCCCAATTCAACTCATATCTGCGACTTGCTCAGTTGCCGGTCGCGCTTTCGACCTTGATCGAGACGCCCGGCCCCATGGTGGAGCTGATCGAGACGCGCTTGAGGTAGGTGCCCTTCGCGCCCGACGGCTTGGCCTTGCTGACCGCATCCACGAAGGCACGGATGTTTTCCACCAGCTTTGCTTCGTCGAACGAGGCCTTGCCGACACCGGCGTGGACAACGCCAGCCTTCTCGGCCTTGAACTGAACCTGGCCGCCTTTTGCCGCTTCCACGGCCTCTTTGACGTCCATGGTCACCGTGCCGATTTTCGGGTTCGGCATCAGGTTGCGGGGGCCCAGAACCTTACCCAGCCGGCCGACGATCGGCATCATGTCCGGGGTGGCGATGCAGCGATCGAAATCGATGGTGCCGCCCTGGATGGTTTCCATCAGGTCTTCGGCGCCCACGATATCGGCACCGGCTGCGGTTGCCTCGTCGGCCTTGGGGCCGCGGGCAAACACCGCGACGCGGACCGTTTTGCCAGTGCCGTTGGGCAGGTTCACCGTGCCGCGGACCATCTGGTCGGCGTGACGCGGGTCGACACCCAGGTTCATCGCGATCTCGATCGATTCATCGAACTTCGCCTGGCATTGGCTTTCACCAGCGCCACCGCGTCTTCGACGGTGATCTCTTCCTTGCCTTCGAATGCCGCGCGGGCCGCGGTGAAGCGCTTTCCAATTTTACCCATGGTAATTACCCCTTCACCTCGATGCCCATCGACTTGGCCGAGCCAAGGATGATCTGCATTGCCGCTTCCACGTCGTTCGCACTGAGGTCTTGCATCTTGGCCTCGGCGATTTCGCGCAGCTGCGCGGGCGTGATCGTTGCGATGGTCTCACGACCGGGCTTTTCGGCCCCGCGCGGACGGTTGCGCTTGCCCTGGTTCTTAAGGCCAGCCGCTTTCTTGAGGTAGAACGACGCCGGCGGCGTCTTGATCTCCATCGAGAACGACTTGTCGGTGTAATAGGTGATCACGGTCGGACAGGGTGCACCCTGTTCCATGTCCTGCGTCTTGGCGTTGAACGCCTTGCAGAATTCCATGATGTTGATGCCGCGCTGACCGAGGGCGGGGCCCACGGGCGGGGACGGGTTGGCTTGGCCCGCCTTGATCTGCAGCTTCATGGTGCCAGCAAGTTTCTTGGCCATAGTGGCCTCTCCTTCTCTCAACTCCTTCGGGACGCGACCCTCGGGATCTGGTTGATGTGGTCCGGTCCGGACAACGCGTTGCCCTCGCCTCCCACAGAACTGCCGCTTTCGCGACAAGGCGCTCGGTTACTATGGGGTCTGGATCAATGCAAGGGGTTTGCAACGTTGAAATCAACTGGCGAGGCCATGGTCACGATGCCGGGCACCCACAAGATGGGTATCGCCCCGCCATGTCGCTCAGGGTCCGCGCGGGCTTCCCTTTGTCCCGCGGCCGCAGGCAATTCCAGCCACTCTGCCCGGATCCCAGGCACCCAACACATCGCGCAGGAGACGTCAGCCAAAAAACCAAAAAGACCCGCCAGCGAAGGATCGCCAGGCGGGTCTTGAGAAGTGGGCAATCCTGCGCGAGGCAGGTGTCACATCTGTTTGGAAACCTGGGTGAACTCCAGCTCCACCGGGGTCGCGCGGCCGAAAATCGACACCGTCACCTTCAGGCGTTGATTGTCTTCGTCGACATCTTCGACCATGCCGTCGAAATCCTCGAACGGACCATCGTTGACCTTGACCTTTTCACCAATCTCGAAGGTGATCGTGGACCGTGGCGCGGCCTCACCCTCTTCGACGCGGTTGAGGATCGAATTCACCTCTTCATCGCGCATCGGCATCGGGCGGCCTTGCGGGCCCAGAAACCCGGTGACGCGCGGGATCGAGTTGATCGCGTGATACGCGCTGTCGGTCAGTTCCATCCGCACCAGCACATAACCGGGCATGAAGCGGCGTGGCACGGTGACCTTCTTGCCACGGCGAATTTCGATCACGTCCTCTTCAGGGACCAGAACTTCTTCGATCTCGTCCTCGAGGCCTTTTTCAGCCACGGCCGTTCTGATCTGTTCGGCAATGCGTTTTTCGAAATTCGACAACACGCTGACCGAATACCACCGTTTCGCCATCTTGGTTCCGTTCCCTCCGCCTGCTTGATCCGCAAGGCGTCTAGTCGTTTCTATTCCATGACCCCGAAGCGGGCCGCCCGAAAAAAGAACAGCGTGCATCACGATTCGATGCACGCCATCATTTCGGGAAATCGGTCTGCCGGATACCGCCCCGCCCCCGGAAAATCAAGGGCAAGCGGCCGGTTTCAGCCAAAGCTGTTCAGCAACAACTCCAGACCGCTGCGGATCAGCCAGTCCACCCCGAAAAAGAAGATGGCAAACACGACAGCCATTGCGAAAACCATTGCCGTGGTGACCAGCACCTCGCGCCGGGTGGGCCAGACAACCTTGCCAACCTCGGCACGGGTCTGCTGCATGAACTGGAACGGGTTGGTCATCGATCATTTCCCTGTCTCGGATCAGGTGGCATATACGCATCGTGCGCGGCTGGTGCAAGCGACACCTCATCGCGCGCGCGGCACCGGGCAGATCATAGCGCGCCATGAAACGGCGCGCAGCATGCGGGTGTTGTACGTTTCATTCATTGGAAAGACGGCCTTGGCAGGGGCGGAGGGACTCGAACCCCCGACCGTCGGATTTGGAATCCGATGCTCTACCAACTGAGCTACACCCCTAGGCCGTGATGCGGGATAGGGCCAATTCACGCCCTTGTCCAGACGTCAGAACGTGGTTTCGATTTGCCGGCAGGTGCAAAACGGATTTGCCATTCCTACCTAGTGTTGGAACCATAGGAGAGACCAAGTGTATCGTTCATTGCTTGTCCTGACGCTCGCCCTTGCAGCGGCCCCGGCGTCTGCCACGTCACACCAGGACGGCTGCTCGTCTCAATTGCTGGCAACCGTTGAATTGCAGATGCCCCATGTCGGGCGCGACCTGGACCCGGCGGATCTGTCTTGTAACGGGCTGACGCGACTGTTCCTGCTCCTGACCTCACCGCCCGATGACGTGGCGCCCTTCACACGGCAGCGGCAGGATATCATCGCGATCTTCCGGCGCGAGGGGTTGACCCACTAGCCTTGCCTGCAAGGCGGTTCGGCCCCTACCGGGTTCAGTCAGCGCCCCATGGTCCGTGCAGGTCGGATTGACCGGGGCGGTCCACACGCTCGAACCCGTGGGCGCCGAAATAGTCGCGTTGCGCCTGGATCATGTTGGCCGTCCCCCGCGCCTGCCGCAGGGTGTCGAAATAGCCCAGAGACGCGGCCAGGGCCGGCACGGGCAAACCGGCAGACAGGGATGCAGCCACGGTGCGGCGCAGGCCCGGCACATGGGTTTTCAGCAGGTCGGCGAAACCGGGCGCGAAGGCCAGCAACCCGCCGGGCGCATCGGCAAGTTCACGCGCCATATCGTCCAGCATCGCCGACCGGATGATGCAACCCGCGCGCCAGATCTCTGCAATGCGCGGCAACGGCAGGTTCCAGCCTTCCTCGGTGCTGGCCCTGGAAAGCAGCGCGAAACCTTGGCTATAGGCCAGTATCTTGCCGGCCAGCAGCGCGCTTTCCAGATCAGCCTTGGCCAGATGCACGCCCCCTTCAGCCTTGCCGAAAAGCGCCTGCCCCCGTGCGCGGGCTTGGGTCTCACCGGACAGGACGCGGGCGGTGACCGCCGCCTCGACCGCAGGAAGCGGCGCGGCGCGGGTTTGCGCGTCAACCACGGTCCAGCGTCCGGTGCCCTTCTGGCCGGCCCGGTCCATGATCAGATCCAGCATGGGCGTGCCGGTTTCAGGATCATTTGCCCGCGCCACGGCTGCCGTGATCTCGATCAGGTAGGATTGCAGCGGGCCCGCGTTCCACGCTGCGAACACATCAGAGATTGGCTGCGCGCCCTGCCCCGCGCCGTCCCGCATCAACCCGTAGATTTCCGCGATCATCTGCATGTCGGCGTATTCGATGCCGTTATGGACCATCTTGACGTAATGCCCGGCGCCCTCTGGGCCAAGATGGGCGACGCAGGGGCTGTCGCCGTGCATCGCGGCGATATCAGTCAGCACCTCTTCCATCGCGCCATAGGCCTCCGCCGTGCCGCCCGCCATCATCGAGGGACCATGGCGCGCACCGTCGGCCCCACCGGAAACACCCAGCCCGAGGAAGTGGATATCACCCAGATCACGTTCGCGACGCCCGGTATCTTGCCAGTCCGAATTGCCGGCATCCACGATGATGTCACCGGCCTCCAGCAACGGGCGGAGGGCCGCGATCTGATCGTCGACAGGTCTGCCCGCAGGCACCATCAGGACAATCCGGCGGGGCTTGCCCAGGGCCGCGACGAACCCCTCAAGACTGTCTGTCGGGATCAGCTTTTTCGAAAGCTCTCCAGCGCCGGCCACGAAATCACGGGTCCGCGACGCGGTGCGGTTGAACACCGCAATCGCGTGTCCGTTCTCGGCCATGTTGAGTGCAAGGTTCGCGCCCATGGTTCCAAGGCCGATCAGGCCGATCTGAGCTGTCTCGGTCATGGCATGTCCCCCCCGACTGCGCCGCTGTGCTGCATTGGAGATAGGAGTGATGCGCTCCAAGGTCCAGAACCGGCCGGCCACCCTGGCGGCCAGCGGTCCCGCTAAGACGGGATCCGAATGCCGACGCTCAGGACGCGCGTGTGCGTGTCAAACATCAGCAGTTGCACGGGTAACCGGTCCAAGCCGAAAAAGGGAACCCGACCATGGCCGGTTTGACCCGGGGTTCACATTGGCCAAGCATTTGACCATCAAAATCCAAGGAGGAACGACCCCATGTCACTAGCTGAAATAGAGCCCGACTGGGAAGTCTTCGCCAGCGAAGGAACGGTCGGCATCGGCGCGGTCAGGGCCGTGCACAAGGGTCACCTGGTTGTCTATATCGAAGCCTTCGGCGACATCGACGTGCATGCCCACCAGATCCATTCCGCCCATGACGGAAAGGTTGTGCTGAAACCCGCCACCTTTGACGACAGGATACAGGCGGCCATCGCACATGCCCATGACCGCGAGCGGCCCTGACACCCCCGCCGGTCAAAGCCACCGCGAGACGCGCAGGATGATCAGCAAGACGACCGTGATACCTAAAAGACATGCCGTGAACACCCAGAAGGCGGGGGTCCAATCCGCCCCCGGCATTCCGGCGAGATTGATACCCATCAGCCCTGTCAGAACCCCAAGCGGCAAAAACACCATCGAGATGACCGACAGGCGGTAGAGGCTGTTGTTCAGCCGTTCGTTCAGCGTATCGGTCAATTCATCGCGCAGAACGATCAGGCGCTCGCGCAGGCTTTCCGATACATCCAGCGCCCGTTGCGCGGCCTCTTGCGCCTCGGACAGGCGGCGCCGCGTCTCATCGGTCAGGAACGGCAGGTCCATCGTCGCCAGGCGCGAAAGGGTATCGCGCTGCGGCATCAGGAACTGCCGCAAGTCAACGACTTCGCCGCGCAGGTCGTTGACGCGGGGGCGCAAATCCGGCGTCGGATTTTCAAGGATGGCCTTTTCCAGCACATCGCCTTCCACGTCGATGGCATCGACATAATCGGTCAATCGAAAGGTCAGAAGATCAGCCACGAAAGCCAAAAGTGTTCCGGCGTCGGCGGGGCCCTCACCGCTCTGGATCGCAGCCGCAAGATCTCGGATCGTCGCCAGTTCCCTGAGGGAAAGGGTGACGATACGCGACGGCTCCACCCACATCCTGAGCGACACCATGTCCTCGGGTTCGGCGCCCGGATTGGTGTTCAGACCGCGCAAGATCAGCAAGACACCATCGCCGAACCGCGCCACGCGGGGTCGTGTCGATTGCGCCAGAAGAGCGTCGTGCACGACGCCGGGCAAATACGACAGCGTCGTGTCCATCCACTCATGCGTGCCCTCGGCGTCGGCCTGCAAGTGAACCCAGGCAGGGTCCGGTGCCTCGAGAAGAGCGGCAAGCGCATCAGACGTGTCGATCTGGCGTCCGGGGTGCAGGGCAAACGCGTGGGTTATGAAATCTTCCATGGTCCAAAGGATCCTTTTGGCACCTTTGGACAAGTGTGCAGGGCCTGACCGAAAAGGGCCAGAGCGGAATCAGAAAGGGCCGCCCCGAACGGGACGGCCCTTCTTGATGAGTGGCCCGCGCGCTACCGGCGACGCGGCGGCACGCTGCCGTTACTCGATGATTTTCGACACGACGCCTGCGCCGACGGTGCGGCCGCCTTCGCGGATGGCGAAGCGCAGGCCGTTTTCCATGGCGATCGGCGCGATCAGTTCAACGTCGAACTTCAGGTTGTCGCCGGGCATCACCATCTCCGTGCCCTCGGGCAGGTTCACCGTGCCGGTCACGTCCGTCGTGCGGAAGTAGAACTGCGGGCGGTAGTTCGCGAAGAACGGCGTGTGACGGCCACCCTCTTCCTTGGTCAGGATATAGGCCTCGGCCTCGAACTTCGTGTGCGGCTTCACCGAACCCGGCTTGCACAGCACCTGGCCACGCTCAACGCCCTCACGGTCGATGCCGCGCAGCAACAGGCCGACATTGTCGCCCGCTTCGCCCTGATCCAGAAGCTTGCGGAACATCTCGACGCCCGTGCAGGTCGTCTTCTGGTTCGCGCGGATGCCCACGATCTCCATCTCTTCGCCGACCTTGATCACGCCACGCTCGATCCGGCCCGTCGCAACCGTGCCGCGACCCGAGATCGAGAACACGTCCTCAACAGGCATCAGGAACGGCTGGTCAACAGCACGCGCAGGCGTCGGGATGTACTCGTCCACCGCCGCGATCAGCGCACGGATCGAGTTCTCGCCGATCTCGGCGTCACGCCCTTCCAGAGCCGCCAGCGCCGAGCCGCGGATGATCGGAATGTCGTCGCCGGGGTAATCGTAGGACGACAGAAGCTCGCGGATCTCCATCTCGACAAGCTCCAGAAGCTCCTCGTCATCCACCTGGTCGACCTTGTTCATGTAAACAACCATGAACGGGATGCCCACCTGGCGGCCGAGCAAGATGTGCTCGCGCGTCTGCGGCATCGGGCCGTCGGCCGCGTTCACAACCAAGATCGCGCCGTCCATCTGCGCCGCGCCCGTGATCATGTTCTTCACGTAGTCCGCGTGGCCGGGGCAGTCCACATGCGCGTAGTGCCGCGCGTCGGACTCGTATTCCACATGCGCCGTCGAGATCGTGATCCCGCGCGCCTTCTCTTCCGGCGCGCCGTCAATCTGGTCATACGCCTTGAAGTCACCAAAATACTTCGTGATCGCCGCCGTCAGCGTCGTCTTGCCATGGTCAACGTGACCAATCGTGCCGATGTTCACATGCGGCTTCGAACGTTCAAACTTTGCTTTTGCCATAGCCCTGGCGCCTCATCATTTCGGGGGCCGGTAAGGCGCTTCGCGCCCTACGCCCGGTTCAACATCGCGGGCGAGTTATTAGGCCCGGAGCGAAAAATCAAGATACGATCGGCAGCCCCTTGGACCAGATCATTCGGCGGCGGGGGGGCCGGCTTCCGTTTCGTCGAGAAGAAGCGCGGCTTCCGCATCCGGATCGACAAGGGCAGGGTCGGTTTCGGCTGCGGCCGGATCGACCGACGCGTCGGGATCAAGGGCCAGGCGGAAGGGCGGCGCGTCGGGATCGACGTCAAACCAGTCCGGGTTCGACAGCATCCACTGCTGGATCCGCCGCGCGGCGTTGCGGGCAAGAACCTGCATCTGTTCCTCACGTGTGCGCGCGATCCCGGATCCGATAAAGGCCGTTTCCGTGGAAGACCCTTCAAAAACCAGGATCTGTTCCGGTTCGTCGTGCAGTTTCACGCCGGCCTCGTCGTCCCAGACATTCACCGACAGCACCAGGACCGAACGCGGGTTCAACACCAGCGGGATCCCCGGAGGCGCCAGTGCATAGCCATCCACCGCGATCCCCAGGTGGTACAGGCGATCGCCGTCGTATTCACCGAAACGGCGCGCGATTTCCGAGGTCACGATCTCGACCCATTCATCGGGCTCGGCCGTCCGTGACGGCGGTATCTGCTGCATGCTGTCCGCCACGACGATGTTGTGACCAAGGCGAAAATTGCCCATGGACGGCAGTTCGTCGGTCGCCGGATCAGGCGCGGCGCACGCCGCAAGAGCGAGGAACAAGCCCAAGGGGGCAAATCGGGTGAGGCGAGCCATGCGCTACTCCGGGAAAAGACTGTCGCCCGTCAGATAGCGCAGGGACGGCCCAGACGCAAATGACACACGTGTGCGGCCTGATCGAAACCCGTGCATGACCTATATCATGGCAGAGAACGAACTCGGAGGCGGGGCTGGAGGCAGGATCGACATGACAGAAGGTGGAATTCGCCTCCCGGTGGCAGCACGTCTGCCGCACGACCCGATGAACCTGTTCCAGAGTTACCAATCGGCGCGGCGCAACATCCTCGAGATCATCCCGCAAGACGCCCTGCACATGCCCATTCTTTCGGGCCGCACGGGGCCTCAGCGCTGGCATATGGTCATGGACCCGGCCGCCATCCGCCGCGTCTTGCTGGAAGCGGTGGATCAGTATCCGAAATCGGACGCCACGAAGAACATCCTGCGCCCGGCCATCGGCGAAAGCCTGTTCGTGGCCGAAGGCGATCACTGGCGCTGGCAAAGACGGGCCGCCGCGCCGGCCTTTTCCGCCCGCAATGTCACTGCCCTGACGCCCGTGATGACACGCGCGGCCGAGGCCGCCTGCGCCCGGATCGCCGCCACCCGGGGGCGGCGAGCGATCAACATGGTCGACGAAATGGTGGCCACCACCTTCGACGTGATCGCCGATGTCACCCTGTCCGACCCGGACGGCATCGACCGGGCCGAGGTAAGCCGCGCGCTGGATGCCTATATCGACCGGGCTGCACGGGTGTCGGTGCTGGACGTGATCGGTGCGCCCGACTGGGTGCCCAGGCCCGGCAGACAGGCGGCGGTTCAGGACCTGGCGCATATGCAATCCGCAATGGACAGCGCCATTTCGGCCAGGCAGGCCAGCGAAAAAGGGGACAGGCTGGACCTGCTGGACCTGCTCCTTGGGGCCGCGGATCCCGAAACGGGGCGCCAGATGAATGTCGGTGAACTGCGCGAGAACCTCTTGACCTTCATCGTGGCCGGCCATGAAACGACGGCCCTTTCGCTGGCCTGGGCGCTATACCTGTGTGCCTTTGACCCCGCCGTGCAGGACGCGGCCTGCACCGAGGCGCGCGGGGTCCTGGATGGGCGCGCCGCCACGGCCGAGGATGTCGCGAACCTGCCCCTTGTGCGCCGGATCATCCAGGAGACCCTGAGGCTTTATCCCCCCGGCGGGTTCCTGTCGCGCACGGCGCGGGCCGAGGATCAGTTGGCAGGCGCGCGGATCGGTGAAGGCGATACGGTGATGATCCCGGTCTACGGCCTGCACCGGCATCGCCAGCTATGGCGCGATCCCGACGCCTTTCGACCTGACCGTTGGGCAGGCAAACAGGCCGTGGACCGCTACCAATACCTGCCCTTCGGCGACGGCCCCCGCATCTGCATCGGGGCCAGCTTCGCCATGCAAGAGGCGGTGGTGATCCTCGCAACGCTTCTGTCGCGCTTCCGGTTCAGATCCGTCAGGGGGCGCGATCCCTACCCGGTGATGATCCTGACGCTCAGGCCCGAGGGCGGTGTCTGGCTGGAGGTGGAGCGGGTTTGAACCATCACGGGACATCAAGGGGACTTCGCGCCCTGTTCACGTGAACCGGTTGTTCCTCGGAAACCCGCGCGGCGCCATGCGGCCGGCAGAGGCACGTTTGCTTTGCCATTCCGCAAGGTCGGTCTCGCTCCGGGTGCGACCGGCCGGATCCAGCCATGTCAGACCCTCGGACAACTTGAAGCTGCGGGCGTCGGACAGGCCGCCATCCTTGTATTTTTGCAAACGGACACCCTTGCCCCGGCCCATTTCCGGCAGTTCATCCATTGCAAATATCAGCAGCTTGCGATTTTCGCCGACAACCGCGATCGCATCGTCGCCCTCGGCCACGGCCGTGCAGACCCGTGCGGTCACCCCATCGCGCACATTCAGCACCTGTTTGCCTGACCGCGTCTGCGCCAGCACATCCGCCTCGGGCACGATGAAACCATCACCCGCAGACGACGCCAGCAAGAGCTTGCCTTCGGGCCGATGCAGGAACAGATCGACGATTTCAACCTCGTTGGGCAGATCCACCATCAGGCGCAAGGGCTCCCCAAGACCGCGACCGCCTGGAAGAGTGGCCACACCGATGGTGTAGAAACGGCCCGAGGATCCAAGGATCAAAAGCTTGTCGGTCGTCTCTGCATGAAAGACGAACCGGCCCTCATCGCCGTCGCGGAATTTCAACTCGGTGGCCAAGTCGATATGGCCCTTCATGGCCCGGATCCAGCCCATCTTGGAACACACCACCGTGATGGGTTCGCGTTCGATCATGGCTTCGATGGGCACATCTTCGACCTCGCCCGCCTCTGCGAACGTCGTGCGCCGCGCCCCACCGGGGGCCTTTGCGCCGAACTTGGCGCGGACGTCCTTCAGTTCGTCGGCGATGCGGGTCCATTGCAGCCCGTCTTCCGCCAGCAGATCCTCCAGCCCCGCGCGTTCTTCCATCAGGGCGTCGCGCTCGCGGCGAAGCTCCATCTCTTCAAGACGGCGCAGGCTGCGCAGGCGCATGTTGAGGATCGCGTCGGCCTGAACCTCCGACAACTCACCGTCACCCGGAGGCGGCGTCCGGTAATCTCGTTCATCGGTGGCCCGCACGAACGTGCGCCCCCAGTCCTCCCGCATCAAGGCGGCCTTGGGGTCGTCATCATATCGGATGATGTCGATCACCCGGTCGAGGTTCAGAAAGGCGATGATGAAGCCTTCCAGAACCTCAAGGCGATGATCGATCTTTTCCATGCGGTGGGTAGACCGGCGGATCAGCACGTCGCGGCGATGATCGAGAAACGCGCGCAGAACCTCCTTGAGCGAACAGACCTTGGGCGTGCGGCCGTCGATCAGGACGTTCATGTTGAGGCTGAAGCGCGTTTCCAGATCCGATTGGCGGTAGAGCGTGTTCATCAAGACGTCGGCATCGACATTCTTGGATCGCGGTTCCAGCACGATGCGAATGTCATCGGCGGATTCGTCGCGCACATCGGCCAGGATCGGCACCTTCTTGAGCTGGATGAGTTCGGCCAGCTTTTCGATCAGCTTGGATTTCTGCACCTGGTAGGGAATTTCCGTGATCACGATCTGCCACGTGCCCCGGCCCTGATCCTCGATCTCCCACCGGGCGCGCAGGCGGAACGCACCCCGGCCCGTGCGGTAGGTTTCGGCCATGCTTTCGGGCGGCTCGACGATGACGCCACCCGTGGGAAAATCGGGCCCCTTGATATAGTTCAGCAAGGTCTCGTCGCGGGCATCGGGTGTCTTGATCAGGTGCAGACAGGCCGCCACCAGTTCATCAAGGTTATGCGGCGGAATATTGGTGGCCATGCCCACGGCGATGCCCGACGATCCGTTGGCCAGCAGGTTGGGCACGGCAGCAGGCAACACCTCGGGCTCTTGCAAGGTGCCGTCGTAGTTGTCACGGAAATCGACCGCGTTTTCATCGAGGCCTTCCATCAGCGCCTCGGCCACGGCCGTCATGCGCGCCTCGGTATAGCGCGAGGCGGCCGGGTTATCGCCGTCGATATTGCCAAAGTTCCCCTGGCCGTCGACCAGCGGGTAGCGGATCACGAAATCCTGCGCGAGGCGCGCCATGGCATCATAGATCGCGCTGTCCCCATGGGGGTGGTAGTTCCCCATGACATCGCCCGAGATCTTGGCCGATTTGCGGAAACCGCCATTGGAGCTGAGCCGCAGTTCGCGCATCGCGTAAAGAATGCGGCGATGAACCGGCTTCAGGCCGTCGCGCGCATCCGGCAAAGCCCGGTGCATGATCGTCGACAGGGCGTATTGCAGATAGCGAGACCCGATTGCCCGCGAAAGCGGCTCGGATGTCTGGCGGGCATCTGGGCCCTTATCTTGTGTCTCATCATGCTCGGCCATCTAGGGAATGTGATACCCGAGCCGCCTTGCAACGGCAAGAAACGAAGCGAGGAAATTTACGGGAATCCGGAGTCGGCGAATCGTGGTCGTGAGGCGTATAACACACGCGACCGGGGAGTAGCCTAAGCCTATGTTACGATTGAGTTTGATGTTGAGCGCCGCGATCTACGCGGTCCTCGTGATCTATTCGGACGGAACGCCGGCGTCCGCGCCGGCGGTCTCGGCGCAGGCTAATGCGACCCCCGCAAACCGGTCCGTGATCCCCCATCTTGCCGCAGGCAACACCCTCGAAACGCCGGACGGTCGGGCATTCGTGATCACGGCCGTCATCGACCCTGCCGCCATCTCGAACCTGTCGGATCGCGTCGCAGGTGTCACCACGGCCAACGTGCAGCAAGATATTGAAACCGTCACCGCATCCGCGTCATCCGGAGCGGCCGAGGTCGCTGTCGCTGTCGAGATGCCGCTGGTCGAGGTGACGGGCACACAGGTCAACCTGCGCGCGGGCCCGTCGACCGATGACGCTGTGCTTGGGTCGCTGATGCGCGGCGAGCAAGCCGAACTGGTGGCTGCGTTCGACAATGGCTGGGCACGGATCCGCGTGGCATCCAGCGGCATCGAAGGCTTCATGGCCAACCGGTTCCTTGCGCCCCTGGACTGATCCGCAAAGCCAGCCTTGCCCTTGTTCGGTCCCTGCCATAGGCACAGCGTCAACTTTTGTTGACGGGGTTGGCGCGTGAGCCGTTCCATTCTGATCACTGGCTGCTCTTCGGGCATCGGCTATACGGCTGCGCATGCGTTGAGGGCGCGCGGCTGGCACGTCGTGGCCGCGTGCCGCAAACCCCACGATGTCGCCCGCCTGCAACAAGAGGGATTCACGGCAATCACCCTTGATTACGCAGATCCCGTCAGCGTTCAGTCAGGGTTCGAGGACGCGATCGAGATTGCGGGCGGACGGTTGGACGCGGTGTTCAACAACGGCGGCCACGGCATGCCCGGCGCGGCCGAGGATCTGCCCCGCGCAGCGCTGGAAGAGGTGTTTCAAAGCAACGTCTTCGGGGTGCATGACCTGACACGCCGGGCCGTGGCCCTGATGCGGGCGCAGGGCGGCGGGCGCATCGTGCAGCACAGTTCGGTCGTGGGCTTCACGCCGCTGAAATGGCGGGCCGCCTACGTGGCGACCAAACACGCGCTGGAGGGGCTCAACAACACCATGCGCATCGAATTGCGCGGATCGGGGATTCACCTGTCGATTCTGAACACCGGGCCGGTCACATCTGGATTCCGGGACAATTCCGCAAGACAATTCGACCGCTGGATCGATGTGGACGCTTCGGTTCACGAAGACTTTTATCGCAGCACCTTCACGCGGCGGCGGGGGCCGGACAGCAAACCGGACCTGTTCGAGCTTCCGGCCAGCGCGGTCGTGCAGAAACTGGTTCATGCACTGGAATCCCCGTACCCGCGCCGCCGCTACTACATCACCACGCCGGCCTATATCGCAGCCATTCTGACGCGGGTCCTGCCCGAGGCAGCGACGGACTGGATCATATCGAAATTCTAGCCTTTCGCGCCAACACCCCTAGGTGAGGGCAGATCGGGAAAAGGAGACGACCTTGGACGACCCACTTTTGATCATTGCCTTGCTGGCCTGCGCGGCGGTTCTGGTGATCCTGCTCATGGGGATCAATTCGTTCCGAAAGGGCGGGGAATACGCCGCAAGAAATTCCAACAAGTTCATGCGCTGGCGCCTGATCGCGCAATTCATTGCCGTGGTCCTCATCCTCGCCTTCGTCTATGTCCGCGGCCAGTCGGGAGGATAAACCATGGTTGTGCTGAACAAGATCTACACCAAGACCGGCGATGCCGGAGAAACCGCGCTTGGCGATGGCAGCCGGGTCGCCAAGCATTCCATGCGGGTGGCCGCCTACGGAACCGTGGATGAATTGAACGCCATGCTCGGCATGGCACGCCAGCATTCGCAGGGCGACATGGACACGCAGCTGGCGGCGATCCAGAACGATCTGTTCGACCTGGGGGCGGATCTGTGCACGCCCAACATGGAACGCGACGGGGATCGGGAATATCCGGCGCTGCGGATCATCGGCTCGCAGGTCACCCGCCTGGAGCGCGAGATCGACGCGATGAACACGCGTCTTGAAGCCCTGCGCAGCTTCATCCTGCCCGGTGGGTCGCCCCTGGCCGCGCATCTGCATGTCTGCCGCACGGTGGCGCGGCGGGCGGAGCGCAAGAGCGTGGAACTGGCCACGATGGAGTCGGTGAACCCCGAGGGCGTGAAATACCTCAACCGGTTGAGCGACTGGTTCTTCGTTGCCGGCCGCATCGCCAACAATGACGGCAAGGATGACGTGTTGTGGGTTCCGGGCGCGAACCGGTGATGACATCAGCGCCGAAGGTCCCTTTCGGGGCCTTCGACCCCCGGTAGAGCGCAGCCCGGACCCTGGAGATAGGCCCCCCAGCCGCGCCCAGGGTTGAGCATGGCTCATAACAAATTGATATGATTATCATATTGGGGCCTCATTAACCCTTTGACAAGGATTGGGCGGGGACCACAGCGCAAGTGCGCGCGGTCTTTCGAGGGCTCCGAGGCTGGCGGCGCGGGGTGGATCGGGGATTTGCCATGTCCCGATCAACGCCGGTTTCCGGCCCAAAGCGGACCTCGGTGCGGTTTGCAGCGGATGTCCGCTCCGAGCCCAGATCGACCAATGCTGCGCCGCTCGCAAATGTCAGCTTATTGTTTGTGTTTGGCGCGCAGGCGGCTCAGCGTGACCGGTGTCATTCCCAAAAATGAGGCAATCAGAGAATGGGAGAACTTGGCCTCAAACCCTGGGAATGCCTGGCGGAACCAAATGAGGCGGTCGGCTCCTCCAAGAGCCGCGAGGCACCACTCTCTTCCCGCTTTTTCGTTCAATGCACTCCGCATGACCGCGTTCGCCCAATTCCGGACGGGTGGAGATAAGACCATCAGTTCCGAAAGCAGGTCACTGTCCATCCTGACAAGTGAGGCATCGGTCGTTGCCACAATAGATACGAGCGACTCTCCCTCCCGTGTTCGCGCGATATTCGGAGTGATAACGCAGGGGCTCACATAAAACCCAACGCAGATCTCTTTGCCATCCGTGTCGCAAATACAACTGGCCAGACGTCCTTCCAAGACGATGTACTCGTCCGTTTCAGGGTGGCCCTGCCGGTTTACCTGCTCCCCCTTGCTCAGGCGCATGGGTGTCCAGTGAGCCGCAAAATCGTCCACCCAATCCACATCCGACAGGTCATGCGATTGCGTCAAGAACGTCCTCAGATTCATTTTGGCGAGCCTTATCAAATGATAATGCGGATGATCGCGTCCTTGGGCATGTGTGGCACAGTTCAAGGAGATCACAAAATGATGCTCGAAAATCTGTCAAAGCACTTTGGAAAGATCGCGATCGGTGCAGCATTGCTTGCAGCATCAGTTTATCTCGCGATGATCAGCGTCACCCTCGCACATCTCGAATTCGTTTCGGGACAGACGCCCTTCGACATGCGACCCTTCGGCTACGCACCCGCAGATGCCGCCGAGCTTCTCGGCGGATTGGGCAAAGATGGGCGCAAATACTACCTCACTCGCCAAATCCCTCTGGATACTCTCTATCCGGCCCTGCTGGCGCTGACATTGAGCAGCACAATTTGCTGGTTTGGGCGACGCATGCCAAACAGTGGCCTTGTCCGTCTTGGTGTTACTCTAGCGGTCGGCAGCGCGCTGTTCGACTATCTTGAAAACCTTGGGATCATCGCGATGATCTGGAGTTGGCCAGATGTTTCGGGTCCATTGGTCTCTGCCGCCAGCTTTGCGACAATCGCCAAATCTGTCATGACAACCTTGGCAGTGATGCTGGTGTTTGCCACAGCGATTGCCTGGGCGCGTCTGCCCAAAGCGGCCTTTCGCATCTAGATGAGAAAGGACCGCTTCGTCCCGGATAGCGGACCTTGGGCTCCAACGCACCGAACGACCGCTTCCCCCCTCACCGTATCGGCGCAAACAGCGCGTCGGTCATCGTGCAATCGCGGGCCACGTCACGCGCGCAGTCGCGGGGTTCGAGGTCGCGGGTCAGGCAGATGCGCATTTCCTGCACGCGGCCGGCGCGGCAGGTGACGGTCATGCCGTCGTCGGTCAGGGCCGGATTGACCTCGAGAAACGCCTCTTCGACCACCTCGGCGGGCAGGCGGACTTCGCGATCGAGCTGGCGCAGAACCTCGGGGCGGGTCACGCGGTCATAGGCCAGCCGCGACAGGCGGTAGTAGTCTTCGGGCGACAGGCCGGTGCAGCTGCCATGCTTGCGCCACTGGTGCCAGGCCAGCCCGGCGGAGCCCATGATATCCTCCATCGCGGCGGTCATGGCGCGCGAGGGGGGGCGTTGGGTGGTGGGGCAGAAACTGGGCCAGCCCTGTTCGTATTGCGGCCAGAGCCCGTGCAGCGTGAAACCATGGCCCTGCCCCGGATCGCATTGGGTGGATCCGCGCGCATCGCCCTCGATGGCGCACCATGTGGGCGTCCAGCTGAGGCTGAGCACGTAGTAGTCGAACTCGCCCGCGCGCTCGCCTTCGGCATGGGCGGCGCCGGCCATGATCATGAGCGCCAGAAGCAGTCTTTTCATTTGCTCTTCCCTCTTGGACCTGCGCCGCATATATAGCGGCCAACTTCCCCGAAATCGAGGAACCGCGGAGACCCTCCGCAGCCGACTTCCGGCAACGGGAAAGACGTATCTGAAGGATGGTTGAAAAATGAACAAACCGATCATGGCCAAGGCCACCGCCGTCTGGCTGGTGGACAACACGACGCTGAGCTTCAAGCAGATCGGCGATTTCTGCGGCCTGCACGAGCTGGAAGTTCAGGGCATCGCGGACGGTGATGTCGCGGCTGGCGTCAAGGGGTTCGACCCGATCGTCAACAACCAGCTGACCCAGGACGAGATCGACAAGGCCGAAACCGATCCGGCCTATGTTCTGAAACTGAAGTTCAACGCCGCCGCCGTGGGCGAGGAAAAGCGCCGCGGCCCGCGCTACACGCCGCTGTCCAAGCGTCAGGACCGTCCGGCGTCGATCCTTTGGCTGGTCAAGTTCCACCCGGAACTGACCGATGGGCAGATCTCGAAACTGGTCGGCACGACCAAGCCGACGATCCAGTCGATCCGCGAGCGGACCCATTGGAACATCTCGAACATCCAGCCGATCGACCCGGTGGCGCTGGGCCTGTGCAAGCAGGTCGAACTGGACGCGGCCGTGCAGAAGGCCAATGCCAAGCGCGCCAAGGACGGCGAAGTGATGACCGATGATGAACGGCGCAAGCTGGTGTCGACCGAGCAGAGCCTGGGCATGGATACCGACGCCAAGATCCCGTCCAACATCTCGGGCCTGGAAACGTTCAGCCTGTCGGACCATGACGACGAAGACGTGGTGCACGGTGCCGGCCTGGATGCCGACAACCTGTTCAACCTGCCGAACAACGATGACGACGAAGACGAGGATGATGACGGGCACCGTCGCTGATCTGGATGCCCTGAACGCAGATGAACGCCCGGTCCGTGTGACCGGGCGTTTTTCGTTCGGCGCGCGCCGGCGCTCATCAACGTGATACCGGGTGCCTATGGCCCCGCAGACCCGTGACGGGTCAGTGCGCGGCGGTGGCCACGCCGTCGAGCAAGGTCCGTCCACCGTCGATGGTGATGACTTCGCCGGTAATGAACCCGGCCCCGTCAGAGGCCAGGAATTGCACGGCGCCGGTGACTTCGCGGGCCGAGGCGATCCGGCCCATGGGTGTGCATTGCATGATCTCGTCCCGCAGGCCCGAGGTTTCGTTCAGGGATTCCTGCAAGGACGCCGACATCAGCGACCCGAAGGCTATGCCGTTCACCCGGATGTGGTGAGGGGCCAGCGCCAGCGCCAGGCTGCGCGTCGCCTGATCCAGGGCCGCCGCGCCGATTGAATAGGCCATCAGTTCGGGGTGCGTCCGCCGCGCCGCGATGGAGGACACGTTGATGATGGACCCGACCGCCACCTCGTTGGAACGCCCGGTTTCTTCGGCATGTGCGATCATGCGCTTGGCCACCAACTGGCTCAGCCGCAGGGCGGGAAACATGTTCTGGTCCAACAGCGCCTCGACCGTGGTGTCGGTCGGATCCAGCGGATCGGTCTTGAGCACCTGACGGCTTGCATTGACCAGGATGTCGATCTGTTCGAACGCGTCGATGGTGGCCGAGACGAGGTTTTCGATGGTCAGCTTCTCGCGCAGGTCGCCCGCGAAATACCGCACCTGTCCCTTGTCGTCTTCGATATCGCCGCATTCGTCGGCCAATCGCGCCTTGTCACGGTCTGCGAACATCACGTTCGCGCCGCGATCGACGAAATGGCGGGCGATGGCCAGCCCGACACCATTGGCGGCGCCGGTGACGATGGCAGTCTTGCCTTGAATGGAGAGTGACATGAATGGTGTTCCCTGAGGTCAGGCGCGGGTCTGGCGCCTTGGTTTGGATGCCTCGTAGAGCTTGTATCCCTCAAGCTCGCCCATAAGACGCCCGGTCGTGAACGCGTCTTTCAGCGCAGGTTCATAGGGCAGATGGCGATTGGCGACCATGAAAAAACGCCCCCGTGGGGTCAACAGGCGGGCAGCGGCCTGAATGAACGCGCGCCCAAGACCGGGGTCGGCGCGGCGGCCGGTGTGAAAGGGCGGGTTCGACAGCACCACGTCATAGGGCGCATCGGGTTTGAACAGGGCCGCGTCGGCCCAGTGAAACCGCGCGCGCGGGTCGTCGATATTGGCCTTGGCCGCCTCGAGCATGGGGTGGTCGGCTTCGATCAGGTCGAGGGTTTCGATCCCTTCATGCTCGGCCAGAACCTCGGCCGCCACATAACCCCAACCGGCCCCCAGATCGGCGACGCGGCCCGAAAGCTGCGGCAGCAGCGCCACAAGGATCTCCGACCCCCGATCCGGCCCATCCACCGAGAACCCGCCGGGCGCGGTGATATATCCGCCTTCGATCTCGGCCGGTTCGGCGATCCAGTCCATCAGCGCCTCGGGCAGGTGATCGGGCCGTGTCAGCCAGATCAGCTTGCCGTGGGCCTTGGAATAGACATCGTCGACCGGCAGCACGCCTTTCAGGGCCTTCAGAACCGATTCGATGCCTTCCTCCTTGGCGCCATCCACCAACAGGAGGCCACCGGGCGCGAGATGCACCAGCGCCTCGGCGATGGCCGACAGCGTTCCGGGCTTTGACTTGACGATCTGCACCAAGGCCGCGCCATACTTGCCTTCGGGCGTCAGCGCGGTAGCAAAGCCGCGCGCGGCAAGACGATCGTGGTCCGGTTTGAACCCCTGGACGGCGGTGACCTGATCGGGGGCTGCCAGCATTTCAAGCTCGGCCTCGGCCCGTGGCATCAGTGCCAGCAGGGGGCCGTGAACCGGGGGCAACACACCGGCCTCTTGGGCAAGGGTCCAACGATCATGGGTCATGTCAGGGAACGGGAAAGGACTGAAATCAGTCCTCTTTCTCCATGGTGCATTGCAGAGGGTGTTGGTTGCGGCGGGCGAAATCCATCACCTGCGCCACTTTGGTTTCGGCAATTTCATACGAAAAGACGCCGACCACTGCGACGCCTTTCTTGTGCACGGTCAGCATGATTTCCACGGCCTGCGAATGGGACACGCCAAAGAACCGTTCCAGAACGTGCACGACGAATTCCATCGGCGTGTAATCGTCATTGAGCAACAGCACCTTGTACATCGGCGGGCGCTGCGTCTTTGGTTTGGTCTTGGTGATGACACCGGCTTCGTCCTCGTCCTTGGGGACATCCGCCATCATCTGCCAGGTGTGGGTCTGCATTACGTCTCCAACAGCTGGGGGTGCTTGATCACCCTTGGCTAGGGGCCACTATATAAGCCCGGAACCGATTCCGAAAAGAGGGAGCATGTCTAATGGTTTCAAAGCTGACCACAATCGGCTTCGATGCCGATGACACGCTATGGCACAACGAAAGCTTTTATCGGCTCACGCAGGACCGGTTCGCCGGCTTGCTGGGGGATTATGCAGACCGCGACCACCTGGAGGAACGTTTGCTGGCCGCCGAGGTCAAGAACCTTGGCCAGTACGGGTTCGGCATCAAGGGGTTCATGTTGTCGATGATCGAAACCGCGATCGAGGTGACGGACCGGCGCGTGCCCGCCGATGTGATCGCCGAGATCCTCGAGGCCGGGCAGGACATGCTGCGCCATCCAGTCCACCTGTTGCCACATGCCGAGGATGCGGTGCGCGGACTGGCCGAGACCCACAGGCTTGTCCTGATCACCAAGGGCGATCTGCTGGATCAGGAACGCAAGCTTGCGCAATCGGGGTTGGGCGAGATGTTCGACGGGGTCGAGATCGTGTCGCAAAAGACCCCTGTGACCTATCACGCAGCGTTTGCGCGTCATGGCGACGGGGCCGAGCGGGCGCTGATGGTGGGAAACTCGATGAAATCGGATGTGCTGCCCGCGTTGGAGGCCGGTGCCTGGGGCATTTATGTGCCCCACGGATTGTCCTGGGCCGTGGAACATGCCGACCCGCCCGAGGGCCATGGCCGCTACCGCGAATTGCCCGACCTTGGCGGGCTTGGCGATCTTGTGGCCGAGATCGAGGGGGCGTGACGGCGCGACCGGGTCACACCGCTTTGATGTGGCGCGACCGGGCCAGCGATTGACCCGGCCCGCCCATTGGCCCAAAGCTGCCGCCCCATGATCGATGCTGCCATCCTGCCCCTACAACGCCGCCTGCTGGAAGCGCCTGCCGCGCGCCTGGCCGGTCTTGGGCTGCGGGCGGACCAGATCACACTGGCCGGGTGCGCGGTCGGCCTGTTGGCGGCGGGTGCTGCGGCGCTGGGACTTTTCTGGCTGGCGCTGGTCGGGCTATTGCTGAACCGGCTGGCCGACGGCCTGGACGGCGCGGTGGCGCGCGTGACCGGCCCGACGGATCGGGGGGCGTTTCTGGATATCGCGCTGGACTACGTGTTCTACGTGACCTTTCCGTTGGGGTTCGTGTTGGCGGACCCGGCGGCGAACGCCCTGCCCGGCGCGCTTTTGGTGGGCAGTTTCGTGCTGTCGGGCACGTCGTTCCTTGCGTTCTCGGCGATAGCAGCCAAACGCGGGTTACGGGCTGCGGATTATCCTTCGAAAGGCATCTATTACCTTGGCGGCCTGACCGAAGGGTTCGAGACGATCGCGATCTTCGCGGCGTTCTGCGTGGTCCCGGAGGCGTTTCCGATTCTGGCTGTCGTGTACGCCGTCGCCTGCACCGTGACGGCAATCACGCGGTATATGGCGGGGTGGCGCGCCTTCGGGGGGTAGCGGAAAGGCCCGCGCTGCGGTGCGGTCAGGCGACCTTGAGGACGATCTTGCCGATATGCTGGCTGGATTCCATGCGCGCATGGGCTGCGGCTGCATCCTCCAGCTCAAAGACCTGGTCCATCACCGGTGCGATACGGCCCGCCGACAACAGGGGCCAGACCTGTTCGGCCAGCCCCGCCGCGATATCAGCCTTGGCGGCATCCGATTGCGGGCGCAGGGTGGAACCGGTGATGGTCAGCCTGCGGACCATGAGTTGCGCAAAGTTCAGCTCCACCTTGGGGCCTTGCAAGAACGCGATCTGCACCAGTCGTCCGTCATCGGCCAGCGCCCTGACGTTGCGCGGCAGGTAGTCGCCCCCGACCATGTCGAGGATCAGGTCGGCGCCACCTGCGGCGCGCAGCACATCCACGAAATCCTCATCTTGGTAATTGATCGCCCGCTCGGCCCCCAGACCCAGGCAGGCGGCGCATTTGTCATCGGATCCGGCGGTCGCGAAGACGCGCGCGCCGAAATGGCTGGCCAACTGGATCGCCGTCGTGCCGATACCCGACGAGCCGCCATGGACCAGGAACCGTTCCCCCGCCTTCAGGCGGCCGCGCAGGACCACGTTGGTCCAGACGGTAAAGAACGTCTCGCACAGGGCGGCGGCCTGCGCCATCGACAGGCCATCGGGGATGGGAAGGGCATGATCCTGGTGGGTCACGACGTATTCGGCATAGCCCCCCCCCGGCAACAGCGCGCAGACCGCGTCGCCCACCTTCCATTTCTGAACACCGGGGCCGACGGCGGCGACAATGCCCGACGCCTCGAGCCCCGGCAGGTCGGATGCGCCGGGGGGCGGGGCGTAATTGCCCGCACGCTGAAGCGCATCGGGCCGGTTCACGCCCGCATGATCGACGGCGATCAGGATCTGACCCGCCACCGGCGCAGGCACGGGCCGTGTCGCGGGTTTCAGAACCTCCGGGCCGCCGGGCTGCGTGATCTCGATTGCGCGCATGGTATCTGGCATCTGTGGCATCCTCCGTCTCGGGCCTGGCCCTCAGGTGTGGCGGGTTCGAACCGGAACGGCAAGGCCTGCGGACAGCCAAAGGCCACGATCAGGGGCGCGGCCCCCAGCGGCCGGGCAGGTCCGCCGGCGCGGCGGATGAGGGGGCCTTGATGCGGCTGGCCAACCATTCGGGTCCGGCCAGAAACGGCTTGAGAAACCGGCTCTTGCGCACCTGCCCCTTGATCTTTTCGATCTGCATGACCCCGTCGATTCGCCGATCCAGGAACCCCCATGTGGCCGTGTGGTCCATCGACTGATCGCCAAGCCAATACAGGACGGTCGACGAATAAACCCCCGAAAGCGTGGCCCTCTTGGTGTACCAGTTCAGATCATCGGAGGTGTCGCCAAGCGTCGTCCAGATCGCATCGGCGGTCTGCCACAGCGCCCTGGCCCCGTCGCCGGCATGCATGGGCAGCGCAAACAGTGTCAGACCCCGGCGAACGGCCTCCTTGTCGTGTTCCACCAGTTCCAGCCGCACGCGGATCGCGTGGGCGATCCGGTCGCGGAACCGCAACGCGGTCAGATCGGTCGCCTTGAGCCGTTCCACCATCGCCGCATCGCCGCGTGCGTGAAAGGCAAGCGCCAGGTCAACTGCGCCACGGGGGCAGATCGCGCGCGCCTCGCCATCGGTGAGGCCCGCGTCGACGGCAGCGGCGCGAAAGCTTGCCTCGGACCAACCATCAAAGGGGACATGCATCAGCGCGGCATCGATCAGGCGCGTTCTGGCGTCGGGTATCCGGGTGTCTTCGGTCATGGCAATAGGCCTTTCTCACGGTGAACGGTCACGGTGGACAAGGTAGGGGCGCTTTGCTATACGGCCACTTCCTGCTTCATCTTGCAACTCTAACTTAGGAAGGTGGTGACACCAGAATGCAGGTCAGTGTTCGCGACAACAATGTCGATCAGGCGCTCCGTGCCCTGAAGAAAAAACTTCAGCGCGAAGGCGTTTTTCGGGAAATGAAGCTCAAGCAACATTTCGAAAAACCCTCGGAAAAACGTGCGCGTGAGAAGGCCGAGGCCATTCGCCGTGCCCGTAAGCTTGCGCGCAAAAAAGCGCAGCGCGAAGGGCTTTTGTAAGGCTCTTGCACGATCGGCTCAGCGAGCCAAGGGATTGCGCCCGGCGCGGCCCGACACGAAAAAAGAACCCCCGCGCCTGAGGCCCGGGGGTTTTGTTTTGTCCGGCTTCACGCGGCGATCGGGCAGGCCTCAGTTGGCGAGCGCCTGGATTTCCTGCTGCGCCTGAGCCGCGCGGGCCTGGGCCTGCAACAGTTCAAGGTTGTTGTCGGAATCATCGTCATAGACTTCGCGCGTGCGCACGCCCGGGATGGCGGCGAAGCGTTCCATGGTGCGCGTCGGAAACCACGCCGGGCTGATGGTCTCGAAGCCGGGTGTCTGGCTGAGGATCCGCGAGATCGACAGCGAGCATTGTGCGGACGGAACCGCCCCGTAGCTTTGCACCGCCGCGATCAGGGAGGCCGCTGTTTCCGGGCTGACATCGACCTCTTGCAAGACGACGTAATACGTCTCTCGCGCGTGGTAATCCATGTAGAAGTCCATGTATTGCGGCGACATGCCGAACAGCACGTCGTTGCGTTCGGGGATGTTGGGATGATGCCAACTGCCCGCCGGGTCAAAGACAACCCGCTGCGCCCCGTCGATGATCAGGCCGGAATGCCCTCCGGACCCGTTGCGGGTGCTGACCATGGTCATCAGCGTGACCGTCGATCCGCCGGCGGGTTGATACGACGCAGAACTGACCGCCACGTCGGGCGCCCAGACCTCTTCAGCGACGCAACCGGCCAGCATTCCCGCCAGCACCAGCGCCGCGGCAATGCGCGGCAGCGCCCTCATCTTGCGAACAGCGCCAGGAAGATCACGATCAGGATGCACGCGATCCCGACGTTGACGGACCAGCGCATGAATCCGTCGAAGGTTTTTTCCTGCTCGGTGATGTCCATTTCACCGTGCTTGTGGTCTTGATCAGCCATGTCGTTTCCCCAATGTCCGGGTCCAGTTTGCGTTCAATGACCGCGATACCGGATTCTGGGTGCGTTGTCAGCCCCGCCGCTCCTTGGGCGGAGCGACCCAATGTCTCAATCGGCCAATGCGAAAAGCCACGCGCCATCCGCACGCCGGGTGCGGGTCACGACGCCTTCGGCATACAGGTGATTGAGATGGGCCACCGCCTCGACCAGGGCCAGGCCATAGGTGCCTTCGTCGATCTGGCGCTTGTAGAGCGGCGCAAAGCATTCCGCCGCCGTGCGCGGCCCCTGCGCGAGATGCGTCTTGAGGCGGGCAAGCGCGCCGTGGTGATTGTCGATCAACTGGTGCAACCGGTGCGGCAGCCCCGAAAACGGCAGCTTGTGGCCGGGCAGGACCAGCTGGCTGTCGCGGGCATGCGGCTGGAAGGACGCGCAGGCGGTCAGCCATTCACCCACCGGATCGGCCCCCGGTTCGGTCGCATAGACCCCCAGGTTCGGCGATATCGTCGCCAGAAGCTGATCGCCCCCGATGACCAGGTCGCCATCGCGGCTCCAGAATGTCGCGTGATCGGGGGCGTGGCCCTGTCCGAACCGGATATCCCAGGTCCGCCCGCCCATCTCGATCGTGCCGCCATCGCCCAGCCGGGTGAAGCCCAGCGGCATGGGATGCACGATATCGGCGAAGTTGAACGGGCGTTCCGCGCGGCGCTTGTCGAACACGGCCGGGTCCATCCCGGCAGCTTGCCAGAACGACAGGGTTTCCTGCGTCGGGCGGGCCTGTTCATCCAGCGTCAGCATCCGCGCGAACAGCCACGCGGTGCGGGTCATGAAAAGCTCGGCCCCCCTGGCCTGGAACCACCCTGCCAGCCCGACATGATCAGGATGGTGATGGGTCACGATCAGGCGGGTGATCGGCAGGCCCTGCAGCGGGCCCGCCATCGCCTGATCCCAGATGGCACGGGTCTTGCGGGTGTCGAACCCGGTGTCGATCAGCGTCCAGCCATCGCCGTCGCGCAGGGCGTAGGCATTGACGTGATCCAGCGCCATGGGAAGCGGCAGGCGAAACCACAGCACGCCGTCGGCGATTTCAACTGCGTCGCCGGGGGCCGGGGCGGTGTCTACGGGGGTCTGGATCATGGGCGCCTCATGCGGCCAGATCTTCGGGTGACAGGTCGTACAGCCCGGCGGACCCGCTGCGGGCCTGGACGAAGGCGGCCTGCGCCTCGGGCAAGAGGCGGGCGATGTAGAACCCGGCCATGGCCTGACGCACCCGGTCGCCGGCCCGTGCCGCACGCAGATGATAGAACGCCCCCAGAACACGGGCAAAGCCCGCAAGATAGGACGCGGCACCGCCGAACCGGTCGTTGAGGTCGAGCGCCAGAACCGCCTGTGTCGTGTCACGCAAGGCCGCTGCGGCGGCGGCAAGGGATTGCCCGGCATCGCCTGCGGCCTTGGCCTCGGTCTCCACCTCGTCGACCAGGGCAAGGATCGCCGCGCCGCCATCCATCATCTTGCGGCCCACCAGATCCATCGCCTGAATGCCGTTGGTGCCCTCGTAGATCGCGGTCACCCGCACGTCGCGGGCATATTGGGCGGCTCCGGTTTCCTCGATGAACCCCATGCCGCCGTGAACCTGAATGCCCATGTTCGCGACCTTGATGCCGGTATCCGTCCCGTAGGCCTTGGCGATCGGCGTCAGGATGGCCGCGCGAGATGCGGCCGCCGCATCGCCCGCGCGGGCAAGGTCGATCGACACCGCCAGGTCCAGCGCCATGGCGCGGGCGGCAAAGGTTTCGGCCTTCATCTCGGTCAGCATCCTGCGCACATCGGCATGGTCCATGATGGTGCCGGTGCCGCCTTCGATCATGGACCGGCCCTGCTTGCGGTCCATCGCGTAGGCCATCGCGTGCTGCGTGGCCGCATCGGCGACCGACACGCCCTGAACGCCCACGCCCAGGCGCGCATTGTTCATCATCGTGAACATCGCCGCCATGCCGCGGTTTTCCTCGCCGATCAGCCAGCCGGTCGCGCCGTCATACTGCATCACGCAGGTGGGCGAGCCATGCAGGCCCATCTTGTGTTCCAGGCTGACCACCTTGAGCGCATTCGCGACACCGGGGTTGCCATCGGCGTCGGGCAGTTTCTTGGGCACGAGGAACAGGGAAATGCCCTTGGTCCCCGCCGGCGCGTCGGGCAGGCGGGCCAGCACCAGGTGCACGACGTTCGAGGTAAAGTCGTTGTCCCCCCATGAGATGTAGATCTTCTGGCCCGATACGGCGTAGGTGCCGTCCCCATTGGGCACCGCCCTGGATGTCAGCGCGCCCACATCGGACCCGGCCTGCGGTTCGGTCAGGTTCATGGTTCCGCACCATTCGCCCGAGATCAGCCTGGGCAGGTACAGCGCCTTCAAGTCATCGGAGGCGTGATGTTCCAGCGCCTCGATCTGGCCCTGCGTCATCAGCGGGTTCAGTTCCAGCGACAGGCATGCGGCCCCGATCATGTCGTTGACGCAGGTCGTCACCGTCTGCGGCAGGCCAAGCCCGCCGTATTCCGGATCAGCGGAAATGGCGACGAACCCGGCCTCGGCAATCGCCTTGTAGCCACCGGCGAAGCCGGGCGAGGTGCGCACCACACCGTTTTCCAGAACCGCCGGGTGCAGATCCCCGGCGCGGTTGAGCGGGGCAAGCACGTCTTGGCAGATGCGCCCGGCCTCGGTCAGAAGCGCATGAACGGTATCAGGCGTTGCCTCGGAAAAACGGTCCTGCCTGGCCACGCGGTCGAACCCAACGACATGGCCCAACAGGAAATCGAAATCGGCAATCGGTGCTCTGTACGGCATGACAAATCCCTCCCCCGGACCTGGTCGGTCAACTCTACGATGCGCGACGTTTGCACGGAACGCCAATTCGCGCTAGGCCCTCGGGCCTGACACGCTGACCTAGGGGGCCGTCAGTCCCCCGATCAACTTTTACGTTACGTCACTAATGCCCCAAGATTCACCGCAAATTCTGGTCAATGATGCCGCAGGGGTCGCGCGGGCGGCTGCCCTTCTGCGGGCGGGTGCGCTTGTCGCGCTTCCGACCGAGACGGTGTACGGGCTGGCCGCCGATGCGCGCAACGACCGGGCGGTGGCGCGCATCTTCGAGGCCAAGGGTCGCCCGCGTTTCAATCCGCTGATCGTGCATCTGACGTCATTGGCCGAGGTCGAGGCGCTGGCCGATCTGCCGGGGCCCGCCCGCGACCTGGCGGCAGCGTTCTGGCCCGGCCCGCTGACGATGGTGTTGCCGCTGCGAGCGGGTCATGGCCTGTCGCCGCTGGTGTCGGCGGGCCTGTCAACCGTCGCGGTTCGCCTGCCCCGCCACCCTGCCATGCGCGCGGTGCTGGCGGCATTCGGCGGGCCGGTCGCAGCACCGTCCGCCAACAGATCCGGCAAGATCAGCGCCACGACTGCGGCCCATGTGATCGAGGGGCTTGGCGATCGCATCGCGGCCGTTCTGGATGGCGGGGCGGCGGCGGTGGGGGTGGAATCGACGATCCTTGCACCGTCCGACACCGGCACCCGCCTGCTGCGCGAAGGCGGCCTGCCGCGCGAGATGATCGAGCCTTTGACGGGCCCGCTGCTGGTGGACACCACACCGGGCCGTGTCGAGGCGCCGGGCCAGCTGTCGAGCCACTATGCCCCGGCCACGCCGCTGCGGATGGGCGGCACGGCGGCAGCAGGCGACGTGGTGATCGGGTTCGGATCCGTTGGCGGCGACCTGAACCTGTCGCCCGCCGGCGATCCGGTGGAGGCGGCGGCCAACCTGTTTGCGATGCTGCACGAGGCCGACACCCTGGCGCGCGCCCGCGGTGCGGCGTGCATCCGGGTTGTGGACATTCCCGATACGGGGCTGGGCCGCGCCATCAATGACAGATTGCGCCGGGCGGCCGCACCGCGCCCCTGACCGGAAGGGCGCGGCGTCGGATTCATCGTCCGATCAGCGATCCATCTCGGACCGGATCTGCTGGCGCAGAACGTCGATGGGCACCGTTTTGCCATCGCGCTTGAAATGCCAGTAGGTCCAGCCGTTGCAAGATGGCGCGCCTTCCAGCTTTGCGCCGACCTGGTGGATCGAACCTTTGACATCATCTGCGATCAGCGTGCCGTCGACACGGACCTTGGCCATCTGGCCGCGCAGGTTCACCAGCATCTCACCCGGGCGCAGCATGCCGCGTTCGACCACCTGGCCGAAGGGCACACGGGGTTCGTTGCGTTTCGAGGACGCCACCTCCAGCGCGCCACGATCCAGCCGGCGCACCTTGGACAGACGCTTTTCGGCAATGGCGCGGTAGCTGTCTTCGCGTTCGATGCCGATGAAGTCGCGGCCCAGCATCTTGGCCACGGCGCCGGTCGTGCCGGTGCCGAAGAACGGGTCGAGGATCACGTCGCCGGGATTGGTCGAGCCGACCAGGATCCGGTGCAGCAGCGCCTCGGGCTTTTGGGTGGGATGCGCCTTGTCGCCCTTGTCGTCCTTGAGGCGTTCACCGCCATTGCAGATCGGGATCACCCAGTCGGACCGCATCTGCACGCCGTCGTTCAGGGCCTTGAGCGCTTCGTAATTGAAGGTGTATTTCGCGCCTTCGGCCTTGGAGGCCCAGATCATGGTCTCGTGGGCATTGGTCAGCCGCATGCCGCGGAAATTCGGCATCGGGTTCGATTTGCGCCAGACCACGTCGTTCAGGATCCAGTAGCCCTGGTTCTGCAGCTCGGCGCCGACGCGGAAGATGTTGTGATAGCTGCCGATGACCCAGATCGCGCCATCGGGTTTGAGCAAGCGGCGCGCCTCGGCCAGCCATGCCTTGGTGAAGACGTCGTAAGCGCGAAAGCTGTCGAACTGATCCCAGGCGTCATCGACGGCATCGACCTTGGTGTTGTTGGGCCGGTGCAGGGCGTTTTTCAGCTGCAGATTATAGGGCGGATCCGCGAAGATCAGATCGACGCTGCCCTCGGGCAGGCTGCGCATGACCTCGATGCAATCACCGGCCAGAATCGTGTTCAGGGGCAGCGCGGACGCGCCCTGTTGTTTTGTGTTGGTTTTCATCTCTGCCTCTTTTTCCGCGCCTCTGTCGGGCGTTCTCGGGATCGAGGGGCAGAATCACCCAAAAGTGATTCGCAGTCAATTTATTAATTGGAATCAATGCGTTGTGCGGGGGCAGATAGCAAGATGTTGTGCACCGGCTTGAAGGACCGTCTATGGTGGGGTGTAACCCCTAGATGTTGTAGGGCGGCGGTATGAGCCGCCGTAGGGTAGCCTGCGTTGCCCTCCCAGCCGTAGCCGGGAAAGGCCTTGGCCAGGTCTGCCATCACGCGGTCGCGGGCCACCTTGGCGATGATGGAGGCAGCGGCGATCGACAGGCTGCGGGCGTCGCCCTTCACCAGCGTTTCGGCCCGGCACGGCAGATTGTCGGGCATCGCGTTGCCGTCGATCAGCGCGGCATCGGGCCGGTGCGCCAACCCCTCGACCGCGCGCCGCATCGCCAGGAGGGACGCCGCGCGAATGTTGATCGCGTCGATTTCTTCGACGCTGGCCCAGGCCAGGCTGACCTCGGCCCTGGCATGGATTTCGTCGAACAGGGCCTCGCGCCGGGCGGCGGACAGTTTCTTTGAATCGTTCAGCCCCAGGGGCAGGTCCAGCGGGTTCAACACCACGGCGGCCGCTGAAACCGGGCCGGCCAGCGGGCCGCGACCCGCCTCATCCACGCCGGCGACGCGCCCGCCAAGGGCCGTCTCAAAGGAAAAATCGGGCAGGGTTTTCATGACCCCTCATCCCACGGGCAGGCCCCGCGCACAAGAAAGGGCGGCGGCCTTTTCAGACCGCCGCCCCTCTTGCCGATGGCTGCTCGATATGTCGGATCAGCCGCGGACCCATCCGTTCTGGGCCAGGCAGCGCCCGCCATAGATCTGGCGCTGGCCGCGCTGGGTCTGGACCAGGCGCAGGCAGTTGGACGGCAGCAGGTTGGGACGCGCCACGCTGTTTTGCATGCAGCGCCGGACATAGCCGCGGTAGCGCTGACCATGATCACTGCCTTCGATGTAGCACCGCGCGGGCGCCACAAGGTGCTGGGGGCGCGGCCGATGGCCGTACCCGTTCTGGTTGCCATTGTGCGGGCGGTTGTTGGAATAGGCCGGGGGCGGGTTGCGGTGAACCTGCGCATTGCGGTTGTCGCGGCCGTTTTCGATCACGCGACTGATGGCGTACAACGCCAGCAACCCGCCAAGGATGCGCGCGGCATCATCGCCGTCGGCGCGCGCGGCGGTGGTTGTGGCCCCCATCGTCCCGATGGCGATGGCGAGGCTGGCCACAAGGGCGGTGGCCGGAATGCGGATGGATCTGAACATGAGCGAGTCTCCTTTAGAGCGATACGTCGAACGGCACGTCGGTGCTGCAATGACACCACCGTCCGCCCGACTGCCCCTGCCGCTCAATATCGGCGCGGTGTTATTGAATAACGGGGGGCTTGCACGGAGCGTGACATTGAATGACACGCAGACTTTGACGCATGTGTGGTCAAGCGACCGACTTGGGGGCCGGACACCGGGTGAAGGACATGATGAAACACTTGAGAACCACCTTGATCGCCCTGCTGGTCACCGCCGCAGCCGGCCCGCTTCACGCGGCGTGTTTTGCCGACTATCGCGCAAAGATGGATAACCCCCTCAGACTGCATTACGGTGTGATCGAACTGCCCGATGAGGCCTGTTCGGTCGAGGCGGCGGCGCCGGTGATTGAAGATCGGCTGGCCCAGGACGGGTGGGAATTGTTGCAGGTGGTGTCGGTCTTCGATGAGACCGGCCTCACCCCGAGGAGGGCTGATGCCGGAGACTATTTCCTCCGTTTCTGAGGCGCGCATCGCGGGGACGCGTGTGGTCCAGCTGGGTGTTCTGGCGATCGTCGCGATCCTCGTGGTGTCGGCCGTTCTCCTGTTCATGAACCTGCCCGACGCAGACGCCTTCAATGCCGCCGTGCAGGAGGTGTTCGTGCTCAACGATGTGCGCGACCCCGATGCGACCCGCATGCTGGAGGTTCTGGCGCAATCCGGCACCGCGTTTTCCAAGGTGCTGGCCAGCTACAGGGCGATCATCTTCGTGTTGATGGTGTTTGCCACCGCCTTGCTGGTGGCATGCCTGGTGTTCCTGGTGGCGATCGTGACGCTGAACCGCCGGATGGGCGAGATCGAACGGTCCGGCATCCAGGTGTCGTCCCTGATCCTGAGCCGCGAGGAACGGGTGGTGCTGATCAACAACCTGGAATTCAAGCTGACCGACGCGGCCATGGAAACGCTGAGCGTTCTGGCCGAAGCGCGGCTGGATGACGAGGTTCTGTCCGGCGCGCAGATCGAGGCCATGGTGTCGGGGAAACATTCCTCGGAGGCCGACGAGGCGGCAGGCGCCACGCGGATCAAGCGGCTGCGCGACACGCTTGGCAATCAGATCGTGTCGGAGCTGCTGGTCAAGAACATCGCGCGCAAAGGGTATGTCCTGGCCATCGACAAGGACGTCATCAAGATGCTGTGACACGAGCGACGCGGGGGCCCGGACGAAAAAACGCGGCCCCGAAAGGCCGCGGTTTACGATTTCGGGATCGGTGCCGCCTCAGCAGTAGGGCGCGCCACGGCCATAGCCGCCCGCATCGGTGATGTTTCCGTTGTCGGCATCGGTGCGGCCCGTGTAGATGCCACCGCCGCCACGACCGCAGTTGCCCCGGTCGGTCCAGCTTCCGTTGTCGATATCGGTGGACTGCGCCTGTGCCTGACCACCGCTCAGGGCCGCCGCGGCACCCGCTGCGCCACCAACCGCGACCATGCCCAGGAAGCCCCGGCGGCCGGCGTTGTGTTCGGTCTTGATATCGGTATCCGCCAAGGTCTTGGGCGTTTTCTTGTCTTCGCTGGACATGGCGTAAATTCCTCCAACCTATGTCAATCTACAGTCCCCGGGCGGACCTTAATCGCAAGGGCGCCGCACGGTCAACGACAGGCCCGGGATATTTCGAAGATGACATTGATCCTGCGGCTGTTGCGTGTTCCTACTGTGCCCCAATCCACACGGTTTTCAGCAGATGAGCCCCCATGACCCAGAATTACAGCTTTGACTGGACGATTGCACCGACGGCACCCGAGACGTTCTTCAACGAGTATTTCGAGCAAAAGCCGTTCGTCATCCGCCGTGGAGACCCCGACTACTATCGCGGGTTGTTGTCTTTTGCGGATATCGACCGGGTCGTGTCGACACTGGGCTTGTCGGTTCCCGAGGTTACCGTGACGCGGGCCGATGGCAACATCACCAGCGCCGACTACGCCTACGAGACCGGCGTGATCGACCCCGTCCGCGTCAGCCAGTTGTTTGCCGATGGCGCGACGGTCATCTTGTCGGGCCTGCATGACAGATTGCCGGAACTGGGACGGTTCTGTCGCGCGCTGGAGGCCGTGATGTCGAGCCGCGTGCAGACGAACATCTACATGACGCCGGCAAATTCGCAGGGGTTCCGCGCGCATTACGACAACCATGACGTGATCGTGTTGCAGGTCGAAGGCACCAAGGAATGGCGGATCTACGACACCCCGGTCGAGCTGCCGCTGCAAAGCCAGGGGTTCGATCCCCACAGCGTCGACGTGGGGGCGGAAACCGACCGCTTTTTGCTGGAGCCGGGCGACATGGTCTATATCCCGCGCGGCGTGGCCCATGATGCGGTCGCGACCGATCAGACATCGCTGCATGTCACCACCGGGCTGATGCTGAGATCCTGGGCCGATCTGCTGGTGGAGGCCGTGACCATCATGGCGCACCGCGAGCCCGGTATGCGCCGGGCCCTGCCGCCGGGGTTTGCCAATGCGGGCTTTGACGCGGGCGCCCATCAGGCCGATTTCGAGGCGATGCTGGGCACAATCGCGCGCGAGGCGCCGCTGGGCAAGCTGCTGGAGAGCTTCAAGCAGGATTTCCTGACCGGGCGGGTGCCACGCGTGGAAGGGCAGATGGCCGAAATGGGCAAGCTGGACGGATTGAGCATCGACAGCCGCGTGGGCGCCCGGCCGCATCTGATCTATGACATCACGCATTTCGAGGAAGACGACAGCGTGCGGATGGTGTGCTACGGAGCCGAGATCGTGTTGCCCGATTTCGCGAAGGAGCCGCTGGAATACGCGGTCAGCCACGGGGATTTCACGGTGTCCGAGATGCCGGGCGAACTGGATGATGCGGGCAAGCTGGTGCTGGTGCGGCGGCTGGTGCGCGAGGGATTGATGGTGGTGCACTGACCGCACCCGGGATTGCGCCGCCTTCGGCGTCGCCCGGTGGCGATTTTCGCGTGGCGAAAATCGCGGGCGCGCGGGGCGGATGCGTCGGGGATCGCGGCACGCGTGGGACAGGGGGCTCTGCCCCCGCCCGTTCCGGGCTCCCCCGCCATATTTTCCGGATAAAGATGGGGTCTGTCAGTCCGGGCGCGTTTCGCCCTTACCGGGGGCAAGCCCATAGCGTTGGGCCACGCGCCAGACATGGGTGGGCACCATGTTCTTGACCCGTGCCGGATGCGCGCGGCGCAGGTGCAAGATGGTTTCGATCGCCTTCATCTCGACGCGGGCGCGGGCGAACTCGAGGCCGCGCGGCCCGATGCGGGGTTGCAGGAAGGCCACGATGGGGCGCGCCCAGTCGGGCATGGAGCGCAAGGGCAGGCCGCCCGCCGCGCGTTCGGTGTTGGCAAGGAAGCCTTTGACCGCGCTGTCGCGCTTGCCCTTGTCGGTGAGGGGCCGCTGCTGCAGGTTGTCGGCGATCGAGGCCAGCATTTCGGCCCCGCGCGCATTGCGGGCGATGACCCATTGATCGCCGTCGCCGCCCATGTAGCCCACAGTGATGTCGGCCAGACGGTTGGTGTAATCCACGCAGGTCTTGCAGGTCATCGGAAAGAAATCGGCCGGCAGTTTCGAGATCGGCAATTTCAGGAACGGCACCGTGCGGGTGGGCCGGCCATCGTCGTAGCGCAACTCGACCCGGTAGTCGGCGCGGAACTCCAGGTAGGAAATCGTCCGGGGCCGGTCATCGAGCAGCGCCAGGAAGTCGTGGAACCGGTCCGTGGTGGTATTGTCCGAACACGGCGTGCCGATGACGTAGAGGCGGTCGAGACCCAGGTCCGCCTCGATCGCGCGCAGGGCATAGACCTGGCACGGAATGCCGATCATGGCGATGCGCCTGTGGCCTGCGGCGGCGGCGGCCTCGACCGCGGCGAGGGTGGGGCCGAACCCCATGCGCATGCCCCGGCATTCGGCCATGGCGTCGGGGTCGGTCACGATCACCGGGACGGGGCGCCAGCGGTCGTCGGGATGCGCCTTGACGGTGACGACGGCATCGACGGCACCCCGCCGCAGAAGGGTGGCGGCCAACGCGGTGGTGATGCCCGTCCATTGCGCGCCCGGCGCGGGCGGGTCGAGCCGCGCGCGGATCATCGACCGGGTGACGCCAAAGAACATCTCTTCGCCCTGGTCGGGATCGGCCACGCGGCCATGCACGCGCCGTTCGGCGGCCTCGTAATCGGGTTGGATGAACTGGCAAGCCTTGCCGCAGGCGCGCCCGTCACCCATGCGCGAGACCCCGCAATCAGTGCACAGACCCGGGCGCGCGGCCCCGCCGATAACGGGGACGGCAAGGCCGGGTGTGGGGATGTCCTTGGGCATGGGCAGGTCCGTTCGGGCGATCCTGACACCATTCCCGCGCCCGCCGCGCATGTCAACTTTCGTTTACACCTTGACCCCGGGCGCGCCGCCCGCGTCCATCATGCTTTCACCCGGTCCGCCTGCGGGTCGTACAGCGGGCGCAGGCTGGGGGTCGCCGCAACGCGGACGCCCGCGATCTCGATTTCGTAACTCGAGGCGAGGACCTCTGCGGCGGTCTCACCGGGGCAGGGCACGTAGCCCATGCCGATCGCGGCCCCGAGGGTATGACCGTAATTGCCGGAGGTGACGTAGCTGACGACCTCGCCATTTCGCAAGATGGGTTCGGCGTGAAACAGAAGCGGCGCGGGATCGTGAAGCTGGAATTGCACCATGCGCGCGCGCAAGCCTTCATCCTTGCGGCGCAAGACGGCGTCGCGGCCGATGAAATCGGGTTTCGCGGTCCTTACCGCAAAGCCGAGCCCTGCTTCGAGCACGTGATCCTCGCCCGAGATGTCGTGACCGAAATGGCGAAAGCCCTTTTCGATGCGGCAGCTGTCCATCATGTGAAGGCCGCACATCTTCAGCCCGTGATCTGCGCCTGCCTCGGCGATCGTCTCGAAGACATGGGCGGCCTGATCGGTGCTGACATAGAGTTCCCACCCCAGTTCGCCCACATAGGTGACGCGGTGGGCGCGCGCGATGCCGTAGCCGATTTCGACCTCGCGCGCGGTGCCGAAGGGGAAGCCAGCGTTGGACCAGTCATCGGGGCTGACCGCGCGCATCAGGTCGCGGGCCCTGGGACCCATCACGCAGATCACGGCCTCGGAGGCGGTGACGTCGGTCAGCACGGCCATGCGACCGCCCATATGCATCCGCAGCCAGTGCAGGTCGCGCATCAAGGTCGCGGCGGGCGTGACGACCAGGTAGGCGGTTTCGCTCAACCTTGTGACGGTGACATCGGCCTCGATCCCGCCATTGCGGTTGAGGAACTGGGTGTAGACGATCTTGCCCACGGGCACCGACATGTCGCCGCCTGCCACGTGGTTCAGGAATGCCTCGGCCTCGGGGCCCTCGACGCGGATCTTGCCGAAGGACGACATGTCATACAGCCCAACGGCCTGCCGGATCGCCATATGTTCGGCGCGCTGGTTGGCGAACCAGTTCTGGCCTTTCCAGTCATAGCGGTATTCGCGTTCCTGCCAGTCATTTGCAAACCAGTTGGCCCGTTCCCAGCCTGCAGTTTCGCCAAACACGGCACCACGCGATTTCAGGTGTTCGTGCAAGGCCGACCGGCGCACGCCGCGCGACGTGGCCTTTTGGCGATAGGGGTAGTGATCGGCGTAAAGCAGACCCAGCGTTTCGGAGGCGCGATCGCGCAGGTAGCGGCGGTTGCGCTGAAACGGCTGCATGCGACGGATATCGACATCGCCGATATCAAAGGGCGGCAGGCCGGTTTCCATCCATTCCGCCAGTGCCCAGCCGGCCCCGCCGCCCGACTGGATCCCGATGGAGTTGAAGCCGGCACAGACCCAGTAGCCGTCAAGTTCGGGCGCGGGGCCAAGGTGGTAGGCGTCATCGGGCGTGAAGCTTTCGGGGCCGTTGAAAAACGTGTGGATCCCCGCATCGGCCAGGATCGGCATGCGCGCGCAAGCGGCCTCGAGGATCGGTTCGAAATGTTCGAAATCCTCGGGCAGCTGGTCAAACTCGAAATCCTCGGGGATGGGGCCCCAGGGCTTGGACACGGGCTCGAACGCGCCGAGCAGGAACTTGCCCGCGTCTTCCTTGTAGTAGGCACATTCATCGGGAACCCGCAAAACCGGAAGCTGCGACAGGTCGGGAATGTTTTCCGTGACGATGTAGAAATGTTCGCAGGCCTGCAGCGGGACGTTGACCCCCGCCATGGCCCCGAAATCGCGCGCCCACATTCCGGCGCAGTTCACGACCGTATCGCAGGCGATGGTGCCGGTGGCGTCGCCCTGCGCCCAGGTCACGCCGGTCACGCGGCCACCATCGTGGTTCACGCCGGTGACTTTCACGTTTTCGGCCACGATGGCCCCGCGTTGGCGCGCACCCTTGGCCATGGACAGCGCGATGTTGGCCGGATCGCCCTGCCCGTCCAGCGGCAGCCAGACGGCGGCGGTCATGTCGTCGGTGTTCACGTGGGGGTAGAGGCGGTTGACCTGTGCTGCGTCGATCTCTTCGACATCGACACCGAAGGCGCGCGCCATGGAGGCCTGGCGCAGCACTTCTTCGCGCCGCGCCTCGGTCAGCGCCATGGTGATCGATCCACAGCGGCGGAAGCCCGTGGAGATTCCGGTTTCGGCCTCTAGCTCGCCGTAAAGCTCCTGGGAATATTTTGCCAGGCGCGTCATGTTCTTGGTCGCGCGCAACTGCGCGATCAGGCCCGCCGCGTGCCAGGTGGTGCCCGATGTCAGGCGCTTGCGTTCCAGCAACACGACGTCGGTCCAGCCCAGTTTCGTCAGGTGGTAGGCGACGGAACATCCGGCGACCCCGCCCCCGACAATGACCACGCGGGCGGATTTGGGCAGATCGACCATGATGTTCCCTCGGCACAGTTTTCGTCCGCGCATCAGACGGACCGACGCGGCCGATCGCAACAGGTTTTTTCACCCGGCGCCGAGCGGATTGCGCGCTTTGGGTTGCGACGAGTTTGTCCCTTGATCCGCGACCACGGCAGGACATACGTTTTCGTATCGCGGCGGAATTCGCAAAGTTATTCCTGCGCGTTGGAGAATTTGAGAACCCGGGCCATTGCATTGCCGGCCCGCCCGGTCAATCCTCCATCCGGGATCGCCAAGGGGGAGGACCCATGGGACATATCGAGCCGAAACTGGAGCTTTCGCCGAAGGTTTCGGACGAGATTCGAAAGACGACCTGCTACATGTGCGCCTGCCGTTGCGGAATCGATGTGCACCTGAAGGACGGCAAGGTCGCCTATATCGAAGGCAATCGCGACCACCCGGTCAATCGCGGGGTTCTGTGCGCCAAGGGCAGCGCGGGGATCATGCAGCACAATGCGCCCTCGCGCCTGCGGGCACCACTCAGGCGGGTGGGGCCGCGTGGGTCGGGCGAGTTCGAGGAAATCTCGTGGGACGAGGCGCTGCAAACCGCCGTATCGTGGTTGAAACCGATCCGGGAAACCGCACCGGACAAGCTCGCGTTTTTCACCGGGCGCGACCAGTCGCAATCCTTTACAAGTTTCTGGGCGCAGAATTTCGGCACGCCCAATTACGCCGCCCATGGCGGGTTCTGTTCGGTCAACATGGCGGCGGCCGGCATCTACACGATGGGCGGGGCCTTTTGGGAATTCGGCCAACCCGATTGGGAACGCACCAAGCTGTTCATGCTGTTCGGCGTGGCGGAAGACCATGACAGCAACCCCATCAAGATGGGGCTTGGACGGCTCAAGGAACGCGGGGCCAAGGTGATTGGCGTCAACCCGATCCGGTCAGGCTACAACGCGGTGGCCGACGAATGGGTGGGCATCACACCGGGCACCGACGGTCTGTTCATATTGTCGCTGGTGCATTGCCTGCTGACGGCGGGAAAGATCGACCTCGAGTACCTGACCCGGTTCACCAACGCCCCGGTCCTGGTGAACGAAGACCCGCAAGATCCCGACTATGGCCTGTTCCTGCGCGACAGCGCGGGCAAGATGCTGGTCATCGACCGCGCAACGGGCATGCCGGCGAAATTCGACCAGGCCGGCATCAAACCGGATCTCGCCCATGGGTATCGCCGGGCGGGCATCACGCACCGCCCGGTGTTCCAGCTATTGGCCGAGCGGTATCTGAGCGACGATTACGCGCCCGAGGCCGTCGCCGAACGCTGTGGCGTGACGCCCGAGCGCATCCGGAGGATCGCCGCCGAACTGGCCCGCGTGGCCTTTGACGAGGCGATCGAGATCGACCAGCCATGGACCGATTTCCGGGGCGAGCGACATGACAAGATGATCGGCCGCCCGGTCAGTTTTCACGCCATGCGGGGGATCAGCGCCCATTCCAACGGGTTTCAGACCTGCCGCGCGTTGCATGTGCTGCAGATCCTGCTTGGCAGTGTCGAGGTTCCGGGCGGCTTTCGGTTCAAGCCCCCCTACCCCAAGCCGATGGAGGCGCATCCGACGCCCCATTGCCGGTCCAGCCCCGACACACCGCTGGACGGACCGCATCTGGGGTTCGTGCGCGGCCCCGAAGACCTGGCGCTCAAGGCCGATGGCAGCCCGGCGCGGATCGACAAGGCCTTCACCTGGGAAAACCCGATGTCGGCCCA
>Ga0102938_10000167_pt1 | contig 44791 bp, 36 predicted proteins | sample SalPonR2_B_D2_MG_FD_84516 | JGI IMG/M metagenome (GOLD analysis project Ga0102938, IMG submission 84516) | Salt pond soil microbial communities from South San Francisco under conditions of wetland restoration - Salt Pond MetaG R2_B_D2_MG | ecosystem: Environmental > Aquatic > Marine >...
ATATCGCATAGCCCAAATTTCTGATTTACATTTGGGCACATCTGACCGATTTAAGCACAGTTTCAATAAAATGGTAGACAGAATAAATGAGCTGGATGTAGATGTGGTATTTTTCACGGGAGATATTGTAAATAATTTTGCCACAGAATTAGATGGATGGCAACCCATACTGAATAAAATTAAAAGTAGTGACGGTACCTATGCCATACTTGGCAATCACGATTATGGCGATTACGTTAAATGGGAATCATCGAATGATAAACAGCAAAATTTCAGAGATGTTATCGCATTTTTTGATGACATCAACTGGAAACTGCTTAAAAATGAATATACCTACCTCACAAGAAGAAAAGATTCAATTATTCTTTCTGGTGTTGAAAATTGGGGGCATCCGCCTTTTCCTCAATATGGTGATTTAAATGAGAGTTTACCAGATACCATAGATAAACCTGTGCTTTTATTGAGTCATGATCCTTCGCATTGGGATGCTGAAGTAAAAAACCACGAAGCACCAATATTTTTAACCCTTGCAGGTCATACGCATGGATTTCAGTTTGGCATTCGCTCAGAAGGTTTCAACTGGAGCCCGGTAAAACTGCGCTACGATAAATGGGGCGGATTATATCAGCAAAAAGATAAATACCTCTATGTTAATGTAGGTGCAGGCACAATTGGTTTTCCCGGTCGCATTGGTATGCGTCCTGAGATCACACTTATAACATTAAAATCAAAGTAGTGCCAATTTTACCTGTTTTTGAGTATTAAATCACTATTTACAGGAATTGGCTAGCCATTCAGTTTGTCGCGAAAAAATTTTGCAGTGTAAGAGTTATTACAATTTGCAAGCTCCTCGGGTGTACCCTCAAATACAAGTTCTCCGCCACCTTCGCCACCTTCTGGACCAAGATCAACTATCCAGTCTGCAGATTTAATAATTTCCGGATTATGTTCAATAACGATTATCGAATGGCCATTTTCAATCAGTGCATTAAAAGCATCAAGTAATTTGCTTATGTCGTGAAAATGCAGGCCTGTTGTAGGCTCGTCGAAAATAAAAACCAATGAATCAGCCGTTTGATCTTTTGCTAAAAATGAAGCGAGCTTCACCCTTTGGCTCTCACCTCCGGAAAGTGTGCTTGAGGATTGTCCGAGTTTCACATACCCAAGCCCTACATCCTGAAGAGGTTGCAATTTTTTAGCTATTTTAACTGCAGCGCCTTTCTTCTCCTGACTAAAAAATGTAATAGCCTCATCAATAGTCATTTCAAGCACATCGAAAATGGATTTCTCTTTGTATTGAACCTCAAGCACCTCATCTTTAAAACGTCTGCCCTTGCACGATTCACAAACCAGCTCCACGTCGGCCATAAACTGCATTTCAACTTTTATAATGCCTTCACCCTGGCACTCATCGCAGCGCCCTCCATCAACGTTAAAAGAAAAATGTGCCGGCTTAAAATTTTGTTGCTTTGCCAGTTGCTGCGCAGCAAAAAGGCTGCGTATTTCATCGTAAGCTTTAAGATAAGTTACCGGGTTACTTCGTGATGATTTACCTATGGGGTTTTGGTCGACAAACTCCACACCTTTATGCAAATGGAAATCGCCGCTCAATTGCCTGTAATCTCCTTTTTCATTGCTATAACCCTGGTATTGTCGCTGCAATGCCGGATACAGGATATTTCGAATGAGCGATGATTTTCCACTTCCGCTTACGCCTGTTATCACAGTTAAAGCTTGCAACTGTATCTGAACATCAATATTTTTAAGGTTGTGATGCCGCGCCCCCTCTATTTTTAAATAATTTCGCCCTGAACGTCTTGTTTGCGGAACGGCTATGGATCGCTTTCCGGTAAGATATTCAGCTGTAAGGCTTTTATCGCTTTTGAGTAAATCTTTTCCATCTCCCTGAAAAACTACTTCTCCACCATGGGTGCCTGCACGCGGACCAATGTCGATTATCTGATCGGCCTGATGCATAAACTCTTCCTCATGCTCTACCACAACAACCGTATTGCCAAGTTTTTTTAACCGGGTAAGCACCCCAATCAGGTTTTGGGTATCGCGCGGATGAAGGCCTATACTGGGCTCATCCAGGATGTACACCGATCCTACCAAACTGCTTCCCAACGAGGTGGCCAGGTTGATGCGCTGCGACTCACCACCGGATAAAGTTGATGATTGCCTGTTAAGGCTTAGATAACCAAGCCCAACGTCATTCAAAAAATTTATACGACTCGTAATCTCCTGCAAGATGCGGGAGCTTACCTTGGTGTCATATTCATTGAGTTCCAGGTTATTAAAAAACCGGTCCAACTGCTCTACAGGCATTTGCACCAATTCCTGAATATTTTTACCTGCAATTTTCACATAACCGGCATCTTTACGCAATCTTGAGCCATTACACTCAGGGCAGGTGGTTTTACCACGGTAGCGACTGAGCATTACCCTGTATTGAATTTTATAAGCTTTTTGTTCCAGATACCCAAAAAAGCGATTGAGTCCGGCAAAATACTGGTTTCCTTCCCATAAAAGCACTTTCTGCTCATCATTCAACTCGTAATACGGTCTATGTATTGGAAAATCAAAAAGATGAGCATTCTGTACCAACTGCTCTTTCCACTCTCCCATCTTTTCTCCCTTCCAACAGGCTATGGCATCATCATAAACAGATAAACTTTTATCGGGCACCACCAAATCTGGATCAATACCTATGGTTTGACCGTAACCATCGCACCGGCGACATGCTCCAAGCGGGCTGTTGAAACTAAAGAAATGCTCATTGGGCTCCTGGAAAGTAATCCCGTCCAGCTCGAAACGGTTTGAAAAGTTATGCTTTTCACCATCCTGCTCCATTAGCATTATTGTGCATGAACCATGGCCCTCAAAAAAAGCACTTTCTACAGAATCTGACATGCGACTGATGTTGTCCTCATCAGCTTTAGCTACCACACGGTCCAGCACAAGATAAACATCGTCACACTTTTTTAAAGCCTCAACATCCTCAATATCAGTCAATCGCAAAACATCATTGGAGCATATAATACGACTGTATCCACGCATCTTAAGGCGCTCAAGTGTATCATCCTCAAATTTCAAGGGAGCTAGAATCATAGCTTTTTCATCCTGCGCTGTATTGATCAAAAAATCAATTACATCAGTTACGCTGTCTTTTTTTACCTCTTTACCCGAAACGGGTGAGTAGGTTTTTCCAATTCGGGCAAACAATAATCTCAGATACTCATAAATTTCTGTTGATGTACCTACTGTAGACCTTGGATTACGCGTATTGACCTTTTGTTCAATGGCTATTGCCGGGGGTATACCGCGAATATAGTCTACCTCGGGTTTATTAATGCGGCCCATAAACTGCCGTGCATACGAAGATAAACTTTCCACATACCGGCGCTGGCCCTCTGCATAAAGCGTATCAAATGCTAAACTTGATTTACCTGAACCAGATACGCCTGTTATGACAATAAACTGGTCTCGAGGTATTTTTACACTAATGCCTTTTAGGTTATGCACACGTGCATTGGCTATATCGATATAACTATTTTGTGCTTTTTTCATGTATAAAATCTATTCTTTTTTTTGAAAATGTGGAAGTTATACGATTTCCACTCTTCCATTTCCGCCGAAAAGATTTCGACGGACAAAAATACGTCCGATTTGTTCTTTATAAAAGAAATTGTCGACTAAATGCAAAATTAGCCAAACGCAATTTTAATGCCCGTATTAATAAATAGGCTTTTTACATATACTTTTATTAAGATAAATTTTCACGAAAACACATTAAAAGTACTTGAAAGGATGCTATTTTTACACTAAAAGTGAAATTTCATTGATAAAATGGCCAACTTTTTGCTTGATATAAGCGTAAAAACAATATAAAATTTGGTTTTTATCATACGATAACTATTTTTGTAACCATAACCTCTAAAAAATTAATGCCTATAGAAAGAAATCTACTCTGACTAATCAAAAAGGTAAGCTTATGAGAGCCGAACAAAAGAGTGATTTCGACCTCGTACAAGAATTCATTGATGGAAAAGATTCCAGCATTGAGGTACTAATCAACAGGCACAAAGACCGCGTTTTTACTTATATTCTTTTGCTCGTCAAAAACGAAGAGTTGGCAGAAGATATTTTCCAGGACACTTTTGTTAAAGTGATCAATTCACTACGCCAGAAAAAATACAAAGATGAGGGACGCTTTGTAAGCTGGGTTTTAAGAATAGGACATAATCTTGTAATCGATCATTTTCGTAAAGAAAAGAATCTGCGCACAGTATCAAACGATGACGGTGAGGTAGATCTCTTGAATTCCACAAAATTTGCCGATCTTACAATAGAAGAAGAGTTGGCAAAAAAGCAGGTTCACGGAAACGTAAGAGAACTTGTGGAACAATTACCATTTGAGCAAAGACAAGTGGTAGTAATGCGCCATTACATGGGCATGAGCTTTAAAGAGATCTCGCAGCACACCAATGTTTCAATCAATACTGCATTAGGTCGAATGCGATACGCACTGATTAATATGCGAAAAATGATTTTGGATCAGGAACATGCATTTTCGCTCTCCTGATATTTTTTTATAGAAAATAAAATATTTTATAAAAGGCTGCGTTTTTGTATCAGAACATTAAACTGATATGAAAATGCCTATGGAAAAATCATTTACGCCAAATAGTGACCCGGAGCACTTTAATGAACTCCTGGGAAAGAGAAATCTAAGAACTGCCTCTCCCCATCTGGTAAGCAATATCATGGCTTATGTAAGATGTACCAGAAATGAGAAAACCAGTATGCTGGGAGATTTGAAATTATTTCTGAATTAATTCAGACAAAAAAGCATTTCAAAGAGGTTTCATGTTAACATGAAGCCTCTTTTTTATTCAACAGCATGCCATTCCTGAGTGGCATAAAACCAACCAATATATCCTCTTACTTTAAGAATATCTCCTTCCCGCCATATGCGACAATCATAGACTTTATTGCGCCCCGGATCAATTATAGCATCGTCTGCATACCATCCGTCATCATCTTTCTCTAGGCCCCGAATAATTTGTAAGCCCAGAATTGGCTTTTCTGCCCATGGCTCCGGACAATCGTCGCAACGCAACGCTTCAGGGTTCTCCTTGTTGAGTACTTTCACAATTTTACCATATACCTTAGTACCCTCTTTATATATTTCAACGATAGACTTGGCTTTCCCGGTTTCATGATCAATGGTTTTCCATACACCGGTTACAGGCTGAGCTGCTAAAAAACCGGTCATTGATACAAATAAAATTATTAAAAAACGTTTCTTCATACTAAAACATTTATGCATTATTTTCAGATTACATTCAAATATATTATCTGACAATTTAAAACTAAATATGCATACAATAATGCACAATTTTTGTTGCAATTTACTGCGATTAATATTTTCATGAACTACGTTATAACCGATATCGAAACAACCGGAGGCAATGCCCGGAGAGAGAAAATAACTGAAATTGCCATATATAAATTTAACGGCAATGAAATAGTCGATGAGCTCACCACGCTGGTGAACCCCGAGCGACATATTCCACAACAAATTCAGCAACTCACAGGAATTACAAATGATATGGTAGCTGATGCGCCACGCTTTTATGAAATAGCCAAAAGAGTTGTAGAAATTACAAGGGATTGCGTTTTTGTAGCACACAATGCAGCTTTTGATTACAATTTCATACAACATGAATTTAAAGCCCTCGGTTACGAATACCAGCGCGAATACCTCTGTACGGTTAAACTAAGCAGGAAACTCATGCCTGGTCTCCCCTCCTACAGCCTTGGAATACTCGCAGAACACCTGGGATTACAAATAAAAAACCGCCACAGGGCTGCCGGCGATGCATTGGCAACAGTGGAACTGTTCAAACAGCTACTCGACAAACACGATGGTGATGACCTTGCAGATGTAGAATTATCTGAAGTTTTAAAAGGCATTAATGCCAACCTTGACAAACAAACATTGAAAAAACTGCCCGAATGCGCAGGAGTATATTATTTTCTCGATGACCAGGATCTGCCTATTTATATTGGCAAAAGTGTTAATATAAAAAAACGCATTTACTCACATTTTTCCAACAAACGATCGGTACGCGCCATAGAGATGAAATCGCGCATTGCTAAAATCGATTATGAAGTTACAGGTAGTGAACTTATTGCTCTGCTATATGAAGCAGCGGAAGTAAAACATCACATGCCCCACTACAACCGCTTATTACGTCGCTCTGTTTTTACCTGGGGTTTATTCGCATTTACCGATGAAGCCGGGTACATAAACCTTACACTCAAAAGGAACAGTGCTAAAAGCGGAGATGCAATCGTACTATTCAACAATAAAAAAGAAGGTGAAAAGTATCTTCATAAACAAATTGAGCATTATGAGCTATGTCAAAAGTTGTGCGGGGTATACAAATCAGACTCAGGCTGTTTTCATCAGCAAATCGGATTGTGTCACGGAGCCTGTATTGGTATGGAATCACCAGCAGATTATAACCGCCGGGTGGAATCACTGATCGAGCAAACCAGCATTCCAAACAATTCATATTTTCTGATTGACAAAGGCCGGAGTGCTGCCGAAAAGGCTGTAGTTAAAATAGAGCATGGTGTCTACAAAGGTTTTGGCTTCGCAGAAAAAAACCTCACCGGCAGCATTGAAGATTTACATAATGTAATTAAGCCCTATGACGACAACAAAGATGTGCGTAGTATATTGCGAAGTTTTATTAATCGCAAGCGCTATGAGCAACTCATATATTTTAATGCTTCATAAAACCATTTAGCATGCAGCAACAGGCCTTTTGGTTGTGTTGACCTATGTATACTATTCCGGCCAGGCAATTGTATCTTCGTCTTCAAATACGGGGCCCCACTGAATTTCTGACAATTCATCGTCCTCCAACCAAAAATTCATACTATGATTTTCAGAAAAAACCAATTCCTGCTTTGTATGATCTTCTGTTGCCCACTCTTCAGATTGCAAGTCATCTATACTTAAAGCTTTCAGCTCATTAATCATATCTGGTTTTGAAAGGCCAATAAGTTTTTTTCCCTGAAACTCATAATCTTCTCCGGAAACTGCAATAGAGAAAAGCCTCATATCGTCAATTTCCTCAAAACTTACAGATAATTCTAAACCATCATAATGCCATGATTCAGTGTTGCCTTCATCTTCGGTTTCAGTATGGGTGTCGATCTCATCAGGTTCGCCAAGCAGATTTTTCACATCAGCTTTCAGCATTCCGAATTTAATAGGGTCTAAACCAATACCTGCTTTTATCTCTTTTTCAATTTGTGCCATCTTATTGTATTTTAATTTTTTACAAATTTATAGTTTTCCTTTGCAAATACATGTATTGTATTATATTATTTTATAAACATAATGCGTGTTCAGCAGATACTCAAAATAAAATAACATTGTTTCGTCAAATATCTATGAAACTTTTTCAATTACTTAGCGGAATTCATAAATTTGTGTCCACGCTGAAAAGTGAAATAAAACAAATGAAAACAAAACAAATATATCTTGTTATAGCCTTTCTGATTTTTGGATTATTTGTCCATGCACAAAAAGACGGTTATGAGCATTTAACGAATGTTCCTCCTCCCCATTTTAACAATGCTGAAAATCAGCGTAATTTCAGATTAAACGGAATTTTATTGAGCAAAACCGGCAAACATTTGGTGCTCGATTATGGAAGAGGCAACTCCACGATAGCAATTTTTTCATTTCCCGACTTCAATTTACTCGGACTACATACCCTCAATAAAGTTGTAGAATTAAGCCAAACCTATTTTACAAATAACGACAGCCTGCTATTTGTAAAAGAGGATCGATATGCACCTGATTATATGATGATTAAGGTTTTTGAAGACAGGCGTAAAAACATCAAATGTGCCAATACACCCAGGGGATGTCCCTCACAAGCAGCAGGACTTGCAAAAATACGCACCTATACTCCTGATCAGAAATATCTTTTGGAACGCTCCAGAAAAAACAAATCGATACTTGAAGTATATAAACGCGTAGACTAAAATTTTAAGTTCTTGCCTGTGGGCGCTTTTTCATTGAATAGAGCATAATACCAATTCCAATAAGCAAGGTTAATACACCTATCATAAAAGTATAGAAATATCCTGTAAGCTCATAAACAAAAACACCGGCCAAAGGTGCAAATAGCGCCCTGAATCCTGTCAGTGATAAATGTATTGACTGGTAATCCCCCGCATCCTCGCTCCTTGCAAAATATGCAGAGCCGATATTCCACAGCAGGGCCATGGTGGCTGCAAAAACACCATAAAACAGATAGGCTATACCAACAGAAAAATAAAATTTAATTTTACCCAACATCAGCCAATCATCCCAAAAATAGGTTATTCCCAAAAATGCTATGAACAACATCAACGAACCAAAAGTGTAAATAGCAAATTGCCTTGGGTCCACCTTCCCGATAAGTTTACCAAAAAAGGGCAACAGTAATATAGCCAAAACATTATAAGCATTCTTATAAGTAGCTATACTCGTATAGTTTAAGTGTAGTTCTCGTTCGAAAAAAATGGTTAATACTGCAGCACTTGTCATAAATGCAAAACCGTAAAACATAAAGCCAATTTCAAAATCACGGTAAGGCTTATTTGTAATGATAATTCTTTTCATACGCACAAGCGACCCTTTGATAGAACTCCAGAATCCCTGCACAAAACTAACCTCCTGCGGAGTATAATCAATACGTGTCAACAAAAAAATGGATGCAATACCCAGTAACCCAAGAACAGGGTAAATCCATCTGAATATATAAGGATCATAATCGAGCCAAATACCAAAACCGAATGTGGCTACAAGCATCACAATTTTGTTTATTGAGGTAGCGTAGCTATAAAACTTACCGAAATGTTTGTGCTGATAGCTACCTTTTAGCAACAAATTAATTGTGGGGAAAACTATTGGATTGGCCAGGAAATAAATCAGAAATACAAAAAGAAAGATATAATGGTAAATGGGATGTAAGCCTTGAGATGCAGAAGGGAAAAAGGCAAATGCCAGTAATGGGAGTCGCGTTATTATCGCAATACCATTCAGCATTTTACGTTTCCTGACGGTCCTGCGCAGGAATTCATTCATGAACACTGACAAAATGAGTACGATGTGCTGAAACTGCAGCAAAAACCCAATTTGGTAGTTACTGCCATCAAGGCTTTTTATCAGCACAAACTCATTCAGAATCAGCACACCCCTAATCAATCCTTCAATAAAAGAATAAGAGAGATGCAGTCCAAATACTTTCTTCTCTCCGGATGTAAGTTTTTGTATCATGCTTAATAAATAAGCCGCAAATATAGCAATTTAACCACACAGTCTGTCCATGTAGTAATTTGGAGATATTTCCTAAGTAGTTTAAATAAAAAAAATCAAAAATTCGGTAAAAATACTGTTATATGATTGTAAAGACTTTTTTAAAAAAAAGAGAAACTCGCTGTTAACGAATTTCTCACTATTACAATCTGTTTGTTTAATTATTTTTCAGAAACCAGTGCCGAATTTACAAAATATTCATTACAAGGTTTGTGTTACTTCTTTAGCCATTAAATATCGATCATTCACGGTTTCCCAATTCACAATTTGCCAAAAATTTGAGATATATTCCGTTCTTTTATTCTTATATTCAAGGTAATATGCATGTTCCCACACATCAAGATTTAATAAAGGTATTCCCTGAACTTTAGCATCGGGCATCAATGGGTTATTCTGATTAGCTGATTGAGTAATAGCCAATTTACCATTAGATTTCAGTACTAACCATGCCCAACCGCTACCAAATTGAGTAGCAGCAGCTTTTTCAAATTGCTCCATGAAGGCTTCTTTGGTTTGAAACTCATTCACAATTGCATCAGCTACCTCACCTTTGAACTCAGAACCACCTGGTGTAAGAAACGTCCAAAATAGGTTATGATTATAAAATCCACCACTGTTGTTCCTCACAAAATCAGGATATTTAGTGATTTCAGTAAACACTTTAACCACAGGCATTTCTTGCAGACCATTGTCTTCAAAAGCCTTGTTGGTTTTTTTTGTATATCCATTGTGGTGCTTACTGTGGTGTGTTTCCATTGTAACAGCATCAATTATGGGTTCCAATGCATCGTATTCATAATCCAACTCTGGTAATTCAAATGGGTAAACCCATGCATACTCCGGAAGTTTTTCAATGAAATTTACCATCTCACCCTTAGGCTCATCTATTTTCTTTTGAACCTCTTTTACTTCCTCTTTAACAGTAGTCTGATTACATGATAAAAAAGCAATTGCCAAAAATAGTATTCCAAAAATTTTCATTGTCTTAAATTTTAACGTTTTACATTATTTATTATATCTGACAATGTAAAGTCATAATTGTTTCATTTGGGGATAGATTTAGCCCTACCATAACAAGTAAAAATACGTATAACATCATATTCATTTATGATATATATTCGCTAATAAACTGAAATATTGTCAAAACAACATCTTAAAGAATACACTATGAAGTGGAAGAATCTCAAACTTGGAAGAAAATTTTTTGTAGCATTTGGTATTGTATTATTATTGCTTGCTGTTGTTGCTTTTTGGGCAATTAATGGTATAGGCGGTATTGTTTCAAATGCAGGAGAAGTAATTGAAGGAAACAAGTTGCGCACAGAAATGAATGAAAAATATGTGCAACACCTTCAATGGGCTGGCGATGTAGCCCAGTTATTAACGGATGATAATGTAACTGAACTTCATGTGCAAACTGATGACCACCAATGTGCCTTTGGTAAATGGTACTATGGAGAAGGCAGAAAACATGCCGAGGAACTGGCACCTGAGCTCAAGCCAATTTTTGATCAGTTTGAGGAGCCGCACAAAGCTTTACATAATTCTGCAGTAAAAATTAAGAATGTGTTCCAACAAGCAAGCACCAAACTTAGTGCAAAGCTAAGACAAACTAAATCAGATCATCTTAATTGGGCACATAAATTAAAAGATTATATAATTGAAGGGGAAGCTGTAAGCTCCGTCAAAGTAGTAAAAAACCATGAAATATGCAAGTTCGGCAAATGGTATTACAGTGACGAGATGGATCAATTCAAGCAAAACCAGCCGGGTTTTGCCTCAATTGCTCGTAAGGTGGAAAAACCTCATGAATTATTACATAATAGTGTATATGAATTTGAAAAATATATTAAAAATGGCCAGTTTAATCAGGCTAGTAAATATTATTCTAATGTAATTGAACCACTAGCAAGTGAAGTTTTAGAACTAATTGACGAGATGATAGCCTGGAACTATGAGCGATTGGCTGGAATGCAAAAAGCCAACCGCATTTACGTGCAGGAAACAGAAGTGCACCTGGATGAAATGGGCACCCTTTTCACGAGAGTAATTAATGAATCGGAAAACTACCTGATGACTGATGAAGTAATGCTGCAAGAGGCATCGCAAACACGCTCAGGCGTAATTGTTTTTAGTATTCTGGCTCTAATTGCAGGTATAGTTTTAGCTACAATAATTGCACTTGGAATTATCAGGCCCATTAATAAAGGTGTTGTGTTTGCTGATAAAATTAGTAAAGGTAATTTGACCGCAGAAATTGATGTGGACCAGGACGATGAAATAGGACAACTGGCGCGTGCTCTTCAAAATATGGCTAACAAACTCAAAGAAATTGTGGACAACATTATGCTCGGGGCAGAGAATATTGCATCGGCCAGCCAGCAAATGAGTTCAAGCTCGCAGGAAATGTCTCAAGGCGCCAGCGAACAAGCATCATCTGCCGAAGAGGTTTCGTCATCCATGGAAGAAATGGCCTCAAATATTCAGCAAAATACAGACAATGCCAACGAAACAGAAAAAATATCGCTGAAAGCTTCTGAAGATATCAATGAAGGTAATAAAGCCGTGAGCAATACAGTTGTTTCGATGCGCGATATTGCTGACAAAATTGGCATTATAAGTGAAATTGCCCGTCAGACAAACATACTTGCGCTTAATGCTGCTGTAGAAGCTGCCCGGGCAGGAGAACATGGAAAAGGCTTTGCAGTGGTTGCCGAAGAAGTCAGAAAACTCGCTGCAAGAAGTCAGGAGGCAGCCAAGGATATAGAAGAAACCAGTAAATCGTCGGTTGATATTGCCGAAAAATCAGGCAAAATGCTTGAACAAATTGTACCTGATATACAAAAAACTGCAAAACTCGTACAGGAAATTACGGCTGCCAATAATGAAATGACTGGCGGTGCCGGTCAGGTGAACAACGCCATTCAGCAACTGAACCAGGTAACACAACAAAATGCTGCAGCTTCTGAAGAGTTGGCTACAAGTAGCGAAGAGCTATCGAGCCAGGCAGATGAGCTTAAAAACGAGGTTGCATATTTCGATACAGGTAAAAAAGTCTCTGTAAAGAGAAAAATAAATAAACAGAAAACAGCCAAAAAGCCTGCAAATACTCAAAATAAAACACAAGACTCCCGGAAAACTGATAATAAACCAAAACCAGACAACCACGGTACGGGGTTCGACTTAAAACTTGACGACGATAACGAATTTGAAAATTTTTAGTAACAAAATAGGCCGGTTCTCCCGGCCTATTTTATTTAGATCCACCTTACAAGATTAAGTTCTGTTTTATATTTTAACAGATCATTCCTGGGATATATTCGCAATCCGTAATCATAAAGCCCAGGATCTTCTAACTCCAAATCTATTGAATAAAAATGCAATCCGTCAGATGTTTTGTCATATTGGAGCGTATAGACTTCTTCTGCCTCAGTCATTTGTCCGGCATGTTCTGAGAGCACCATATCCAAACCTATTTCGTTCGGATCAAGGTTTTTAAAACCCAACACTATTTCTCCGTGATATTGATTCCCTGACTTGTAATCATGTTTTGATGTATCAGGAAAATCAACACTTACCACTTCTATCTCTTCCCAGTGTTCATAAATATGCTGCTTCCAAAGGGCAATATCTGTGGCCTTTTTGAAATTATCTTTATAAATCTCTTTACCATATCTCATTAAAGGTTCGTAATATCGCTCGATGTAGTCATGTAACATCCGATGGGTTGTAAACTCAGGGGCCACGTGCGCAATATTGTTTTTGATGTACCGAATCCAATTGGTTGGGATATTGTTATTTTCTCGTTTGTAAAACAGGGGTACAATCTCATTTTCGAGCATTGCGTAAATATTGACCGCATCAAGTTCATTTTGGTACTCCTGATTTTCGTAAATACGTTCTTCCTGGAGTGCCCAACCCGCCTCGGGTTGATAGCCTTCGCGCCACCATCCGTCCAACACACTAAAATTCATTACGCCGTTCAAAGTAGCTTTTTGCCCACTCGTACCTGAAGCCTCCAATGGACGGGTTGGCGTATTAAGCCAAATATCCACACCTTTTACAAGTCGTTTGGCCAACTGAATGTCGTAGTTTTCAATGAAAATAATCTTTCCAACAAACTCCGGGCGCTGCGATATTTCAATGATGTGCTTAATCAAATCCTGCCCTGCCTGGTCTTTTGGATGTGCTTTACCGGCAAAAACAAATTGAACGGGCATCTCTTCGTTATTCACAATTCTACTCAACCGATCCAGGTCGGTAAAAAGCAAATGAGCTCGTTTATAGGTAGCAAAACGACGTGCAAAACCAATGGTAAGGGTGTTTTCATCTATTGTATTCAATACATCCATAATCCGCCTGGGATTATCGTTCCGTTTCACCCAATTATCCTCATAACGCTCTTTTATGTATGTAACGAGCTTTTTACGCAGTAACGTTCTGATGCTCCATATCTCATCATCGGGCACATCATATATGCGTTTCCATAAATCTCTCTGGTGAACTTTATTGCAAAACTCCTCGTCAAAGTAATCATTGTGAAGTTTTTTCCACTCTTTGGCTGTCCAGGTAGGATAATGCACTCCATTGGTTACATGCCCAATGTGCGATTCATTGGCAAAATACCCTTTGTATAAGCTTTGAAACATTTCGCGGGACACCTCCCCGTGTAATTCCGAAACCCCGTTCATTTCTTTACACGTATTGGCTGCAAGCACACTCATTGAGAAAGGTTCTTCAGGATCCATTGGGTTCATTCTGCCAATTTGCATCAGGTTTTCCCAACTTATACCAATTCGTTCGGGCATGTGCCTCAAGTATACACGCAATAAATCTTCATTGAAAACATCGTGACCAGCAGGCACTGGCGTATGCGTGGTAAAAAGTGAGGTATTTCGCACCACCTCCTGGGCTTCATCAAAAGTTAATTTTTCTTCCTGAACAAGGGTACCAATACGCTCCAGATTGATGAATGCTGCATGACCTTCATTCAAATGGTATATGTCAATGTTATATCCAAGATGCTTAAGTAAACGTATTCCGCCAAAGCCCAGTACAATTTCCTGTTTTAACCTGTTTTCCCAATCTCCACCGTACAATTGGTGCGTAATATCGCGATCCTCAGCAGCATTAAAGTCATTATCGGCATCGAGCAAATAGAGTGGATTCCTGCCAACCATCAATACCCAGACCTTCAGATAAACAGAACGGCCAGGGAAACTCACAACGACCAATACCGGATTACCAAATTCATCTTTGAGTGCCGTAACCGGTAAATCATTGAAATTATGTGGTTCAAGTATGGTTTGTTGTTCGCCTTTTATGGTCAATTGCTGTTTAAAATAACCGTAACGATACAAGAAACCCACCGAAATCATATTTAGCCTGTTGTCTGAGGCTTCTTTCAGATAGTCACCGGCAAGAATACCCAAGCCACCGGAATAAATTCTTATGTTATCGTTGAATCCGTACTCCATGCTGAAATAGGCAATGGTTTTATCCTGATGGCTTTCTGCGCTTATATATTTTTTGTATTCATTGCTTATTTGCTCGTACCGTTCCATAAAGTCAGCATCTTCGATCAGAGCGTTAAGCGTATCTTTTGAAATTTTATTGAGCAGCGCAATTGGGTTACGATCGGTTTTATACCATAAATCCTCATCCATAGACTTGAAAAGCTGAATTGCCTCAAAGTTCCAGGTCCACCACAAATTTTGCGATATATCGGCGAGCAAACGCAACTCATTAGGCAAACTACTCTGAATAAGCATCTTGCTCCACCGTGGTTCATTATTAATTTTGTCGCTGTATACTTGAGGTCTTTTTGCTTTAACTTTCGGGCGATGTTTTTTATGTCGTTCTGTAGTTTTTCCATTCGCCTGATGGTAAGCTTCGTCGTATTTAACCAATAAGTTTTTCCAAAGTGCTGCTTTTGCAATTTCTTTAGCTGCTTTTCGTGCCTGAAGTACCTGTTCATCAGTAAAATTCAGAAAGCGCACAATATCATTTATAATTTGTTCGGCTACTTCAGTATCATTATCATCGTTTCTTTCTATCACACTTGCGCCGGTGCCAATATTTAATTCCTCATTATTGATCCATATTCCAAAACCAGCGAGCGATGTAGTAATGGCCGGAATGCTAAAGGCTAATGATTCGAGCGGCGTATAACCCCATGGTTCGTAATAAGAAGGAAAAATCCCAAGATCGGCTCCAATAAATAAATCGTAATATGGCAGATTAAAAACACCATCAAAACCATTTAAATAGCAAGGCGCAAAGAGTGGAAAAAGGTTTTCGTTTTCATATACCTTATCCTGTTCCATTGCTTTTACAATGGGGTCGGCATCGCGATTATGTAATACATGCGTTAAATAAGGCTTTTCAAACCCCGGGTGTTCATTATCATTCAGGGCTTTTTGCAATTCATTTCTCACCCCGCCATGGCTGGCCGGAATTAATATCAAAGGTATCACGGGGCGTTTAACTTTTTCTGTATCCAAACGGCTGAATGCCTCCAGGAAAAGGTCAATTCCCTTATTCCGCCATTCGTAACGGCCACTAATCACTGCAATAAGTGCATTATCGCTGATTTCTGTCCCGTATAATGTTTCAATGACGTTGAGTAGGTTTTTCCGGGCCCTTTTTCTTTTATCATCAAATTGCTTCTCGTCCGGAACAATTCCCATATCGAAACCATTGGGTGTAATGATATCTGGTTCTTTTTGCAAGAAATGCTTGCATTCATTAGCAGTAATTTCGCTAACTGTAGTAAAACAATCGGCATAATGGGCTGCCTGTTTTTCGAGCGAGTGTTTAGCTACTAACTTATGTTCCTGTGCAAATTTTTCGGCATCGTGAGTTTCTATATCAGCATAAAGAGCAATACCATTGCCTGCCATGGAACGCCCTAATGTAGTGGCATGGGTAGTAAAAACAGTTGCTACGCATGGTACGTTTTTATTGAGGTATAAAACGCCGCTGCCAGTCATCCATTCATGAAAATGAGCTGTAATTTGGTGACGATGTGACAAATAAAAATCTGAGAAATGCTCTATAACTTTTCCAACGGCATATCCAAAAATAGCAGGTTCAATATAATCCCATTGACCAGAAATGGAGTCTACGCCAAAACTCTCCCACAATTCGGCAAGCACCTCGTCTTTTTTGGTCATTAAGGTCGTAAAATCGACTAAAATGACGATTGGCCTGCTTTCAATTTTCCAGCGACCTGTTCGCACCCTAAATCCATCCTGATGTGCTTTATTCAACCACTGTGGAAATAATGTACGGTCCTCTTCAAATTCCGGATTTCCGTCAGAATAGCGCGTAGTATCCGGGCCAATCATAATTAATTTATCGCCCAACTGTTTTTTTAAAAGTGGTGCTTTTGTGGCTATTACGGTGTGTATTCCACCTATTTTATTACATATTTCCCAACTTGTTTCAAACAAGTAATCGGGTCGCTTAAATTGGACCATAGCTTTTTGATTTAATTTTTTTCAAAATAAGGATCTCGCAAAAACAACTTATTTCCTTTGGCATAAGCTGCAAACCAGCAGTAAAGCGTTAATTGTTTCGCCTTATTTCACCAATCTCTTTATTCAGTTCCCTGATTTGTGCATCCTGCTGCTCTGTGAGTTTGCGTAAACGCTCTACTTCCGACTTTTCTTCTGTCCCATCGCCAAGGCGTATTTTAAAGTCACTCAATATGTTCATAAAATTAATATAGGCTTCATATGGAGAGCTGTATGGATTGAAATACTTATGTACATCTCCATCAGAGAACCACTTGGTGCACATGTAGTAAAAATGGTCGCTTGTTTGCAGGTATCGCCAATCGCGAATGATGTCGTCCTCGTCAGTTGCTCTTACAATTTTCCACAATGCATATAATTGCTCAAATGCATCGTCTTGTAGTTCATTCCCGAGCCATGCAGTGAGATCGCGCTCTTCATCGGCCCAGGAAATGGGTTCGGGTATGTGTAACGGACCTACCGGTTGCAGTTGATCAATAGCTTCCGAAGGTGTAACAAATTCCATATCGGTTTGTCTGAAAACAGCCTCAGGCAAGGCACGCATAAAGTTAAAAATACCTGTCTCAGCCCATTGATGTTCGCCAAAAGTCTCATAATCCATAAAAAGATTGACAATCTCTTCCTTACCATCCATAGTGCGCAGCCATTCGACATATTTTTCTGTGGTTAATGGCCATTGTTCCCAGTCACGATTCGAGAAACGGAAAGCAATATCATCACTCATTTGAAAATTCTTGAGTAATAACTTAAGCCTGGGATTCATTGTATTGGTATACACATAATTTGGGCTTTTCCAGGCCATAATGTGTTTGGCTCCCTCTGTTAGCATTCCTTTATAACCCATATCAGCGACAATTTCCCCGATATGATCGGAATAGATAAGCTCCGTATTTCGAAATACTGTTGGCGTTTGATTAAAATGCTCCTCAACTTTTTTAACCTGATTTTGCACCTGAATATTAAATTCATCTCTGTCGGTGAGGGAAGCAAGCGAGTGGGCATAGGTTTCGGCTAAAAACTCTACATGGCCTGTTTTGGCAAGTTTTTTAAAGCTCTCCAGTACATCGGGGGCATACATTTCCATTTGGTCAATAGCCACCCCACTTATTGAAAATGCCACCTTGAATCTACCTTCATACTTTTGTATAAGATCAAGTAAAAGCTGATTCATAGGCAGGTAGCACTTTTCAGCCACCTTCCTCATTATACTTTGATTGGCAAAACCATCGTAATAATCGTGGTTTCGCCCAATATCAAAAAAACGGTAGGTTCTTAACCTAAAGGGTTGATGTACCTGAAAGTAGAAACATATTTTCTTCATATCTGTTAATTTTTTCCAAATTTGTGCTTTAGTTTGTCACATCATAATACCAGATCAACAAGTATTTAATTTAATGTAAAAGCTTTCAACCTAAGGTGGTTGTTTGAATTACATCTTGATAAACCTGAACAACCTCAGCTGCAGCCTTATCCCACTTTAAATTATTTACTTCAGTTTTACCAAAGCGTTTGAATAATTCAGCAACGCCTTTGTAATTAAGTAAGCCATAAATTGAATCGGCCATTCCGTCAATATCCCAAAAGTCAACTTTAATGGCGTGTTCAAGTACTTCAGAAACGCCTGATTGCTTGGATATAATAACAGGCACATTTGACCTCATTGCTTCGAGGGGAGAAATACCAAATGGCTCTGAAACAGAAGGCATTACATAAACATCACTAATCGAAAACATTTTATGTACAAACTCGCTTGAGAGGAAACCTGTAAAATGAAACCGGTCAGAAATTCCAAGCTCAGCTGCCCTCCGCACCATACGGTTTAGCATATCGCCACTACCAGCCATAACAAATCTGATATTCCGGTCATGATCCAGCACTTTTTTAGCGGCTTCTATAAAATAGTCAGGACCTTTTTGGAATGTAATTCGGCCCAAAAAGGTAACTACTTTTTCTCTTACACTCCTGTCGCCATCACCGGGGCTTACTTTCGGGGGCTCAACCGCATTATATACGGTAGTAATCTTATCCAATGGTATGTAATATCTCTCGTTCACAATAGAGCGAGTCAGGTTGCTTACTGTGATCACCCGATCGGCAGCAAGCATACCTTTCCGTTCAATATCAAATACCTGTTGATTTACATGCTGCCCGCTGCGGTCAAATTCGGTGGCATGCATGTGCACGATTAGCGGTTTTCCACTTACTTGCTTAGCTGCAATGCCGGCTGCGTAGGTCAGCCAATCATGTGCGTGAATAACATCAAAATCGAGATTTTTGGCCAACACGGCGCCAATAAGGGCATAACGACTAACTTCCTGCATGAGGTCGTTGCCATATTTCCCTGAAAATTTAAAGCGTGTAGAAAACACCCTTTCTTCAATTTCCTGGTTCGAGAGAATATCGGTAGATACGATCCGTTCAAATTCTTCTGGTGAAACATAGGGAATTAAATTGGAGCCAATTTCAAGGTATTTGACTTTATCCCAAAACTCTTTCATGCTTTTTTCGCGAATATCGAACTCCACATCCCCGGCAGAATGAAACCTACCTATGCTCTGATCTTCGTCGCCATAAGCTTTTGGCACAACAAAATCAATTTCTACACCATGACTTGCAAGGCCCTTTGTAAGGCCATAGCATGCTGTTCCGAGTCCACCACTGATATGTGGAGGAAACTCCCAACCGAACATTAATACTCTCATCGACAACCGTAGTTTTAGCGTTATTTTGGTTTAGTTTTGTTTCAACACGAGTAATTCCTGAATCATCATTCGAATTTGCAAAAGTGCAGCGATACTGGTGGCCTGGGAGATTGCTCCTCTTGGATAATGGGGCGGGTCGCCATCGTAAATTTCTGCAATCGTTCCTATCCCGTAGTCATTCATATCCTCTTCAAAGGCATGGTAAATTTCCATTATTTCATCAAGCGCTTTTACTCCATAAATTTTATAGTTGGCTTTAACATAATACTCGAGTAACCAGGGCCATGCTGTGCCTTTATGAAAAGCACGGTCACGCTCATATTGATTACCTTCATACTGTGGCTGATATTCGGGATTTGCAGGGGATAAAGTACGCAACCCCTTTGATGTAAGCAATTGCTGTTTTACCGTTTTAATTACTTGCTCACTTTGTTCGTCGGAAAGCATACTAAAAGGCAATGCTGCAGCTATAATCTGATTCGGTGTAACATTCCAGTAAACTTCCTTTGTTGAAGCATAGTCAGCTAAATAGCCTTTTTCATCATCCCAGAAACGCGATAAGAATGAACTTTTTACCACATCCAGGTAATAAAACCAATCTTCAGTAAATCTTGTGTCTTTCTTCTCTTTAGCCTTATTGTAGGTATACTGCAATGCATTGAACCAAAGCGCCTGCACTTCGACGGGCATACCTTTCCTTGGTGTTACGGGTTTCTCTTTTACTTTTGCATCCATCCAGGTAAGCGGAATGTCGTCATCGCCGCCGTAAACCAGGGCATAATCGTTCATTTTTATATTATGCATAGTGCCGTCTCTGTAACCATTTAAGATTTTTTTCATTACAGCACCGTATTTCTCATAAATATCAATCCGGGGATCAGCTTTTTCCAGTTCCTGCAGCACATTAAAGAACCAGAGTGGCGTATCCATCTGATCATAACGCTCGGAGTTATAGGCTAATGATGTTGGGAATAGCGGACCATTCATTCGTCTGATAAATGTATTCAGAATTTTTTTACAGCTATCCACATCACCAATTGATAATGTAACGCCGGGCAAAGCAATCATGGTTTGGCGGGCATTACTTCCGTACCATGGAAAGCCTGCTACCAGGCTGGTTGTTTTATGATGTCGCTCAATAAACTGCTGAGCGCTATTAATAAGGCAATTCTCGAAACTTACCCTTGGAGTTCTTGTTTTGCGCAAACTGGTAAACCTGTGTTTTATACCTGTTGGTTTCATTTCATCTACACCGGCAGCAAACACAATACTTTCGTTTTTGCGAAGCCTGACCTCAAAAAAACCTGGTGTAAACAGATCTTCCTTATACTCATAGCCGCGCTTTTGCTCCTCAGCATATTCTACGTTGTAATACCAATCAGGTACATGAATATATTCCGGTTCGCTATTAATCTGCAGGTATAAAAACGGATAACCTTCATATAATTTAATGCGAATGCCATTTCTAACCATTTCAGCTTTTGTATTCGCATACATATTGGCTTTCGCCAGGCTATGCACATTTCTAAAAGTTAAAAAGGGTCGTAAACGCAGTTTTATGGGAGCAGATGTTTCAACTACTTCATAGCGAATCAGAATGCGGTCATGTTCATTGTCAAGAATTTTTTCTTTGGTTATCACCACATCACCAATATTGTATGTAACCACAGGAATATCTTCTGCATCAAAATCCTGTATATATTTGTGTCCTTTAGGTTGATACACTCCACCAGCATACTTATGGATGCCAAGATTAAACTCCATATCCTTATGTACTATTGTGGCATCCAGGTTATTAATTAATACATGCTTGCCATCGTCGACCTCAGGCACCTCAGTAACCAAAAGGCCATGATATTTTCGCGTATTGCAATCAATTATACTTGAGCAGGCATAGGATCCCTTGCGATTAGTTCGCAACAATTCCCTGTTTAACGCGTATTCCAGATTTATTAGCTGGGATTTGTCGAATTTCAAATAACTCATATCTCTAAAATTGGATATTTAACAAAATAAAATTCACACACTATTTGATAAAATCCTGTCAAACAGGTTTTTTATCTTGTCTAAATTTCCGACAATTTTTTGAACTCACAAAAATTTATATCATTAACTTTCATTAAATTTGCGTTAAAAAAATATGAACGAATTGAAAAACCTATCACCGAAACTAGTTTGGTCCTATTTTGAAGAAATTTGTCAGGTACCCCGTCCCTCAAAGAAAGAAGAAAAGATAATCGAATATCTTGTCGATTTTGCGAAAAAGCACAACCTCGAACATCGCATTGATAAAGCAGGTAATGTACTAATAACCAAAGAAGCCACAAAAGGTTATGAAAAACTGGAAACCGTGGTACTGCAGAGCCATATGGATATGGTTTGCGAAGCCAATAAAGATAAAAAACACGATTTTGACAAAGATCCTATTGAACCTGTGATCGATGTTAACTGGGTAAAAGCCAATGGTACTACGCTAGGCGCAGATGACGGCATAGGAATGGCAGCAGAACTTGCCATTTTAGCTGATGATTCCATTGAACACGGGCCAGTAGAGTGCCTCTTTACAGTAGATGAAGAAACCGGCCTTACAGGCGCTTTTGCTCTTGAACCCGATTTTTTCAAAGGTAAATACCTCGTAAACCTTGACTCTGAAGATGAAGGTGAACTATTTATAGGTTGTGCAGGTGGAATCGATACCCTGGCCACTTTTACCTACAAGGAAAAAGATTTGAAAGCTGATCACCAACCTTTTACAATAAATATTACGGGCCTTAAAGGCGGTCACAGCGGAGATGAAATTCACAAAGGCCTTGGAAACAGCATCAAAATACTTGTGCGATTTCTACAGAATGCACAGGTTAAATTTAAAATAAGACTTGCAGAAATTGATGGCGGAAAAGTGCGTAACGCTATTCCACGCGAAGCAATGGCTGTTTTCACAGTTGATAAAAAATATGCTAAAGATCTTCAGGCTTTCTTTTCAAAATTTGAGGCCGATATTAAAAATGAATTAAAAACAACCGAACCTAACTTAAAGCTTACGCTTGATCAGGAAGGCAATCCGGAATCACTCATAGACAAAGAAACTCAACAGAATTTACTCAACGCACTACATGGTGTAAGACACGGAGTATTTGAGATGAGTCGTGATATAGAAGGATTGGTAGAAACATCTACCAACCTGGCCAGTGTAAAAATGAACAATAAAAACAAAATCGATATTGTAACTTCACAGCGTAGTTCAGTAGATTCTGCAAAACACGATGTCAAAGAGACTGTAGCTTCAGTTTTCCGTCTGGCAGGAGCAGAAATAAAGCACAGCGACGGTTATCCGGGATGGGAGCCCAATACAGATTCAGCCATTCTGAATGTGACCAAAACCTCGTATGAAAAACTGTTTAAAAACGAACCTATTGTTCGTGCTATTCATGCAGGGCTGGAGTGTGGCCTGTTTTTAGAAAAATATCCATATTTGGATATGATTTCTTTTGGTCCCACGATTCGCGATGCGCACTCTCCAGACGAAAAAATTGATATTGAAACCACACAAAAATTCTGGGATTTACTACTTGATATACTGAAAAAAATCCCTGAGAAAAAATAAAATGCAACCTTAAAAAGCGGGTTATATTGTATCGGTTTACAATACAATACCGCTTTTTTTATATACTAAAGCCCACATGATTGCAGAATATTTCACTTCACTCGATCCATGGTCATGGCAAGCTATAAGCATGCTAATAGGTGCCGGATTTTTGGTGGGAGTTATTAATACCATTGCCGGAAGTGGAACTGTAATAACCTACAGCCTTTTTATGCTCATGGGGCTCCCGGCCAACATGGCTAATGGTACTGTGCGCATTGGCGTTATTATGCAAACGCTCGCCGCTACCCTAACTTTCAAAAAAGCCAAAATACTCGAACTACGCAAAGGCTTCTTCATAAGCCTGCCCATTGTAGTTGGATCTGTTGTAGGAGCACAAATTGCGGTGTCAATACCGCATGATATATTTGAAAAAGTACTTGCTGTAGTACTTATTTTCATGGTTGTATTTATATTTTTCGATCCTTCAAAATGGATTCACGGCCAACAAATACTCAACAACAAAAGACTTGGATGGTGGCAATACTTGCTATTTTTCTTAACCGGAGTCTATGGCGGATTTATCCATATCGGAGTAGGTATATTTTTATTAACCGCATTGGTACTTGCAGCCGGCTATGATCTGGTAAGGGCTAATGCAATAAAAATAATGGCTGTTTTTCTTTATGCCCCTTTTGCACTTGCTGTTTTCATAATTAACGGAGAGGTAAATTACCATTTAGGATTAATTGCTGCCATTGGAAATTTAATTGGTGGAATAACAGCATCAAAATTAGCTATAAAAAAAGGTGCTGGATTTATCAGATGGTTTCTAATTGTGATTATCGTTCTCTTCGCAATGAAATTATTGAATATATTTGAAGTTTCTTAATGTTGTAGTATATGCTGAAAAAAATTACAATTTTTCTGGTTACAGCTCTTCTTATCGGATTGAGCATTGCCGGATACCTTGCCTGGAAATATGTCTATAAAAGCAATGTAGATCTGACAGAAGATCAGATCTCTTTTTATATACAAACTGGCAACAATTATGAAGATGTGCTTGACAACCTTGACAGTTTGGAAATTATTGACAATCGTAACACATTCGATTGGGTAGCAAAAAAAATGAACTTTCCCAGTCATATTTATCCGGGTCGGTATATCATTCGGAACGGACTTAACAACAGGACACTAATCAAACTATTGCGTTCCGGCAAACAAACACCAGTAAAGATTACATTCAACAACATTAGAACGCGACCACAGCTAGCCGGAGTGCTTGCCAACCAGGTGGAGCCCGACAGCACGCCCATAGCTGAAAAAATGCTAAATGCAGAATATGCACAAAAATTCGGTTTTAATATTGATAACTTTGGCTGTATGTTTTTACCTAACACATATGAAGTGTATTGGGATATTGATACAGAGAAAATATTTAACCGTTTTTATTCAGAATATAACCGCTTTTGGACTGAACAGAAAAAACAAAAAGCTAAATCTCTGGAACTTTCTCCAATAGAGATTTCCATACTGGCGTCTATTGTAGAAAAAGAGACTTCAGTTATGGAAGAGTATTCAACCATAGCAGGTGTTTATTTGAACAGGCTAAACAAGCGAATGCCATTACAGGCAGACCCAACAATTATATTCGCACATAAAGATTTTTCCATTAAGCGCGTACTCCATAAGCATTTAGAAATTGACTCGCCTTACAATACCTACAAATACCGTGGCCTACCACCCGGTCCAATTTGTATACCTTCAATACAAGCCATTAACAGTGTATTAAACAATAAGTCGCATAATTATCTTTATTTTTGCGCCAAAGACGATTTTTCGGGCAGGCATGTATTTGCCAAAACACTTAGGCAGCACAACCAAAACGCCAGAATGTATCGAAAAGCATTAAACAAAAGAAAAATATACAATTAACACCAGTCTACTAAAAATTTGAAATTCAGAAAACCCAAAAAATCAGCTTTACGCACTTTTTTAAAAGCATTAAAAAAAGTGCTGTTTATTTGTGTTATATCGTGGTTTGGTTTAACCATACTTATGCTGGCCTTAAGCTTTACCAGCTTACCTTTTTGGGGTATGTACCAACTTTCAAAACCGGGTTCAGCCTACAGTTTTGAGCCTGAATATATAATATTTATGGGTGGATCAGGATTTCCAGGGAAATCGAGTTTAATGCGTGTTTATTACACCAGTAAACTGGCACATGAATATCCCAAAGCCAAAATAGTTGCAGCTTTTCCGGGTGACCCTAAAAAGAGTGATGGAATGCTAAGCAAAATTAGCAAAGAATTTAAGATAAGAGGTATTGACTCAACTCGTTTAATCTTTGAGCCTCAGGGCACGAATACACGCTGGCAAGCAATGGAGATCAAAGAAAATATTATCACTAATCCCAGTGACAATATGGTTATTGTATCATCTCCAGCCCACATTTACAGGGCATTTAAGGTTTTTAGTTCATTAGGTTTTGAAAACATTGGAAGTTTTGCCTGTTTTGAACGCAATATAAATGTATCATTACAATTCGACTCAGAAGATATTGAAGGGAAAGCATATTTGCCGGATATTGGCGCTAATCAACAGTTGCGTTATCAATTCTGGAATCATTTGAAATATGAAATTGTGCTGCTTCGGGAATACGCAGCTATCACCTATTATTTTTTACAAGGATGGATTTGAAAATCAACAAATTAAACACACTGTAAAATATTAACCAATAAATATTTTATAAAAAAACGAATAGCATAATTTGAATAAATTATAACTTGCGCTCGCTGTGAGAAAAATCATATAACCAACGTAATCAGATAAATTATGGAAAGAATAAGACATGCACTGGACGCAGCACTAAAGGCATCACACTTAATCATGAAGTACTATGAGGGAGAGATTGAAGTGGAGACCAAAGCAGACCAAAGCCCCGTAACCATTGCCGATAAAGAGGCGGACGAATTGATACGAAAAGTACTGGAAGATACCGGAATTCCGATTTTAAGCGAAGAACATCCTATTCCTCCACATGATGAGCGCCTGCAATGGGAGCAATTTTGGATGGTCGACCCCCTGGATGGTACAAAGGAATTTATAAAAAAGAATGGTGAGTTTACAATCAACATTGCATTGCTGGAAAATAATGTTCCGGTAGGAGGAGTTATAGCGGCTCCGGCATCCAATATTGTATATTTTGGGGAAAGCGGTTACGGCTCATTTAAAAGCGAGTTGTCGCCAGAAACCGAAAACCTGAATGATATTTTTAAGAATGTAACACCCCTGCAACCAGAAGACTTTAAAAACGGCGATACACTGAAAGTTGCTGTTTCGCGCTCACACCTTGATGACACAACTGTGAAATATATTGAAAAACTAAAAAAAGACCATGATGTAGATACCACATCGGCCGGAAGTGCAATAAAAATTGGGCTTTTAGCAGAAGGGAAAGCACACATTTACCCAAGATTCTCACCTTGCATGGAGTGGGACATTGCAGCAGGTTTTGGTATTGTAAACCAACTCGATTTTCAATTTATCAGCACCGAAAACCAAAAGAAACTCAATTTTAACAAAAAAGATTTGCACGTAAATGGCTTTATTGCCCTAAGAGATAAAAAGTTTCTTTAATAGAACATTTGCAGAATTTATATAATTAACGTGAGTTAGATGTAAATTATAAAGTAAGCATAACCGGATTTTTAAAGATCCGGTTTTTTATTTAATTTTATAAAAAAACAACCATGCTGGGGTTTTGGGAATATATACGTGATATCTGGCCGCATATTTATTTAATTGTGTATTGGATCTATATTGCCATCATTGCACTGGTTATCATTTTTGTTATCACAGATGATAAAAGCCCGGTAAAAACACTTGCATGGGTAATGGTACTCATTTTCCTACCCATAGCCGGGTTGGTGCTTTACATATTTTTCGGACAAAACTTTCGCAAACAAAAAATCTTCTCGCGCAAGGGCCTTGAGGATTTCAGGCAAATAGAAAAACTTCGCTTTGAGCAGCTTCAATATTTAGACCGGCCGGAAATTACACATTACAGACCGGCTTATAAAAAAATGCACATTATGAAGTTGCTCCTAAACAACAGCAAATCAATTATATCGCAAAACAACAAGATAAAAGTATTAAACGATGGTAAAGAAAAATTTCCGGAACTAATTAGTGCCCTAAAAAAAGCTAAACACCACATTCACATCGAGTACTACATATTTGAATACGATAGTATCGGAAAAGAGATTTGCGATATACTAATAGAAAAAGCAAGCAAAGGTGTAGAAGTACGCATGATTATTGACCATGTAGGAAGCTGGCATTTCCCGAACAAAAAAATAAATGCACTTAAAGCTTCCGGCATAAAATTACAGAAGTTTATGCCGGTTACATTCCCGTATTTTACCAGTAAAATTAACTACCGCAACCACAGAAAAATAGTTGTAATTGACGGAAATACAGGCTTTGTGGGCGGAATAAACGTAGCAGAAAAATACATACACGGCACAAAACAACTTGGAGCCTGGCACGATATGCACTTAAAAATACAGGGCAATGCTGTGCACTCATTACAAACAGTTTTTTTAACCGACTGGTATTTCCTTACCAAAGAACTACCTACAGCTGAAATTTACTTTCCTGAGATAAATGAAAAACACGAAAGCATTGTACAAATTGCAGCCAGTGGTCCTGATAGCAGCTGGGCCGGAATTATGCAAACGTATTTTTCAGCTATTGCCACGGCAAGAGAATACATTTACATAGCAACCCCCTACCTCCTGCCCAATCCCGCCCTGCTAACTGCCCTCAAAACAGCATCGTTATCAGGTGTTGATGTGCGGCTTATTATTCCACGCAAAAGTGATTCAAGAATTGTTACCTATGCAAGTCTCTCTTTTATATCGGAATTACTCAATGCCGGAATTAAAGTCTATTTTTTCCAGGAAGGATTCATTCACAGCAAAACCATGGTTGTAGACAGCATAATGTCATCTGTGGGTACGGCTAACCTCGATTACAGAAGTCTCTCTGTAAACTTCGAAGTTAATGCCCTCATTTATGATGAAACAACTTCGCAACGACTCAGAGATATTTTCATGAGCGACCTTGCAAAAAGTACACTCATAACGAAAGAAAACTGGAAACAACGCAGTAAAATCACACTGCTTAAGAGCAGCATTGCCAGAGTGTTTAGTCCGTTAATGTAATTGCCTGGCATTACCTTATTTTGTGGGAATATTGCATTATGATGTTTTGAAAAAACAAAAACCATTACATTTGTGAAAAACACGTAAACCATGACGTTTCAAAATCCAGCAATACTTTATGGCCTTGCTTTGGCAGCATTGCCACTCATTATACACCTGATTAATCTGCGTAAATACCGCAAAATGTATTTCAGCTCGCTGTGGTTTCTTAAAAATATACAATACCAAACGCGCAGATCCAGAAAAATTCATGAATGGATAATTTTACTCCTAAGAACACTGCTTATAGCCAGCCTGGTTATGGCATTTGCCGGACCAATTATTACGACAAATACAAACAAAAAATCACAGGCACTTCACCTGATAGTAGACAACACCCTAAGCATGCAGGGAAGCAACCAAAAAGGAAATTTATTCGATCAGGCAAAAACCAAAGCCTATGAGGTTTGTGATGCACTGGAAACAAATCAACGCGTAAATATTCATTTCACAGCAGCTGCAAATTCACAATGGGAGCTTTCACCTCAACAGGCAAAAGAAGTTTTAAGTGCAGCAGAGCCAAGCCATGGTGCGAGAAAAATCAACTCTATAGTTAAAAACATTTATAAAAAAAGCAATATTGCACCAAACCTTGTAATATTATCAGATTTTCAGAAAAACATTTTACAACCTGATACAATTTTCCGGGACAGCACGCTTTCAATAAATATTGTAAAATATAGTAACGAAAGTCATAATATAAGCATTGACACCATGTGGTTTGAATCTCCGCTCCAAATACCCGGTCAAAACGCGATGCTCAACATACTTATAAAAAACCATGCAAATGATGAAATAAACGAACTACCGGTTAAAGTTGAAATAAATGGCGAGCTACTCTCTGCAGGAACAGTGAGCATTGACCCTATGGCTCAAAAGGTTTATAAAACAACTGTAGAAATCGAAGATTTGGGACAATTAAAAATAACCGCACTTGTTGATGATAATCCACTCTCTTTTGATAATAATTACTATTCAGGAGTTAATATTTCATCAAAAGTTAAAATTATTGAAACAGGAGCAAAACCATCACCATATTTAAAAGCCCTGTATGACGAACCCGGATTCTTTGAACATGAATTTCTACCTGCTGATAATATCCCACTGTCGGAAATAAACCAGGCACAAACAATAATTGTACATCAACCAGTAGAAATAAGTCCGGGTCTGGGTAACGCCATTGCACAAGCCATTCCAGCGGGTAAAAACATCCTGATTATACCGCAGGTAAAAGAAACACCAGCTGAAATCAACCAACTTTTAGAAACTTTAAGATTACCGCAGATAGACAAAACGATAGAAGACTCGACCACAATAAAAGAGATAAATGTTGGGCATCCCCTATTTAACAATGCCATTGAAGCCTTCGATGAACAGATGAATTTGCCTGCAATAGAAAATTATTATCAATTAGCCTCTGAAAGCTCCTACACGCCGGTTATATACAATGATTTGAATCAGGCTGTACTTTTTCACATGAAAAGAGGTAACGGCAATGTGTATATGTTTACTTTTGACGCACTCAAAAGGCAATTTGCCACGCATGCACTATTTGTTCCACTGTTTTACAATGCTGCGTCAATACGAAATAAAAATACAATTCCCTCAATAACAAGCAATGAACCAGGTACAATTAAACTGACTGGAATTAATAAAAGAGGCGACAGCCCAATAAAAATAAGACATAAAAAAGGAGAATTCATACCTTACATGTACAAAAACCCAAACGCCACCATCCTGGCCGTGCGCGAAAACCAAATAACCAGGCCGGGGTTTTATGACATTGTATTAGAGGATTCTATAGTTAACCTTCTGGCTGTTAACCATCAGAAAGATGAATCAAAAATGGATTTTTATGGTTCAGAAACCCTGCTGAACCAGGTTTTCAATTATGGATTGGCCAATAATTTTGATATAGATGCTGCTGCAGAAGAAATACTAAACCCTGTACAAAAATTATGGCGGTATTTTATTATTATCGCACTGATTATGATCATCTCAGAAATTGCCCTAATTTACTTTAAAGAAAAAAGTTATAAAACATAATCGAAATTATTCAAACTTACTTGCTTTAAGGCAAAACATTCCTATTTTTGCCCTTCAATTACTAGTTATAATATCCTAAATTGTTATAAAAATGGCAAAAATGACGGCTCAGGACTACATGGACCGGGAAAGCAAATATGGTGCACATAATTACCACCCACTTCCCGTAGTACTTGAAAAAGGTGAAGGTGTTCATGTATGGGACACCGATGGTAAAAAATATTATGACTTTCTGTCATCATATTCTGCTGTAAACCAGGGACATTGCCACCCAAAAATTATAAATACGCTCAAAGAACAGGCTGAAAAGCTTACACTTACATCAAGAGCGTTTTATAATAACGTATTGGGTGAGTTTGAAGAGTTTGTTACAAAGTATTTCGGTTACGAAAAAGTATTACCGATGAATACTGGCGCTGAAGCTGACGAAACAGCGCTTAAACTATGCCGTAAATGGGCATACGAGAAAAAAGGTATTCCAGAGAATGAGGCCAAAATAATTGTTTGCGCCGACAATTTCCACGGAAGAACTATATCTATTATTTCCATGTCGACCGATCCGGATGCCCGTAATGGATTTGGACCTTATACACCCGGATTCGTAACCATCCCGTATAACGATACCGAAACTCTGGCAAAAGAACTGGAAGATCCGAATGTGGCAGGTTTCTTAGTTGAACCCATTCAGGGTGAAGCAGGTGTAAACGTACCAGAGGATGGATTCCTGAAAAAAGCATATGATCTTTGTAAAGCAAACAATGTGCTTTTTATGGCTGATGAAGTACAAACCGGTATTGCACGTACAGGAAAAATGCTGGCTTGCGATCATGAAAATGTACGCCCCGATGTATTGATTCTTGGTAAAGCAATCTCTGGCGGTGTATACCCTGTATCAGCTGTTTTAGCTGACGACGACATCATGCTTGTAATTAAGCCCGGCGAGCACGGTTCTACCTTTGGTGGAAACCCTGTAGGTGCCCGTGTTGCAATGACCGCACTTGAGGTGGTTAAGGAAGAAAAACTGGAAGAAAACGCTGAACGCCTCGGAAAAATTTTCCGTGAAGAGTTTGAAAGCATCCAATCAGATATGATTGCCAAAGTACGTGGTAAGGGATTGCTTAATGCAGTAATCATTAATAACAAAAATGGTAAAACCGCATGGGATGTTTGTGTAGCCATGAAAGAGCATGGTGTACTGGCTAAACCAACCCACGGTAATATTATTCGCTTTGCTCCTCCATTGGTAATCAATGAAGAACAGCTTCGCGATGCAATGGACAATATAAAAGCGGCATTCAAAGAATTCGAATAAACCTGATTTTTTATAATATCCAGAAAAGCAGCCTCGTTTTGAGGCTGTTTTTTTTTAGCCCTGTTTTACTATACAGGTATCGAAAAATAAAAAGTACTTCCCTTGCCTATTTCACTTTCAACCCATAATTCTCCACCCAGCAACTCAACAATGTTTTTGCTGATAGCCAAACCCAGTCCAGCTCCACGATATATTTTTGTAGTATTCTCTTCGAGTTTTATAAAGCGATCAAAAATGTAGTCTATTTGTTTTTGATTCATACCAATACCAGAATCCTTAACAAAAAATACAACCTTGCGCCCGTCAAATTTATCCTTATCACAGGAAACTTCCACAAAACCCGACTCCGTAAACTTTAATGCGTTGTCAATGAGGTTTATAAATATTTGCTGCAATCTAAATGGATCTGTATATAACACAAGGTCATTGTTTGATTGGCAAATAGTGATTGAAATATCTGACTTACCCATTTTTTCTTTCTTGTCCTCATAAACAGGTATTAATTTCCCAAGCAAATCACTTACAGCAACATGCTCTTTTTTAATTGACAGTTGCCCGGATTCAATTTTTGCAATATCAAAAATATCATCGATAAGCTTTAGCAAGGTTTCGTTGCTATGGTTCATGTTAGAATGTAATTCATTCTTGGTTTGCTGATCAATATCCGGATCTGCAAGCAAGTCAGAAAAGCCAATTATGGCATTAAGTGGCGTGCGAATTTCATGGGACATATTTGCTAAAAATGCAGACTTTAATCGATCTGATTCTTCAGCCTTGTCTTTTGCCCTTTCCAACTCCATTGTACGCTCTTTCACAAGACTTTCTAAATTATTTCTATGCTTTTCCAATTCTTCTTTTTGGGTAAATAAAACCTCGTTGGCAGCACTTAACTCCTCATACAATTGCTGAATTTCTTCATTTTGCTCTTGCAACTGTAAACTTTTATTCTGAATATTCTCCGTTTTTTGAGAAAGCAACTTATTGATTCTTGACTTTTGAACCCAACCCCGAACAATTATAATAATAAAAATAAGTAAAAGGATAATACCGACAATAAGGGAGTTTCTTATTAATTTCTGTCGCTTCAACTCTTCCTCCTGCAATAATCTGGCCTCTTCTCTTTCTTTTTCATATTTGTAATGATACTCTAGACCAATTGTTTTTTCAAGATTTTTTTCATTATAAATACTATCATTTAACCTTTTATGTACCACATGATTATTATAGGCTTTTTTATAATTATTAAGAGCAGCATGTATTTTCGATAATTGCAGGTATACATCTTTTTGAATATCGAAATAATCATTGTAAAGTGCATATTCAAGACTCAGCTCTGCATATTCAAGTGCCTGCTTATAGTTTTTCTGGAGATAATAAACTGATGCTAAATCTTTATATAAATAACTTTGCCCGTAAATATCCTTAATTTCAATTGTTAGTTCAAGCGCATTATTTAAATAAGTTAAGGCTGAATCGTACTCGCCTGTGTCTCTATATACCTCACCAATATTATTTAGTCCTATTCCAACACCACCTTTTATGCCTAATTCTTTATCAATTACTAAAGATTTTTTGAAATATTCCAATGCTTTTTCCAGGTTCTTTTGCTCATAATAAATTACTCCCAGGTTATTTAAAGTGAAGGATTCGCCCCGTTTATCATCAAGTTCCTGAAATATTTCAAGTGACTTTACATAATATTCTTCAGCTTGCTTGTAGTTTTCCTGATCACTGTAAATAACACCTATGCTATTTAAGCAATCTGAAATACCTTTTTTATCATCTATTTTTTCACTTATGGTAAGCGACCTTTGATAAAAATCCAGGGCCAGTGGATAATTTGCTTTCATATCGTAATGCAAGCCCATCAAGCGTAAGCTTCTGGCTTTACCCTTATCATAATCAAGATGCTCCGACAACGATAATGCCTCCTCGGCCAGGACTTTAACAGTATCTGTATTTGTTAAATATAAACTATAACCAAGATTATTCAACAATTTAACCCTGATGGTATCTGTTTTTTGGTGTTGAGAGAGCAGCAAAGCAAGCGAATCTGCTTTTCGATTTTGTCCATAAAGGCTGCAAAAATGAAAGGAGAATAGAAAGAGAAGAACTATTTGGAGAATAGTTTTCATATGTTTATTTTTAATTTTCAAAGGTCATTACCTGTCCCGACACCAATCGGGATGGAACCGCATGATGTAAAATAATCATTCCTGCGTGTGTGTTTAATAATTATTTTAATCATGTTTGTTTCATCTGTTTATAATTTTTGGTTTTCTGAAAATGAAGAAACTATCTGCCATTTAGCGGACTTCATATTCAGGAACTCACATGAATTTATTTTAATCATAATCGTGTGTGTTTTGATTAAAAAAAATCATGTTCGATTCATTTAATTGGTTTATCTTATAAAAATAAAACAATTAACGAAAACACCAATTAGTAACAAGTTGCAATTGTATTTTTTCTTTTAAATCATTAATTACACTATCAGAGCAACAATGTGGCTTAAATCATTTACCATTGCAACATCAGCATATTGTTAAGGATGTGTTTTCCCTGGCCAGCGGTGCCTTGCAATAATGATGAGTCTGTGTTTTATAAAAAGACCTCACCTCTCCGGCAAATGTTTATCTTTGCTTTGAATTGTAAATGCAACCTATGTTTTCAAAAGAGAAAATCGTCATACGTTTTAACCGGATTTTAAGAAATATTTTTTTTCATTTTTTCTTTTGGTTTGCGAGCTTCCTTTTCTATGCTTTTCTTACGGGCGAAAACCAAATATTTAAGGTTTACCTTAATTTTTTAGAAGTTGACAATACATATCTGGTAATGACTGTGTTGAGTATTTTCATCGCAGTGCTCTTTTCCATCATCGATGGCCTGTTCCCCTACCGGTTCAGACGATTTTTCCCGAGGCGACTTATTACTTTTTTCAAGTCCATTCTTTATCTGGCCTCGGCATTTATTTTAATACTCATAGCAGCGCGTTTACCCCTGACTACATTTACTGAAACCAATTACACAGAAATTTTAAACCAAATACCCGACATGAACATACATTTCGTGCGGTTCCTGGTATATTTTTATGTATCCGGTTTTTTAATTACCCTTTTTCACGAAATGATCAGACGCGTTGGTCGCAGAAATATACGCAACTGGGTCTTTGGGTTACTTAACAGGCCTGTTGAGCAGGAGAGAATTTTCATGTTTGTAGATACGAAAAAATCAACCACCATTGCCGAAAAACTTGGACATAAAAAATTCAGTCACCTGGTACAGGATGTGTTCAACGATATGGCCGTGGTTGACAATTACCGGGGCGAAATTTACCAGTATCTCGGCGATGGGGCAATTATTTCATGGAGTATAAAAGACGGTACTACACGCCTAAATTGTCTGAAAGCCTTTGTAGCCTTTAACCGACTGGTGCAGAGACGAAGCCGTTATTACAACCGGAGATACGGATTCGTACCCGAATTTAAAGCCGGAATGCATGCAGGCAAGGTAATGGTATTACAGGTTGGCCAAATTCGGCGCGACATCTCCTATAATGGCGATACCATCAATACAGCAGCACGAATTGAATCTGTTTGTAATGACTACCGTGCCACACTGTTGATATCAGGTGAACTATACAACATGTTGCCGGAGAACAAGATTTTCAATTTCAGAAAACTCGATAACATCAAACTCAAAGGAAAACGACGCGGGGTAGATATTTATACGGTGAAAGTCAGTCAGCGAAAGAAATAGCGTTAAAAAATATTTGAATTTAAATTTAACCTGCGACAATTTGAAATCGGGGTTTGTGCTTTGTGTTATTTTGCCTGACCCTGCTTTTGAATATTTTTCTTAAGTAAAAAGGCAAGTAAAACGCCTGCTGCAGCACCAAACAAATGTCCTTCCCACGAAATCCATGGACGGGAAGGGAATACCCCCCAAACCAAACCTCCATAAAGCGCTACAACCAACACAGAGACAATCAATGATGTGAAGGAACGTGCTAAAAAACCTGCTGTTACAAGAAATGCCGCCAATGCATAAATTAAACCACTGGCACCGACGTGTGCTGCAGGCCGCGCTACTAGCCAAACAGCAATTCCGCCCAGCACAATTGAAAGCAAGATCACAAACCATGCCTGTTTGGGATAAAAGGCAAACAATAAGAATGTGAGGACAAGCAGTGGCAGTGTATTACTAAGGATGTGTATCAAATTTGCATGAATAAACGGACTCAGAAATATACCTTTCAATCCGTTCACCGAGCGAGGTACAATACCGGAGTGATTAAAATCGTAGGGGACCAGCAAATCGGCGATGTACACCACCCAAATTACACCCAACAGAATCAGGCTGATCTTCAGTGCTTTTAGTAGTGCTTGTTTTTTCATAACCAAATTAATTAATAAAGATCCCAATTACCATTAAGGTAATATTTATACAATACCGGATTATGAATTTTGTTGACTTCAACTTTTCCTACTTCCTGACCATAATAATCTTTCCCAAAGGATGTGATCAGCTTCATGGCTTCATTATTGATCCAATGTGTTTCAATATCATCAAATTGAAGTTTATGCAAATGTGCTTTTACACGTTCATTAGTGCCCTCTTTAACACCCATTATCCAGCCCCATTCGCCAAGCGTAAGAATTTGGTTGTGTAACTGAACTGTCTCAAATCCTGCTGCTGCTACGGTTTTATCAATACAGCGGAACGCCCTCGTAGCAAAATATGGACTACCTGCCTGTGTTACCATCGCGCCGCCGGGCCGCAGGTGCTTGTAGCACAGCCGATAAAACTCTTTAGAATACATTCTTCCCAGCTCAATTGTTTTCGGATCGGGCAGGTCAATAATAATTACATCATAAAAGCGGTTGGTTTCACTTAAAAATTTATAAGCATCTTTATTGACTATACTCACCCTAGCATTATTCAAAGCATTTTCATTCATTTCAACCATTACCGGATGGTTCTTGCCCAACTCCGTCATCACCGGATCAAGATCGACCAGGGTGATTTGTTCGGTAACTTTATATTTAAGTACTTCCCGGGCAGCGCATCCGTCGCCTCCACCTAAAATGAGTACTTGCTGCGGATACTGTACCGTTTTCATTACGGGATGCACCATAGGCTCATGATACATGGCTTCATCAAGCGTACTTAATTGCTGATTTCCATTGATAAAAAGCCAATAATTGTCCTTCCACTGGGTCATTACAATTTTTTGATAACGACTCTGCTCCTCAAAAATAACCTTGTCTTTATATTTTTTCTGCTCACCAAAAAGGATAATGGGCTCGGCAACAAAAAAGCCCAGAATAATAGTTGCTCCAACCACTATAGAAGCCAGTTGCACGGAAATACGAATATGCTTTTTGATTTTGGGCCTTAGAATGAAAAAGAGTGAAAGTGCCACCACAAAATTGATCATTCCAAGTACAAAAGGCGTAAATGTAATCCCAAGGTAGGGCAAGCCAATAAAAGCAAAAAATAATCCCCCGGCCAGGCTGCCGTAATAATCCTGCTCCATTACAGATGAAATATTGACCCTCAGAATTTCAAATGAATTGTTGAGCCTGATTACAAGTGGAATTTCCATACCAATCATAAGACCAATTAGAATACTGAGCGTATAAATTATGGCACCCGTGTAAATTGTAAATGCTGCGGCAGTATAGGCAATAATCGATGAATAGGCCACTACAAGAGAGAGTGCAAACTCAATAAAAATGAAAATTTGCAATAAATTCCCCTGAAAATACTTACTGATGCGGCTGCCAAGCCCCATTGAGAACATCATGATACTTACAATGAGTGTCCATTGCATTACAGAATCGCCAAGAAAATAGGTTGCCAGGGTTGAAAGGATATATTCGGCCACTATGCCCGATAGTCCGGTAGCAAAGATGGCCATTTTTAGAATCCGTGAACGGAAAGGCATAAAAGATTATTTTAGATTTTTCATTGTTGAGCGGACAACGATTTGCTTCCTCTCAACATACTGTTTTTATTTGAATTTATGTCAATAAGCCTCACAATACAGCCATACCAAACTATTTTAGCAAGGTATGGTATGGCTGTATTAAAGCTTTGTTTTTTATAAACACCAGGTTATTAAAACTGAACCACCAATATAGGTAAAGGCTTCTATCAGGCCTGCTCCTATGTTGGCTTTTTCCTGATTCACCAGCTCATCGGTAAGTTTTTGCCCCGGGAGTAAAATTTTGTCTGTCAGGAAACGGACCACTGGCAATAATATCAAACCCAGCACAATTTCGAACCCAACATCTGAAAAGGTTACCGACCAACTTTCAAAATCGCCAGCCAACGCATAACGTACGAGGTTGGCTATTGCTATAATTGCTCCTGCAAAACCTACACCTACAGCAACATTGTCTTTTTCTATTTCTTTGTGGATGCTGTAACTTGTAATAAGGTTATAAACCCAGGCAATGAAAATAACTGCCGCCTGACCTATAGCCCAAAATATTAAGGCAGTTACATAGCCCGACATGCCGGTATGGTTTTCTCCGGTAACAGCGCCCATTAAAACCAGACCACTTGCAATGGCATTGGCTGCTTCTACAACGCCTGTACCTGCATTTCTGTCGTCGACAATCTCTTTACGCACACTAAAATGCCTTAACAGAATTTTATCTGTAATAATAGTACTGAAGTTCAATAGCACAATGGCCATTAAACCGTAAGTGGATATATCGAACAGATCTTGCCACAGGCCGTGCGAAGGCCCGATAATGGCACTACCAACGGCAAGTAAAATACCGGTAAAATATCCGGCATGTGCAATGGCAAATGCCAGGTTATCTTTTTCTACCAATTCATTTTTCACATTAATTTTGGGGTGAAAAAGCTGATAGCTCACTTTACCAATTAAAAACAACACAAATGCATTTAAAAGGTATGCAACTGTATTAATCAGATAAATGATATATTCGTTTTGCAATAATTCTTCCATGGCTAATCTTTTTAAATATTAATGCCTTTAAAAGCGATTCACACTATTTTCCAAAGCCTCCGCCTCGTGACCGGTAACTGGAGGAACTGTATCGGGAACTGCTGCGTGTTCTGCGCGACTTTATAGCACTTTGCTTTACACGACTGCGCACCTTGGATTTGAATGTGTTACCTTTCCGGTTCCAGGCAGTAGACTGGCGGTTTTGGTTATACCGGCTCTGTGTACCGTAATAATTTCGGCCGTTTCTTGTGGGGCCATAATAACTTCTCGACCCATAGTAATTGCTCCTATAATTGTTATAGTAAGAGCGCTGCACGGGATTCGACATCATGTGAAACATGGAGCTCATAAAAGCATACCTCCCGTAAAACTCCCAGAAGGAATTCCCATTGCGATTAGTCCACTGGCCGTAACGTTGGTTTCCTACGTAGTGATTGTACCCGGGGGGTGCCGCTTTTTTAGTGAGCTTACCATCGACTTTAGCGGTGATTTCCATGCCCATGTTGTCTACGTGTTTTTGAAAAAACACGTCGCTTACGGTATACCAGGGTGTAATTTCAGCCAGCACGGTATCTTTTTTGGGAATAAGCACCTGGTACTGATGCTTGTAGTCATTCGAGCGTTCATCATAATTCATATCATACAAGATGATAGAAAAATCCTGCTCATTGCTCAGCTGTTTAACCAGCTTATCGACAGGTGATTTTTGGTACCTGGTCGGACTTATACACCCGGCAAGCAGAAAAATCATGCCTGTAAAAAATATATACTTTAAAATCTTCATAAACTATGCTTTTATATTTTACATTGCAATTTAGTTATTATTCTGCGGGCAAAATATTCGATATCTCAAATGGTTTGATGATTTTGCCCACTGAGGCTTCAAATTCTCGTTCGCCCCACTGTTCAAGGTCTATAACTTCGTCCTCATTTTCGCTTAAATAGGTCCACGATATTAATTCTACCCAGGTATCTTTTGATTTGGTCAAATTACAAAAATATCCCGGTGATTCCTCTTCAAGGAAAAAGGTTTTATCATCAAACTCTATTTTTTTTGGTGGTTTTTCATCAGCCAATAGCTCTGGTAAATCTTCACCTATCTTTCTTATATTGGATTTCTGACTGAGCACCACAAAAAGTTCATCATCATCTTCCACACTTAAAAAATGTGTTTCGGAACCTGATGATATTTTGTATTCGTATGAAAAGAAATGGTCTCCCCAATCATATTTATAAACCTCCTGCACTTCCCAGGTTTTGAGGTCATATTCAAATACAAATCCCCTATCGAGGTCGGTAACCTGCATGTCGGTTACATCATATTCTTTTTTATTTTTCTTAAAACGATCGAAAAGACCCATTATATGTCGATATTATAGAAATATGGTGCACCCTGAGATGCACCATAGACAAATTATTTATTCAATTTTGCTTTCAAATCTGCAAGCGCATCAGATGCTTTGCTTTTCGGTTCATCTTTAAGCACATCATCAATTTCATCATCAACTGATTTGCTTTCATTGGCAATTTCGCCATAAGCTTCAGCCATAGCCTCTTGCTGATCGACTTTATCCTTCATTCGTTCCAGCCTTGCCACTGTACTGCTACTGTCGATATTCGACATTGATTTATTAATTTTCGAAGTGGCTTTACTTACGCGATCACGGGCCTTGAGTGTTTTGAGCTCATTTTCGTAATGGCTGATTTGCGATTTCAGTTTATTGATATTAGCCTGAAGCTTTGCAATATTGTCGTCGAACTTCTCTACTTCGGACTGTGCTCTTGCGGCAGCATTGATGCTTTCTTCTTTACGCGAAAGAGCCTCTGTTGCCAAACGGTCGGCTTCATCGGGCTTTAAATCACCTTTTTCTGCCTTTTTTATGATTAGAATAGCTTTCTGCTCATAGTTTTCGGCCTTTTCTTTATTTTCGTTGGCTTCCCTGCGTGAGCGAATTGCCAGTGATTTTACTTCTGCCAGGGCCTGCAAACTTTTATCCAGATCTTTTTTCATATCTCTGATACCCTGCTCTGTCATTTTTATCGGATCTTCTAATTTATTTATAGCAGAATGTGCTTCTGCCTCGCCAACCTTAAATAGTCTGTTGAATATTCCCATGGTTTCGGTTATTTTAGTTTTGAAATTTCAATTAATCTGGAACCAAATTCACTCAATAAAAGCTCAAGTGAGTTCAAAGTTCCTAACAGTTCATTCAAATCGAGATTCTCCAACTGCAGCGTATCTCTGAAAATGAGTTTCTCGCCATGCTCATCCAAAGCAAATGCGCCATGTACAATTTCGCGGTTTTTAATCAACAACTCTTTGTATACATCTCCTTTATTTTCCGGTAACTCCATAATTAACTGCTCAATAACCAATATGTCTTCTTCACAATCGATGATAAGGTTATTGATTCCGGCTTCTTCATTTTCAACTACAAAAAGTTCTTCTTCTGGGTTCTCATGAACTATAGTATATTCAAGCTCTATGAGGTAATCTCTTACTTTTTCAAAGTCTGTCATAGTTTTCGATTTTGTTAATAAGTGAAAGGTAAATTTACTAAAAACTTTTGGAGTTGTATAATTCCATGTGTTAAACAAAAGTAAATTATTATCTTTCAGACCTGCTCTTTACAATCCGATGATATGTGCCCAACTTATAAATATCAAATAAAAAAAGTGAGATCGCCCAGCCCCTACTCAAAAAACTTTTTATTAAGCCTGAAAAAACGCTAAAAACTAGCGAAAAAACCATAATTCCACCTGAACGGCTTAAGGAATCGTGTTTTTTAAGTAACTTAATATCTGATATTAAAACCTTATCATAGTTGTTTATCTTTAATAATAGAGATAGACTGATAAGCCCTTCATTGGTTTTGCGCAAGAATTCATCGTTTGTATCCAAATACTTTTTTTGCACAGGGTTATCTAAATGAGCAATTTTAATTTTATGTTTCTTTAGCTCATAACCAAACAGCGTATCTTCGTGTCCGTAACCTGTCATGCTTTCATTAAACTGAACAGAATTAAACACGTTCCTACTAATTAAGAAATTACTTGTCATGAAAGATTTGTAAGGGTTCAAATTTCTTTCTTTGGCTTTGGTTTGCTCACGTTTATTCCCATATTTCCAGCGCAAACGATATTTTTTTGCCGGCTTTTGCTTTTGATATTGATGTCCTCCCACAATTACAGCATATTTTTCGGTACTTATTGCATTTATGTAGTTATCGATAAATTTCGTTGATGGAATTTCAACGTCATTATCTAAAAAGAGCAGATAACCACTTTCAACATACTTAAGGAACAGGTTTCTGATTTTTGCCCTTCCCACATTATTCTCAAGCTCAATTATCCTGGCCAATTTGCCACACTCCTGCCGGTTAAGTTCACGAATATCCTGCTCCGATGCATCATCAATAAGGCAAATATCAACCTGTGCTCTGCTATTTTTTATTTGTCTGTCCAGCTGATTGACAAGGGGATATACGCGCTGATTGTAAACAGGAATACAGATCGTAATCATTTTATATTGACTTTAGTACAAAAGTAACAAAAATACCAGGTCATCTGCGATTATCTTTTAGACTTCACTCATGGCGTAGTGGTAGCTACTGGAATGATTTTCCCATTAAAAAAATTGCGTTGGTTAAGTGCAAAATCTACAATATATGCTGCAGTTTTATCCGGCGATTGCGGTGCCTGCTGACCAGGGAAGGCTTCTTTAAACATTTTTGTTTTTACAGCTCCCAGGGCTAGGCAATTCACTTGAATTCCCTTTGGTTTATACTCCTCGGCCAACACTTCTGTAAAACCTGCAATTGCCGCTTTCGAGGCTGCATAAACCGCTAACCCGGGGAATTTCACAGTTCCCTGCACACCGCCCATGCTACTGATATTTACAATATGTGCTTTTGGGGATGTTTTCATGCGCGGCAAACAAAGTTGAGTAAACAACATTGTACCGGTAAAATTCACATTCACCATATGTTGAATTTCTGTCGCTGCGTATGCTTCAAAAGGTTTCTTGTTTAAAAATCCGGCATTGTTAATCAATACATCAATGCGCTCTGGTAGTCCTAAATCCTTACTATTTTCAGGATTTCGGACCAGCTCGCCTAAGTCTATAGCAGCTAGCGTAATATTGGCTTTATCACCAAAATAATTATGCAGTTTTTCGGGCTTCCTGCTGTAAGCATAAACATGTACATTTTCGAGATTCTGCAGCGCTAATATAATTTCATAGCCTATATCGCCACCTACACCTGTAACGACTATGTTTAATTTCTCCATATTTGTTCCTTTTATTTTCTGAAACCCCAGTAAACTACTCGGTCTAGTTTTTAGAAAAATAGGGTTTCAGACTATCCAGAAGTAATTGAGGTGGTTTGCAAGGTCGTTTTTTATTGACATCGTAAAATACAAGTTCCGTAAAACCTTCATTCACTACTTTTTCATCTTTTATAACGTCGTAGTAAAATTTAATTTTAAAACCCGGCATTTCTTGTATAGTAGCTTTTACCTGAATATCATCATCATAATAAAGGGAATCTTTATATTTCGATTCCACTTTGGTAACAGGTAAAATTATGCCGCTCTCCTCCATTGCTCTATAAGTAAAACCCAGTGACCGCATACACTCTGTGCGTGCTACTTCGTAATATTCGATGTAATGTGAGTGGTAAACAACACCCATTTTATCAGTCTCTCCGTATCTTACTTTTATTTGTGTTGCGTGCGAATACATTTGTTATTCATTTTTAATTGGTGAATCGGGTTCTTTGGCCATAGCATTATAAAACAGCCGGTCGAGCATAATGGGCAATACACGTTGAAAAAGCACTGAAATTTTTCCCTTCAGCGATAAAATAATATTCCGTCGCCTGAATCGTATCCCATTGGCAATTTTCCGGGCTACCTGCTCAGAGGTCATCATGCGGGCCTCGTTACGCGGGCTTTCGCCCTGTGGTGTACCATCAGCAGTAAGCGCCGATTTGCGCACATTGGAACTCGTAAAACCGGGAGCGGCAATAAGCACATGCACACCATTCTTTAAATTCTCAATACGAATAGTTTCCAGGAAACCATGTATGGCAAATTTGGATGCTGAATATCCGGACCTTGCCGGCAAACCATGAAAACCTGCAATAGAAGTTACCCCTACGATACTACCCCGGGTCTTAATAATGGAAGGCAAAGCATATTTGGTACAATAAACCGTGCCCCAAAAATTCACATCCATAAGCTGCTTTAGCACTTTTAGCTGCACATCAACAAAGAGTGCCCGCATACTAATGCCGGCATTGTTTATTAAGATATCGATGTGCTCAAAAGCTTCCAGGGTTTTATTAATTAAGTTTTCGCATTGCGTTTCATCGCTAACATCTGTTGATACCACCAACACCTCTGCTTGATATTGGGTTTGCAACGCATTTTTAAGTTCATTGAGTTTGTCGGCCGATCGGGCTGCCAAACTCAATTTTGCTCCTCTACGAGCCATTTCAAAGGCCAACGACCGGCCTATGCCCGAAGATGCACCGGTAATAATACAAACACTGTTTTTAATTGACATAATTACATAATATTACTGGCCGATCGCAAATGCTTTGCTACTCAACACGAATTTATGTCCATTGCAAATATAAGGTTTTGTATTCTGATTGTTCCCGAATGATTAAAAAATAACATGAGATAATTTAAAGGCCCCCTGCTACTCGTCTGTTTTTAGGCAACTTACTAACCACAAGATCATAAGAATGATCTATCAATTTATAAACCAACTCGCGTGACAGCGATCCATAAAAATAAATGGTGTTCCAGTGTTTTTTATTCATATGTTTATAATTTTGATTTTAGTGGTCATTACTTGTCCCGATGCTAATCGGGATGGAACCTCCTATTACCTGTTTTACAGCTTTTTAACTGTAATACTCCAAATAATCATGCTCGTGTGTGTTTAATGGTCAAACA